>Ga0208061_100441_pt1 | contig 11105 bp, 11 predicted proteins | sample DeeseametaMP0555_FD_184209 | JGI IMG/M metagenome (GOLD analysis project Ga0208061, IMG submission 184209) | Marine microbial communities from the Deep Atlantic Ocean - MP0555 (SPAdes) | ecosystem: Environmental > Aquatic > Marine > Oceanic | place: South Atlantic Ocean | collected 2011-01-23 | reverse complement strand
CCCGTGATGGCAAATGGCGCGCCCCCTCATTTCCCTCGACAACGCACGCCAAGAGCACCGATCAGAGATCGGAGGGCACGAAGATGTTGTCGCGATAGTAACGAAGTTCCTCGATCGATTCGAGAACATCATCGAGCGCGAGGTGCGCGTTCTTCTTGCGAGGTGGGAGATAGTCGTTGGAATACCAGCGCTTGACGACTTCCTTGATCGAGGAAACGTCCACGTTTCTATAGTGGAAGAAGGCGTCGAGTTCGGGCATGTAGGTGCGCAGGAAGCGACGATCCTGGCTGATCGAGTTCCCACAGAGTGGGGCTTTTCCTTCGAACACGTGCTCGCGCAGGAACTCGAGGGTGGCGACCTCGGCGGCGCGCATATCGACCTTTGAAGACTTCACGCGCTCGACGAGCCCGGAGGCGGTGTGATGTGTGGTGTTCCACTCATCCATCGCGTCGAGCACCGCGTCAGGGTGGTGAATCGCGAGGTTGGGACCAGTGCCGACGACCTCGAGGTCAGCGGTGGTGACCACGGTCGCGATTTCGAGGATCGTGCAGGAGTCTGGCTCGAGGCCCGTCATCTCGAGATCCAGCCAAATCAAACGGTCGCTCTTATTCTCACTCATATCATTCACTCGCGGTTCAGGTTTCAGCAGATTCGCCGCCACTCAAGTACCATTGGTGTGGCGTCTCCTGAAAGGGGAGAAGCGTCGAGTGTCTGAAAAGCGAGGTCGTCGAGCAAGGCGCCGGGGTTGGAAGGCCTCTTCGAGTGTTCTCAAGCCTTCCAGCGATGCCCACACTGGCGACAAACGTGGACATCACGCGAGAGAATTTGCGGGATGTTCAGCAACAAGACCGAGAAGATCTGCCAGGCGACGGTGGGCTCTTCCTTGTTCGTGTTCGTGCTCTGGCACGTCGGGCAGGCGAGCGAATCATCGAAGGAGCTCTCATCGGCCCACGCCGGGTCCACGCTCTCCCAATCCACATCAGCGCCATCGCGCTGATGCTGCTGGAACTGAGCGAGCAAGGCGCGCGCATCTTCTTCGAGCGCGGGGCGCACGCTCAGCCGCACTCCAGCACCGCTCATCGGTGAATGGAGCCAGTTGGCATCCTGGAGATGTTCATCCGCCAGAAAACACTCCACCCCGTGCTCTTGAAGAAAGGCTCTGGCGCTGTGAGCCTGATAGTCCATCGGGAAGGACGCGATCGTGATCAAAGATTCCATCTCTTGGCTCCGTCAGGCTTGGTTTACGTGAACAAGGGCGGTAATGGTAGCAAACCCTCGGTTAATGGAAAGGAGTTCGTGACGTGCCCTCTCACCCATCAAAACACCGCCAGCTCGAAATCACATCCATACTTCTCCTGCTTTGTCTTGTGACAACGCTCTCGAGCGCATGTGACAAGGCGCATAAAGACGACAAGGCGCTCGCAGCGATCACCGAGAGCATCCAACTCCCCGGCGGCGAGGCGCATGAAGCACCGCTCGCCTCTCGCCTCGTGATCACGAGCGAGGGAAAGATCTACCTCGACCTCGGGCCGCTGCTCGCGCGTTCGGCGGACGAAGCCGCCGAGACCGTGGAGCAGATCTGGGATGGCGCGAACGAACCTGCGGCGAGGAGAGCGTTCGCGCTCGGCACTCTCGCCGAGGGAGAGGAGGCGTTACGCGCGAGCTTGAAGGTAAAGAAACCGCTATTGGACGGACTCTTCGAACAAAAGGTCATCTCGAGCGACGAGCGATACGCCGTGATCCTCGCCTATGACAAGCGCGTCAAAGGCCCGGATGCATTGTGGGCGTCTCGAGCAGCGCTCTCCGAGACCTTCTCGAGCGGGTACGCGGCGACCACCACCGGAGCGCTCCAGATCGCCTCGCCAAAGATGTGCGCTCCAGCCGCCGCGAGCGCGCCCGAGAATAAAGACAGCACACGCGGCGTGCGCTGTGAGTTCTGTGACCAGCTCGCTGGTCGCGATGGTCTCGAGGAGCGGGATTGCCTGCTCCCCGTGATCGCCCTCGCTGATGAGGGCGCCTATGTATGGACATACTCCGCCGAGCTCGGTCGAGAGTCCTGCATGGCAGGCTTTGCCAACGCGAACAAGGATGCGGCGAGCGCGGACCCGGCACGCGCGCTCTCGCCGCACAACGCGTTGCTGTTGAGAGAGGGCGAACAATGCCCGACGGTGGCTGGCGAAAAAGCGGGGGAGGATGTCATCGCCTTTTTGAAGAAGATGGAGATGACCTTGCGCGAGCCGCTCTGCACGCAGGTTCGTATCGCGCCGATGGGAAAGAGCTGGGGAGATGCCGTGGGATTGATCGAGCAATCCCAAGCGATGCCACACTTCGACACCACGATGCTCGCGTGGCAAGAGGTGAGCGAGAAAGACTGCCAGAGCGCTTATCTGGTCACGCCCTGACTGACACAGATCGTTTGCACAGAAAAAAGAAGCGGCGAGAGAAGATGGTTGCTCATCCTCTCTCGCCGCTTCTTTTTTATCGCGCAGCGATATGTTTACATCCTGACGCTCACATCGTGTGCAATCACAGCTCGGAGGTGAACTCGATCTCGGCGTCCTCGATGTTGTCGAGCTCTCCAGTGTCCAGGCTGGCGGCGACGCCGGGCAACCTGGGGCGCACGCTGGCCGCGAGGTCGGCGCGCTCGGCGAGCACGAAGAAGCCCTCGAGCACGGTCGACGTGCCGCGCCAGACGCGCAGCCAGTGATCGCTGGCGCTGTCACGACGCTGCAACGCGCTCTTGATGGGCGCTGGCGCGTCATCGAGCGTGGAGAGGTAGTCGTTGAGCGCGTTCAGCGGACCTTCGATGGTCGCCGCGATGCGTTCGGTCTCGAGGTGGTCATCGAACTGACCCTCGAGCGTTTGGGGGTGCGCGCGGAGCAAGGTCACCGTGTTGTGTGCGTAGGTCGCCAGCGCGCGGTAACCCGCGGGTGGAGACTCCTCGAGCCCGTAGAGCTTGAGCATCTCGGGGCCGAAGGGCTCGGAGATGCGACCCTGGGCGTTCCAGAGCACGCGCTCGAGCTCGTCGGCGGCGCGGTGATTGAGCTGGAACGTCGCGCTCTCGGACTCCTGCTCGTTGACATCGCGAAACGCCTTGGCCAGGGCGCGGTTGGCCGACTCGAGTTGCCTGACGTTAAACTCGATGACCGCCTCGACCTGCTCGCGCGTCAGCTCAGAGAAGCCACCTAACTCCTCGATGCGACCGGCGACTTCACTCATGTTTGTTCGCGCGATCTTGACGATTCGCTCGCCGTCCTTGATGCAGTTATCGATCATCTCCCTGAGCGATGGCATCCATGTCTCCTTCTGGACTGTTGCACCCTGCCTGACACATCCTGTCGGACAGGACCCTTTGTTTGGGCTGTCGCGTCACACTGCCCCCACCAGTGAGACTCTTTGATCCGCCATTGTCGGTCAGATCGTGGTCGTCTCTGATCTTACGCCCTTTGCGAAAAAAATACCACGGGCGGCTCGGAATTGGCAGACATCGACTCTTCTGGCATGGTCATTCCAGCACCGCTGCTCTCACCAGGAGTCTTCATGGATGATCTCCACAAGGCGTACGCCTATGTCGTGCGCAAACGAAACAATCGAAAAGAACTGCTCGTCTTCCGCCACCCCAACCCCGAGGCTGGCGTCCAGGTCCCCAAGGGAACAATCGATCCCGCGGAAGGGCCCGCCGAAGCCGTCCTGCGCGAGCTAAAAGAGGAGTCCGGCCTCACGATCGAAGATATCGGTCGCGTTCACATGTTACGCGCCGATCGCTGGCGCGAGCGCCCCGAGGACCCCTGGACCATTCGCTACTTCTTCGTGCTCGAAACCGAAGAGCCGCGACAGCGCTGGCAGCACGTGGTCACCGGTGATGGAGAGGATCAGGGGATGGTCTTCGATTATTACTGGGTGGCGCTGCCGCTAAAGCAGAAGCTGATCGCGGAGATGGACGCCCACGTGAAGCTGCTCACTTGACCCACTTGGCGCGGTCGCGATGGCGCGGGGACGCATGCCAGCCGCGCCCGCGCAGCCTGCTACACAACACCTCCGAGACCGCCACCGAGCGGTGCTTCCCGCCCGTGCATCCGATGCCGATGGTCAGGTAGGTCTTCCCTTCTCGCTCGTACAGGGGGAGCGAAAACTCGAGCATCGTCGTGCACAGGTCGATAAAACGCCCCGTCTCCGCAAAGCTCAAGACGTAATCCGCGACCTCCTGGTCCAACCCCGTCTTATCCCGCATCTCCTCGATAAAATAGGGGTTTGGCAAGAACCTCACGTCGAACATCAGGTCGCAATCAGGTGGCACGCCATACTTGAAGCCAAAGCTCATCACCGTCACGGTGAGCGTGGGCTCGGCGATCTCGCTGACGTGCTCCTGAATCATCGCCTTGAGCGAGTGCACGGTGTGTTCTGTGGTGTCGATCAGGAGGTTGGCGCGATCACGAAGGTGCGCGAGCGCCTCGCGCTCGTTCTCGATCCCCTCGCGCACCGTGCCACCAGCGCTCATCGGATGACGCCGACGTGTCTCTGAATACCGGCGCACGAGGATGTCATCATCAGCCTCGAGGAACATGACCTCGACGTGCACCCCTTCAGAGCGCAGCTGCTCGATGACCTTCCCCGCCTCGGACAGGAAGTCAGGCTCGCGCGTGTCCACAGCGAATGCATAGGGGCGCGACGCGCGGCCCTCGCCGCGCGTGGTCGTCAACTCGAGCACACGGGGGAGCAAGGGCACAGGCATATTATCGATGCAGAAGAAGCCCGCGTCTTCGAGCGCGCGCATGGCGGTCGATTTCCCGGAGCCGCTCAATCCCGTCACGATCACCACGCGAGGGGTGCTCGCATCACGGAGCATCGTCTCTTCATAGAGATCCGAGGATTCGCTCAATCCTTCGCCGATCCCACTCTCATCCGCCACTGCAACCTCCACTGCTCGGTACACGTGTATATTACACATGAAAACGGGCAGGGAACAGCGACGCTTCCAGTCAATATTCCTCGATCGTCGCCAACACGCACTGCAAGTAATCGCCGTCGAGGAAGCCCGGCAAGATCGGGTGGTCGACATCAGCGCCGTAAACACCCGAGATCACGAGCGCGACGCGAGACTCCCTCGCCGCCTGGCGCACGATCTCGATAAAATCATCGCGCCCGATATGACTCGAGCACGAGGCGAGCGCGACGACACTCCCCGTCGGCATCGCCTGGAGCAATGATGAGAAGAGGCGAATGTAGGCTGCCTTTGCTCTCGGGACATCGCGCCGCTTGTGCGCGAAGCTCGGAGGATCACAGACCGCGACCTCGAAGGGCGCGCTCGCTGGCGCGAAGCGCTCCAGATAATCGAAAGCATCCTGCGCGATGAACTCGTGCGCTCTGGCAGGAAGCCCGTTGATTTCGAAGTGCCGACGCGCTTGCTCGATCGCCGGCGAGGCGAGGTCCACGGTGGTCGTTCTCGCCGCACCACGCATCGCCGCAGCGAGTGAGAATCCACCTGTGTAACCGAACAGGTTGAGCATACGCCGACCCACGGCGAGCTCGGCCACGCGCGAGCGATTGGCGCGTTGATCGAGGAAGAACCCCGTCTTCTGTCCATCGATCACATCGCACTCGTACTGGATGCCATGCTCGAGGAACGTCGCCACGCCTTTATCCTCGACATCGCCCCACCACTCCGAGACCGGACGGTCCACGGCGTGGATGGCGCTCCGCCGGATCACCCAGCGGCGAACCTCGAACAGACGCCCGATGACCTCGCGCGCGGGCTCGAGCCAACGCTCGGCGGCGATGCCATCAGGACGCAGCACGCACGTGTCCCCGTACATGTCACAAACCAGGCCGGGGATGCGATCTCCCTCGCCATGAAGCAGGCGAAAGCCGTTCGTGTCATGTGTGGGAAAGGGGCGACGACGACGCGCCTGTTTGATGCGCGTCTCCAACAGCGCGTCGTCGACCTGAACGGTCTCGTCGAGCGTCCAGATGCGCACGCGCAGCGGTGAGTCAGGATCGAAGATCCCTCGCCCGACAAACTCTCCCTGCGCATCGATCACGTCGACGACGCTCCCGGCCTCGAGTGATTTGCCGCGGTGCTTCACCGCGTCGGCGTACACCCACGGGTGTCCATCGCGCAGGGCGTCTTCGATCGGTTGTGTCAGGTAAACGCGCTCGGGCATCGGAGCTCCGGTTCAGAGCGGGTTGACGACCAACCCGCTGAGGATCTTGGGGTAAAAATAGGTGGACTTCTGCGGCATCTTGCCGCCAGAACGACAGACCTCATCGACTTGTTCGACGGGCGTGGCGTTCATGATCACGAGCAGCTGCGTGCTCGGATCGTCGAGCTCGGCGATCGCCTCGCCGAGCTTCTTCTTGTAGCGCAGGTTGGTCTTGGCCTCTTGCGCATCCTTGCTGATGCCGAGCATGCGATCGATGATCCCTTCATGCAACACGGCGACATCGAGCGCGCGTACCTGCGAAGGCGTCTCCTCATCGAACAGCGGCGCGTCGACATCCCCGACAAACTGCACCAGGTGAGGATGGTCGACCCCCTCGGCGATCAGGATAAACGAAGGATGCTTCTCGCCAGCCTCCTCGCATGTCGCGATCAAACCTTCGCCATCACGAGGGTCCTGTGCGGCGAGAGCGCGCACATCGAAGTGCTCGCTCGCCGCAATTTTTTCGAGCAACGCGGGGCCATCGAAATCCTCGACGCCGTGCACGACGCGATGCGTAGGGAAGACCGCCAGCCCTGGATCACGCATGTTCACGAGGAACGTGACCACGTTGTCATACAGTGGATCGACGACCTCTTCCTCGGCGACGCCGCGGCGGAACTCACGGTAGGCGAGCGCCGTCTCGTAGCGGTGGTGGCCATCAGCGATCAACAGGGACTGCTCGGCGAAGAACTGCTCGATCTTTGTCAGGAGCGCTCCGTCCTGCACGACCCAGAGGCGGTGCGAGATCTCATCCGGGGTGGTGATATCGACGACAGGATCGCTCTCGGCGATGGCGTCCTCGAGCAGGTTGTCGATCATGCTCTCGGGATCATCGTAGAGCATGAAGATCTGGCTCAGGTTGCACTCGGTCGCCTTCATCAATTCGAGGCGATCGACCTTTGGACCGCGCAAGGTGCGCTCGTGTGGGAGGATGATCCCCTCCTCGTACTCGGCCAGACCGACGAGACTGATGAAGCCACGGCGCGTGACCTGACCTCCGCGACCGTCCGAGAAGGTCTGGTGGTGCACGTAGATGCTCGGCGCGTCATCGACGCGCAGCACACCGCGCGCGAGCCAATCCATCAGGTGACGACGAGCGCGCGTGTAGCGGTTGTTCTCGGCGTGATCGGAGTCCTGCTCGCGGTTGAGGTCGAGCCTGACGATGTTGTTGGGGTGGCGCGCGTAGAGCTCATCTTGCTCCTCGGCGTCGATCACATCGTAAGGAGGCGCGACGAGCGCCTCGATCTCGGCGCCAAAGCGCGCTTCGTTGTAACGAATCCCTCGAAATGCCTTGATTTTAGCCACGGCTAGCTCTCCTTGTGTCGCGAAAAACCAGAGCGTATGAGGAGCGTTTTCGCGAAGACCTCACACAACCGGAGCGCAAAGCTATGCAGCGGGGGCCAAGGGCGTCAAGCAAAGAGGGCGAGCGCGCCGGTAGAAACCAACACGCTCGCCCTCTCTGTTTGGCGTTTTATCTCTTCGAGGCGCCTTACTGCTTGCGAACCTCGACGCAAACCACGGTCACGTTATCGGTGCCGCCGTTCTCGTTGGCCGCGGCGATGAGCTTGTTACAGCACTGCTCGAGGTCTTCGCGATTCTCGGCCATGATCTTGCGGATGGTCTCGTCATCGATCATGCCGTTGAGGCCATCGGAGCAGAGCATGTAGATGTCGCCATCCTCGGGCTCCTCGTGATCGACGTCCACCTGGACGGTGGCCTTCATGCCGAGCGCGCGCACGATGACGTTCTTGTGGGGGAAGTTCTCGATCTCCTGCGGAGTGAGATCCTTCATCTTGATGTAGTCGTTGAGGAGCGAGTGATCCTCGGTGACCTGCTCGAGCTCCTCGCCGCGAAGGCGGTAGATGCGCGAGTCCCCGACGTGCCCGACGTAGGCGTTATTGCCCGCGAAGAAGAGCACGACGATGGTCGTGCCCATCCCCTTCTTGTCAGGGTTCTGCGTCCCCATCTCGTGGATGCGCAGGTTGGAGAGCTTGATCCCGGCGGCGAGGCGGTTCTCCTCGTAGCGGCGACCCTTCTCCATCTTGTAAGGCCAGGTGACCTCTTCATCCTTGGAGGTTTCGCGGAAGAAGTCGGCGATGGTCTCGACAGCCATCTGCGAGGCGACCTCACCGGCGGCGTGCCCTCCCATCCCATCAGCGACCATATAGAGGTTTTCCTCCGCGACCACGCAGAGGTTATCCTCGTTGTGCGTGCGCTTCATCCCCACATGGGTGTTCCCAGCATAACGAAGTTTCAGCGCCAAGATTCTACCTGATCGTTCATTGGGTTGGTTTTAGACGTCTGCGCCATTTCGATGGATGGCTTTTGTTCGTGTCGACGCCCATCGCGAATTATTTTCTTGGAATACCACACGTGACCAATCCTGGCAATGTTTCGCAATAATGGCATGTTTTCTGGAGCGTGGGCTCGAACGCACCCTCATCCTCCAAGCCACCTCGTGATCGAGCTCCCTTTGCAGAGCGGCGAGAGCCACACTCGCGTGACCCTCTCTCGCCTCACGCGAGCGCCGCGATGAAAAACGGCCAGGGGAACGGGAGGCGCATGAATGCTGGTGGTCCTGCGACGTTGGCACGATATTCGAAAATCACTCCGAACAAAAAAAGGCGCCTTCCTTGCCAGAGGAGGCGCCTTCCTGGAGTCATTCGAAGTTCGAATATCGTGCCAACGTCGCAGGGGTGTTTCCCTGGTGGTTCGCCAAAAAAGACTTACTCTTCTTCGCCTGCGACCGTGGGAGCATCCGACAACCCACGCATCTCGAACACCGAGTCCGTATCCACGAGCAACACGGTGATGTTATCCATCCCGCCCGCCTCGTTGGCCGCTTCGATCAGGCGCTCGGCACAGAGTGGCAGGTCGGAGCGGTGCTCGCAAAGCAGCGACAGGATCTTTTCATCCGGGAGCATGTCGTGGAGCCCGTCCGAGCAGAGGAGATAGAGATCTCCGGGCTCGATCAGCTCGTCGCGGAGGTCGACCTCGACCGTCTCGCTCATGCCGAGCGCGCGCGTGATCACGTTTTTGTAACGCTCCGCGTGCGCGATCATCTCCGGGTCGAGATCCTTGGCGTTGGCCATGACCTCGGCAAACCAGGAGTGATCCGTGGTCACCTGCTCGAGCTCGCCGTTCCGCATGCGATAAATCCGCGAATCCCCCACATGCGCCAGATGCGCCGTGGTTTCATGCAGATGGAGCGCGACGACTGTCGTGCCCATCCCACGCTGGTTGGCCTGCTGAGAGCCCTCCTCGAAAATCTTGAGGTTGGCCAGCTCGATGGCGGTCTCTAAACGTGTGCGTTCGCGGCAATGGTCGTCGCATCCGACGTCCTCTTCGCTCTCCTTTGCTTTGGAGAGGCGAAAGAAGTCGATCACCGCGTCCACGGCGATCTGCGAAGCGACCTCGCCAGCAGCGTGTCCTCCCATACCGTCGGCGACGATATAAAGGTTCTCGCTGAGCAAGACACCCACGTTGTCTTCGTTGTGATCGCGAATCCTGCCGACATCTGTCAAAGCGGCTTCACGAGAAGGTCTGCGCGTCATTATGGTGCTCGTTTGAGCAAAGAATCACATCAAGTTTGGTGACAATATAACGACTTGACCACCAATTGGCGAGCGAGGTTCTTGAAAGGTGCACTTTGGCACCTTCCTCTTCAATTGCTATACCTATTCTCACGAATTAGCCAGGATTCTGATCAAAAATACGCGCGTTCTCTTCCTGATCATACCGAGAAACGCGCATACCTACTCAGGAGGCCCGCCTTGAAGATCCTCTACGGTGTCGTCGGTGAAGGGATGGGACACGCCATCCGCAGCAGCGTGGTGCTCGACAAATTGATCGCCGATGGACACGAGGTTCACATCGTCGTCAGCGGGCGAGCTCATGGCTTCCTCCAGGCGCGTTTTCCCGACGTCTCGCGCATCTGGGGCCTGACCATGGCGATGGAGGACAACGAGGTCCGCAACCGCCTCACGCTCACCCAAAACCTCAAGGGCGCGCTCAAGGGCTTCCCCCAAAACATCACCCAGTACTTCGAGGTCGAATCCAACTTCGAGCCCGACGTGGTCATCTCTGACTTCGAAACTTGGAGCTGGCTCTTCGCCAAGCGCCACAGGCTCCCGCTGATCTGCATCGACAACATCCAGATCATGAACCGCTGCCGCCACAGTGACCCGATCATCGGCGTCGATCGCTCCGACTTCAAACTCGCCAGAAACATCGTGCGCGCCAAATGCCCTGGCGCCTCGCACTACCTCGTCACGACCTTCTTCTACCCCGAGCTCCGCAAAAAGCGCACCACGCTGGTTCCTCCGATCCTACGCGATAACATCCTCTCGACACCCCCGACCGACGGCGATCACCTGCTCGTCTATCAAACCTCGGAGACCTTCGAGAAGCTGCCACGCGTCCTCAAAAAGCTCGATCGCCCCGTCCTCGTCTATGGTCTGCGAAAGGTCGAAGAAGACGTCGTCGAAGGAAACATCACCTACAGACCGTTCAGCGAGGATGGCTTCGTCCAGGATCTCGCGAGCTCGGCTGGCGTCATCGCCTCGGCTGGCTTCACGCTGCTCGGAGAATCACTTCACCTTGGCAAACCCTACCTGGCGACGCCGGTACGCAAGCAGTTCGAGCAAATGCTCAACGCGCGCTACCTCACACAGCTCGGCTATGGCACCTACGACACGCACCTAGATGAGGTCACCATCCGCAACTTCATCGATCGCCTCCCCGAGTTCTCCAAAAACCTCGCGTCCTACGAGCGCCAGGACAACAGCAAGCTCTTCCAGGAGCTCGACACGCTGCTCGACAAGGCCGCCAGCGGGATCCTCAAGCACCGCCTGATCAAGCGATAAGCCAGCAAAGCCAGACACAAGAAAGCGGCGAGGGCGATGG
>Ga0208061_100440_pt1 | contig 11118 bp, 7 predicted proteins | sample DeeseametaMP0555_FD_184209 | JGI IMG/M metagenome (GOLD analysis project Ga0208061, IMG submission 184209) | Marine microbial communities from the Deep Atlantic Ocean - MP0555 (SPAdes) | ecosystem: Environmental > Aquatic > Marine > Oceanic | place: South Atlantic Ocean | collected 2011-01-23 | reverse complement strand
AGCCACGAGACCGCCCCACTCCGGGGGGCAGCGCCGAAGGCGCGGGGGGCTTGTCCCCGCATTCTGCAAAACCTGCAACAAGAAGCCCCCCGTTTTGGGGGGCAGCGCCGAAGGCGCGGGGGGCTTGTCACGCGCTCTGCACGACCTTCAAGAAGAGCAAAACACCAACCGCGCACCCAACGCCAGGTCTGCCCCCCTCCTGAGGCGGAGCCGAAACACAGGGGGGCCGCGGACGAACGACAGTGAGGGCCGCGGGGGGCGCACGAAGACATCTCACACCAAGAAAAACAAAGGGCCGCGACAGGTCTTCAAACCTGCCGCGGCCCTTTGCGTTCTACTCGTCCAACGCTCAGAAGAGCAGCAGCGACAGTACCAACAGCGTCACGCCAGTCACGAGCGCGATCCCGATGCCGAAGCTGTCATTGCGTAACGCCAGCTCGATCTGTTCGAGCATCGCCGCTTCGTGCGAAGAGCCTTCACGCTCGACGCTGCCCGTATCGATCTCTTTCAAGATCTCCCTGGCGCGCGCGTGATCCCCGCGCTTGACGGCAAGCGATGCCTCTTCTAGCCGAGGAGCGGACGTCGACGAAGGCTCGCTGCTGGAAGCATCCTGGCTCAAGCCTGTGCGTCCTCGTTGTAGCGGATGTAGTGAGGGAGCACGCGGACCTTCTTGTGAGGCATGTACTCGACCTCGACCGTCTCGCTGATGGGGACCATCTTCTTGGAGACAAAGCACATGATCTTTTGCTCGTCCACCTTGGGGGTCTCTTCTGCTTGCTCCACGTTCTCTGCGGCTTCCTCTGCCATGATCGTCTCCTATCGGTTGGGTGTTCCTGGCAAATGACTCGCGCCAGGTTCTTATTCTAAACGCTTGGGCCCCGTTTGCCGTGCGGCAAATGGGGCCCATCTGATTATCAATGACGCTCGATGGCGTCAAGTTGCCAAACAAGGCTCAAGGCACGATGGGGTCGCGCGGGTTGTAGAGCTCGGCGCTGTCGAGCGCGACGAATACATCCCGCACCTTGCCCTCCCCTCCAACGACCAAAACCTGCCCGCTCGTCATCAACGAGAACGTCGCATCCCGACGATCCACGACGAACGAACCGATGTCCGCCGCGAGCAATTGATAGGGGTTGGGCTCGTCGAGACCGAGGAACTGGAGGCGCTCCACGCTCCCGATCGTATTGTTCGAAGCATCGCGACCACCAAACAACAAGATATCCTGCGTCTGCGGCAACACCAGCGCTTGCAACCCGCCCCTCGCCATTCCAAACGCCCAGGTCGGCCCCGACACGAAGCTCTCGAGCCCCTTCACGCCGACCTCGTAGGTCGCCGTCGGTTCGCCATCGAGCGAGGTGAACCCGCCAAGGACCACCACGCGCGTGCCATCGCCTTGCGAGATCTTTGCCGCAGAGAAAGCATAGCGCGCCTGCTTGAGCGCAGGCCCTGGCGTAATGTCGAAACCGCCGCCATTGGGCGTCACGATCTCGGTCGAGCCGAGCACCGCGTCGTTGTTGCGGCCTCCGATGATCCAGATCGAACCATCAGCGAGCGGGACGGCCTGGTGATCGGTGCGCGCGGTGTTGAGCGGAAAGCGCTGGTCGAGGACGCGCTGGTTGGCGATATCGATGACCTCGATATCACCCATGATGTCCTCGCTCCCCTCGCCGATGCCGCCGATCATAAGCAGCAACCCTGAGTCCTCGAGATAAACCGACTCGTGGAAGCCGCGCGGCGCGAGCGTCTGGAGCGGGTTCACGCCAGTGCTATCTGTTACTGGCTGGACGCGCTGCCCTGGCTCGGCGTTCAGGTCGATCAACTCGAGCGAACGCACAGGACGCGTCACGTCGACGAGCGTGTTGTAACCACCCGAGACGATGAAGCGATCGTTGCCAATAGGCGTCACCGTGTGGAAGGCGCGCGCATCGACCAGACGATCCGCGCCGTCAGGGCGAACCTGATCGCTGGCTTCATCGTAGCTCAGGTCAGTAAAGTAACCGGTGCGCGGATCAAAGATCTGCAAATCACTGTAGACGTTGTCGAACTTGGGGATGGCGCCAGGGGCCGTGCCAGGTGTGACGTTGGCGCCACCGACGACGAGCACCTTGCCATCGCTCGTTGGCACCGCCGCGTGCCCAACCCTCCCGAGCCAGATATCAGTCGCTCCTCCCGAGAGCTCGAACGCGGAGCGGTAATCCATCCTGCTCTGAATAAACGCCTGCTGATTATCCTGCCCCGTGACGACCGAACCGGCCGGCGCGAACGAATTGAGCGGCATCACCATCATGCGAAGCTCGCGCGATGACTGCGTCTCATCGAAGTCGAACTGTGGCGTCGCGCCAGAGGCCAGGACCTCGCCGGCGCCATTGAGAATATCCATCTCGAGGCGAAGGCCCGTGCCAAACGGAACATCCGGAATGCGCACCGAGCGCTCCGAGATTTCACCGTTGGCCTCCTCCAAAATTCGTCCGGCGCCCGGCTCGGTGACGCGCACCGAAACCACCGCCGCGTCCTGATACGCGGGCATCCCAGATACAAACGTATCCGCGCCATCATCACCTGGCCCCCATCCAAACAACGAGACGCGCAGCCTCTTTGGATCTGATTGCTGAGGTTCTGGACCGCAACCGGCCACGACGCTCATGGCCAGCGCTGCGATCGCGCACACTCCGACTGCTTTCTTCAACGTGGCGTTCACCAGGACACCTCCGCGCTAAACCCATTCTCTTCTTCATCGGGCGAATCGTTCTGGAGCAGGAGCACCGTCCCGGTCACGAGACCACCGACGACGACAGCCGCGGCTGTCCCCATGCCCACATTGCGCATCAACTTGCGGCGCTTCGAACGATCGACCTCCGTAACCTCTGGCGGAGGATCGAGCGTCGTGCTCGTGCCAACGCCAGTCCCGGTGCCCGTACCAGTTCCAGTCCCCGTACCAGCGATCACCACAGGAGCTTTCTTCTCAGTCCCGGTGCCGGTACCAGTACCAGTCCCGGTGCCCGTCCCCGTATTCGTGGCCACTGGCGTGGTCTTGAGCGAGACCTGCACGACCGCCTGATCCTCGGGCATCGTCTCGAGCGCCTCGGCGATATCCTTGGACATCTGGTTGACGCCGAGCGTGAGGTTGGAGAGCTCGAAGTTGAACTTCGTGTCCTTGACCTGGATCAACTTGCTGTCTTTCGCGCGCCAGACAAATGGCGTGGCGATGTAATTGCCGGCAGGATCTTTGTGCATCAACACCCAACCGAGGTAAGGCGCGCCAGCCTGCTTGGCCAACTCCGAGAAATATGGCTGGAGTTCATTGGCGTCGAAGACGCCCTTGCGAAGCTGCGTCAGCAAATCGACGTAGTAAGAGGGCATCTCGTCCGAGGCGCCTTCTTCCGCGACCGCGCCACCACCGCTGCTCGCGATCTGAGCATCGATCGTTTGCTCCTTGCCCTTCCCTCGCACGCGGATCTGAGAGGCGAACACGCCCCCCTTTCCATCGCGCACGACGAGGTAGTGATAACCAAAGCCCACATCCTCGACCGTCGCCGGGGTTTGCCCCTTGACCACGCCGTCGATAAACACAGCGGCGCCCTCGACGTTCGAGGTGATGGTCAACTTACCGGGGCCAGCCTTTGTGACCTTGGCTTGCTCCTCGGCCAGGACCTCGAGCAGATCCTTGGGGTATTTTTCGGGGTTGAGCGTCGCCGCAGGGCGCAAGTGCGCGAACTGCTTCATCCGCTTTCGACCATCGAGGTCGTAGCCCGAGAGGAAGTAGGCGAGCGAGAGGTTGGCGAGCGCGTCGGCCAGCACCTCGTAGTTCTGCAAGTCGGAGAGGTTGGCCTCCATCAACTCCACAGAGCGCTGGAAGACCTCGAGCGCCTGCTCGTTCTCACCAGCAGTCAACAGCCCGATGCCCTGAGTATAGAGGGTCTCGGCCTCGTAGATCACCGCGCTCGATTGACCTTGCCCGGCGAGCCGCTTGCGGATCTCGCCAAAGCTTGGCATCAGCACCACGCGCCCCTCTTCCTTGAGGCGCTTTCTGGTCTGATCGTCGACGCGCTCCGAAATCAGAGAGCTGATCTTGTCATCCACCCTGTCTGTAGGAAGGAGCAAAACCTTGGGTTTTGGTGCCGGTGGCTTGGCCACCGGTTGCCCCTCACCCTCTGCCGGGGCGCCTTCGCCCTCGCCAGCAGCTGGTTCGCCTTCCTGCGGCGCGCCCTCGGCGCCCGCAGCTTCTCCTTCGCCCTCTGCGGGCTGTTGCGCCCACCCCGTCGCCGGGAGCCCCATCACGAACGCCAATAACAGCGCCATGATGAGGGATGGCCAACGCTCCTTTCCACTAAAGCTCATTCGTCGTAACCTCTCGTATGGGCGCGCGGTCTAACCGCGGTTCTTACGTCCCCGTGCGCCTCTAAAAATCGACGTGTTGGTCTATCATGCACGTAACATGGGAGTCAACGTCTCCCCCATCCCCTCCCCATCTCGAGCGCCGGAAGTGACCTTGCGACTGAGCATCGCCACCAAAATCTCGCTCGCCTTCTCCATGATGGTCATCGTCTTTACCATCGTGATCATGGCGAGCATCTGGAGAACACAACAGCTCTTTGGCCAGATCCAGGCGCTCAATCAGAGCATCATCCCCCTCTCTCTGATCCTGAGCGATGCGCAAAACGATCTCAAGAGTTTTGATGTCGCCCTCTCGGAGCCAGAACCAGAAAACCTGCGCCGAGCGCTCCAGTTAACCAGGATGATGGCGCGTGTTCCGCAGCGCGTCTTCACCAAACTTCGCAAGGCGTCCGAGCTCTCGGACAACGAGCCGCTCACGCGCATGGCCGAACCCGAGCGCCTGCGACTCCAGGATATCCAGCGAAAGCTCACCCGAATCGTCGAGACCGCCTCGACGCTCGATGCCGACACACATCATCTTCAGACATTGCTCCAACAACGCCAGCAATCCTCGGATAAACTCGCGCTCGATGACGCCATTCAGATCCAGCGCGCGGCGTTGCGAAAAAAGACCCAGAAGCTCGACCTCGAGCTCACGCGCGTTCGAAACGATCTGCGCATCTCCACCGATCTCGCCCTCGTGCGCGCCAACCAATCCGAGCGCACAAACCTCTACGCGCTCGGCGTGATGAGCGCCATCGCGCTGCTCGTCACGCTGACCATGTTCGCCGTGGCGCTGCTCACGGTCCGCCCCCTGGGCGCACTGACCGAGGGCGTCAAACAGATCGCCAGAGGAGAGTACCACACGCTCGAGAACCGCTCGCCAGGGCGCCTCGGACGGGATGAGATCGCCACCCTGACCGAGGAGTTCAACTCGATGGCGCGCGCGCTCGACGCGCGCGACGCCGCGTTAAGAGAACAACACGACGCACTCCTGAAAGCGGAGCGCCTCGCGACCATCGGCCGCATGACCAGCCTGATCACGCACGAGCTGCGCAACCCCCTCTCGAGCATCGGGCTCAACGCCGAGATGATCATCGCGCAGCTCCTCGAGCTCGAGGGCGAGGAGCGGGAGGATGCGCTCGCGGGCCTCGAGACGATCATCGCCGAGGTCGACCGCCTCCGCGATATCACCGAGGAGTACCTCGTCTACGCCAGGTTGCCCGAGCCAAAGCTCGCCAGACATGACCTCTCCGAGTTGCTCGAGCAAATCATCGACTTCCACGAGTGGGAATGGGGTCAGGAAGGGGTCGAGGTCGAGCTGACCTTGCCCGACGAGCCCGTCATCCTCGACGCGGACGCGAACCAACTCCGCCAGGCATTGCTCAACCTGATCAAGAACGCCGTCGAGGCGTCCTCGAACACCGAGGATGCCCTGGTCGAGGTCACGCTCGAGCGTGACCTCGATAAGAGCACCGCGCGCGTCTCCATCAAGGATCACGGCGAAGGCATCCCCGATGACATCCAGGGACGCATCTTCGAACCCTTCTTCACCTCCAAGGTAAAAGGAACCGGCCTCGGGCTCGCCATGACACAGCAAATCGTCGTCGAGCACCATGGCCAGGTCTCCCACAAGAGCAATCAGGAGCGAGGGACGACCTTCCAGATCACCCTCCCCCTCCCAGACATCCCGACGCCAACCTCCGAGGAGCCCACATGATCCGATTGATGACCTACAACATCCGCCTCGGCATCCAACAAGGTCTCGAAGCGCTCGCCGAGGTTATCCGCTCGCACGACCCCGACGTCGTCGCGCTCCAGGAGGTTGGCCAAAACTGGAAGATGGGCCCCGCAGGGGACACGACCCCTGCGCTGGCCGAGATCCTCGGGTTCGAGCACCACCGGTTTATCCCCTGCATCGACGAATCCCCCCGCTTCTATGGCCACGCCTTCTTGAGCAGGCACCCGATCCTCGAGAGCGAGGATCATCTCCTGCCAAAGAACGTGGACGAACCGCGCGTGCTTACACGAAGTCGCCTCGACACACCTGACGGCGTCCTCACACTGCTGACCACGCACCTTAGCTGGATCGAGGATCGCGAGGCGCAGGGCGAGGTCCTCACGGACCTCGCCCTGCGCCTGCATGAAGAGGGGGAGCACGTCGTGGTCATGGGGGATCTCAATGAGGAGCATCGCCCGGACTGGTTCCAACGCCTGCTCGAAGTCTACCGAGATGCTGACGCGAGCCAGCAGCGCCTGACCTTCCCCTCGGAGAAGCCACGCATTCGCATCGACTACCTGCTCACCAACAGGGGAAAGTGGGAGGATGTGCTCGTCACAAAAGAGCGGGAGGCGTCTGACCACCTCCCGCTCTCGGGGTTACTCGTGCCTTGATTTTCGAGGGCTCGCTCAGGCGAGCTCTTTGAGCTGCTTCTCGAGCTCGTCGCGCTCGAGAATCACTGCGGCCAGCGCCTCCTCGAGCTCCTGGATCTGCGTGGAGGAATCATCGCCACCGCCGCCTTCTGCGGCGGCTGCCTCGAGCTCCTCGATCCGGTTGCGAAGCTCCTGATTCTCCAACTCGAGGACTTCGTCGCCCTCTCCTTCCTCGACCGCCACTTCGAGCAGCTGCTCGAGCTCGGCGATCTTGGCGCGGAGTTCTTCCGCCTCTTCGCTATCACCGGCGCCCTGTCGCAGCTCCTCGAGCTCGGCCTCGGCGCTCTCGAGCTTCTCGGCCATCTCGCCGAGGCTGCGCGTGAGCTCGGTGGAGTCCCCCTCGAGCTCGGAGATGTGTCGGTTGGCTTCTTCGAGCAGCTCCTGAACCGCGCTGAGTTCCTCTTGCAACTCGGAGACCTGCTCTGGCTTCGGGCCGGAGTCGAGCTGGGTGTTCAGGTCCTGGATTTCCTGCTTGAGGTTGGCGTTCTCCGTGACCAATCCCCGGAGTTCGGTGGAGAGATCCTTGAAGGCGGCCTTCATCTTCTTCTTCTCGCCCTCGAGCTGCTCGTTCTTCTTTTGCAGCTTCTCGGCCTGATCGCCGAGCTTGCGCTTTTCGACCTGGAGGTAATCGGTCTCGCGAGCGAAGGCGACCTTCTCTTGCTTGAGCGCGTCACGCTCGCGCTTGTAGGAGTCTCGCTCCTCGCCGATCGTGTCATAGCGCGCCTGCACATCGTCGAGGATCTGCTGGGTGCTCGTGAGACGCTCGGAGAGATCATCGCGCTCGGAGATCAGCGTATCGCGCTGTGAGACGACCTCGTCCAGATCGCGCTGGAGGCGCTGCACTTCCTGGTGGAGATGATCCACATCCTCTGGAACGGGGCGGCTTTCGAGCTCCGCTTCGAGGTGCGCGACGGTTTGCGTGAGGTTCTCGATCTGACCGCTGTTTTCCTCGAGGCGGCTGAGCAAGTCGCCGATGCGCTCGTCGCGCTGCTCGACGTCGGACTCGCGCGCTCTGAGGTTGGCGCGAAGATCATCGATCAGGGCGTCGCGCTCGGCGACCGCGCTCTCGAGGGAATCACTCCCACCACGCAACGTGTCGACGGTGTCCTCGAGGGACTCGATCGTCGCCAGCGCGTCCTGATAAGAGGTGTTGGTCTGCTCGAGCTCGACGCGCGTCTCATCGAGCGCGGTCTCGAGGTTATGGATCGTCGCCTGAGACTCCTGCGCCGAGGCTTCCGTCTCGGAGTAGTGCTCGCGAAGATCATCGAGCTCCTGCTGGAGCGCCTCGATCTGACCGTATTGATCGTTGATCGTCTCGTCGCGCGATTCGATATCGGCGTTGGCCTGACCGAGCGCCTCCTCGAGTTCCACAGAGGTGTTGCTCTGGAGCTCGAGGTCCTCCTCGATCTGCGCGACGTATTCGGGATCGGGCGCGTCCTCGAGCTCTCGCTTGAGATCGCTGATCTGACGCATCAGGTTGCGACGCTCGTCGGAGAGCCTGTCGCGCTCCTTACGAAGACGCTCGAGCTGGAGGCGAGAGGCGCCACCAGCGTCAGACGCGCTCTTATCGAGCGTCTCGCGCAAATCATCGCGCTCGCGCTCGAGATCGGTCACGCGAACCTTGAGGTCCTCGTTCTCGCTGCGCAAGGCATTGAGCTCCGCGCTGTCGACCTGGACACCGCCTGCACCGCCTGCGTTGGGGGCCATGCCACCGCCGCCGACGGGGACCGCGGCGTAGTCGCCGCTCCCGCCAGGTTGGCCAAATCCGCCACCACCGCCGCCGCCATAGACGGGCTCGTCTTCGGGTGGCGGAGGCGCGATCGCGCCTCCCCCCATATTATCGAACGCGGCATCCGCCGCGGCGGAGACCTCTTCATAGTCATCCTCACCGACGTAAACTTCGGGGAGGATCTCATCATCATCGTAGTCGCCGGGATCATAGATAGGCACGGAGTCTTCAGGTTGATACTCCTGCGCGCCAAAGCGTCCGCCGCCTCCGCCTCCGCCACCGAGCGGTTGCGCAGCGTAAGGATCGCCGCCTCCCAGCGAGTTCTCCTCGAGCCCTGGGTTATAGGGCTCGGGCTCGACAAATGGAGGATCGGTCGCGCCGCCACCGAGGGGCTGCGCGGCGTAAGGATCACCTCCGCCCATCGGCTGCGCGGCGTAAGGGTCTCCACCCACGGGCTGCGCCGCGTAGGGATCACCGCCCATCGGTTGAGCAGCATAAGGATCGCCGCCACCTACGGGCTGCGCCGCGAAAGGATCTCCTCCTCCCGCGGGTTGGCCGCCGTAAGGCTCGGCTCCGTATGCTGCCCCCGCTTCGGGGCCTGTCGCCTGGAAACCGCCCAGGCTGGTCGAGGAGCGGGGAGGCTCGGGGGCTTCTTCACCCCCTTCCAGGAAGTCGAGTGGGAACTCACCCACACGAATCCTGTCCCCGTCCACGAGCACTTGGCCCTGAACTCGGTTGCCATTGACATACGTCCCGTTCGAACTCTTGAGATCAGCAATGCTTACCTGCCCGGACTGCATGTCGTACGAGAGGCGGGCATGTTTTCGCGAGATCGAAGGGTTGTTGATTCGGAGATCATTGCCTGGGTTTCGTCCGATCGTCATCTCGGTCAATTGTGGTCCGAGCTCGATGAACTTCTCCAACCCAGTCTCTGGATCCTGGTAAACCAACTTGGGCACCGCACCACCTTCCTGACGCTATCGGAAAAATCATGGGGATTACTTACTCGTGCTTGTTCGGCGACGCTACAGTAACTCGCAGGACGGTTGGTTGCCAAGTCATGATCCAAAGGGTAAGACGTGTGCCCGCCCACATAGTGGCCAGATGGGCGCGTCGAGACCGCAGGTTGCCGGTGACTGCCACCCTCACCCCAGATCGCCTCGACAGCAAGAAATTCATCCGCACAAATCACCTCGAGGAACGCTCGTGAATCTGATTGGACACAATCCCAACGCGGAACGTCCCCGCATCGTCGCCTTTGGCGGCGGCAAAGGGGGCACGGGGCGCTCGACGATGTGCGCCGAGATCGCTCGATCGCTCGCCAGGCAAGGCCAACGCATCCTCTGCGTCGACGCCTCTTATACATGCCCCACGCTCAACGCCTTCCTCAACGCCCCCGAGCCCTACTTCGATCTCGACGAGGAGATCATCCCGCTCGGTGAAGAGGACTCTCACCTCGCGGACTTCATCCAGGAGACGGGCATCCGCAACATCTGGCTCGTCTCGCTCGCGCCCACGCGACAGTACCCCTTCGTGCGGCCGCGCCTGCAAGCCGATCTGTTTATCGCGCAGCTCCAACAGCTCGACTTCGATCTGATCCTCCTCGACCTCCCGCCAGAGCTCGATCCCTTCCCCGTCGGCCTGTTCACACTGAGCGATGTCCCCATCATCGTCTGTACGCCAGAGCCTGCGGCCGTCAGGATGGCGACCCAGTACTTGCGCTCGGCGCTCTTCCAGGCGATCGCCACGACCGCCGCAGGGCAACACGCGCGCGACGAGATCTTTGACTTCCTCTACGAGCAGCCGCTCCAGCTCAACCTCGACACGCTCGCCGCCGCCCTCGAACACGCACCTTCTCTTACGCGCGCGCTCGAAGAAACGCTGCTCTCGTTTCAGGTGTACCTGATCGTGAACCTCGTCAGGGAGGGCGCCGAGCGCGATCTCGGGTTCGTGCTCGCGCACGCCTGGTACCAGGAGTTGGGGATCTTTCCCCGCTTCTTGACGCCGATCGATTACGAAGATCGGCGCTGGTTCTATAACCGCCGCACCACCGGGTTGACCTCCACGCGCGGCGACGAGGCGCTCTCCAATGACATCGAGCGGCTCGTGCGCGCGCTCACCCAGATCGAAACCATCGACCTGCGCTACCCTCGACCGGTGCCAGCAGATCCGAACGCGCCGACCGCGCTCCAACTCGGACTGAGCGCGGACACCAACCCGAACCTCGTGCGCCAACACTGCCGCAGGTTGTGGGAAGGATACCGCAGGGAAGCTACCGTCGCGCTCGCGTTCTCCGATCCAGAGGAGCGCGCGCGTATGGCAGAGAGCATCGAGCTCCTCTACAAGCGCTCGCTCAACCTCCCCGGCGAAACCTCCGCGCCAGATCCTGCGACGTTGTCCACGCCAAGGCACGCAGGAGATAAGGGGGGCGATGGCGCTGGCAGCGCTGTGCCAAACCGACCGCCCGGTGAAAACAGCCCGCCATCGCGGGAGCGACTTCGAACGCCCGCCGCATCGCCAGCGCTTGCGGCAGGCGCGACGCCACTCTCACTCCCCGCGGTTGGCGGCGTGCGGCCCGAGCA
>Ga0208061_100438_pt1 | contig 11142 bp, 8 predicted proteins | sample DeeseametaMP0555_FD_184209 | JGI IMG/M metagenome (GOLD analysis project Ga0208061, IMG submission 184209) | Marine microbial communities from the Deep Atlantic Ocean - MP0555 (SPAdes) | ecosystem: Environmental > Aquatic > Marine > Oceanic | place: South Atlantic Ocean | collected 2011-01-23 | reverse complement strand
ACCTTTAGAAAGCTCTTTCTGTGCTTTTCAATTCCTGGCATTTGGTCAACAATGGTGGCGACGTAAGTCATGAGAAACCTCTGTGTTTTGAGTAGGTTGTGTAGGAACTCCAACTCTAGCAGAGGTTTTCTCTTTCTTGTCCCTTCATTTGCTCGGGCCGTCGCTGCCTTCGCTGTTAGATGTGTCCGGAGTATTGGATCTGATATTCACTCGAAAGGATCGGAGAAACGCGGGTCCTCCAAAAAGCTCTGGTCCGTCAAGGCGTTGAGGAATGCCTTGAGATCCTCGCGCTCCTGATCGCTGAGCAAGAACCCCGTGATCAACTCTGACTTGTAGGGATTCTGCGCGCCATCCCCGACATACTCACCGCTGGTGATGGCGCGACCTCCGCGCTCGTAGTGGTCGAGGACATCGTCGAGTGTTTCTGCCGAGCCATCATGAAAGAAGGGGGCGGTGACGGCGATGTTGCGCAAGGTCGGCGCCTTGAACTTGCCCATATCCTCGGCGACGCCGGTGATATCGTAGAGCCCGCGATCGCGCTCGGGGTAGCCCCCCTCGAAGTCGATGTTGTAGAGGCCCGTGTTGTGGAACGCCTGGGATTCGAACACCAAACCTTCGTGTGTGATCGAGTCCGAGAGGTTAAAGCCACCATGGCAATGGAAGCACTCGAGGCGCTCGGAGAAGAAGAGGTCCATGCCGCGCCTCTCGGACTCGGTAAGCGCGGTGGCCTCCTCGTCAAAGATGTAGCGATCGAAGGGAGAGTTGAACGAAACAAGCGTGCGCTCGAAGGTCGCGATGGCCGCGATCAGGTTATCGAGCGTGATCGGCTCCTCCTGATCGGGATACGCCCTGGCGAAGAGTTCCTCGTAGAGCGCATCGCCACGGAATCGCTCGAGGAGCTCTTCCTCGCTCAACACGCTCAAGCCAAGCTCGACAGGATCATCGCCAAACATCGGGATCAGCGCCTGTTGTTCGAGCGTGGGCGTCGCAGGCCCTGCCCACCCAAGTGTCAAACCATAGGCGATGTTCGTCAGCCCCATGGATGAGCGAAAGTGCGCCTGCCCTGTGGAACCGAGCGCCTCGGCCAACCCATCCGTGAACGCGAGCTCTTGCTTGTGGCACCCGGCGCACGCCTGCGTCTCGTTCCCCGAGAGGCGCTTGTCATAGAAGAGGTGGCGCCCGAGCTCGGCCTTCTCGAGCGTGACCGGGTTATCCTCGGGAATTCTGGGCTCAGGCACACCTTGCGGAAGCTCCCATTCATAACCTCTCTCGGTTTCTTCTTGCTCGTTGTTGTCCCCGCCAAAGCAGCCGGCAGTGAACACCACCAACCACACCCATCTTGCTTTCATTATCGTTGTCCCTGTCATCGTTGTTCCTCATTCTGGTCTTCGGAGGTCGCGCAGTTTTCGACCCATGCATTGTCCTCGACGACAGGTTGGCGCCGAGAGATTGTAAGCGTGTCTGACGTCCGTTCCTTGCTCAGTCGGGTCTTGAAAGGTTACTGGAAAGCAAGAGCACGACCCACCAACCTCCAGATACCACGGTCGATATCAGGAGAAGGTGTTTGGTAAGCGACCACCCTTCGAGATTCGATGCTTTGGAGTAGAGGGCCAGGAGCAGGAGCAAGCCGGCAAAACAAACCCTCCCACTCAAGCTCTGGATGGAGAGAAATGTTGCCCGCTCGCGTTTGTTGATTTTGGGAACGATCTCGGCGAGCAACGGCGCTCTTGTCAGGCTTGACGGCATGCTCCTGAAGACGAGCAGAATGAGGATGGCGTGGCTCTCGAAGATGGCCATGCTCGCGATGATAATCACCTGCACGAGTCCCGAAGACAGGAGCGTTTTGGGAGTTCCGAAGCGTTGTTTGATCACGACGCTTTTGGACGCGAAGAATGAACCTAATAGGGTCGCAAGGAGCATATGTATGCCAGAGATCAACGATGGGTTGTTTTCGATGCCTGGAGGGTAGTCGAGTCTTTCTATATAAATTTGATAAAATTCATAAGGCACATGGGCGGATAAAATCATGAATGTAGAGAATAAAAACAACCACAAGATGTAGGGCTGCTTCAGGTAGGACAAACAGTTCTTGATCTGGTCTTTGAAGTCGAACGTGTTGGTTGTCGATGATGACTCATTGTTTACGGGTTCGATGAAGGCGAATGTGATCAGCAAGTTGATCGTGGATGTGAACAACGCGAGCATATAACAGTAGCCAAGCCCTACCGAACCGATTGCGCCTCCAATCAGCGCCGCCAATCCGAGCGAGATAAGGCCATTACGAGAGGCTATGGCCTCTCGTTTCTCGTACTCTTCTTCTTTGCCAAGAGATTGAAGAGAGTCGTAATGAAATGATGTGTCAGTGCCGCTAGCGAGTGAAATTCCAGCCGCCAAAAGAAACTGAGCGATCCCGAACTGGATGAATCCATCCGCGATGGAGAACAAGAGGTAAGATAAGACGAACGCGGTCGATGATAGGATGAGGGTAACTCGTCTGCCGAGACGGTCAGATAAATAACCAGAAGGGACCTCCAGAACGAACACAGAAATATAGTAAATGCTCTCGAGTAAAAGGACATTCTCTATCGAGAGCTTGCTCTTGAAAAACAAGATAAATACAGGCATCCAAAAGAACGCATTGTAGAGCGCATAGTAGACTTGATATAAGCGGATGTTTCGCTCGATTTTGTGCGTTGCGCTCATGGGTTTACTTGCTGGAGGCGAGGGCTGTTTTTGTGTGGAGCACCGCGCAGCGTGGGGGAGTTGGACCCGCCAGAGAAGCTAATGCCGCGAGCGCAGTGCTTGATAAAGAGCGAGGGAGCTTCGGTGAACCTCTCCCTCGCTCTTTGGCGATCGTCTGAAAAAGGAATGGTATTCAGTGCTCGTGCCCATGCTCTCCGTGTTCATGGCCGTGGTCATCGTGCTCGTGTGCTTCCACCGCGTTTTGTTTCTGCGCTTCGAGCTTGGACGCGCTGAATTGTTTGAGTGGCATGGAGCAGGTGGGGCATTTCCCATCCGCTGGTTTCTCTATGGCGGCCCAATGCACTGTTCCCATGTCGCAATACCACGCGCCTTCAGGGAGTTGAGTTGCTTGGACGGGAGGATCGAACGCGGAGCCTTTGGCCTCGACGCTGACCTTTGCAAGCTCGGTCTCCTTTGATGGGGTTTTCTCCTCGGCTTTTTCTCCCGGTGTGGTTTTTGCCTCGGATACTTCAGGCATCGTGGGTGTTTCCGCGTGCGAGGTGTGCTGACCGTTCTCGTCATGCGCGTGCGTCGCGTCCTTCTTGTCACAGGCCATGAGCGCTAGCGTGAGTGCGAGCGATGTGCTGATGATGCGTTTCATTCGTGTTCTCCTTGTTGAGGTGTGGTTTTGGTGTCAGGTGATTTTGTCAGCGCGCCAAACCGCAAGTAAAGCGCAGGAACCACGATCATGTTGAGCGCGGTAGACGAGACCAACCCGAAGAGGATGACGATGGCCATGGGCGCCTGGATTTCACTCCCCGGTTCTCCCGCGTTGAGCGCGAGTGGGATCAGCCCGAGGCCGCTCGCCAGCGCAGTCATCAGGATCGGCGCGAGGCGCTCGACGGCCCCTCGCACCACCGCCTCGTGCATGGACTCCGCGCCTTCTTCGAGGCGCAAATGACGGATGTGTGAGACGAGCAGGAGGCCGTTCCTCGTGGCGATCCCGAACAGGGTGATAAACCCGATCAGGGACGCCACTGACAGGATGCCGTCGAGCAGGTACACGCCCGCTACACCGCCGATCAGTGCCAGCGGCAGGTTCGCCATCACGAGCAAGGCATCCCTTCCCGAGCCAAGAGACATAAACAGGAGCAGAAAGATGCCGATGATCACGGCGAACGTCAGCAGCGTCAGCGTGCGTGATGCTTCCGTCGCGCTCTCGAACTGCCCGCCGTATTCGACGTGATACCCGTTGGGGAAAGAGACATTGTCAGTGACGCGTTTGCGGATCGCATCCACGACCCCCACCAGGTCTGCGCCAGAGACGTTGCAGGAGACGACGATCTTACGCTGGACGTTCTCTCTGCTGATGCTGTTCGGGCGACGATCTCTGCGCACATCTGCGAGCGCATGGAGTGGAATCAGTGCTCCTTCTGGGGTCCTGATCTTTGTCTGGCGGATGGTCTCCAGGTCTTGCTTTGCTTCCTCGGAGTACCTTACGAGCAGCTCGAAGCCGCGCTGACCTTCGATGACGCGCGTGACCTCGTGCCCTCGGAACGCCGTCTCGATCGCTTCTGCGACCTCGCTCACCTTGAGCCCATGGCGTGCGATCGCGTCGCGGTCAAAGTCAACGAGGAGAAAGGGGATGTCCATCTGCTGCTCGACGTTGAGGTCGACGACACCCGGGACTCCCTCGACCTGGGCGCTAACCTCCTGGGCGAGCTCCCGCAACTTGTAGAGGTCTGTCCCAAAAATCTTGATCGCGATGTTGGCGCGTGTGCCCGAGAGCATGTGGTCGATGCGGTGGCTGATCGGCTGTCCGATGGTGATGTTTGTGCCAGGGATTTGTGCCAGATCCTGGCGAAGCGCGCTCAGGAACTCCTCCTGGGTTCGCTCGCCAGCTTTCAAGTTGACGTCGATCTCTGCGGCGTTTACCCCCTGGGCATGTTCATCAAGTTCCGCGCGACCCGTGCGTCTCGCAGTAGAGACCACTTCGGGGTGAGAGAGCATGATCTCCTCGATCTTTTCGCCCAACTTGTCCGAGGTCTCGAGAGAGGTGCCAGGGAGCGTCACCGCGCTCACCGTGAGTGTTCCCTCGTTGAATTCTGGTAAGAACGCTTGCCCTGCGCGCGCGAGCCCCCAACCAGCAACCCCGAGCGCGATGAGCGAGGCACCTGTGATGAGCGCCCAGTGAGGCAAGACCTTCTCCAGGACAGGTTGGTATCCTCGCTTTAACCAGCGCATCAGCGCGCTGTCTTCATGCTCCTGAATCGCTTTGGTGCCGGGAAGAAGGTAGTAGCAGAGCGCTGGCGTGACCGTGAGCGCGACCAACAGCGACGCAGAGAGCGACACCACATACGCGACGCCGAGTGGCCTCAGCAGTCGCCCTTCGACGCCGGTCAGAAAGAAAAGCGGCATGAACACCAACAGGATCACCAGCGTCGCGAACACGATCGAGGCGCGGACCTCCTTGCTCGCCTCAAAGACGACCGTGAGGGCGCTTCGTTGCTCCTCTTGTGGGAGCTGCGCGTTCAAGCGAAGTCGCCGCACCACGTTCTCGACATCGACGATGGCATCGTCGACCAGAGCTCCCACTGCGATCGCCATTCCTCCGAGCGTCATCGTGTTGATCGACCCCCCGAAGAAGTCGAGCGCCAGCGTAGCTGCGAGGAGAGAGAGCGGTATGGCGGCGGCTGTGATGGCGGTCGCGCGGGCGTTGGCCAGGAAAATCAGGATGATCAGGATCACGAGGAGCGCGCCATCGCGCAGTGCATCGACGACGTTTTCGATGGCGATCTCGATAAAGTCTGCCTGGCGAAAGATGTGTCGTTCGAGCTTCATCCCCTCCGGGAGCGTTTTCTCCAGGTCATCGAACACTGTATCGAGCCGTGAGGTAAGCTCCAGGGTGTTCGCGTCGGGCTGCTTTTGGATACCGATGATGACAGCGTCTTCTCCATTAAAGGAGCCATCACCGCGCTTGAGCGCGGGCGCGACCTTTACCTCACCAACATCTGCGACTGTGATCGCCCGCCCACCTCGCTTGGCGATGAGCGCCCGCCCGATATCCTCGGCGCGGTCGATGCGCCCGAGCCCATAGATGAGGTACTCGCGCCCGTTCTCTCTGTAGAAGCCAGCCGAAACGTTCTCGTTCGATTCTCTTAGCGCCTCTGATACTTCATCTAGCCCGACCTCGAGCGCTTCCAGTCGATCTGGATCGACCTCGACCTGGTACTGTTTGACGCCGCCACCGATCGGGATGACCTGGGACACTCCAGGGACGGCCAGGAGGCGTCTCCTGACGACCCAGTCCGCCTCGGTGCGGATCTCGATGGGCGTATGCTTCTCCGAGGTCATGGCGACGAACATGATCTCGCCCATGATCGAGGAGATCGGCCCCATCGTCGGAGGTTCGATGTCTGAGGGGAGCTGGGAGCGAACCAGCTGGAGCTTCTCCGACACGATCTGACGGGCGCGGTAGATATCCATACCCCAGTCAAACTCGACCCAGATGACCGCGTTGCCGATCCCCGTCGCGGAGCGAACTCGCCTGACCCCTGTCGCGCCATTGAGCGCGGTTTCAATGGGGTAGGTGATCTGGCTCTCGACCTCTTCCGGGGCTTTGCCGTGCGCTTCGACCACCACAGTCACGCTAGGTGCGGTGAGGTTCGGAAAGACATCCACGGGCATTTGGTAGGCTTGCCATCCTCCGATGAGGAAGAGCAAGAGGGCTCCGATCACCACGAAGAAACGATTCTCCAGGGACCATTTGATGATTCCATCAATCATAACGATGTCTCCTTAGTGTGCGTGACCGTGACCCACGGCGCCTGTCGATGTGCCCGCGAGCTTGACGTAGTAAGCCCCCACGCTGACGACATGTTCGCCCTCCTCGATCCCTTGCAGGACCTCGACCCGACCTCGATCGCTCGCGCCCAGACGGACCGCGCGACGCTCGAAGCTCTCTCCTCCTTTCATCACGAAGACCGTGTCCACACCCTTTTCATCGAGCACCGCAGATGTCGGAATCACGACCCCTTCGTGTGGTGCTCCATCGGTCAGATGAACCGTGAGCAAGGAACCTGGCCGTAAGGTCGAGGGGAGTGCGACCCCTTCGAGAGAGAAGATCATGGGGAGCTGCCTCGTGACGGGATCGATGATGGTGCCCGCGCTGATCAGCTTGCCATCAAGTGTCGCGTCGATTTCGATGATGTCGTTTTGATCTGGGGCTTTGAACCAAAGGCCAGTGGGCTCGGTAATCCTCGCGAGATTGGCCTCGGGGATCTTTGCCTCCAACCACAGCTTGCTCTTGTCCACGACGACGAAGAGCTCTTCCCCCGAGGAGACAAATCCTCCATCAACAAGGGTCCTGTGTGCGATGGTCCCGGTGAGGGGGCTATGAATCGCGATGCGGTTGCTCCCGCCACCGCCACGCGAGGCGATGGTCTGATGCTGGTTGAGGCGTTGCTTTGCCTGGGTGACCTCTACCCCCGCGAGTTCGATCTCGTTTTCGACCTCCAGCAGTCGCTTCTCCGAGATCGCGCCCGCCTGAATCAGCGGTTCGATCCTCGCCTTCTCGCGCTCTGCGCGGCCAAGCTCGAGCTGCGCGCGGCGCAGCTCGGTGCGAAGTTGAGAGATTTCGCCAGCGCCAAGGCTAGGCGTCACGTATGCGAGGATGTCTCCCTTCTCGACCTTCTGGCCGATCTTTGGCAGCCCCTCCTTGCCGCTCGAGATGCGGCCTGCGAAGGGGGCGGTGATGTTTGCCTTACCCTCGGGAGCCAACAGAATCTCGGCGTGCGCGGCCAATGCTGGGTGAATGCTCGAGCGCGTCGCGGTCTCGATGTCGAAGTCGACCTTCCACTGCTGCTCTTTCAGGAAGGAGATCTCACCGCCTGGATCTTCTCCCCCCTTGGCATCCGCTTCCTTGGTCACGACCTGGAAATCACCCAGATCGAATGTCTCCTTGTAGGTGCCCGTGTCGAGCAACAGCAGCAGCTTTCGCTTCCCTGGATATTTGGGTGTGATCGTTGGCGTGAAGATCCCGTCTCTGGCAGGTGCCGCCGCGCCCCAGTTTTCTCCTGGCGAGTCCTGGCTGGTGAGGACCACCTCGAGCGTTCCTTTGGTGACCGGGGTGTAGCCGTCGAGGGTTGTGAAGTGAGCCGCAAACTTTGACGGCTTGCCCGCGACGAGGGCGGGAAACTCGACGAAGAGCTCGGCTTGTTTTTGAACCATGGTGACGACGTGGCCCGGGCGCTCTGGACCATGCGAGCCATGGTCACCATGCGCTGCGTGGTCACCATGCCCCCCATGATCGCCATGTCCTCCATGCGCGTCGTGTGCATGCCCCCCTTGCTCGCTATTGCAAGCCAGTGAGGATAGGCAGATTGTAAGGACAAGAAAAGACTTCCGGGCTTGGCCCGTCGATGTCGCGAGTATTTTATCGAGGAAGATCATTGTGCTTTGCCTCCCAGGTATTGATGCAACTGGATTTGGAGTGTTCGAGCGCTGGAAGACAGCTCCAATAAACGGAGCTTGGCTTGGGCGACTCCTTGATACGCGTCGAGTAATTCGATGATGCCGATCTCTCCGCTCTTGTAGGCGATGTTGGCGAGGTCGAGGACCTTTTGTGCGTTGCCGATCCCTTCTTCTTCATAGCGCTCGGCGTGTGCGAGCGTCGTCGAGAGCTGGGAAGAAAGCGCCAGCGCGCGCGCACGGAGATCCTTGGCCTGGATTTGCTCCTGGTTGGTCGCGTGGACTTCTCTGGCTTCTGCGGCGAGTCGCTCCCCTGCGCTTCGGTTGAAGAGGGGGAACGCCATGCCGAGCCCGACGACGAATCCATGCGCGCGACCGCTGCTGCTGCCGCTCCCCTTGTAACCCGCGGACACTGTGGGTTCGGGAATCCACCAGCGCTCTGCCGCCTCTTGTTCGATCCTTGCTGCTTCGGCTTCTGTCTTCGCGGCGCGCAGCTCCGGGTGCTGCTCGAGCGCAGTTAGGATGTCTTGTTCCGTTGGAGGCGAGGAGGGGAGCAAGGTGCCGCGAGCAGTGATCGCGTTTGCTCCGGTGAGCCCGAGTTCGTTGGCAAGGAGCATCTGGAGGTGCGAGATCTTGGTGCGCTCGAGTTCCAGATCGAGCCTCACGTCCGCGACCTCACGCTTGAGCCTCTCGAGTTCGTAAGGTGCGCTCTCGCCGACCTCGATTCGCAGCTGGATCGTTTGCTCGAGCTTGCTGATGTCGACGAGCCAGGACTCGCGCGCCTCGACGCGTGATTGGAGCAAGAGGAGTTGGTAGAAGTAATGGCGCGCGCGGACGACATCTTCGCGCAGTTCCTGCTCGATTCGGAGGCGTTCTGCCATGGCGCCCTTCTCCAGGGCGTTCTTTTCCAGCTTGGCGCGTCCAGAAATCGGGAAGGTCTGGTTGAGGACGAAGTAGTCCTCACCAGTCCTCTGCGACGCCGTAAGAATTTGCTCCCTCGTATAGCTGAAGCCGGGGTTGGGGAGCGCTCCGATGATGCGTGCGTTTGCCTCGATTTCTCGAACGCGCGCGCCTCTCATGGATGCTCGGTCTTCGCGCTCGTGGACAAGGTGAATGACCTCATCATCTGAAAGGAGTCGGGGGGCCCTTTCCTGAGCAAGGCTTCGTGAGGCCCAGGTCAGCACGAGAAGTGACGTACATAGGGTGGCAAAAAACCGACTTGAGATCGGTTTTTTGCCCGGAATTTTGATACAAATGAACACGAGAAACAACCTCCTCTAGAGGTTAGAGGTAAAGCTCAGTGCAAGTTGCCCAACAACGCCTCCATGGCGTGATGGATGTGGGTGTGTGTGCTTAAAAAGAGCAAGCTGGCGCCAAGGAGCGCGCTGATGAAGACATACCTCGCTCCAGCGCGAGGTGGATGTTCGAGGAGCGAATGCACGCGCTCCTCGATCTCACACTGCCCGAACGCGAGGGCGAAGGATGGCTGAGGTTCCTTTTTTTGAAGGCGACCAAACGCCAAAATAGTCTCGGCGACAAGCAGGCGATCTTTGGTTTCGGCTGCGGCTTCATCGCAGAGTTGCTCGCGCGATAGCTCGAACTCAGCGGCCAGGAATTGGTGTGTTTGCGGAAGCAACAGAGGGGCAAAGAGCTCGATAAGCAACAGGCGCAACCCATCCCGGCTCCTCGCGTGCTGATGTTCGTGTGCGATGACGACCTGGAGTTGTTCGGCATCGAGCTCTTTGACGAGCTGGGTCGAGATGCAAACCCTTGGCGAGAGAAAGCCAATGGTGAACGCGAAGGCGCGAGCGCTTTCGATGTACCAGACGTTGTCCTGTTCATCATGATTCGAGAGGCGGAGCAGTGTTTGGCTCAGTCCGCGTGTTTTGGCCGTCTTGCGCCAAACCTTTGACCAGTGCAAGAGCACGCGAGCCGAAAGCAGCGCGCTCCCGATCCAAACCCAATAACCCAACTCGATCGAGTTTCCATGGAGGAAGCAGAGGTGGAAGGGGTGGTGGTCTCCGTGAGAGCCGCAGTGGTCTGCGACAACACCAAACAGATGCAAGACCGATGGGCCAAAGGCTCCCGCCAACAATAGCCCGCCAGAGAGCAAGGGCATGCTCGAGAGCAAAAGCGCCAACTTCGCCTTCAAGGCGGGATCATCGATCTTGATGTGTGCCTTCCAAAACACACTCACGATGGCGCTTACGAGCATGCCGAGCAAAACACCACTCATGGCGAGCAGCAGTGTGAGTTTTAACCACCCGAGTATCATGACTTGCCTTGCTTCGGGTTTTGAGACCTGCGTCGCGCCGCGACCAGCTCTTCCAGAGCGGCAAAAGTTTCGTCTCCCGCGTTGTCCGCGAAGTTGACGAAGGCTTCGATGGCAACTTCTGGCTCATGCCCGGCGACCTGTTCGACCAACTGCCCCACCATCAATTCGGTGAGTTGGCAGCGATCCACGCGGGCTGTGTAGATGTGCGCGTGGCTTTGCTTGGATCTTGTCAGGAGTCCTTTCTTCCACAGCCGCTTGAAGGTCGATTGCACGGTGTTGTGCGTGATGCCGCGCTCGACACCGATCTGCTTGTGCGCTTCCTTGATATCACTCGGCCCGTTTTGCCAGACGTACTCCAGCACGGCCATTTCGAGGTCACCCAGGTTCGAGACGTCTGCTTTCATGAAACCTTGCCTGATTGAAGAAGAGAACGAGCCGCTTTCTGATGAAAAACATGGCGAAGTATAAACCTACTGTCAATCGGTTTTATCTCCGCACCTCCTTCGATGTAGTTAAACAACTCGGATTGTTTTGTATTCAATGCACCTGAGTTTCCCTCGTGCGCGTCGTGGCGCGGCACCTGCCGGTGACCGCCGCGCCACGACGCGCACGAGGGGACGCCAAAGCCAGCGCGTCTCCTCTTTCTGAAGATTTCAAACAATGGTCCGGACACAGTAAAGAGATATGGACGGTCGTCTAAGCCGCATAAAGCAAGG
>Ga0208061_100437_pt1 | contig 11156 bp, 9 predicted proteins | sample DeeseametaMP0555_FD_184209 | JGI IMG/M metagenome (GOLD analysis project Ga0208061, IMG submission 184209) | Marine microbial communities from the Deep Atlantic Ocean - MP0555 (SPAdes) | ecosystem: Environmental > Aquatic > Marine > Oceanic | place: South Atlantic Ocean | collected 2011-01-23 | reverse complement strand
TGGTGTGCACCATCGCCCTCGCCGCTTTCTTGTGGTCGGTCTTCTAACCGCCTCGTGTCATTCGACGATCGAGAGGTTGTAGATCAACTTGAGCGTGTAACCGCTGAGCTTGTTGCTGACCGTAGCAGGCGCCTCCTGCCACTGGTACTGGATGCCGTTTCCGCCACCGCATGGGACCCAGCTGTAAAGGCTGGGGTCGATCACACAGGAGTCTGGCGAGAGCTCGTTGACGCTGTTCGGCAAGCAGTAAGGGTTGGTGCCAACCTCGGGGAAGGTCGCCTCGACCGTCGGATCGCGCTCGATCTTGAGGACCAGGCCGGAGTCGCAGTACTTCTGACCCTCTTTTCCGGGGAAGTCATTGCAGGTTCCTGGCGTGTCCGTGAACAACTTGTTCGGGCACTCCGAGTTGTCCTCACAGATGAACACATCCTCGCGAATACAGGAGGGGTTGGTCCCGGCGATGAACTCGCCGATGGCCTGGAGCGCAGGGACGAACGAGGTCGAACAGATCCAACCGAGCGGCTCGGTCTTCTCGAAGTTCAGGCGATCGTCCGGGTTGGTGCTCGCCACCGTGTTCGGGTAGTGGTTGCGGAACTGACGAATAAAGCGCTCGTAACGATCCCCCGAGAACGCCTCGCCGGTTGGCGACACGCACACGGGAGAGACTGGAGGCTTCTCGCCATCTGCACACGCAGGAAGTGGCTCTGCGAAGCGCTGCCACGTGCCGTGAATCGAAGCGATCAGCAACGAATCTTCCGAGAGGTCATCGACCTCGATCCCCTTGGTGTCGGCGAGGTTCTGACGAAGCTCTTCGGCGAACACCTCGGGAGCGATAAGCGGGGTGTCCCCTTCACTGATCGCCGAGGAGTTGAGGTACTCGCAGATGTTGTTGCCGCAGGTGTTGCGAAGCTCCTCGACAGACCCATCGTGCGAGCAGTCGTTCTCGTCGGTGACGAAGATGAGCGCGAAGCCTGCGTCCTTACGAACAAAGCCGTAGTTGGGCTTGGTCATGTCCGAGGTCATCACGCCGAATGCGCCGCCCGTCTTGTCGAGCGAGACCGCGGTCACAGCAGCCCTGAGGCCCTTCTCGTAACCGTCACCGCGCGTCCCCACCGTCGACATGCAGGCGAAGTCCTGACGGAGCTTCTCGGCGTCGAGGTTGCCGCTCGCGTCGCGATAATCGGTCGCGCGCAAGACCTTGGGGATCGCCCGGTATTCGGATGCTGCGGGGAAGAGATCGAAGGCATCGATCGCCGTATCACCGTTGCGATCACTCAGGCCTGTGCTGGCCAGACAACCGGAGCTCTGTTGGGCGTTCGGGCTGAGCAGCGCGCAGGCGATCTGATCATCGCTCCAGTCATAACTGGAAGCCGTCGAAGGATCTGCGAGGCATGCCTTGGCGATATCGAGCGACTCGCGGAACGGCGCGTAGCTCCCTGTCTCCGTGTCGCGAAGACAGGTCTCGTTGTTCCCAGGCACCGGCTGCGGCGTCGACTGGATCACACCCTCTTGCGCGATCGGCTCGATCGAGAAACCGGACTCCGGCGCGTGCGTCGTCGTCACCGAGATATGGAAGTCCAGGTTGGTCTTCTGGATCTCTGCGATGAACTGGTCGAAGTTATCGCGCAACACCTTCTGCTCCTGGCACATCGAGAAGGAGTTGTCGATCACCCACAAGATGTCCATCGGGATCTGACCCCCGATCGGCGTCGGACGCGCGACCGAGATCTGACCCCCGCCGCTCAAGAGCGTCACAGGGTTGGTATTGCATGCGCTGATCATCCCGGTGCCAAAGAGGCCAAGGATGGTTGCCATCGAGATGAGGCCTGCTGCGCCACGAGAGCGCCTCTTGTTCTGCATCACCCGTTCTCCACGTGGATTAGGTCGAAAACCACACTCGAGTGCGAATGAGGTCTCCGTCATTCATTCAGGTCGCACATAACTTACCCAAGTCCCGGTGCGATGTCTACGCAGTGTCCGAAAACCAGTAAAGGCCCGGCATTCTCTAACAGAACACCGAGCCTTGGCTGGGATTCATGCGGCTGTCTCGATCACCCCTTTCAACGGTCACCTGCGATGGTTTGCCACGCTTTAACAGCGGCAACCACTCGAGGTCTCCAGCAGGAGAGGCTCCCCTGAGACAGTCCACGCGCGCCTCTATTGAAACTCAGGAGAGGTGCGTCGTGTAGGGGAGGAGCGCGATCTGGCGAGCGCGCAGGATCGCCTGACGCAGCTTGCGCTGATTACGCGCGCTCACGCCCGTGATACGACGAGGCAGAATTTTGCCGGTCGAGGTCACGAAGAGCTTGAGCAGCTCGGGGTTCTTGTAGTCGATCTTCCAGTTCGGGTTCTGATCGAAGGGATCGACCTTGCGGCGACGACGCCAGTTGATTCGCGAGTACTTGGCCATTGCTTATCCTTTGCGTTTCAATGAGTTTTCATTTCGCGCTCGCGCTCCATTCCCACCTCCCTCGAAATCTCGACAGACCACGCTGCGAAATGAGTGCAGGCAGGGACGCACACACGAACGACTTTTCAAGACAGTTTCACGGTGCGAGACGCCACTCAAGAGCGACACCACACCACGAGATCACTTGATCTTTGCCTCGACGAACTCGACGTGCTTGCGCACGACGGGGTCGTACTTCTTGAGACGGATCTTGTCCGGCGTCTTACGCTTGTTCTTGATCGTCGTGTAGAAGTAACCGGTTCCGGCCGATGAGACGAGTTTGATCTTCTCGCGCATTGACTTGTGCTCCCTCAGCGCGCTGGGCGCCGATGATTTTGCTTATCGTTTCATCACGTAGCGTGACGTTTTTCCTGGCTTTTTCAGGGTCACAGCCCCGACAAGGGCGAAGAACATAAAGGATCTCTTTGTCGAGCACAAGGTTAAAGATCAAGCTCTTTGGCTCGCGAAACCTTGCTCCTCGAGTCGTGACAACGCCTGCTCGAGCGATGACGCATCGCCGTCATACTCGAAGCTCGCCTCCCCGCTCTCGAGATCCACGTCCACCTTGTCGCGATCGATCCCCAGTGATTTCCCGAGGATCGCCTTCACGCTGCGCACGCAACCCTGACAGGACATCCCCGTGACCTTTAACTCCACTTTATCGCTCATTTACAAAGCTCCTCGAATGCTTCCTGTTGCTTCTCGTCCAGGCGAGCGAGCCACTCCGTGAGCGCCTCCTCGCCTCGCTGATTCGCGATCACATCCCACCCCGAGGCGCCATCACGACGCCGCACAGCGGCCTCGGACCACGCGCCATCGCGCGAGGTGATCGCCAGTTGCGCGCTCGTATCCAGGATCGCCGCGTCCACATGATCGTGGGCATGTGAGCCGCTGTTGATATAGAGCCCCTCGCCGATCGCGTACAACCCCAATCCGTGCGTGTGACCCGCGATCACCACATCCCACCCTTGTGAGAGCATCCTCGCCACGGCGCGCTTGTCCCGCGTGATCTCTTGCTCGGGCGATGCTTCGTCATGCGGCGAGGGAGTCAGCGGCTCGGTCGCCTCTCGCCGCTCTTGCAAGCGCTCGAGCAAGGTGGGCACCGCGCCCATTCCCTTGGAGATGCCGTCCAACCCGACGCGCTCGAACCACCCCGCCACAAAGTTCGCGCTCTCCTCCATGCCCCAGATCTTCTTGAGCCAGACATCCCACTGGTGCCCGTGAAGCGCCAACACCTCACCGACCCCGGTGTGGTGGAAAGCGCGCTCCTCTGGCCAACCCCGCGCGTTCATCGGCGCGTCATGGTTCCCATGGATCGCGTCCATCCCGAGCAGACGCTCGATCAACTCGGGGTGTTCCTGGTGCAAGAGGTCGAGCTGTTGGCGCCATCCTCGCCAGCGCTCGGGGCGCAACAGATCGAAGGCGTCCCCCAACAACAAAACACGATCGGCGAGCCGCTCGAGTTTATCGAGCAGCTCGCCGAGATCCTCTGGTGAGGTCGTGCAACGATTGAGCGCCCCTGGCGCCAGGTGCAGGTCTGAGAAAAAAGCGATGCGCAATTCGAATCTTACTCTGGCGGAAACACGCCGCTCGGGAAGGTCAGGTAGGAGTCGTCGTAGAGCGTGATTTTGCGGCTCGGCCACTCGATGTCAAGCACATGCCAGAACTGTTGGTCGGTCATTCGCTTACGGCGAAGCTCCTCGACGAGGATACCACCGAGGTACACGCGCACGGTCGAGTAACTGGCGCCATACCCCTGATCAGAGAAGTAGTGCACGCCCACATGGTAGCGCATATCCCCCTGCGGGTTGTTCAGGTTGATGTTCTCTGGTCCCCAGCCGTTGATGTCGTCGATGTCGAGCGAAGGATCATCGGCGCGATCATCTCGCAATCCCCAATCGGGCTCGAGGTTCTGCCAGTGACAATCCCACGGCTTGGCGTTCCAGATGCCGCCAGCGCGCAAGAGGTGGAGGTCGACATCCGAGCCGAGGTTATCCTGTTGCTCGGGATCATTTGGCGTATCCCAGACAAGCTGGATGTGAATGTCCTCGTCTGGCACAGCGACAAGGTCGAGGACGGCGGGCTCACAAGAGCGCGTCCCGCGTGAGTCCCACACGTGCATCTCGACCGTGTACTCGCCAGAGAGGTCGAGGAAGAGCTCGTTGGCCACCGAGGTATCTGAACCCGCGAGGCGCGCGGCGCTGTCCTCGGGTCGGCGGATGATCGCCCACTCGAAGCGCTCGATCGCTGCGCCACCCTCGGCGCGGCTCGCGCTCCCGTCGAGCGAGACCACATCGAGCGGCAGGCCAGTGTAGCGACCTCTCGGGTCGGCGACCGTGGTTCCGCGGTCAGGATGAGACGCCTCGATCACGGCGGTGGGGCAGCCAAATGGCGTCCCCTCGCCGCGAAGGAGCACCTCGTGCTCGGTCTCACCGTCCATATCCGAGATAAACCGCAACATGTCGCGGTACTCGCCAGGACTTGGAGGCGTGAACTGCACCAACACCTCGACCTCTTCACCTGGCTCGAGCGTGCGCTCACGCAGCGAAGCAGCATCGAGGACGCTGAATCCCGTCTCGTCGGTGGTCAGCGATGGCAAATAAGAGAAGGTCGTCCGCGCATTCTCGGAGCAGTTCGAGAGCGAGAACCCCAGCGTCCTCTCGCCGCCAGGAGCCACAGATCCAAAATCGACTGACTCGTCCGAGATCTCGAGGCACGGCTCGGCGATGTTTGCCAACACGTCGATCACGAGCACGCCGTTCTTGGGGTCGTTGCTCTCGATGATCAGCGAGCCGCGCACGCCATCTTGACCGGTCGCGCGGTGGCTGACCTCGACGAGCACGCTGGCGCCAGGTTCGAGCGTCGTGGGCTCGGCGCGGTCCATAAACTCGGGGAAGGACACCTCGAAGCGATCATCGGTCAGCCGCCAGTTCTTGATATCGAGCGTGGCGCGCCCCTCGTTGGTGACCTGGAATTGCTTCACGCCAAGTTCACCGCGCTCGAGCATGCCGAGGTCGATACGCGCTGGCGCCAAAATACGAGGTTCACGCGTGACCTCGAAGGAGCCGATCCCCACCGGCTCGAAGAATGTCCCCTCGGAGGTCAGTGGAGGATCGGGATCACAACCGCTCCCCCACGCGAGCACCAAAACACTCAACGCGAGCACATGAGCCGCACCATGGCGTTCGAGCCTGGGAGAAAAGAAATCGGTGAAGGTAATGCTCATGGGTCAGCTCCATTTTTGCGGCGTGATATGGATCATATAAGGCGTATCGCAAGCAGTCGGTGGCTTGAAAAAGTAACACCATCGACGACCGTTCGATCCTGAACACTCAGGAATACAGCATATTTTATGCCATTCTACCCAAGAACAACAACACTATCCTTAACTCTGCGGGACAGTGGGAGGATCTGCGGCGAGGACGCGCCAGCGCGGCGGCTCCTCGCCTCAAATCTCTGCGAACTCTCCGACGCGATTCGCAAAGATCTGATGGAGCAACGCTACTCCTCGAGTCACCGAGAGTGGAGTGTTTTCGCCACGCTCCTCGAGAGACCTTCAGCTGACAAGATCAATTTGGGGTGTGCCCATGCCCGTGTTATGTTCCGTTTTGTTCTGAACGAAGCAGGTTCATGAGGTCTATCGATATGAGAACGACCGGGGTGTTGATCATGTTCGCGATCATCGCGATCGCTTCATGGAGCAGCTGCTACACCACCCGCGCAGCGAGCGGCGATAGCAAGAGCGCGCTGCTGCGCCTCGATGTCAAACCTCCCGAAGCGCACATCTATATCGACGAGGACTATCAAGGTCGCGTCGATCGCTGGCGCGATCAAACGCTCCCCATCCGCCCAGGCGCGAGGAGGGTCGAATTGCAAGCCAAGGGCTACCTCACGCAACGCTTTGATATCGAAATTGGCGCCCGAGAAGAGGTGACACTCACCGTGGCGCTCGAACCTGAGTTCGATCGCGTCGATCCCTCATCTGGAGATGAATAAAGAGATGAACGCCGCCGAGCACAACGAGTTGGCCTCGCTGATCCGCGCACTCCCACCACTGGAAGAGGCGCTGAGCGAAGATGGCGTCGAGCACCTGATGCTGCTTCCGTCTGGCCGATGGACCGCGCGGCAGGAAGGGGTCGCGCGACGACGCACCACGGTCCTCGACGAAGCCTCTCTCGAGGCGCTGGCCACATGGCTCGTCGATCACCCCGGAGCGCGCCTCGATGGGACATGGCTCTTCGATGTCGTCCCCGGCGTGCGAGGGACGCTCGTGACCGCCGAGCGCTGCCCGACGCCGAGTGATTCTCTGGCGTCGCCGCTCGTGATGGAAGCGCTCAAGAAGCAGATCACGCGAGGCGAAAATGGCGTCATCCTCGGACCTGTTCGCGCGCGAAAGCTCGAGCTCCTCTGCTGGATCGCGCAGCAGTTTATCCAGGAACAGATCATCCTGATCAGCGATCGCCCTCCCACCGCCCAGCTCGGCCCCAGGGTCGTGCATCTCTTTCCCCCGAGAACCCCGGAGGAGCTCGCGCGCGTCAGGCGTCTTATCCGCCGCTGCGATGCTGTGCTCTGGGACGAGGTCGAGAGCAGAGAGGTCTTGCAGGCAGCGCTGGGCTACCCGGGCGCGAAGCGGCGCTGGATCACCATGGACGCGGCGACCACGCGCGCGGGCTTCGAGGCGCTCGGGCGACGACTTGTCGAGATGGCGCCCGGTGATGTGAGCTCGATCATGTTGGCAGATCCACGCGCTGGCAAACTCTCTCACTTGCTCAGGCGCGTCGGCGGCTCGTGGCAGGAGGTCACCGAGGAAGCAAACTCCGTGCTCCCGTTGCTCGAAGCACACCTCGAAACGGACATGCCGATCCGCAACCGCTATGACGACTACCGTTCGACCGTGGAGGTCCAGGAGATTCGCTTCGAGACCTACGATCCTCCACACCAGGAAGAGCCCGAAGATATCAAGGACGCACAACCTCGCGGTGATGGCATCGAGGGGCTCTCGGAGATCCTCTCGGAGGTCGAGGAAATCGCCGATCCGCAGCCATCGCATGTGATGGCTGCCTCGAGCCTCGAGGAGCTCCTCGAAGACTCTGAAGGAACAGATACCTCCGAGGTTTCGGATTCGGTGGTTCGGGAGGTCCTCGATGAAACCTCGAATCCCATGATCGAGGTCGACACTGACCTTGGAGAAGCCTCTCTGGACAGCGAAGCTCTCGAAGAGGTCGGCGCGAGCTCGCCTCATGAACCACCTCCAGCGATCGGCGAGGAGGAGGAATCAGAGGCTGCCCTCGCCGCACCAAAAGAGGAAGAGGAAGACCCCGAAGAGGAAGTAGAACCTCTGGCTGAAGCCGTCGAAGACGCACCTCCAGAGGATAGCGAGGAGGAAGAGCCCGAAGAGGAAGAAGACAGCACCGCAGAACTCTCCATCGAAAGCCTCGACATGGGCGCGCCGCAAGCTGATCCAGAACCCGAGCGTGAAGACGAGCTCGAGGGCGAAGAGGAACAAGCCGAAGCGTTCGAGGACCCCTTTGCAGAACCCGCTCCCATCGATGCACCGATCGATCTTGGCGAGGACTCGGAGTTCGAGAACGAGGAGGTTCACCACCGGCCGATCTCCGAACGCCTCACCGAACAGATCTCCCCCGAGGAGGTTCAAGCAGCGGTCGAGGCCAGAGAGCGCGAGCTCGCCGGTGTGCGCGAGTACTCGGAGTTCGAGCTCGAAGAGATCGCGGGGCCCGCATCGGATGACGAAGAGGAGTTGCTCGAAGACGCTGACGAGGCCATCTCCAAGGCGGATACAGCGGTTCGCTCAGGAGAGACGCTCCCCGGTGACTCCCTCGCGGAGATGCAGGAAGCGCTCAGTCAGGCAGAGGCAGAGATCCACGCGTCGTTCACCCCTGATAACGACATGGCCACGAACCCCGTGATCGAGACGCCTGATATCCAACTCGACGCGGATATACCGATCCTGGAGGTCGAGGACTCGCCAGCCACCCAGGAGTTCTACGTCAACGACTCGGCCGATCCCGAGATCGAGCAAGAAGCGTCTCATGATGAGGTTGTCTCGGATGAGTTCATCCAGCTCGACGAGATGCATGACAACCTCGACATCATGCTCGAGGACTTCTCCGAAGAGCATTCAGCGATCGAGGTCGAGGTCAATGTCCCCGAAGACACTCAGGTCGACCAACACTTCGCGCTCGATCCTGATGCGTTGGTGAACGATGAGCGACGCGCTCACCTGAACGATCTGTTGAGGATCGAAGCGGAACTACAGACAGACCTCGCCAGCGACAACGAAGTCACCGGGTTGCATTCAGACCCCGCCGCGATCCAGGCCACGAGGCAACCCGAGCCTGATGCGGGGCAGGCGATGGCCGAAGAGATGTTCTCGGCGCTAGACGAGATCTACTCCGAAGCAAACCCCGCTCCGCCACAGGCGCCCGAGGGGATCACGCCACCGGAGCAAGGCGATCCTACCGTGCTGACCTCTCTGCCAGACGAGCCTGTCGGGCGAGATGTTCTGGTCGATGATGATGACGTGCCGCTGCTCAGTTGGGATGATGACGAAGAGACCAAGCAACACGAGCGCAGCAAGCTCTCGGGGACCCCTTCGCGCAGCCTGAGCGATGAGGAGCCACCCGACGCGGACGTCTCGACGTCGACCTCCGTCAAATTGAACGCGCTCTCGCAGCGACTCCGCGCGCTGCGTCAACGCAGGCAGCAAAAGTCTGGCCAGTTCAACGCTCTGTCGCGCGGTGAGGGAGAAGCATCCGAAGCAGATGATTCTCCGCGCGAGAAGAAGACGACCAACCTTCTCGAAGCGCTCAAGCGCGACAAGAAGAGCTAGAGAGAGGTCAATATCTCGCCAGCACGCGCACGCCGAGGCGACCCTCGATATTGACCAGCTCCCCCTTCCCGATCTGTTCGCCGCCAGCCACGAGCGCCACCGGTTGCCCGAGCGGAACCTCGAGATCGATCACCTGACCTGACTGGATCGCGCCGATCTCTGCGACGGACATCGAGGCGTTGCCGACGCGCACCTCGACCGTGATTTTGGCCTGCTCGATCAGGTGGGATGTGGCCTCGGAAGCCCCCGTGGCGTGATCCTGCGTGTTTTCTTGCGACATCATATCCTCTGCGATTTCGATGTGATCCTGGAGTACGCGAACGCGCCATCCTCCCTCCTGCGAGAGGATCGGTTCGACGGGGATGAACTTTCCACCGGCGCGATCGATGTACAACCGCGCGGGTCCATCGGGAGCCTGCACTTGCTCGAGCTCGAGCGCGTGTTCAGTGGGGAGCAAGAGATCATCGACGTGAAGATCGACGAGCTCGAGCCTGGTCAATGGGACGCGCGCGATGCCGAGCTCGATATCCACGCGAGCGCGGATCAACGCGCTCTTCTGGATCGAGCGCCAGCGATGTCGGTTCGCGTGCGCGCTCTGCGCGAACAGCTCCAGATCTTGCACCATATGAGAGGGCAAGAAGAGGCGCACGAAGCCCGCGTGCTCGGGAGCGCTCACCAGGAACACGACCTCGGTCACCTCGAGGCTGCGGCCAAAGATCGCGGCGAGCTCTTCGGTCCCTGGAGCTGATCCGCCGAGGACGAAGGGGGCCATGCCATGGTTGGCGACCAACCCATCCAGGAGGCGCAACAACACGTAGGTTCCCAGCCCGAAGTCACGCGGCCCCACGGGCGCGATACGCCTCGATGTGTGCTCGGGCTCGCCGACCATCGCGCCCAAAACGCCCTGGAACAACGAGAGCTCGGCGGCGATCACGCCGACATCATTGCCAGGTGGCAAGGTGAAGCGGTTGACAAAGAACGAGCCGAGCGCGGGCATCTGGAAGTTATCGCCGTGCACACGCATGGCGTGGAGGAAGATCCTGTAGCCCTCGATGCCCGTGAGTTCTTCGAGTTGTTGGCAGACAAAATCGAGCGGCGCGCTCTCGATGCCAGGAGAAGGGAGCATTGAGAGGAGACGATTGCCAAGCTCGACCTGTTTGCGGCTCACTGCCTCGAAATCCGTCAGTTCGAGCGCGCGAAACTGAACCGGCGCGGGTCGTTTCGGAACGACCCTGTGCTTTTCGGCGCGCGCGAGCGCCTCGGCCAACTTGGTCGATTGCCTGTCGAGCATGATCGTCTCTTCTTCATCTTCGGCCATGCGAAGCGCCTCCAGCGAAAGTGGAAGGGTGATCGTCACGGCCCTTGTTTTGCCACAACCCCGCATCCGGGGTTAAGAGGGCGTCTCACATTTCTTTCGGCGACCGCTCACACCACGTCGATGCGAGTGAATGACACGCCCTGTTCATTGGCCGTGTCTCGCATGACGCCCTGATGACTGCGAAGCAGTGACTTGAGCTCATCGTTGTCCGCGCGCATGCGCACCGAGATCCCATCGCCTTCCTGGCGCAAGCGCACGCGGATGTTCCCGCGACCGGGGACGCGCACATCGAGCATCATGACCTTTCGTTGCTGCTGATCCTGCCCGACCTGACACGCGCGCACGAGCTTGCCAGCCAGCTCGGCGACCTCCTGGCGCCTCGCTGATTCGGGGCTCGAAGCCTGACCGACCTCGTTCATTTGCTCGGCCCCCACCGCGTTGTTCGCGCCCACGGCTTCGAGTGATTTCTCTGCCGCGAGCGAGGACGCCGCGCCGTCGTCGGAGGACGCGTTTTTTACTGATTTATCTGGCGAATCGGC
>Ga0208061_100434_pt1 | contig 11304 bp, 13 predicted proteins | sample DeeseametaMP0555_FD_184209 | JGI IMG/M metagenome (GOLD analysis project Ga0208061, IMG submission 184209) | Marine microbial communities from the Deep Atlantic Ocean - MP0555 (SPAdes) | ecosystem: Environmental > Aquatic > Marine > Oceanic | place: South Atlantic Ocean | collected 2011-01-23 | reverse complement strand
AAGTCGTCTTCGGCCAGGTCTTATTCTCCAACGCTGAAGAGGTCGAGGTCGCCAGCGTGCATCGCTTTAAAGAGCCGCATCCACGAGTCCAAGGGTCTTTTGATTCAGGCTGTAAGCGGGTCTTGGGCTTGTGTCGCGTAAGGTCGGCCTTTCAAATCGAGCGCGACACACGTGCCTTCAATGCCATGTGAAGTATAGAGCTTCCAAACAACCTCTCTCGTGCCATGGCGGAAAGGCGCATATGTCCTTGAGGAGCGGGGCGTGCGTGTCTTGGATACTCGAGTCGTGGTTGAGCGTCGGTGCCATTTTGAGCGTGTCTGGTTCACGAGCTGCGTCTTTCAACACAAGGTGCAAAATCGCAAGCGTGTGGAGCGCGCACCGGCTGCTGTGCAGCCACATGGCAACCCTTTTGAGCTAACCTGCGAGCCCATGCTCTAGCGTCAAGGTTTCGTTGGAAGCGCCGTAGGTTAGCGTAGCATAACGCATAAGACGTGGGCGAGTCTGGTTCAGCGAGTTGTTACACTGCAAAAGGGTGTATCAGGCAACATCATTGCACTCCTTAACTGCTCGCCAAACTGATGACATCACCTCGAAGAGTGGTACAAGTCGCTCTGCATCGGCATCGTCTTCCATTCTTGGATCTGTGATTGATTCATAAAGCCATGGTTTGAGGTTCTCGGGGCTAGCAACTGGCTCATACAACCATGGTTTAAATAAGAACTCAGGGTCTTGTTCGTATATTGACCAGATCAGCTCGGTAAATACCCCAAGAGAGAGCAAACCAGGTTCGTTAAACTCACATTCAAGGGTATAGTATCCATGAGTTGAGTTTAGCTCCATAGCAATATACTCAATATTGAAGTTGATATTTGGTTTTGGCTCAGGCTGCTTAAAATAAATTCGATAATCTTGAAGTTCATCCTCCCAAAGATGTGGAATAGTATGTGGGAGTTGGGCGAAGGCATCAGATTGAACTGATTTCCATAGATCAAGGCTTATGGGAGAAAATGTATATGGCTCAAGAACGCTATTATTATCAAATTCAGCCGAACATCCTTTCAGCCAGCGATATATAGCTTTTGCGCTCTTAAACTGCCCGCCACCAAACCAAAAACCACTCCATTCTTCATTGAAAAAAATAAGTTCAGTTTCAAAAATATTCCGCCATTCTTCAATTGGCTTATGAGGCGAATTATTTTGAGTATTTTCAATCAAAGTTGACATATTTGAAAATAAGCTTTTGCGTAAGCTGCAGTGTAACCTTTTTGAGCTAACCTGCGAGCGGGTGTTTTTGCACCATAGGTATCGCTCGAAGCTACAGCGTGAGCATACCACAACGCTTGAGATGTGAGCGAGTCTGGTTCAGCGAGTTGTTATATTTTGAGGATGTTTCAAGCGCTTCGCCGTGCGAACCACCGGATTTCAAACTGAGCATCGCGATGTTGGAAGGGCGCGCTGAGGCGAAGCCGAAGCCATGAAAGTAGGTCATCTCGCATCTGCACCACGTGCGTGCCCGTCGTTTGCGTCGGCGCCAACCTGGTGAACAGCATGGCTATTTTATCGCCAACCTACAGCTGAGTAGAAACGGATGCCTGTCTACATGTGCGGTTTCATGCGCATACCAGGCCAATAGCGTCGAGGTGTGCATACCGTAACCTCGGTTTTGCCACCAGCGTGTGCACGTTATCTTGATGAACGCGAACCTTTCAAAAATATAACCCTTTTGAGCTAACCTGCGAGCCCATGTTCCAACTTGGGAGCATGTATCGACCGCATCGTCATTGATTGTATCACGACCCTATCTTGTAGGGCGAGTCTGGTTCAGCGAGTTGTTAGCCGAGCGGGTTGTCGAAGGCGAAGAGGTTGGGCGCAAAAACCGCCGAGTTGCTGGGAGGGCAGATGCAAAACCACTCGAGCGTGTTTGGCACTGCAAAACGCAAGCAAACGCATGTTCTGCACAACCCTTCGCTCAGCGGCCTGGCGCCTGGCTTTCGTGGCAAAAACCATTGTCAATGAGGCCCCAAAACACGCCATCCATTTCCATTGCTAGAGCGCAACCTGGTGAGCATGCGCGCCGCAACGCTGTTCCGTGAGTTCGAGTGCGCAAATCACCTTCGAGGTTGTTCGCGAATCTGTGGCGCGACATGCCTGCACGACCTTACAAGACGGTGACGCCAGCTTCTCGACAGGGGCCGGGCGAACCTCCAACCGTGCGCGCCAAAACCACCTGCTTTCCGCTGGCCGCCCTCACCAACCTCACCACGTCTCGAGCCAAACACGCATCTTCACCGAGCTTTGCTGCCCGACCCTGATTGGCCGCTCGTGCGCTTGGTGGATGGCTTAGACTTCGTGCTCATGCGAGGCCATTGTGAATCGCCTGAGCTGTTCGGTGCTTCGGTGGCTGTTTGCACGCCCAGTGCATCAGCACCACGACAAGCAATAACTACCTCCGCTGGCTAACCCTTTTGAGCTAACCTGCGAGCCCATGCACCAACTTGGGAGCACGCAACGAAGGCTATCTGCTTTATCATAACACAAGCGCTAAAAAGAGGGCGAGTCTGGTTCAGCGAGTTGTTCAACAGCCAAGGTTTGCGTAGGCGCGTGCTGTGTGAAGGAATCCCAAATGGAGGCCTTGTCAAAAGGCAATGGTTTGAGAGGTTAAGAACGCGAACCAGTTTGCTCCAACGCAGTCAAGGCGCTTTCCATGTCTTTGTTTATACAGTGTAGCGATTCGCCTAAACCGAGGTCTTCCAAGCCTGAGAGCAGAGTCATGACCTTCAAGAAGCTCAAGGATGGAAGCCGTTCTAAGCCGAGTATCTAAAAGGTTTCGGAATCCGCGTAATGCTGCTCGAGCATGTCTTGTAAAGCGCCGCCAGGATCTGGAACCAGGCGGTAAGCCACCAACACCATGCCCGCAGGATTAAAAGCGTCGGTAACTTCGTGGTTGAGCTGATTCTGTAAGTGCGCTGACGTGGTCGAGCTCGTTGCGTTAAAACTGACAGGAAGACAGTGCGCCAAGCTGTTGAGCGGGATATAGAGCATATCCAAATCTGAATCGTTTTCATGTGGAAGGAGCTTGTAGACGCGTCCTCCCACATGTTCCGCGCGAACCGGCATAAAGGAGCTTGGAAATCCCCCTTCTTCCAATTCCACATACACTGTCACTTGTTTCTTCATTCACATTCTATTGGGTGCGTGGTTTTAGGCTGTTGAACCCTTTTGAGCTAACCTGCGAGCCCATGCACCAACTTGGGAGCACGCAACGAAGGCGCTCTGAATGATTGTAGCATACTGGCTAAAAAGAGGGCGAGTCTGGTTCAGCGAGTTGTTCTACTGCCAAGGGTTGTGTCGAGCGGCAAGGTTGAAATCGAGGAAGAAAACCCGAGCGCGACCGATGACTTGGCCAAGGTTTCCAGCAAGCGATAATACAGTGTGAGCAGCGTTTTAGATATTGGTCAACGCATTTCGAAAAATCATTATAATTCAATGCTTTGTGATGTTTGATAGTTCGTCATTTCGTATCAATGGGATGGTGTGAATTCGAAGTATCGAGCGGCGTCTTCGAGCTCACACTTCCAATCGGTATAAACCCCGGCATTCTTGCAGGATGAACAAACAGCCCCGATATAGAGCCAGCGAGCTGTCTTGGAATCGCCCTGGTAGAAAGCAAGTCCAACGGTGACCTCAAAGGACGTGGAGCCACAAGTACAGTGGGCGTGTGTCCATTCTTCAACCTCATCCTTGTATTCAAGACTGTCGGCTATCCAGGTGACCTGTTGACATGTCTGGCAGCGGGTCGAGGCCACTCCTTGCTCTTCGTCGAACTCGAGTTCACACCTTCTTTCTCCGCACTCAGTACAGCCGTGAGTGGCAAAGCGTTCTATTGGATAGCCGTTGGCTTCGCTGTACTTGCTTAAAACGCTTTGGAGCTTGTTCATACAAAGCCGACCAAGTCATTTGTTTTTGGGTGAATCGGGCGGCAGTAGAACCCTTTTGAGCTAACCCACGAGCCCATGGTCTGCACCGGGTGTTATCCGAAGGTATCTTCATGAGCGTACCACAACGCTGGAGATGTAGGCGAGTCGGGTTCAGCGAGTTGTTATATTTTGAAGATGTTTCAGGCATTTCGCGTGCAAACCACCGGATTTCAAACTGAGCATCGCGATGTTGGAAGGGCACGCTGAGGCGAAGCCGAAGCCGTGAAAGTACGCCTTTTTGCATCTGCACCACGTGCGTGCCCGTCGTTTGCGTCGGCGCTAACTTGGTGAACAGCATGGCTATTTTATCGCCAACCTACAGCTGAGTAGAAACGGATGCCTGTCTACATATGCGGTTTCAGGCGCATACCAGGCCGATGGCGTCGAGGTGTGCAAACCACAACCTCGGTTTTGCCACCAGCGTGTGCACGTTATCTTGATGAACGAGAACCTTTCAAAAATATAACCCTTTTGAGCTAACCCACGAGCCCGTGCCCTGCAACGGGCTCGCATCTGAAAGTATCTACAACAGTGTAGCACGACGCATAAGATGTAGGCGAGTCGGGTTCAGCGAGTTGTTCCACTGCCAAGGGTGTCTTGGGCATCATGTATCGGAGTTTGTACCAAAACCGACACGATGCGTTGTATGGATAATCCAGGGCTTCATGATCTGTTGAAAGAACGCGTCAGAGTCGTGAGGTTCTCGAGTGCCAGCAAGTGACAGTTGGAAGGCGAAAGAAGGCGTTTGGCGTTGTACAGCCTGCATCAACTCCAAGATGTCATCGAGAGAAGGGATGGCTTCATCGAGGGAAAAACCAAGCTCGAGTGAGAAGGATTCACTATCGAGGCGCATTTCTATAAATTCCAGTGAGTTGCCGTGGACGCCATCGAGGAGTTTATCGAGGGTGAAAAAAACGCGGTAGCAGTGATGCTCAGGATTTCTATCGGGCCAGATCGAGGGAATGGTGTGTGGTTTATTAGCAAACACCAAAGGCCTCAAGGTATCCCACTCTTCGAGAGAAAGGGGGAGGTCAGTGATGTACTCGAACACACTGTCATCATCGAGAGGGTGCGCATGACCTTGGAGCCATTGGTAGACCTGGCGTGCTTCTGTTGATGGACCCTTTCCCAGTGCGATCGTTGACCAGTCTTCTTCAAACTCCGCCTTGAGTTTCACGTAGGCGCTTTTCCATGTCTGGAATTCCTCCTCGTCTACCACGTTTCGCAAATTTTCAAGCACGGTTGACGACATGATCATTCAACAAAATGGTTTGCGTTTGATGTGAGTGTGAGAGGAGGCAGTGGAACCCTTTTGAGCTAACCTGCGAGCCCATGTTCCAACTTGGAAGCATGCATCGAAGGCTATCTGCCTTATCATAGCACAGTGGCCAAGAATTGGGCGAGTCTGGTTCAGCGAGTTGTTGTCCAGCACAGATGCGAACCACCCGCGTTGATGATGGCGTCAGCCGCTTCAAGTATAGATGTCATGCGCTTGGCGAAACGATTCTCACTTGCACACCAAACACTTGCTCCTTCTGCTCGTCGTGCATCCTGGTTAAGCTTGAACCCGATATTCACGCTTCAAAAACACGGGTTGCGCGGGTCTTGGAATCGTAGGCGAATGTGATTCTGAGCGGTCGAGCTGGCGTTTACCGGATTGTGAAACACGATGGTGTCGGGCACCTCTGGGACCGTTATCAACCGCTGCTGTTCTTTCAGTATCTCGAGTGATTCTGCATGCTATCCGCCTGGAATGCGTATGAGAACGGTGTCTGGTCGTCCTTCTTGTGCTCGAGCGTCGAGGTTGTCACGTCTCCTTCGTTGCTGGCTGTCGGGGTGCATCCTCGATATTCACGCCTGTCTCGAACGCTTGTGGGGCGGAGCTGCGTGAGGTGCATCGGTAGGTTGCCCTTTCGAATCAACTGGGAGACATGTGCCTGCTGAAATGATGTGGATATAAAGCGTTCAGAAACATCGATCGTGCCCTGGCGCAGACCCGCATGTGTCCAAGAGATGAGGATATCGACCGTGGGAGTTGCCTGCGCTCTTCGAGGCGTGCGTTGGTGCCAAAGCGACGGTTGGGGCTCTTGTTTCCAACCAAACAAGCCTCGGTTTCAGCACCGGCCTATCTTTTGTGCTGGACAACCCTTTTGAGCTAACCCACGAGCCCCTGGTCTGCAACGGGTTCGCATCCGAAGGTATCTGCAATAGTGTAGCACAACGCTGGAGATGTAGGCGAGTCGGGTTCAGCGAGTTGTTGTCCAGCACAGATGCGAACCACCCGCGTTGATAATGGCGCCAGCCTCTTCAAGAGTAGATGTCATACGCTTGGCGAGACGATACTCACTTGCACGCCCTGGATTTGCTTGTTCTGCCTGTTGTGCATCCTTATCGAGCTTGAAGTGGATATTCACCGTTTCAAACACACAGTGTGAGAAGGTCTTGGAATCGTAGGCGAATGTGATTCTGAGCGGTTGATCTGGCGTTTCTCAAGTCGTTAAACACGGTGGTGTCGAGCACCTTTGGAATCGTTATCCACCGTTGCCGTTCCTTCATCATTTCGAGTGATTCTGCGTGCTATCCACCTGGAATGCCTATGAGGACGGTGTCTGGTCATCCTTCTCGTGCTCGAGCGCCGAGGTTATCACGCCTTCTTCGTTGCTGGCCGCCGAGGTGCATCCTCGATATTTACGCTTGTTTCGAGCGCTTGTGGGGCGGAGCTGCGTGAGGTGCATCGGTAGGTTGCCCATTCGAATCGCCTGAGAGACACGTGCCTGATTGACATGAAGTGGATATCGAGCGTTCGGACAACCTTGATCGTGCCCTGGCGCTCAGGCGCATATTTCAAAGAGGAGAGGATATCAACCGTGGGAGTTGCCTGCGCTCTTCGTGGTGTGCGTTGGCGCCAACGCGACGGTTGGAGCTCTTGTTTTCAGCCAAACAAGCCTTGGTGCGAGCACCGGCCTATCTTTTGTGCTGGACAACCCTTTTGAGCTAACCTGCGAGCGGATGCATTTGCAGCATAGGTGTCGCTCGAAGCTACAATAACAGTGTACCACAGCGTTCAGTATGTGGGCGAGTCTGGTTCAGCGAGTTGTTGTACAGCAAGGGTGTTTTGAGCAGACGCAGTGCATCTTACAAAATGGATTTGAGGACCCTGTGTGTTTTGTGGATGAGCTCGAAGCTGTGAATACGAGGTTTGGCATCGAGAGCGTTGTAGGCCATGCGCATTTGACCCGCACAGGTACGCGGGTTCATGCCACCGATGCCAGTCGCGAGACCGGGGCAACTTATGGAGTGAATCTGGTTCTTATCTGATGCGCTGGCATTGTGTGCTTTGATAGCGAGCAGAACCGCCCGGAAAGCGTGATAAGCGTTGAGGGTGTGAGCCACGCGTTCGGGGATGCGCATGGTGGGGGCCGCGATCAGGTATTTCCAAGGGGGCGTCTTTGTTTCGACAACCAGTGCGCTGCCTACAGGAAGCTCTCCATGAAAGTGTTCCACGATGGCGTCCTGGAGTCTGTTCTCCGTGCCATAGCCAAGCTTGTTGCGCAGGATAAGGTCAATCCCTCCATCCATGATGCCGAAGCTGTTTGCGGGGCTTACAATCGCATCTGAGGATTTGGAGAAGATATCACCGCATATCACTTCCACATCTTCGAAGCCTTCGAATGCCTCTTCCCATGACGCAACGAGGTCTTTCGAAAGGTCAAGCAAGTAGAGTTTGGTTGGCAAAGGTGCTTTCAATCCTTCCCTCGGATTCACTTCCTTTCATGTTTCATGCTGTACAACCTTTTTGAGCTAACCTGCGAGCCCATGCATCTGCGACAATGCAGGTTTCAAAGTGATACATGAATTGTACAATAAACGGCGAGATGTAGGCGAGACTGGTTCAGCGAGTTGTTACCCCGTCTCCGGGAGTCTATGGCATGTTTCCAGGCTGAAAATCAGGAGCAGGGAGCGGCATGTGGTCTTTGATAGTCTGTGCGCATTGAGAACGCATGCGTTGTGCCCAGGCGAGGACGTCTTCTTTAGAAGGAGACATAGCCATGCCTTCTTCAAACCAGTCTAAATATGGAAGTGTGCAGCCCATCTCCTCGAACTTGCTGAAAGTGCGAGGGTTGAAGAAGTACTCGTTCGCACTCTCGGGCGAGAAGTATTCTTCCACCAAGTGAGCACAGACACTTTCGAGCGCGGTAACCAAGAGGAGGTTTGGAGACCAAGGACCCCACTGCTTTGGTTGATGGTTGATAAGTGGATGGTCAGCCATTGGCGAGCTCGACAGTGATACGATGTCTTTCCAAGAGGTGGATGAGTTCATCGAAGAGATTTGCCTGTCCTTTGCGAGCATCACCGAGTGTGGTTCGCAGCCAGACAAGGCCCTCTTCGCCATCGTCAGGGTCTCGGCGTGCGATTTGCTCTTCGCACCACGCCGCGAGTGCATTGGAATCCAGGCCTTCGTAGCACAGGGCAGGTTGGTGAACGATCAAGGTGAAAGGTGGCGTGGCGCCAAACCCACCCACAGCACAATCATCAAGGGCTCTCATGCTCGAGCCAAAGTATCCGCCAAGTCCATTGATGGCTTCACCCAACGCACACAGGAAGGATGTGAAGTCGGTGATATGCGTACTATCGAGGTGGTACACGCTTCCTCGAGGATCATTTGCAGGTCGTTGCGTTGCATCAAGCTGTGCAAGTCTTCGGTGGTTTTCGCGAAGATAAACAGTTCGCTCTGCCGGAGTCAGATTCCACCACACAACCTCTTCCTTCATGTCCTGCTTCTTCTCGGTTGAAACGGGGTAACCCTTTTGAGCTAACCTGCGAGCCCATGCTCTGCAACGGGTTATCATCGGAGGCGCCGGTGGTCAGCGTAGCACAACGCCAACAACATGGGCGAGTCTGGTTCAGCGAGTTGTTAGGTCGTGCTGTTATTGGTCGAACCACTTTTGATGGCTTGATAACGTTGCTCGGCTTCGGCAATAGTTAAGGGTGCAGTATAGAGATATTCCAATATCGCCCTACAAAGTGATTCAAGAAAAGGAACCTCTTGTTCTGTCAGAGAGCCCAAATCGGAATGGCCTCCTACGTTTCTAAGTTGACGCAAAGTATGCGCCATTTCTTTTAACCTATCTGGTATTTCTCCACGGTTAGCCAAGTCTTCAATTTTTTTATACAAACTATCCCCCGATGCACTTTTGTCTTTGCATACGGCTTCGAGTGTGCGTCCTAAAAGCACAGCATACGCATTTGGATTTTGTCTTCTAATTGATTCTGCAGCTTTTAACTCAATATTAACGCTTGCGGGTAAACCTTTGATTCCTCCTCTTGGTACATGTTCTGATAATATAGTGTATTTAACATCCCGAGGATCCATATGGCGATATGTGTAGGATATTCTCACAACTATCTTGTCACAACTAGGGCATTGGCACATTTCAATAAAATGTCCTTCCTCCAAAGGATAGCCATCATCATCATATTTTGAAGGCTCTTGAGCTCTATCCAAAATAGGCATCGCGGATCTATTTCCACAATAAATACAATCTATAGCTGCAGTATAACTTCCCATTTTATTCTCCATGACTGGTTTCGACGACCTAACACCTTATTGAACCGCGGCAGCTATGCGATGTGCGGCAGTATAGGCAACGGTCGGCGCCATTATCAAACAAAGAGTATCACGTTGAATTTGGCGATTCAACGGCTTGTGGTGGGTCGATTGGTTATGCTGCGGCGAGCGTTGGTGATGCGGCGGTATAGGGTTGAATCTGGCGGATAAAGCTGCGGGGAGGGTGTCAGATCAGGTGAGGTAGACAGCCATGGAGTCAGGTTGGGAAGTGCTACCTTGACAATAGGCGTGTGCAACATGATTAAGATCACATGCCCATGCTTGTGCTAGATAATTACATTTTGTGCTTTTATTCATTTTGCCAAAAATAGCAATAATTCCAACGATGCATGCGCAGGCTTGTTTTTTGTTCAAAACGGTAGGATCTCGCGGACTGTTTTCATCGTCTGCGCCGATGCTCGGTGCGATGTCGAGCAGGGCGTCGAGGGCGCCGGGTTGAGTGCGCGTGAGATAGTCTCCGGTCAGGATCCGAATGCGCGCCGCGCTCGAGCGCGGCGAGCAACATGGACGAGGCGCGTGTCACGCCGCTTTGCATGACAAAGGCCGCGAGCAAGTCGATGGTCGTGGCGCTCCTACAGGCTCGCTCGATGGGGTTTATAAGCGGAGAGTACCATCCGCCAAACGTCGCCCTCGAGAGCGTGGTCTCGCTCGTGACAACGACACGCAATCGATCACCGAGCGTCGCGATACGCACGACGCTCTCCTGGCCAACCTGCTCCTCGGCACGCGCGATCGCGTCGAACAACCGGGCACACTCGTCTCCCTCGAGGTCCGAGAGGCGTTGCACCCTCGACTCACAGCGACTTCGAGCGTGAATGCCTCCCCCTCGCGAACGACCTGATCAGGTGATGAACCATGGATGATCGTCGAAGTCGAGGCGCTCGAGGAAGCGCTGGAGCCTGGGGTGCGGGGCGATCGCCTTGACCGAGATACCATCGCGCTCGATGGTCGTGATTCGTGTTGGCTTTGGCGATGCGTTTCGCGCGGCGAGCTCAGGGTGATCCTCGAACAACGCCACCACGCCGCGCACGGCGTCGAGGATAAGCTCTCCCTCGGGTTGCGAGGGTTCATGCAGGTTGCCATCGAGCATCATCGAGGGGAGCGGGAAGAGGGGGAACGCCTCCTCGATCTCATCCAGCTCGACGTCGTAAGCTCGAGCGATGTCGAACATGATCTCCTCCGGGAGCTCGTCGTAATCCTCGAAGTTCAGGCAGTGCACCCTGGGCAGCAGGCGAATGTCTTCTGCGCTCGGGTAGGAATCCAAGGCGAGCTCGAAGAAGCGTTCCCAATCCTCGAACGAGGTGAAGATCAGGATCCCGGCGCTCTCGTCGATGTTTCCGACGACGCTCACGGTCATCGGCGGCGCACCCTCGCGAGAGCTCTCGATCGCGATCAGCTGGGTGTCGAGGACGTGCCGCCACGGCGCGAGCTTCCAGAGCTGTCGCGATACGTTATAGATCTCGCGCGCCGTGGCGCTCGTGAGCTCCTGGTCATCTTCGATCTCTCTGCGAAAATTTGACTCACTCGCCAGGTAGAGGTCGTCGACATCAGCGCGCGAAGCGATGTGACAGTCACCCACGGCGAGGCCGATACCGAGGAAGTCCAGGAACGTCCGCAAGGTTTCATCATCGGCCGCAGGTGAGACGGTGAGATGTGAAGGAAGGTGCTCGAGCCGCATGGCTGCCTCGACGATCGCCA
>Ga0208061_100433_pt1 | contig 11306 bp, 6 predicted proteins | sample DeeseametaMP0555_FD_184209 | JGI IMG/M metagenome (GOLD analysis project Ga0208061, IMG submission 184209) | Marine microbial communities from the Deep Atlantic Ocean - MP0555 (SPAdes) | ecosystem: Environmental > Aquatic > Marine > Oceanic | place: South Atlantic Ocean | collected 2011-01-23 | reverse complement strand
CCCCCTCGGTGTCCGCGTGGTCATGATCGTGATCATGATCATGTGAGTCATTGGAGGCGATCAGCTTTGGAGGTTTCGCGCTCGAGTCCGCGCTGTCGCCATCATCGATCTTTTTGGGAGGCGCGTTGTTTTCTGCGACGGCCTTCTTCTCTTCGGGCTTTTCGCTGCGAGCGAGCTTGGCCTTCTCGGTATCCTTGTTGGACTTCTCGGCCTTGGCCGTGTCGACCTTTTTCTTCTTCGAGGCGACCTTCTTGCTGCTCGACTTCTTCTTCCTGGAGCTCTTTTTGGCGTGCGCCTTACTCTTGTTACGCTTCTTGCCGCCGGAGGCCTTCCACTCTTTCCACTCGGGGTTGATGATCGCGATCTTGAGCGGCTGCCCGATCTGGAGGTTCGTGGGCTCGAGCCCACGATTCCACTTCATCAGCTTCTCTGGGCTGGTGTGATACTTTTGCGCGATCGAGGTCAACGTGTCGCCAGGTTTGACCTTGTACGTGATCGTCTTCCACTTGCGCGGCTCTTTGGTATCGGCCATGGCGCTCCCGGAGAGCCCGAGGCTCAGGAGCGCGGTAATCATGATCAGAGAGAAGCGACGAAGAAGCATATGCAAAACTCCAACTTCCAAACAACGGGAGCAGATGGGTGTAGCAGAATGGTGGATGGTTTGTATGAAGATGCCATCAGTTTGGCGAAACCAGCCACAACAAGCGCTCGGGAGAGCGCTCGTAACGGGCCAAGAAAACGCGATGTTAGCTCATTTGTCAACCACCCCGATGCGCCCTCCTCTTTTCAACCTCGCGCGGATATGGTGTGGTGTCGACCGCTTCACGCTGTTTTGATCCTCCCTATAAACGGAAGAACGCTCCCATGGTCCGCTCTCTCGTCCCCGTTCAGATCGCCTGTTGTATGACCGCCTGTCTGCTGTTTATTGGTTGCGCGGGTCCCACGACCTCACCGAGCGCCACGCTCCCTGGCGCCACGCTCACCACGCAGGCGCCCTGGACCGCATCCGCGCCAGAAGCACCCGAGTCAAACACGCTGTTCATCCTGCGCGATGCCTCCAGACAAATGGCAGGACGCATCCAGCTCTTGCCATCCTTCGAGCAGCGTGAAGCGCTGCTCGTGTGGCTTATGTTGGATCTTCAGGACCGTGGCGTCACGACACTCGAAGATCCGCTCGCTGCAGCGAGCATCTTCGACACGAACCTCCAGGACGTGATCTGGACCTTCCCCGACCCCAGCTCACCGCAGTTCCAGCGCGAATACATCGTGCACCACACTCCGGATGGGACATCGCTGCTCTTCGAGATGGTCGGCCCCGAGGACATGCTCGCGGCATCACGCCAGGAGCGCATCGCGCTCTATAAAACGCTCGAGCTGCCCGCGCCAAAATCCACCGAACAACCACTCGCCGACTCGAGCTGCTCCCGAGACGTCAAGGAGCCAGGGCTCCTCCATGTGCGATGCCCGGACAAATTACTCTCGATCGAGCGACGCGAACTCTCGCTCCCATACGCCACGACGCGTGAGGATCTCACTGAACAGTTCAAGGAGGAGTCCAGCCAGGGTCATCACACTGGCGTCATCAAGATCATCGTCACCCTCCCCGATGCGGACAAAGACGCATTGACTCTCGAACGCGTCCGCAAACAGAGCGGCCCTCTCGTCGAGATGACTCATCTGTATCGATGGCAGGTCGAGGGAACTTCCGTGACGATGATCGCGGCGTCGATCCCGACCCTGCTGATCGCCGGGGAGGAGATGACCTTGCTCGAGCAATGTGACGCGCTGACCCAGGGTGAGCCTTGATAAGCCGGGGCAAATATCCGCTCGCGCTGCTGACGATCGCAGTAATGCTGGTGATCACGCCCTCCATTGAAGAGGACATCATCGCGCGAGCGTCCTGCCAGAGCTTCGGGATCGAAGGCACCGTCGGGACCTCTTACGGACTGACGCCTTATCGTCGCAACATCGTGCACACGGTCGAAACCAACGAACCGGACCCGAGCGCGGGAAACAACGGGCAGAGTTTGGTGCAACCCTACCTGGCCGATGAAACCAACGAGTGGGGACCGCATGTGGCGCTGCGCGTTCTGATCGATTCATTTTCGATCGGCGTGAGCGCGCAGTTCCACGAACGCTCCAGGATCAAGATCCACCATCAGGGGACCTCGCTGATTTCGCAGCGCAGGCAACGCCCCGATGGAACCTATGATGACGCGGGCGTCGAGTATGTCCCGCTCGATGAACCCCAGACCATTGTCTCCAGACAGCGCAACAGGGGATCGCTCTTTGTCGGCGCGTTGCAGGGAGGATGGCGATGGCAGGTCCCGATCCAGATCCCCTCGTTCTCGCTGTTTGTCCCACTGGAAGCTGGCGTGACCATGATTTATGTCAGCGAGCCAGCGGAGCCGATCGTGTTCGGCCTGCGCGCCGAGACTGGCCTTGGCGGAGCGTATGATTTGAGTGAGAACTTCGCCTTGCGGGCAGGCGGGATGTTCGGAGCGCTGGCGACGATCGAATACAACCGGCTCGAGGACGCCACGCGCCGCGCCGAGATCGTCGGTCAGGGCACGGGAGCGTCGCTGTTCTCCTCGCTCATCCAGGGCACGCTCGAGATCGGCGTCCTCTTCCGAGTGCGTTAAACAGCAGCCTCAATCCACGTTGTAGAGATCCTCGACGATGTGTCGATAGCGCGCCTCGACGGTGGCGCGCTTGAGCTTGAGCGTGGGCGTCAACTCGCCAGCTTCGAGCGTGAAGTCCGAATCGAGGATAGCGAACTTTCTCACCGCTTCGAAGTTCGGGCGTTTGGCGTTCACGTCATCGATGACGTTTTGGACGTGCTCTCTCATGCGCGGTGACTTTGCCAACGCCTCCCAGGAGTCGTAATCATACCCGTGCGCTGCGGCCCACTCCTCGACGCCCTCTCGATCCAGCGTCACGATCGCGGTCAGGTAATGACGCCTGTCCCCGAACAAGATCGCGTGGTTGATAAATGGCGAGGACTCGAGCATGCGCTCGATCACGAGCGGCGCGACGTTCTTCCCGCCTGCGGTGACGATGATGTTACGCGAGCGACCATTGATGTAGAGGTAGCCCTCTCGATCAAACCTCCCCAGATCACCCGTGTGCAACCACCCATCCTCGTCGACGAGTTCTTTGGAAGCGGTCGGGTTGCGAAAGTATCCTCTGGCGCACATCGGCCCGCGCACCAAAATCTCGCCATCCTCGGCGATCGCGATATCGACGCCAGGCAGCGGCCTCCCCACCGAGCCAAACCGAAAATCATCGGGCGTATTCACGGTGACCGCGGCGCAGGTTTCTGTCAGGCCGTAGCCCTCGATGATGAGCACCCCGCAGCTGTGCATGAACTCGGCGACCTGGGGGCTAAGCGGCGCACCACCAGAGACGAGAAAGCGGGGGCGTCCCCCAAAGAAGCGACGTACGCGTTGGTAGACGAGCGGCTCGAGCAGGTTGAGCGCCGCGCGCTGCAGCAGCCCGAGTGGTTCATCGTTTTGCCTGGCGATGCTGATCTGGCGGGCTTGCTCGAGCAAGCCCGCCATCGCGCGATCCCCCAGATCTTCATTGGGGGTTTCGAGTTGATGGAGCAAGCGATGGTAGATGTTCTCGAAGATGTGGGGCACGCCCGCGAAGATCGTCGGTTCGACCTCGGCGAGGTTGTGCATCAACCTCGGGATCGACTCTCCGATGGCGGTCTCGAAGCCGTAACCGATGCCAGCCCAGAGGGTCACGCGCGCGAAGATGTGCGCGAGCGGCAGCGAGAGGAGCTGAAGATCATTCGCGTCGAACACGCCGAGCTCGAGCAAGGCGTCGACCTCGGCGAGGACATTGGCGTGAGAGAGCTCGACTCCTTTGGGCTCACCGAGCGTGCCGGAAGTGTAGACGAGCGTGGCGAGGTCGTCAGGAGCGATCTCCCTGCGGCGCGCGATGACCTCGGCCGGTTCGTTGGCGAGCTGCCTTCTCCCGAGTGAGGAGAAGGCGTCGAAGCGCCGGAGCTTGCCTCGCTTCTTGAGCTGCGCGACCCCGTCGATATCGGAGAGTCTCAGGCGAATGCGACCGTGGTCGTCGGGAGCCTCGAGCAAGGCATCCTCGTCGAAATAGATCACCGAGCGCAGAGATCTGAGCTCAGGGAGCAACGGGAGGATTTTGGCGAGCTGCTCGGGATCTTCGACCAGCAAATGAGACGCGCCGCAGTCCTCGAGGATCTGCGAGATTTGTTCGGGGGTCGAGGAGGGATAGATCGGAACGACGACGCCGCGCGCCATCATGATGGCGACATCACACCAGGCCCACTCGACGCGGGTGTTGGCGAGAAGCGCGACGCGCTCACCGGGGCGTAAACCCTGTGAGATAAACGCCGCCGCGAGTCGTTCGGAGATCTCCCACCAGGCGCGCCAGGAGAGCTGAACCCAATCGAGGTCGACCTTGTGGCGAAGAGCCGGGGCCGACCCCGAGAGGTTCACGCGATGCTCGAAGAGAGCGATGAGGGAGTCATGCATGGTGGGGTATCACACGACACGGAAGAGAGAGCGCCGCGTTCACTCCTTGGCAGGAGGTGCAGCGGCGCCGCCAGCGGCTTCCCCAGCAGGAGCTTCGGGGACAGAGAGCTGGATAAGAGGAGCGCCGCCACGATCGGCCACAGCGGAGAGGCCCTCGACGAGCCCACTGGTCGACTTCTTGAGGTCTGCGGCGTAGAAGCGAATCACCTCGACGCGACGCTTGTAGCGTTGCAGGGCGTTTTGGCCGCCAGTCTTGATCATCTCCGACTTTTCGATCGGGATGATGTTCTTGACGTTGATTTGCCCCTCGCTCTTGTTGGCGAGCGATTCGTAGGTGACGTTGCCTTCCTCGTCGGTCTCGAACTTCTCGAGCATCACGAGGCGACCCGCGCCAGGTTTGAAGTCCTTGTCGTCGCTCTTCCCCTTGAGGTGCTCGAGGAGTTGTTTGTGGTTGTAGAGAACCGCAAACTTCTTGTTCCCCTGGAGCAGCTCGTTGCCTTCGAGGAGCTGGTCGAGCTCTTCCTTGTCGATCTTTGTCTCGTAGTTGTGACGATCGAGCAGCTGCTTGAACGTCGTCGCCTTGGCGGCGAACTGCGTGACATTGTAGACATTATCCCCGCCGATAAAGGCCGCGTTGCCGCCCATGAGGCTTGGCGGTGGCACGAACTTCTCGTCAGCGAGCGCCTTGACGACGTCGTACTGAGGCTTGGTGGGGTCGAGCTTGGTGGCCTTGTCGGCGACCTTCTGCGCCGTCTCGACGAACGGTTTGACGTCCTCTCGGACGGTGTTCGCCGCCTTGGTCTGCGCGTCGTAGACAGAGCGCGCCTGAGATGCCTTGGACCCGAAGGTGCCAAAGATCAGACCGATGGCGAGCATCCCTGCCATGATCCCGAGCGCGGCTGGCGAGAAGAGCTTCTGCTCGACCACCGACTCGTCGATCTCGACGTGCTCCACGGGGAGCTGCGAGAGATCGCGACGACCGCGCGGCGGACGCTTCGCCCCAGGGGGAGGCCCTGTAGGCTGAGGCGCTGGCGCGGGTTGCTGCGCGGCAGGCGCTGCCTGAGGAGCCTGCGACTGAACAGGCTGCTGCTGCGCATAGCCCGCGTTCATATCTGCGGCGCCGTAGTCCTGCGCAGGTTGTTGCGCGGCCTGTTGAGGTTGCTGCTGCACAGGTTGTTGTGCGGCAGGACCTGCCTGTTGTCCACCGGGGGGACCTCCACCTTGACCGGGAGGACCACCACTCTGTCCAGGGGGACCACCTTGACCGGGAGGGCCACCCGCACCAGGGGGGCCGCCCGCACCGGGAGGCGGCGCAGCGCCAGGACGTCCGGGCGCGCCACCAGGTCGGTTGGTGGTGTTGAGCCCGAGCCGAGCCTTGAGATCAGAAAGATCCGGCTTGTTGCCGCCATTACCACGCGTGGCCAATCAAACACCTCCTCTGCATTCCATAGCAGAACTTCTCGCCATCTCCCTGCGTACCTTTAAATCAAACCGATGCGAACGCTTCGCACACGGCCGGCCCAGCCACCATTGCTCAGAGGTCCACGCGACATCTTTTCGATAGCCGTGGAATCTGACGCAGCCTCTCGGATCGTGAGGAGGGGCTGGATACAGGGAGGTTCTCACCGGTCCAAGCTAACGCAGCCAAGCGCGGGACGTCAAGCGAGTAGGGGCAAGGGGGCGATGTCACCGCTTGCATTCGATGCCCCCTTTCACCATGATGAGGCGTGCGCCAGCCTGCCTGAAAATACAGAACAGGCGGTGGCTTGCCTTGACCACGACCTCGGCGTTTCAACCCATTCTTTTTCGATATCTGGTGATAGAAGACGATGCTCACCCGATCCTTTACTTACTCCCCGCCTGTCCTGATCTCTGCGCTGCTCCTCCTCACGCTGACCGCGTGCGGCGGGTGCGGAGAGAACAACAACACGACCGGCGATACCACGGCGACCGTCTCCATCGATACGATCGAACCGGGCCTCCCCTACCCTGGCACCGAGGTGACCGTCTCCTTCGAGATCACCCCTGGTGAAGGGACCGCCGCTGACGCCCTGGCCTACCGGGTCGACTTTGGCGACGGCGAGAGCGATGAGGGAGATGACATCAGCGCCGGGATGGCCTCGCATACCTACGAGATCAGCGGTGATTTCACCGTCACCGTCTCCGCGCTCGCTGGCGGCGAGGTGATCGCCTCGGATGAGCGCGAGCTGACGGTGCTCTCTCCGATAGAGCTCGAGATCGACGCCGTGCGCGGGCAACCCGCAAACATCGACGCGGGCGACGACCTCACCGTCTCTGCGACCCTCACCAATAACCTCGCGCAGGATCTCACGGCGCCCGTGGAAATCGGCGCCTACCTGAGCGAGGAGCGCGCCGCCACGCTCGAGGATCTCGACAGCCTGATCCCGCTCGGCACCGACCTCGTTCGCTCGCCGGGCGAAGGCCAACCAGTCATCGGCGCTGGCTCGGATCGCGCGTTCTCCTTCGATGTCACCATCCCACCCGAACTGGATGGCGGAGACTACACGTTGGTGGTCGTGATCGATCCCGCCGAGCAAGCGCTCGACGAGGATCGCACCAACAACCTCGGCGCGAGCATGAACGTGATCCGCGTCACGAACCCCAATCAGATCGAACCTGATCTGGTCGTGCTCGATGTCGTCGCCGCGCCCGATCGCGCCTTCCCCGAACTCTCCTCGGTGACGCGCGGGTTCCGCATCGTCAACAACGGCGGCCTCGACCTCTTCGACATCGTCGCCGAGACCTACCTCTCGATAGGCGATGCCACCCTCGATGATAACGACACGCTGATTCACACCTCGCAGCCGGTTCAACAGCTGACCTCGCGAGGTGGCGAACAAGAGTTCATCCCGACCTCGTTCGTCCTCGATCAGGCGATCCTCCCTCCCGCGAACATGGAGCTCGAGGTCTACGTCATCGTCAAGGCTTACTCGCGCGATGACGTCACCGAGAGCGATGACGCGAACAATATCGCGGCCTCCACAGCGCCGATCCTCGTGACCGACCAGCTCGTCGATGGCCCCGATATCGTGGTCCGCGACTTCATCGTCACGCCCGAGAGGACCTTCCTCGACGGCGCGCTCGCGTACGAGCTCGAGATCGCCAACGAAGGCACCGTCGACGTCTCCTCGTTCCTTTGTCGCGTCTACCTTGGCAACGAGCCTCGCGTGAACACGCTCATGGACCAACCCGTCGACTCGATCAACATCACCAACCTCGAGAGCGACTCCTCTCGCACCATCAACGACACGATCACCATCTCGGCGCTCTTCGATCCGGGCACCTATTATATGTACGTGATCTGTGACCCGAATGACTTGCTCGGCGAACCCTTCAGGAGCAACAACCAGAAGCTCTACCCGAACCCGATCACGATCACCGATCAGGCTGACGTCGATATCTCGATCAGCTCGGTCACCGTCCCCACCATGGTCAACGAGGGGGACTCGATCACCATCGAGGCAGAGGTCTGCGCCACGGGCACCAACGCCACGGGCTCCACGCGCGTCGAGCTCTACCAGACGCCGGGCAGCCGCGTGGACTTCAACGCCGAGCCGATCGCCTCCTCGGAGCTCGAGAACATCAACCCCGGCGAGTGCACGACAGCCTCCTTCTCGATCCCTGCGACGTGCGCGCAGTTTCAAGAGAAGTACGCCATCGGCGTCATCGTCGACGCCAATGACACGCTCCCCGAGACCAACGAGCAGAACAACGCGCGATCGGGCGATAACCTGATGACGATCGCGGGCACCTTCTGCATCTGCACCGAGGACAGCTTCGAGCCAAACAACCGCCCCGCGGACGCTCAGAGCGTCCCACGCGGCGTGTCCGAGTTGGCGCTTTGTGTGGCGGGCACCTGTGACTTCTTCAAGACGCCGCCGCTCGTGCAAGGCGAATCGGTCATCGTCAAGAACACGCACGCCGCGGACAAGGGCGTGCTCTCGACCAAGCTCTTCGACCCATCCGGTTTGCAGGGCATCGACATCGATCGCAACGCCTCCGGCGTGCAAGAGGTCGCCGCGTTCCTGACCGGCGGCGGCGAGTATATCGTCGAGGTCTGCGGCACCGACACCAACACGCGCAACCTGTACGAGCTCGACATCGAGATCCTCGAGCGCAGCACGGGCATCGACGTCACGCCGAGAGACCTCACGCTGCCAGTGCGCGACACGTTCTCCATCGGAGCGCGCGTGGACGTGGGGCTGACCCTTTATAACATCGGCCAGATCGACGCCATCGATGTGCCCGTGGAGCTTCGCATCTCGGCAGACCAGACCATCGACGCCAACGATCCGCTGCTCGAATCACTGATCATTCCGACCGTGGCGAATTCCTCCTCGCTGAGCATCAACGAAGAGGTCGTCCTCCCCGTCGCGCTCGCTGATGGCGAGTACTACATCGGCGCCGTCGTCGACCCCAACGCCACCCTGACCGAGACCGATGTCACCAACAACACGACCGTGAGCCGCAAGATCGTCGTCGCCACAGAGTGCTACGATCCGCTCGAGCCGAACGACTCCTTCGCGGACGCCTACCCGATCACCGGCTCGGGCTCGTTCTCCAACCTCATCTCGTGTAACAGCGCCGATGATTACTACGAGATCTGCGTCCCGGACGGCAAAAAGCTCACCGTCACCATCAACTTCTCGCACGCGATGGGAGACCTCGACCTCTACCTCTATGACAACCAGCAGCAAGCGATCGACAGCTCGGCGACAAAGACCGACACCGAGCAGGTCGCCATCCCCTACGTCAACGGCAACCGCTGCTACTCCGCCTACGTGCAGAAGGTCCCCGTGCCAAACCAACCGGCCGAGAACCTCTACACGCTCCAGGTCGACATTCAGGACGTGAACCCCGCCCTGCTCTGCTCCTCCTACGCCGAACCGAACGACTCCTTCGGCGACGCGACGAGCCTGCTCGCGGCATCCGAACAACCTCAAAGCCTTGACCGCTGCCCTGTCGCTGACACCGACTTCTACTTCTTCGACATCAGCTTCCCCGGGCAGTCGATCACCATCCGAGGCACCAAGGACCCAGGCGCACAGCAAGGCACGCTGCGTCTGCAACTCTACAACCCGAACCAGACGCCAGGGATCAACGAAGAGACCGCGCCGGACCAACCCACGGCCTCCATCGAGAACTTCATCGCGCCACAGGCTGGCCGCTACTGGGTGCAGGTCACCGTCAGCGGCAACGCTCGTAACGTGACCTACGATCTGGAGGTCGAGGGCCTGTCCGGCGTCGATCTCACTCCAGAGAACCTCGCCATCGGACCGGGAACCTACCAGGTCGGCGATCAGTTGCGCATCGGCTTTGATCTAAGCAACATCGGCACCGACACCACCCAGATGGCCCCCACATACCAACTCTACTTCGGCACCGGGTCCTCGCCGGACCCCGCCAATGACATCGCGCTCAGCATGTCTGGCTACATCGCGCCATCGCAGCTCATGGGCAACAGCTCGGTCTACATCTTCGAGCAAGAAAACGTCCCCGCAGGACTCCCACCAGGAACCTACTACCTGCACGTGGTCGCCGAGGACCCGGACGATATCAACCTCAACAACAACACCGCCTCGATCCCTGTGCAGGTCGTCCCGTAACGACAAGCGCTGGCGCCTGGCAAAAAGAAGCCGCCGACACATTTTGCTGAGAGGTTGGAGTCGTCTGATTCCATCCAGCAAAATGTGTCGGCGGCTTCTTTTTGCGTTCCGCGGGGGGCAGACTCGGCGTTGGGTGCGCGGTTTTTGGCTCACAGGGAGGCTTGTTGTGGGTCGTGCAGAGCGCGAGGACAAGCCCCCCGCGCCTTCGGCGCTGCCCCCCAGAGGTGGGCTTCTTGTTACAGGTTTTGCAGAGCGCGAGGACACGCCCCCCGCGCCTTCGGCGCTGCCCCCAAAACGGGGGGCGATCCAGTGGCTTCTTGAACGTTGGCGTTTTGCGCCAGGGCGCTTCGAGATTTGCAGTGAGGTTCATGAGGGCGCCCAATGCGAACCTCGACGCCCAAATCCTCGCCAAGAAGCCCACCAAACCTGGGGGGCAGCGCCGAAGGCGCGGGGGCTTGTCCTCACGCTCTGCACGACCTTCAACAAGAAGCCCCCTGGGGGGCAGCGCGAAGCGCGGGGGGCATGTCACACGTTCTGCAAAACCTCCAACAAGCCCCCCTGTGAGCCTCAACGATCGAGGACGCGGACGAGCATGGTGGCGACCTCGGCGCGAGTTATCGCGCGCTGGCCACAATATTCGCCGGACTTGCAACCTCGCGTCACGCCCGCTTCGTACAGGCTGTTGGCGGCGCCTTCGTAGAAGAGGCCATCATCATCGCCAAAGTAATCGTTCTGCGCTTCCGGGAGGTCAAAGGCGCGCTGGAGGAAGACCGCCATCTGACCGCGCGTGACCTCCTCCTGAGGACAGTAGAGCGTCGGATCGTTTGGTTGGCACCCACGCGTGATGTCAGCCTCGGCGATGGCGTTGATGGCGCGCTGGTGAATGGAGTCGTCGTCATCCTCGAAGAAATCACTGCTGCTGTTTGGGAGCCTGAGCGCGCGCTGGAGCAGCGAGGCCATCTGCCCCCTGGTCAACACATCCTCGGGGCAGAACCTCGGCCTGTCGCCCTGCGCGCACCCGTTGACGATGCCGCGAGCGTAGAGCTCGTTGATGGCGCCCTCGTGAGGGCTGTTATCATCGTCGCTAAAGAACGGCTTCCAGACTCTGGGGCGAAGGTCGAGCGCTCGCGCGAGCAATGTCGCCGTCTCACCGCGCGTCAGC
>Ga0208061_100432_pt1 | contig 11327 bp, 8 predicted proteins | sample DeeseametaMP0555_FD_184209 | JGI IMG/M metagenome (GOLD analysis project Ga0208061, IMG submission 184209) | Marine microbial communities from the Deep Atlantic Ocean - MP0555 (SPAdes) | ecosystem: Environmental > Aquatic > Marine > Oceanic | place: South Atlantic Ocean | collected 2011-01-23 | reverse complement strand
CGCACTCGTCGGTCTCGGCCTGGTGGCACTCCGCCGCCGTCGCCGCGACTGATTCGGACAACGCGCCCGGTGAGGTGTCTGACCGTCACGGTTAACACCTCATCAGGAGGACGTTCTCTTTGAAATCCCGAGGGCCCATCCGAAAACTCGGATGGGCCCTCGTTGTTTCTCCCTGACCTGCGTTACTTTGTGCGGCTCCTGGCATCCAAACTTACTGGGAGTTCACCTCGTGCAGGATCGAGGGAAGCCGTGGAGAGGCAGCGAGGAAGCTCGTTGCCTCTCCACGGCGGCCCGCGATACGAGCGCCGCGTCAATGTGTCGCTCGATCTCGTGTTCGCTTGTGGTAAAATCGTGGCGTGGTCGAGACATCACGCATTTCTTTCTTCCAGAGGTTTCATCATGAGGCGACTCCAACCCCTTGTCGGTTTTGCCTTGCTCCTCGCACTGACCGCGTGTGGACCTGGTTCTGATACCACTCCCCAGGATGACATGGGGCCCGAGGAGACGACCCCTGTCGTCGAAGAGGATCATCACGCGCTCCTACGAGCGCAGCTCGAGCCCTTCGACCTCGAGCCGCTCGAGATGCCTCCCGCGCAATCCGAGGCAAAGATCGAGCTCGGGAGGGCGCTCTTCCATGATCCGATCATGAGCGGCAGCCGCGACGCCGCCTGCGTCACGTGTCACCGCCCGGAACAGGCCACCGTCGACCACCTCTCCCTCCCCGTGGGCACCGCCGCGCGCGTCGACCCTGAAACGGGCGCTCGCACACCAGGCCCACAGCTCGACTTCGTCTCTCGCAACGTCCCCGACCTCTTTAACCGGGGGCACGACCAGACCGCGACGATGTTCTGGGACACGCGCCTCGAGACCGTCGAGATCGATGGCAAGACGCGCTTCAGGTTGGCCGATACCAATGACTCGTATTCGCCGGATAACTACCTGCGCATGATGCCCGAGGGGCTGGATAACATCCTCGCTGCGCAGAACATGCTCCCGGTGCTCAACCGCCTCGAGCTGCGCGGATCGATCTCTTCGGTAGACTCCATCGATCCGAACAAGCCAAACGAGCTCGCGACGGTTCACGATGGCGACTTCGAGGAGGTCTGGCGCAAGGTGATGAAGCGGTTGCTCGATGTCGAAGGGTATCGCCAGCTCTTCGCCGCGGCGTATCCAGACGTCCCCCTCGAAGAGCTCAGCTTCGTGCACGCGGCCAACGGCATCAGCGCGTTCATCATCTCGTCGTTTACCTTTATCGACTCCCCCTGGGATCGTTTCATCGCGGGTGATGACTCGGCGCTGACGGTGCAACAGGCGCGCGGCGCGCGCTTGTTCTATGGCAAGGCGCGTTGCGCGAGCTGCCATAACGGCGAGTTGTTCACGGACAACAAGTTCCATAACATCGGCGCTCGCCCGCTCGGTCGTGGACCTGACAAGACCGAGTTCATGGATCGAGGCGCGGCGCATCGATCGGTCGCCGGCCCTGACTTCTCGTTCGCGTTCCGCACAGCGCCGCTTCGCAACGTCGAGCTCACGCCACCCTACATGCACAACGGGATTTACAGTGACCTCGAGACCGTCGTTCGTCACAAGACCGACATCAGAACCTACCTTCGAAGCTACGATTACACACAGATCCGCCCCGAGTTCCAACGACTCGTTCACCATGATCCCGAGCGGCTCGCCGTCGTCGAGATGACGTTGAGCCCCATCCTCGCCGATGGCGTCGACCTCACGGATCAGGAGATCGACGACATCGTCGCCTTCCTCAAGGCGCTCACGAGTCCTTCCGCCAGAGACCTCGCGCATACGCGCCCCGACTCGGTCCCGAGCGGGCTAGAGATTCCAAACCCGCCTCCTCCCAGAGACGTGGATGAGCCCGATGTGATGGAGTGATGTCGAAAAAACTCGACCGAGACGAAGCGAGCGCGCGTTTTACATCAAAGTAAAACGCGCGCTCGCTTCGTCTCGGTCTCGTGTCGTGTGCCCGCGCTCAGGATGCCTGTGAGACTTGCTCCTCGAGCGCATTTTCGAGATCGACGATCTCGAAAGGTTTGGGCAAAAAGTTGTGACAGATGTCTGCGATCTCGGCGGTCTTGGCGCGCAGGTTCTGACCCGAAATCAGGATGCGCTTGACCCCGGGACGCTTCGCGCGCGCCCACACCAGAAAGTCGAGCCCGGTGAAGTCCGTGTTCATGCGGTAGTCGGCGACGATCGCGTTGATCTCATCGTTGTCTCGGAAGACCTGTTGCGCGAGCTTGACGTCATTGACCTGGATGATCGCGTGCCCCAGAGTCGTGATCATGTATGCGAGAGCACACGCGACCCGCGGCTCGTCTTCGAGGAGCAAGATTGTGGACGCCTTGGCGATCTTGGTCATTGCGCAGACAAATCGTGAAGAGAAATGTGACTCGCGGGTGATTCGCGCGATGGTTCGAGTCGCGGATCAGACGAGAGGCCGCCCCTGAATATATTTTGGGGTTGAGAAGTTGTTCGAGCGCAGATGTCACACTGCCTTCGCACATTGTAAGATTAACCGAGTCAGGGTGAAATACAAGCCCTAACACGGCGGCTGTCCTCACAAAGACGCGTTTTCTAAAAGATTGCAGACGCTGCCCACTTGTCTGTTTGTCCTCCCTGTTGGCCAGGTCCACGCATGGAATTGTTACGCCCCACGCTCGCACTGCGCGCTTTCGACATCGCTCACGAGGCACTCCAGGCCCAGTGGGTCGCTGAAAACGAGGCCTACGTGCGCGAGCGAGTCCTCGCGCGCGCTCACGAGGACCTGACCCCATCCTCCATCGAAGAGGACGCCTGTCGCGCCTTGAAGCGCGCGCTCGGCAGGCATGAGAACCTGTTGTCAGGATACGAGCACGCGCGCGCTCGCGCTTGGGCGAAACACCTCGACGCAGAGGAGCTGCGCGAGCTCTTGCTCGACTTTCTCCACGGTGAGGACTCGCTCCTCGAGCGCGCGCGGCGTTTCTTGAGCGCTGGCGAGTCGATAGACCTTGGCAAGAACCGGGTCGCGAGCATCAACGAAACCGTGGCGAGCTACCTGCTCGCCATGGCGCACCCGGAGCTCTATGCTTTCGCAAAGCCCGAGAGCGCCTTTCAGCCCGCCTACCGGCTGCTCGTGTCCACCGATGGCGCGCGACTCCCCACGGGCCCCGAGCGCCTCGTGCTCGTGACCTCGTTCTACATGTCGCTGCGCGACCTCTGGTCTCAGGAGCGCGAGTTCGAGGGAGATCTGCTCGACGTGCACTCGCACCTGTTCTTGCTCGGCTCGGGGCGAGGCGCCTACGCTCCGTTCTCCTGGGCCCGCGCGGTCAGCGTCGAGGATGTCGCTTATTTTGTTTCACGTAGTGATGACGGCAAGCAGTGGTTCGAGCCCTTCGAGCGGGCTGGCGAGCAGATGCGCGAGATTTGCTTTGACTCCAATCGCCTCGAAGATCCCTTCCACGGGCTCGAGCTCGAAGACTACGCACACGTCTACGGCGGCGCCGCGCGTACGCTCGCCTGGATCTCCGAGTACGGCTCGCGTGACCTCGCCAGGTTGCAGCTCGACAGCGCGGATGCCTTCGGGATCTCGATGGGGAGCGACGGCGCATGGAGGATTCAAGGCGAGGATGGCGCCACGCGCGAGGAGGCCCAGGCCTTCTTCGAGACGCGCATCAAACCACGCCTGAAAGAGCTCACGCAGGTCGCGCGCGTGATGATGGATCGCAGCGACGCCGTCGAGCTCGAATACCTCTCCACCGAACACTACCGCTCCCTCGATGGGAAGCTGCTGCTCCTCCTTTTGTGCGCCTACGATCCTGTCTGGGCTCATCGCTTCTCGGCCCCTGTGACGCGCGCCATCGAGATCGTGCGCCTCGCTGAACTCCTCTCCCTCGAGATCCCCGCGATCACCTCGTTCACCGACTACCTCGCCGCGCAGAGCGCGATCACGAGCGCGATGGGATCGAGCGAGGGCGAGACCTGCGCGGTCGGATCACTCGTGATGTGGACGCGCGAGGACCCCTTGGGGAGGATGCTCGTCGCCTACCTCGACGTGGCCGATGAGGATGGCGAGGTCGAGCGCACCATCGCCGAGCAGGAGCGCGAGGCCGATCGCATCGAGCAGGAGCGAGAGGAGGGCGAGGCGCCTGGCGAGCGCGAGGAGATCCCTTCCCCCGAGGTCGCCGCGAGGTTCTCCAGGGATGCCTGGGATTCTTTCATCGAGACCCTGTCCAACCCACGACAGGAGCGCCTGGCGAGGTTGCTGCGCGCCAGAAAGAACGTCGTTTTGTATGGACCGCCTGGGACCGGGAAGACTGTCCTCTCGACGCGACTCGGGGTCGCGTGGGGTCGGTGGCAGGCGGACGAGCATCACGACGCGCCGAGCGTCGAGCAGGTCACCTTCCACCCCTCCTATGGTTACGAGGAGTTTGTCGAGGGATTCCGCCCTGTGCCCGAGCGTCCTGGCGAGTTCGAGCTGCGCGATGGCCTGCTGGTCAAGCTCGCCGAGCGCGCCGAGCGCGCTCCAGAGCGTCAGTTCCTCTTGCTCATCGACGAACTCAATCGCGGCGATGTGGCGCGGATCTTTGGCGAGCTGATCACCTTGATCGAGGCGGACAAGCGCTCGCCGGAGCACGCCAGGCGCAGGATGCTGTCGCAGCGATCCTTCTGGATGCCGCCAAACCTGCATGTGTTGGCGACCATGAACACCGCCGATAAGAGCATCTCCTTGCTCGATGTCGCCGTGCGTCGCCGCTTCGCGTTCGAGCAAGTCGCGCCAGAGCCAGGTTTACTCGACAGAGAGCCGGGCCTCGTCAGAGAGGTGCAGGGGGTTTATCTCTCGGCGCTGCTCGAGGCGTTTAACACGCGGCTCTCTCAAATCGGGATCTACCCCGAGCGGTGGCTCGGGCACTCCTTCCTGTGGATCGACGAGCGCGACGTCGAGGACCCGTTGCTCGCGCTGTCGAGGCGCATTCGCCTCGATATCATCCCCCTGATCGAAGAGTACTGTTACTCGGATCGGCGCCAGATGCGCGAGGTCCTCGGAGAGCTCGTCGATCGGCAAGGTCAACCGAACGATGCATTGCTCGAGTCGAACCGGCTCGTGGGGGCGTTGCGCGAGTTGATCGAGCAGGTCGAGCGAGAGGGTGAAGATCCGACGTGATGGAGCTCACGCTGAGAGAGTGGGGGGAGGAGGTCGTCGAGGCCCGCGCGCTGGAGCGCGCTGCGCGCCGCGGCATCGAGGAGGTCGCGCGCAGGTTGCTCCCGTTCGTGCGCATCTCACCGGAGTTCTCTGGCAAGGTGCGCGTGAGCGCGACGCGCAAGGTCGGCGAGGCGCAGCTCGGCGAGTTGTTTGTCCGCGTGGAGCCCCATATCGAGGTCGGCTCGATGGTGGAGTTGTTGGCGTGGCTGACGCGGGGCAGGGTGCATTTGCTCGAGACGGCGCTCGGCGCGACGAGCAAGCGCGCGTTTTCGTTGCGAATTGCTGTCGCGGCGGGGTTTGTCATCGCGACAGAGGAGCTCTTGCGTGGCGAGGTTCACCGCAGCTACGCGCGACGCCAGGAGCGCCTGTTGGTGCTTCGTGGCAGGCCCGACTTCGCGCGATTGGGGGAGGGGCCGTCTGCGGTCGGGATTCCCTGTCGATACCTCGAGTTATCGCGTGATACGGCGCCAAATCGAGCGTTGGCCGCGGGCGCCAACGAGGCGCTGGGGTTGTTGTCCGAGACGCGCTTTGAAGGGAGCGCGCGGCAGGTGGTGCGAGCGCTCGCGCAGCTGGTGACGCGCCCGATGGGCAGAGCGCAGGACTTTGCCAGAGCGCGCGATGAGATCGGACACCGGCACGAGGCCTATCACGCGGTGCTGGATCTCGCGCAGATGCTGCTGCTCGGGGGAGGGCCTGTCAGCGTGGTCGGCAAGGGTGGGATGAGCGGTTGGTGGATCGACATGCCCGCGCTGTTCGAGCGCGCCGTGATCGAGGCGGTGCAACGGTGGGCGGATCGCAAGGGGTGGCGAACGCGCGCGCAGCCAAGGCACAGAGGCGCGATCCTCGACGCGAACCTCGAGCTCTACCAGGAGATTCGCCCTGATCTCGAGGTCGTCGACGCGGATGGCCAGGTGCTGGCGCTCATCGACGCCAAATACAAGGCATACCTGCGTCCGGGGGATGGCCCGGAGGAGGTCTCCCGCAAGGTCGACCGACAGGACCTCTACCAGCTCGCGTTTTATGGCGCGAGCGCGCCGGAGGCGAGGTTGTTTCTGGTGGCTCCTTCAGAACCTGGGGCGCTTATCCCCGAGCGTTATCGCACGCTTCACATGCATGATCGTGAGCTTCAGATCCGAGGCTTGCCGCTCGCAGGTCTTCCCGCGAAAGGGGAGCTCGCGTTGTGGTAGGCTCGGGTGTCTTTGATAGTTTGTTTTGACATAATTCTTTGGGCCATAGGATCTTGGTTTCACCGTTTTCGGTTATCGAGTGTGTACCACCGACGGTGGCCAGAACCATGCCCGGCAACTTTTTTGATCCCCGGTTTGATCGAGCGATGCCCATCAGCAAAAAAGTTGCCGGGCATGGTTCTGGGCGACGCGGGGCGCGAGCCTCTCATAAACAGATGACATCGTGTGTGGTTTGCGCTATCGATACGCTCGTCAAACTGTTGATGATTCTGATGATCTTGTTCGAGCGGAGGCGTTCATCTTCGCTCGCCATAGCTATGATTCGAGGTATTGGTGATGAAACGATTCGTGAAGTTTGGTCTCGCGACCGCATGTTGTCTCGCGCTCGGGTGTGGCCCCGCTGGTGATGATGGGACGCAAAACCCCAACGGGTCCAACGCCAACGGCAAGGCAGACGCGCCCAACGCGAGCGCGAACAACGAAGCCGCGACCTCGCCATCGCTTTGTGTCGGCGTTCGCGGCAACGGCTCGCGAATCTTTGCTCACTTTGGCGCCATGGCTCGTATTCACGAGCACTATGGCACGATCGAGGGCGTCTCCGGTGGCTCATCGGCCTCCATCACGAGCTTCTTGACCGAGAGCATGTACGCCAACTCCGTCGTGCGCGAATGCGGCGACGAGCGATGCTCGGACGAGGTCACGGGGTTGCGAATCTCGTTGATGTTCAAGTCGATCGAGGCTTACCTCGGTTTGCTCGGCATGACCGACGAAGCGCTCGCATTCCAGCAGCTTCTCCCGATCATCGAGGCGATCAAGGCCGAGGGGATCGGCGAGCTCGTCGAGCAAGAGAAGTACGACCAGGCGAGCGATGCGTTGCGCACGATCCTCTCCTCGGACGAGCTCCGAGCGTTGGTCAACCCCGAGGTCCTCGAGCTCCTCTCGACCTCTCCCGACGCGAGCTTTCACGTGGATGACCTCTACACGGCGGTCTCCGGCTTCGGTTCTTTCGCCGTCGATTCGGATCGCGTGTTGATTCGCCCTGGCTTGCTCTCCTTCGAAGCATTCGCCGAGAAGATCGGTCGCATCGGCTCGTTTTACGCGGCCTTTGGCCCCGCCGACGAGGTCGCCTGGCAGAGCTTCTTCGAGGAGTGCGCGCCAGGTTCGCGCGGACTCCCCTGGTCCGAGATCAGTAAGGTCCAGATGCAGGATGGCGGCACGTGCGGCGAGCACTTTGGCGAGATGGCCCAGACCTGGCGTGGCGAGCTGCTCGCCAACGAGGCAGGCTTCGCGTCGCGCATCGACGATCCCGTCGGCAAGTACCTCCCCGCGCTCGTGACCACCTCGGTGATCACTGGCGATGCCGTCGAGCAGTTCAAGAGCGCGCGCAGCGAGTACAACAACGCCAGAGAGTACACTTTCGACGTCTCCTATGATGATGTCCAGATCGCCTACTGGGGCCAGCAGGCAGACCTCGACCGCGTCGAGAAGAACCCGATGGGGTATCAGGATCTCAAGACGCAGAAGTTCATGTCGCTCGGTCCAAAGCCTTATAGTGAGGCGCTCTCGCTCTCGCCAGCGGAGCCTGGGCTGGCGCGCGCGATCGAGATCTCTGAAACGGTCGTCTCCACGGGAGGTTGGTCAGATCTCGAGCCCTCGCTGGTCCTCAAGAATCTTGGCTGCGAGCAGGTCATCGTGATCACTCGCCAGGGGAGCACGGTCGGGTTTGGCGCAGACGTATCACGCCAGCTCGGCATGACCGACGAGGAGAACGCGCAGATGTTCGATCCGGGCAACCCCGAGAGCTCGGTGGCTGTCTCGCTCGAGGCTGCCGATGGCATCTGGTGCACGAACTGGGATGGTGTCGAAGGGTTCGACTTCGCAGGAGCCTACGCCGACGCTTACCTCGCGCCGCTGCAAACCACCTCCGATTACCTTACCGGCGCCAAGGGCGCCTACAGCAACATCTCGCCATCGCTCGATCTCGTCGGCTGTACGGCAGGTGTTGGCGAGTGATCCTGGCAGGTCGCCCCTGATATCCGAATGTCAGGGGCGATCAGTCGCGTCCTTCGAGGGCCTCAGATAGAGCGCCACGGAGTTGACGCAGTAACGCAACCCCGTCGGTTGCGGCCCATCATTGAAAACATGCCCCAGGTGCCCGTCGCAATGAGCGCACAGGACCTCGGTGCGCTCCATGTTGTAGCGAGGGTCCGGGCGCGTGATCACTCGCTCGGGATGCACGGGTTGCCAGAACGAAGGCCACCCGGTCTTCGAGTTGAACTTCGTGCCCGATGCGAACAGTGGGTTGTTACAGGCGGCGCAGTGATACACGCCCGCTGTCTTGACCTTGAGGTATGCTCCGGTCCACGGGTCTTCGGTGTCCGCTTCTCGCAAGATCTTGTACTGCAACTCCGACAGCCGCTTCTTCCACTCCGCGTTGTCCACCTCGAGCTTACTTCCGAGCGCCGGGATGGAATTGGTGGGCGGGGGGGGTTGTGGTGTTGTGCGTTTGGGTCTTGGCTTGCGCGCACCCGTACCACCCGTCGCGTTGCCTCCTGCGATGTTGGCTTGCGCGAGGTTTGGATCGGCTACCGTTGGAACCTCACATCCCACGATCAAGCAGGCGGGTGAGAGCAGCGTCCACGAGAGAAATTTTCGACGATCGAACATCTCGAGCCTCCTGCCTGAATTGACTCCCGCACAGGAGCGCCGTGTGGCGTTTGTCAGACCTCTTGAATCGAAAACACATCACCAGTCATAGACAATTTCAGCGACGTGGCCAAGTATGCTGCCTCGGATGATGAGATGAAGGAGCTTGAATGAAGCAGAAAGTAGTCGCGATATTATTCGGAGGGCAGGGCGCCAGCGCTCGCGCAGGAGACATCGGCTTGCTCTTGATGCGCCTGATCTTCGGGTTGACGATGGCGTTCGCGCACGGGGCAAAGAAAGTCCCGCCAGCTGATGGCTTCATCGCTGGCGTCGAATCGATGGGCTTTCCACTGCCCGCATTTTTCGCGTGGTCTGCCGGGCTCGCCGAGTTCGCCGGCGGATTTCTTATCGCCATCGGGCTAACCAGCCGACCTGCGGCGTTCTTTCTCTTACAGACGATGCTCGTTGCCGTGTTCATTCGCCACGGCGAGGACCCCTTCAAGAAACAAGAGATGGGGTTGCTCTACGGCACGTTTTCGCTCGGGATTCTGTTGATGGGGTCGGGCCGCTTTAGCCTGGATTATCTCATCCGCAACAAACTCGGCGCCCGAAAAACTGATGCGAAATAGACTTTGTTTGTCGGCCACTTCACAAGTATGCTGCGCCGATACCTGAACCCCTGGGTTCACACAACATGCTCTCGAGACAATGAGGAAATAGAATATGAGTTACCATACAACATCCCGCACTCGTTGGTTTGCAGGGGTGCTCGCCATGGGCGCGGTCGCGCTCTCGCTCGGCTGTCAGCAACCCGCCAAGAAGGCAAAGACGCCCGAGGCCGATGCTCCTACTGACACGACCGCCAAGGCGGACGCCCCCGCTGGCGACACCGCGGCGTGCGAGAAGTACCAGAAGTCCTTCTGCGAGGCCGCGGGCGCGCAGTCCCAGGCGTGTCAATCGATGGGCGTGGTCTCCGGCTTGATGCCTCCGGCTGCCTGCGAGGCTGGCCTCAAGGATCTCGAGTACACCAAGAAGCAGGTGGCCGAGATGGGCAAGAAGTGTAAGGAGCTCGAGCAGCGCCTTTGCGCTGACCTCGGCCCGGACACCCCGACCTGCAAGATGGTTCGCGAGCGCACGCCGATGTTCCCACCAGAGCAGTGCGTGGCGATGCTCGGTCAGTACGACAAGGTCCTCGCCGAGCTCAAGGCCGAGGAGGAGAAGAACAAGCCTCTCACCGCCGAACTTCGCGCCAAGATCGAGGGCGCTGACGCGGCGAGCTGGGGTCCTGCTGACGCCAAGGTCACCATCGTCGAGTTCTCCGATTTCCAGTGTCCTTACTGCACGCGCGCCGCGCAGGCTGTCGATCAGCTCAAGGAGCAGTACAAAGGAAAGAGCGTCCGCGTGGTCTTCCGCCACTTCCCGCTCTCCTTCCACAAGGACGCGCACCTGACCGCGCAGGCATCGCTCGCGGCAAAAGAGCAGGGCAAGTTCTGGGAGTTCCACGACCTCGTCTTCAAGAACCAGAAGGCGCTCTCCAGAGCAGATCTCGAGAAGTACGCGCAGGAGGCTGGTCTGGATATGGCCAAGTTCAAGGCCGCGCTCGACTCGGGTAAGTACAAGGCCGCTGTGGATGCGGATATGGCGCTCGGTGGCCAGGTCTACGTCCAGGGCACCCCGACGATGTTCATCAATGGCGAGCGCGTCCCGAACCCGACCGCGTTCGAGGCGTTCAAGCCGATGGTCGACTCTCGCCTCCAGTGAGCGCGATCAGTTAAGAACAACCGCTCACTCGCCGCCTCGCCTCTGCGAGGCTGGCGCGTGAACCTCGTGATGAGCCGCGCTTTGGCGCGGCTCTTTTTGCTCTGAGATGTGATCGAAGATCACGTCATCCTCGAGGATGTCTCGCTTGCCGTTGGGGTTGGCAAACTCGGCGAAGTAGTAAAACGTCGTCCCCGTCTGGCCAACGCACGCTTCGCACAGACCATCCTCGGCCATCTCCTCGAGGTGTTTGGCCGCGACCTTGTAGTGGAGGTTCGTCGCGGCCGCGATTTCAGCGGCCGTCAGCCTGCCCTGGTGCGACTTTGCCGCGCGCAAGATCAGGTTCGAGGCGTCCTCTTGCTCGCTGGATGATGCGCGCTTTTCACTGATTTGCTTGTCGCGTGAGGTCCAGATGCGGTGGAGTTGGTCGGCGCTCGCGATGAGCGAGGTGCCGCCGACAAAGACCTCGAGGATCGCCATCGGGATTCCGATGGCGGTGATGTCGATGGCGGCGAGAATCATCAACCCGACCCCCATGA
>Ga0208061_100430_pt1 | contig 11412 bp, 16 predicted proteins | sample DeeseametaMP0555_FD_184209 | JGI IMG/M metagenome (GOLD analysis project Ga0208061, IMG submission 184209) | Marine microbial communities from the Deep Atlantic Ocean - MP0555 (SPAdes) | ecosystem: Environmental > Aquatic > Marine > Oceanic | place: South Atlantic Ocean | collected 2011-01-23 | reverse complement strand
CAACAATAGTAGTAGCGTCAACCGCTGATGTAACTCCAGTGAAGTCCATAGTTTTTTCCTTTTAGCTTGAAAAGTTTAATTGTCGTTTTCTGGTTTAAACCAGTTGATTACAGTTCCATAGCCCCACGAGACCATGTAACTAATTATTACCAATGAAAAGCCACTAACAAAAAGTGCTTGTGCCTGTTCAATGGGAATTAGGTTAGGGTCGAAAATACTCGAACCTAAAATAAATTGTTGGTACTCGGTAGGCTCTAACATGACAAAGCCAGTGCAATCTTCAATTGATTGTGCCGTTGGTTTAAGTTCGCCATATTCGAGCTGAACACAAGTAGCCATTTTTATTTACCTTTATTTTCTTGAGGTAAGCTGTGCAAACGGAAGCCTTTCCAGTCCATTTGACGCGCTACGTTAGCACCTTCGTAATATTCAATATTGAGTATCACAGGCTTTAAGCCCCAGCCGTTAGGGTCAGATTGCAAATTCTCCAATTGCTGATAAGTACCATCGTTAAATTGGTCAGCAGATACCTTTACAGATAAAATTTGAGCTGGGTTTTTTGTATGAAGTTTAAATTCGCCAGTCGTAGGCAGGGGAGCGCCTTTATCATCTGTGCGGTTAACTTTTACTAGGTCTGTAATAGCGCCTTCAATATTCATAATTTCTCCAATTGGGTTTAATTTTATTAATAGTTACAGTTAATGACACAAGTCCAAGCTCGCGACTTCGTCGCTCGAAATGTTGCCAGCCAGAGCTTCGTAATCCATGAATAAGCACATGTTTTGATAATCCTCAAGAACGCAAGCTTCAAGGAACTGCATATCTTCATCACTAGGTGCGAATAAGCGGCCGTCATCGTGCCAACCTTGTATTTGTTCAGACACACCGCACATGATTTTACGTTGCGATTTAATATCTTTTTCAGTGAGTATCTGGGTAGTACCGCGTCGAGTAATTACAACAACAGCATCCCAAGCAACGCCTAAAATTCTGTTAGCTGGTTGGTCGCCATATTTAGTGGCAAAGTAGGGTGATTTAGATTCACTGCGGCTAACCTCGCCAGTAATACGGTCAACAATATCGGGCAATTGGTAGTGAATGCGTAAAGTTTGGTCTTTGCGTTTAACTTGTACGCCACCCATTGCAAGGCAAAATGCTTTCCAATCTGATGAATCAGCAGCTTGGCGTACCTTCTCAAGTGCGTATTTTGAAACTGTGTCTAGTGTTGTATTCATTGCGTTTGCAACCTCACATTTGCCAGTATCACCTTGGCCTAATCGTCTAAGTTCACGCCAAAGGGTGACTGATGGGCCACCAATTTGCTGAAAACGTCTAATATCAAACGTACTCGCCCAAGTCGATGCACGTTCTGCGGCATCGGCTGGAAGTATTTTCATTTCACCAGCTTGTGAACAAATCACTTTATCGATGCTGTCACCAGTTACGGCTTTAGTAATATATTTAGCAATGTAGCCAGCAGCAGAGCCTTTACTTTTATTAATCGTAATAGCCTTAAAGCGGGTGGTGCTTGTTCTAAATTCGGTTGGTGTATCTTCGGTACAAAGCTTTTTAAGAATTGCGCGAACTTGTATCGCGTCACCTTTTTCCATGAATAAAAGCATATGCCAGTGTGGGCAACCGTCATGATGAGGTTCAACAACACGGAATCCGTAAGGGCGCAAATTTTGTTTTGAGAATAGGGCGCGGGCACGTTTCCAAATACCGTTAAAATATTCCTGTGCATCCTGAGGTGTTGACCCATCATATTTATTATTTGGTCGGCCTGTATGGTGAACTGCATGAAATCTACTTGGTGCTGATAATGTGTAGAACTCACCGCGATGGCCATGCATGTCTGCTAGTTCTTCAAAGCCACGAATGCGAACCATTAATTCAGCCGCTTGTTGTTTACCAGATGTATGCGAACGTTCAATAATTGATTGCAGTGTTTCGAACTCATCAAACGGGTTTGCATCGTTTGGAACAACAAATAAATCAGACATTATTTCGGCTGATTTGCGCTTACGTTCTCGGCGGTTCTGGATGGTTGGTTGTGACACATAAGCACTTGCTTTTTTATGTACGAGTCTCAAATCACGTGCTAGTTGTTCAATAGTAAACGCTTGGATTTTACGTAATTTACGACGCCAGAAAATTGGGTCAGCAAAGCGGTTTAAAATACCTGTTAAAGAATCTGCTGAAAAGTGTGTGCAATAAGGTGCAACTAGTTCAGGCTTTTGAATATCAAAGGAATTTAAGTATTTAACCAGGATGTTAAATACAGATAAAGTATAGCCGTTTTTACTTATTTTCAGCTCACAATAACGGGCTTTTTGATCTGCAATTTCGCATAGTTCATCGTCTGAACATGATAAATTTATATGACCGTGTTTAAAATTCCCAAGGGTTAAAACGGTATCAGCAGACTTTAAACGCTTGTTTGCTTCAGCTAAATTGTTGAATTTTTCAGCCAAAAAGTAACCGGTGCTAAGCATATGTGCAAGGTTAGAGTGACGTTCAAAAATACGATTTCGCCATGATTCAAAGTCAAAAAAACGTTCTTTCATTGGTTTAGAAAGGTTTGCAAAAACGTCTTTTGCAGTGCATGCAGGTCGTAAATTTGCCGTTAAATTGATTGCTGTATTTAGCGGGAAAACTTGAGCGTATTGGGCGTTAGATAATGAGTTCATTTTGAAGCCTTTAATTCAACAGAGCAATTAATAACTTGCTGAATAAGCGACTCAACTACACATAAACGCTCATTTGCATAAGTAATTGAACATTCAAGAAATGGGTGTGGAGTTGCTGGTTTATCTAATGCTATATCTAATGCTTTTTGAAATAACTCAATATCAGTTTGATGTTTTACTTTAGAAGCAGATAATTCAGAGATTAGAGCAGTTCTCTCTTCAGTGTTTAATTCAAGTGTGTATTTGATTGAACTCATATCTCTAATTTCCTTGTAAATATAATGCACAAACTTGTGCAATAGCGCAGAATGTAGCGCACAAGTTTGTGCAACGTCAAGAATATATTTTACATTTTTGTGCGCTATAATTGATTTAGAGAGGAGATATATATGTCATTTAGTTATCAACTTGTTGAAAAATACAAAGAAATCATGGGTTATTCACAGGACAAACAAGTTGTTGCTGACTTGGATAGTGTTACGTCTGGTTCTTTATCCCAAATTAAAAGGGGTGAAAGGCACTTAACTGCAAATCAGTGTATTTTTCTGGCTAATAAAGTTGGAATGGATAAAAAAGAAGCTTTATTGAATTTGGCTATTGAGAAATCAAAAACCAAAGAAGAGAGTAAAGTTTGGACTGATATTGTAAAAAAGATTAGTGCAGCATGTGTAGCGCTAACGCTAGTTGCAGGACTAGCAAATGCACCAACTGAGGACGCATTTGCGTAATAGCGATATCCCATAAATTACGGTACGTAATATTAAAGAAAAGGGCGAAAAGCCCTTTTTTATTAGTAGTTTATATTTGCTGTCAGATGTGACAGTTTGACCTACTTGTTACCTTTAAGATTAAGAGTTGTAGTAGACATGTCTGGCGGATTTGAAGCTCTTTCACATGCACCATCCATCATGACTTTGTTAGTTTCGGTACGTGAAGAATTATATTCACCTCTCCAGAATGAACAAATTTCATTGTTAGTTCTCTGAGCATTCCTTATCACTGCTTCTCTTTGGGCGTTTTGCCTACTGATAATTTGATTACGGTTTTTTTCTTTCAAAGCTTGAGTTTGAGCTCTAATTGCTGCACTTTTAGCCTCTAAACTAGATTGCTTCATAGCTGAGCTTGCAGCATCAGCAACAAGTTTTATTTTATATAAATCAACAGCTTCATCGACACCCCAAATTGTTAAACCAGCAAGAGTAAGTGAGAAGTATAGTTTTAAATAGTTTAATTCCATTTAGCTTCCTGTCCTTTCAGATATTTCACCAATAATATTAAGTAATTGGTCTTGTAAGTCGGATAAATAATTATCCTGTGTTTTATGATTTTCCTTAAGGGTTTTGTACATAGACTCTGATTTTCTAGCCGACCACTTGTAACGATGAACGAGCTGAACATCAGAGGGTTTAACTTCACCCCAAGGTGTACTCATTGTATGATCATCTACAGAAATTTTACAGTCTGCCCATGCTCCAGTAGCAGGTAAATAACCTCGATAAATAATAGCTGTTAGTTTTTCTACTGGGAGACTGGCTTTACCTGATTTCACATAGCGCCTTGCTTGCCTTTCACTTACTCCTAGTTCTTTAGCACCTTTTGCATAATTGTAGCCAAATAAAGAAAGAAACTGTTTATGAAATTCTGATTTAAACATTGTGATTTTTACTCCTTTTAAAAAAATCACAATGGTTAATCATTATCTAACTCCGAATAGGTTTATCAGGGGCGCAAGCGCGGTATCGAGTGACTAAGGGCAGGGGTTGCGCTTCGCTTAGTTACGACCGATTTACGTTAATGCTAAATTAATATTTGTGTGCGGTCTACATGGCTGCGCCATAAAAATATTTATGCATTTGATTGCATTATTTATCCTGGCAAACGACCTGTTTTCATTTTAATGATTGCAAAATGTATTATCCGGGCTTAACCTGGCTGCTCATTATGATTGCAAAGGATACTAGAATGGCTATTACATACCGCCCAAATGATAAGGTAAACGAGGAAATTGGTCGATTAAAGGATAGGCTAAATATTAATACTTCGACCAAGTTAATTGATTTTTTGATACTCGAATATCAAAAAACACAAACTGAAATTAGCAATTTAAAGGCTGATAATTATCGTTTGGATAATTCACTAGACGATAAAATTGAAGCTATTAATGACTTTAAGCAAGCATTCGATAATCTGATTAAGTAGATTTTAAAGTACTTAAACGTTAACCAACGGCTTTCAACAAGTTGAAAGGCGTTGGTTTTAACGTTTAATTGGATGAATATAAATCGTGATATTGTTCGTCTGGTACTTGGTTATCAAAGTATTGCTGGGTTGGTTTATACCTAAATACTACCGCTAAGTCTTTACCCCTATAACCCTCAATACCTAATCTGGTTTTTTTTAGCCTGTAACCTAGCATTAAAAGTTCATCCCTAGTGAATGTATCAATAACCTGTTTACTAGCTGATTCAACAACAACAAGTAAATCAGCAATTCTATCTCGATAGATTTCTTCATAAGTTATCATTGCGTTGTTGTTTTGTATTGTATCCCTCAATCTTTGATATGGGTCGGTACTCGGTTTAGGTTTAGGTTTTTTTTGTGGTGCTTGGTTTAGTTCTCCAGTTGTGGCAATTTGCTGTTTTTCAACTTTTGCAACGGGCCCGTTGCTAGGTTCTTTAGATTTGGTGTTTACTATTTGTGTATCACCATTGAAAAAGCTAGTTAAGAAATAAATAGCAAAAGCGATAACAGCTAAAAATATAGGTAAATAGAAAATAAATTGTTTAGACTTAAAGATGTTCACTCGGTCGTCAGAGTAAACATCGGTGTTATCAGTTGTTAATTGGTGGCTAAGATATGAGCCAAAATACTTGCTGTCATATTTTTCGACACCTGATTTTATCTTTTTAAAAACTACATCACCTTTAACGCCATTGATTGAACCTTGGTACATTTCCCATTTATATTTACTATCCATACCGACCATAGATAGTTTTAAAAATGATATTTTACGTTCGGTTCTTCGTTTCCATGTGGTATGCACATCGGCCAAAGCTTGACCCATGCAAATAATATCCATACCTCTATGTCTATGTTCTGCGATAAATCGAGTCATTTCGTCAGATAGCTTTTGCCTACCACTAGGGAAAAAGTTTTGAAGCTCATCAAGTACGAGTAAAGAATCATTTTCAACTATATCGTAAACAGTAAGAACCTGTTCTTCTGTGATTTCTGTATATAAAGATTCTAGTTCCTCGACCGTTTTACCTGTGAGTTCACTAACTTTTTCATAGTTGAAGCCGTTAAGTCGGGCATAAACTTTACGGCCTTTTTCTAAGCTGGGTATTATATGTTTTACTAAAGCTTCATAACTTTTGCCAGAACCAGGCAAACCCTCGTGAAATATAATCATAATTTTACCACTGGAATAAAGTTAAAACTTTACGAGTTAAACGAAATGTATAGCCAACACCGATAATACCTAAGGCGCTATCGAATCCGGTCGCGCCTAAGAGATAACCAACATCGGGCGGTATTGCAGATGTAAACTGACTTATACCCGATTGGATAAATTGTGGCGGGTCAATCAGTGAAAAAATAAGCCGAAAGCCCTCCAGCATTTTTTCAAAAACCTGTAATGATAACCAAAGCAAGGCATCTAAAATAAAAATTAGTATTTCATAAAGCCAATCAATAAAGCCTTGCCACATTTCGGCTAACCAGTCTAGTAAACTATTCAATTGCGATTCTCCATGCGAAAAAGCCAGCGACAAGCATCAAAATAGCTCGTATGTATGGCAAAATTGATTGAACGGCAGAGCTACAGAACTGGTCAATTGTAACGGTAAAAGATGCGTCTAATACGGTTACAGTTTCTTGCCAGACTGGGCAGCTACCACCAAAGGAAGTAACAAAAAAATCATCTATTGCAGAAAATAAAGGCAAAGTTCGCATTGCGTCATTATGTTCTTCAAGTACGGTTCCAAAATTAGTAGTTTCCCAATCGAAAGTAGCTATCTCAGTGTATTTTTCTGGCTTAGTTGAATAGTCAATTGTCGGGGCATCACCGTCATAAGTCCCTAATTTTGTAATGGCGTCTGTTTGTTTTTTTAGTTCTGTAGTTTGTTTGGTTAGCTCTGAGACGATAGCGTCCTCATCTACTCCAGCGACTTCTGATTGTGAACCGTCAGGGCATGATATAGTTGCACCGGTTGGTGTATTTATTACGGTACAATTTTCGCCATCTTCACCATCAAGGCCATTTATTCCATCAATTCCATCTTTACCATCTTGGCCATCAATACCCGCTATACCTTGATCACCTTTTTCGCCCTTTTCACCTTGAATGCCTTGTTCGCCTTGAATGCCTTGTTCGCCTTGAATGCCTTGTTCACCTTGTTGACCATCAGCGCCAGCTTGACCAGTTGCGCCTTGAACACCTTGAATACCTTGATCGCCTTTTTCACCTTGATCACCTTTTTCACCTTGATCACCTTTTTCGCCTTTGAGTTGTCCAGACTGAACTAATGAGTCAATATCTTGTTGAGTTAAAAAAGATGCTTCAATTTCGGATATGCGTTGGTGATTAACTACTAATTGGTCAGCGTTTTTTTGAATACCTGTTATGTCGAAACTGATAGAGCTAGTTGGGCAATCAACTGAATAAACGCCAGAACTACCAGTTGCCGTGCAAAATTTATCATCACCCTCTGGTGGTTGAGAGTCACAATCGACAGGTTCTTGTGAATTATATTTGGTGGGTAAGTAATAACCGCCGGTATCATCTGTATTGATGTTGCATTGAGTGTCACTTTCAGGGTTGTCATAACAGACATTTGAGGGAGATGTTGCGGTACCAAAAACATACTGGTCATTTATGGTTGGTTCTGGACAACTAGAGTCTTGTAGTTTTGCCTTGTGACACATTAAACCGCCATTGGTTTCAATTGGGTAAATATGGTCAGGGTAACCAGGTGGTGGGCAAGATTCTAATTCCTGAAGGTTCCCACCAGTTAAAGAACCATGTGACCTTTCCCATGAGTCACACATACCGGTTTCTGGGTTTAATTTTACATAGGCCCTAACTGTTGAACCAAAGGCAGTTATACCTGAGTTAACGTTAAAACATTGGAATGGATGGTTTTCTATAATCAATGCCTCACACTGCTTAAAAACAGCTTCAGGATTAGCAGCTTTTACAAAAAATGTACCATTACCTGTGGTACATGTACCACGATAACTATTCTGCAAGGTAGCAGGAACACCGGGGTACTCTAACTCAATGGCAATAGCCAAAGTTGAAAATAAGCTTAATATCATTAAACAAAACCATAGTTTAATTAATGAAAATATAGTTTTGAAAGGGTGGCGTATAGCGTGCTTAATTATGCGCCATAAAAAACTAGAAAGTTTAAGCATTTTCGAAGCCGCGAATGATCGCAACCGCGCAAGCAATCCCAAGACAAGCATAGTAAATTCCCCAAATCATAATAAAGCTCCATTAAAAAAGCCCCGCAACTTTTAGGAATACAGGGCTTAGTTTGCGATTTCGTTGGTTAGTCGGATATTAACGGAACCAGCCGATAACTTTGTTATAACCCCATTTCGCAACGCCCGGTAATATCTTGATTGCTGCTAGTGCTGTGATTGCTGCAACGATAGTAGTAGCGTCAACCGCTGATGTAACTCCAGTGAAGTCCATAGTTTTTTTCCTTTTAGCTTGAAAAATTTAATTGTCGTTTTCTGGTTTAAACCAGTTGATTACAGTTCCATAGCCCCACGAGACCATGTAACTAATTATTACCAATGAAAAGCCACTAACAAAAAGAGCTTGTGCCTGTTCAATGGGAATTAAGTTAGGGTCGAAAATGCTCGAACCTAAAATAAATTGCTGGTACTCGGTAGGCTCTAACATGACAAAGCCAGTGCAATCTTCAATTGATTGTGCCGTTGGTTTAAGTTCGCCATATTCAAGCTGTACACAAGTAGCCATGTCATTAACCGCCTAAAGATTCTTTGAAGTGACGCTTCAATTCAGGGTCAACAGGTATAAGTTCAACAACTTCATTATCAAAAGTTTCATCATTAAATGAGAACTTAAGTTCATAAGCTTTATCAGCAACGAAAGCTTTGTTGTCTATAAGAACGTGAGCGTAAGACGCGTTAATAACAATAGGCTCTTTGCCGAAAGGTGTAGCGGTAGTTTTACCAATTGCCTTGCGATGAAATTTAGGTGAATTAACCGAGTCAAAAGGATATAAAACTTCTAACGTTGCTTTTTCAACATCAGGATTTTTTGACTCAGGAAATTTAGTAATGCCGATACCAGCGATAACAATAGCCATGTTAATGACTCCTTAATTGTTCAGTTAATAGTTGTTTGTAGGTGTTAGGTATATCCAAAGATTTACCCGTTATATATTTATCAGGGACTAACAAACCTAAAAGCGTTTGAATATCCCCCTCAGTAATTTCAAAAATATCTGATAGTGCTTTACCGCACATACGTCTAACCCATTTCACTCTACTGGCTAAATCAGTAGCGGCATTTGTTGCTCTTGGAGAACTTGAAGTATGAACACCATCAGAATTAATCATTTGTTGTGAAAAATCACAGATGCCCGCAAAAGTAGAGTCAGGGTCTAAAAGTGAATCAACAGACCATTTTTTTAATTCAACTTCATTGCGATACCAAATAAGGTCAGGCTCTTGAATGCCTTGTTCTAATTTTTTGTTATAGATACGCCAATAAACAGGGCTAGTACGTTTACCAATAGTGGTCATTTCAACATCATAAACACCTTCGACAGTGAAAGAGTGACGCGGGGCCATTGTAGGATTAGGGCCGCCTTTTTTACGTGCAAATGCTTTTTGGAAAAAGTTAGTTTCAGCATTTTTGCAATTAAAAACATCGTCGTAACAGTCGCGAGCAATATCAATGCGAGATAAGTAACTAATGCTTAAAACTTTAGATAACCAGTGATGAAGAATAAAAGGCGTAGTGTGTGACCATAAGTGTTTACAGCCCTCGCCCGATATTTGAAAGTAAACTGTGTTGCGTTGACCGCCAATACCAACAAAACCCACTTGATTACCCTCTTGAGTAAGTAAGTTAAGTGAATTTTGATAACCGTGAAACCCTTTATCTCTTGGAGCTGATAGCTCTAAACCTAAAACAACACTGACAAAAGCACGTAAAGAACGGTAATAAAAATCAGACATTGCAGCGTTAACACGTTGTTTTTGAATTTCAATTGCTGCTAATACTTCATCAGGTTTTAAGCCCTCAGTATTAAAATCTTGTTTAATTGTTGGTACTTCTGGGAAAAGCGTTTGACTATCTACAGTTGAACCAATAGACGGAGAGCGTCTTAAATGGCGCAAGTCAGCAAGCGGGAAGCTAAATGATAAATGGTCAATAATTGTCTGGTTAGCTTCATGTTTTTTAAAGCGTTCAAGGCGATTATTGATTAGTTGAGTAGCGCGGTCAGTATATTGGTAGTTCATATAACCCCCCGCTCAACTAGCTGACGATAATTAGAATCAGTGATTTCTACCGTTTCACAGTCATATTCATGGGCAACCCAGCAACGAAAACGATACATATTATCGAAATAATCGTACATGCGAACACCGTCCAAATCGTATGTGACTTGAACGCCCGCTTGCTTGTTATTTTCGTAATATATTTTCATTCCATGACCCTAATGAATTTTTGAATAAATGAATTCACCTATGCAACAAAAAGATTTATACATTAATGAATTCATGAATGCAAGTATGAGAGCATAAATAAATTCAGGCATGCTATTATTCAAAAATTAAATAAAACAGGCTTAGAGCATGAAAAAGACAGACAGAACCACTATTTCAATTGCAATAGAGCGAAAAATGGAACTTGAAAGGAAGGCAATAGAAATATCTCATAAAACAGGTAAGCAAATAAAATGGACTGATGTTGTTCACTATATGATTAACAATTACCAAGTAATGGCAAAAGACGATTTGATAGAAGAAGAAAAAAAAACAGAGTAGTAATACAGTGTGAGCATAGGTTTAGATAGGAGTTATACCCCGTAATACAATTACGGGGTTTTTTTTAAATAGCGCCATGCGTAGGCTTTCAACAAGTTGAAAGGCGACGCATTTGGCGCTAAAAGAGAAAAAGAGAAAAAGAGAGGTTTATCAGAGGGGCGATTTAATTTAGTGATATTGATTTAGCCAGTGCAGCCAAAACAATATCGATATGATTTAGATGGGTTGGGTTTCCGCTTCGCTATCGGCTGTCGCCATGAAATGATTTATCAATTGCTTTCAAAGTTGCCTGCTGCATAAATTCATCAGTCATATTATGTTCGCGCAAAAGTAAAAGTAAGCGCTCTTCTTTTTCAGTAATTCGAAATACAACCCATAATTGCCATTATGTTACGTGCACTATCGGGTCGGCCTGTGCTGCGCTATTATACAGGCCGCAAACACTCAACATAACGCCTCGTACAAATTATGGGTTGTTAGCGTAGGTAGAAAATGAGTTGTTTAATTGGATGAATATAAATCGTGATATTGCTCGTCTGGTACTTGGTTATCAAAGTATTGCTGTGTTGGTTTATACCTAAATACTACCGCTAAGTCTTTACCCCTATAACCCTCAATACCTAATCTGGTTTTTTTTAGCCTGTAACCTAGCATTAAAAGTTCATCCCTAGTGAATGTATCAATAACC
>Ga0208061_100429_pt1 | contig 11437 bp, 10 predicted proteins | sample DeeseametaMP0555_FD_184209 | JGI IMG/M metagenome (GOLD analysis project Ga0208061, IMG submission 184209) | Marine microbial communities from the Deep Atlantic Ocean - MP0555 (SPAdes) | ecosystem: Environmental > Aquatic > Marine > Oceanic | place: South Atlantic Ocean | collected 2011-01-23 | reverse complement strand
GCGCCGGGTTCGCGTTGGCGCCGTGCGACCTCAGAAACTCACGCGAAGATCACTCGCAGCCGAGGAACGCCGAGACCGCGTCGTAGTCCTCGTTCTCCTTGATCGCGGTACACGTCTCACTGCAAATCGTCACCGAGCCAGACGAGGTCACCGTGTACTCGCCGCCCTCACCGCAAGGTTTATCCTCGGTCGCCTGCGTCAACACACGGCCGCCTTCACTCTCCTTCTTCTCGACCTGGACGCCGACCTTTGCAGGATCTGCCGTCCCCATGCCGTTGGAGGCGGGGATCAGCGAGCAACTCAGCGAGCGTGAATCGCTGATCATGTTGGTGTCCTGCGCACATGCGTCACCGCCGATATCACTCGCTGTGCCGTTTAGAATGCCGTCGCCGTCGCTGTCTGCGCTCGAAGCGCCAAAGAGCGATCCGCTGGTGCTGTTGCCTCCGCCGCCGCCACCGCTCGCGCCAGGATCGCCAGGACCATAGTTTTCAGCGGCTTCCTCACCTTCGATCGGCATATTGACGGGGCCGTCGTCTTCCACGCACGCCGTGAAAATAAAACATGCCGCCACCGGCACGAGCACGCGCATGAAATCGCCACGAGTAAAACTTCGCATCTTCTCCCCTTGTTTACGGAGCTGCTAAAAAAAGAGCACGACCTTTTCCCGAAAGAAACAATCGTGCTGCAATATAACTTGAAGCCCCAGACCTGGCAACTTCTGCTCGGAATTACTCGCATCCCATTGTCGCGGAAGGATCGCACTCCTCTGGCTCACATGCCACCACAGCGGTCACCGAATCGACCGAGTTGTCCGAGCGCAGCGCCTCGCAAACCTCGGGGCAGAGCTGGACGGTGTTTCCTTGCACGAGGAACTCCCCACCATCACCACATCCGCCCTCCACGGTGACCGGCGAGAGCACGCGACCGCGTGAGGTTCCCGTCTCGACCTGGAGCCCCACTCGCGACCAGTCGACCTTCTCCTCGTCGGTCACCTGGGGCGCATAGCTGCACGAGATCGTGCGTACCGGCTCGCTATCTGCGATCACCTCGAAGATCTGCGAGTAGTCGGGATCACCGCACACCGAGAAGCGAAGTCCTCCCGTTTGCAGGCTGAGTTCCTGGTAGGTAAAGCCCGCGTTCACGGCCGTCAGGCAAGCGTTCTGCGAGAGTCCTTCCTCGGGCGTCATCCCGCGATTTCCGGCCTCCACACCGATCACGCTGTGGAAGATGAAGTTCTCGCCAGCCTGGTTGTAGAAACCATAGCCTCGCTCTGCGTCGATCGCGGCGAGCTGTGAGAGGAAGAGGTCTGCGGGGATCGAGGAGTCATCGTCGGTGATCTCGATAAAGACCTTGAACGCCTCCGGCCTCAGACGCTCGCCCCATCCTCCGGGAGCCAGCCCGTGAGGATCATCGCGCGCGATCGAATCGAGCGCGACGTCGAGCGAGTTCACGCTGGCGATCAGCGCGTCGTATTGCAGGAAATCATTGGTCGCCAACGGCTTTGGCGCGCAGGAGCGGCCGGAGCCGTTTGGATCGGCGCAAAAGATCGTGGCGTTTGCCAGCAGGATCACCTGCGCATCGCGCGAGTCGCGAAGCATCGTCGAGATCAGGTCTCCGATCCCATCCTCGATTCGCGGCAACTCCTCGACCATGCTGCCCGAGACATCCACCATGAAGATGAAGTCGAGCGGCGTGCTGTCGAGGTCGAGCTCGACGAGCTCGACCTCGGAGTTGGCCAGTCCACAAACCTCGGTCCCTCCATCCTGCGGGTCAGTCCCGATCTGCTCCTCGAGCGCGTCGAAGAAGCCATCACCGTCGCTGTCGCTGCCAGGAACGCCGAACTCGCCGATATCCTGCTCGTCGCCGCCGTCATCGCCCGGTTTTCCGGTGCTCGTGGGGATGTAACCCGGCTCGTAGTTCTCGGCGGCCTCCTCTCCCTCGATCGGCGCGGCGGAGGACGAACCACCGCCACGCTGGATGATGTCGCTGCACGCCATCAGCGCGAGCGAAGGGGCGATAAGTGAGAACAGGAGCGCGCGGGTTATCCGATGCATGCGGGATCTTCTCCGTCGATGAATCCGTTACAGTCGTTATCGATCTCGTCATCGCAGAACTCTTGCGTCGCCTGCCCCTCGCACTCGGAGGGTTTGCAACCACCGACAAAGGTCAACGAGCCATTCTGCAATCCTTCCACTTCGCTACAGAGCGTGGGGCAGAGCTTCACGCGGCTGCCATCCTCGATGTAGTAGCTGTCCGCCGCGCAGGACGCGGCGTCCGCCACGCGCTGGAGACGTCGCACAGGCGTGGATGGGTCCGAGCTGGCGCGGTACTCGAGCGCCACCGCCTGGCTGTCGATCTGCTGACCATCCGGAGGAGGCGGGAACCCGAAGGAGCACGCGATGCGCGACTTCTCGATGATCCCCTGCGCCGCGGCGCGGAACACCGCGTCATACGACTCCACATTGCACACCGGGAAACGCAACCCCTCGGTGAGGATGCTCAGTTTCTGGTACTCGATGGCCGAATCCTCGGCCGTCGCGCACGTGTTCCCCTGGATCGCCTCGGACTCGACCCAGGCTTGCGTCGCGTCGGGTTTGGCGGTCAACCCGATGATGCTGTGGAAAATATAGTTACGAGAACCGGGGACACCAAACTGAGGTGGCTCGAGCGTGAGCAATTGCGCGTCGAAGCCGACCGCCGTCTCGACCGTTCCTTCCGGGGCATCATCGGTGACTTCGATGATGACCTTGAACGCCTCGCTGCGAAGCCACTCCTTCCAACCTCCCTCGGGGTTTCCGTTGCGATCGGGCTTGTCATAACTGTCGAGGAAGATCTCGAGCGAGTCGTGCGAGGCGATGCGCGTGTCGTAGTGGAAGAAGCGCTCGGAGTTGACCGGGCGCGTGGGGACAGGATCGCAGCTTGTGCCCGAGAGCGGCTCGGCGACGCAGATGTTCTTGAGGTCGGACTTGCCATGCTGCGAGATCATGATCACGCGATAATCCAGCCCGCTGCCCGCGATGATATCGGCGAAGTTGGTGTTGATGTTGCGCTGGATGCTCTCGATCTCCTCCTGCATGCTGAAGGAGTTATCCACGACAAAGATCACATCCACAGGCTTGGAGTCAGGCGTCGCGGTCTGCTCGAGGAAACCACACGCCTTGTCCACCATCGCCGGGTTCGAGCCCGCCACGGCCTCCGAGCCATCGAGCACGCCGTCCATGTCCGTGTCGGCGAGCGTGGGGTCGGCGCCGAGCGCGGCCTCTTCGCCATCCTTTAACCCGTCGCCGTCGGTGTCCGGGTTATTGATATCGGTCCCCGCCGCCATCTCGTCAGCATCAGACAAGCCATCGCCATCGGTGTCACCGGGCGTCCCGTTGTTCATCGACGTGGTCTGGTTATTGACCATGGTGCTGTTGTTGGTCGGCGTCGTATACGCAGGGGGTGTTGTCGAGTTGTTCTCGATCGGATCAGGTCCACAGGCGCATACGAGCAGCGTCGCTGCCACGCCCAAAATCAATTCTCGCTTCATCCTCGCCATCCTCGAATCGCTGGTAAATCAAAGAGTTTTGGCACCATCTCTTATTGAAGCACAGTATAACGAACCCGCGACTTCTTTTGGAGTCGAGAGGTTCTCCTCGCGCGTATAGCAAATAAGACGCATACAGAGTCACGTTCCTCATTCTTCTCACAACGGATGAACGCATGCGAGAAACACGCTCATCTCTCGAACACATCCAGCTCGACCGGCGCGGCTTTGGCAAGCTCGCGCTCTTTGGCGCGGCGGCCACGGCGAGCATGACGATCCCCGCCAAACCAGCCGCAGCCAGGGAGCGCCCTGACGGCGAGCAAGGCGCCGCCGCCGAAGCGCTCGCCGACAAGATGCTCGCCGCGGTCGATCAAAAAGCGTGGCAAGCCACCGGCGCGATCACCTGGAAGTTCGGGCGCAATGTCCACCTCTGGGATCGCCGGCGCAATTTCTGTCGCGTTCAAAAGGGGAACAAGACCATCCTCGTCGACATCGCGAGCAAGAGGGGGATCGCCCTCAAGCGCGACAAACGCGTCGAGGGAGATCGCGCCGCGAAGTGGGTGGAGAAGGCGTGGGCGAGCTGGGCCAATGATTCCTTCTGGCTCAACCCCGTGGTCAAGATCAGGGATGGCGGAACCTCGCGCGCGCTCGTCAGCACTGAAGATGGTGAACAGGGCCTGCTCGTCACCTACGCCTCCGGGGGCGTCACCCCTGGGGATGCCTACCTCTGGTTGGTGGATGAATCGGGGCGCCCTTACGAGTGGCAACTCTGGGTCTCGATCCTCCCCGTCGGCGGGATGCGCTTTAGCTGGGAGGAGTGGACCAAAATCTCCACCGGCGCCTGGATCTCGCAGTATCACGACGGGCTCTTTAACATCCGCATCAAGGAGCTCGCCGCGGCGCCGACCCTGGAAAAACTTGTCGGACCCAAAGATCCGTTCCTGCCCCTGTTGGATGTCCTGAAGTGAGCTTCATCGCGAGCAGGTGCCGTGCGTGATCGAATCGACGCAACCTGCCGGCAGACAGGACGCAGAGGCGCGAAGCTCGGCGTCATCCTCGCGCTGCACGATCTCGCACAATGGGTCGCACAGGCGGATGACGTACTGCGCGCTCGACAATCGCTCGAGGTAATAACCGCGATCCGAGCATTGCAGCGCGCTCCCTACACGGTCGAGTAACTCTGGCGGGCGCCCCCCGAGCCGCAGCTGTAACCCGAGCGTGTTGGCGTCGGTGTAATCCTCGAAGTTCACAGCGCGCGGGAGGTTGAACGTGCAAGGGATCGCCGTCCCTTCGACGATCGGCGCGGCCAGCGCATCGAGCACCGCCGCGTAATTGACCGCATCGCAGACAGGAAACCTCAACCCGCCGCTGTCCTTGCTGAGTTCCTGGTAGACGAGCCCAGGGTTTGGCGCGCTCGGACAAGCCAGGCGCACGGTGGCTTGATCTGCCTCGTAGTACAACCCTCGCGCTGGCCCCTGGACCCCGACCACGCTGTGCCAGACAAACTTACGGCTGCCATCCGCGTTGTAGAGTTGTCGATCGCGATCGAGCTGCCTCATCTGAGACTCGAACTCCACGTTCGAGATCTGCGAGTTGTCATCGGAGAGCTCGACAAACACCGGCGTGGCGCCAGGGCGAAGCCGCTCGCGCCATCCTCCCGGCGCATGGTCCCAGGCATCGGCCACATCGAAGGTCGAGAGCAACACCTGCAACGAGTTGCTCGAGTGCACGAGCACGTCATAGACCATGAAGCGATCATTGACCGGTGGGAAGACGCCGTCGGTGCACCCGCTGTTGTTGAAGCCATCGGGCAGGCAGAAGTCTGAGCCCAGGACATTGGCGGAGCCAATGACTGTCACCGTGAAATCGAGCGCGCCAGTCTCGAGCAATGGCGTGAAGTAATCGAGGATGCCCTCGCGCAACGCCTCGAGCTCCTCGCGCATGCTGCCCGAGGTGTCCGCGACGAAGATGAAGTCGGCCTTGGCAGGGAGCACGCCGGGACGGATCGAATAGACGGTCTCGGCGCAGACCTGATCGGGGGAGAAAGGATCGGTGTCGTTGATCAGCTCCAGGTAGTCGAGGCGACCGTCGCCATCAGAGTCACCGCGAACCAGCAACTCCGGGGGCGGACCCATATCCTCTTCGACGCCCATATCCGGGGTCGTGACCGCGAAGGGGTTGACGTCATCTCCTCCGCATCCGCTCGCCAGACTCGCGAGCGTGGCGAGCGAGATCGCCGCGCACTGGCGAGCGCCGGGGATGTGCGCGAGCGCGCGAGGGGCGAGGAGGTGGAGCAAGAGTGTTTACCGTGACTTCTTCAAGTCGAGCGCCACATCCACGATCATATCCTCCTGACCACCGATCATCTTGCGGCGCCCGAGCTCGACGAGGATATCCCTCGGATCGACCCCATGGCGCTTCGCCGCGCGTTCGGTGTGCAGCAGGAACGAGGAGTAGACGCCCGCGAAACCGAGCATCAGTGAGTTCCCATCGGTCTGCACGGGGCGCTTTTGCAAGGGCCGCACGAGCTGATCTGCGCAATCGATCAAGGGATAGAGTTCGACACCGGTCTCGATGCCCATCCTGTCACAAGCTGCGATCAACACCTCGAGCGGGCAGTTCCCTGCCCCTGCTCCCATACCGGCGACCGAACCATCCACGCGATCGGCGCCCGCTTCGATGGCGATCAAGGTGTTCGCCACGCCGAGCCCGAGGTTGTGGTGGTTGTGGAAGCCGATCTGACAGTCGAGCGCATCACGCATCGCGCCGATCTTCTCGCGGGTCTCCTCCATCAGGAGCGCGCCCGCAGAGTCCGTCACATAAACGCAGTGGGCGCCATAAGATTCCATCAACTTCGCCTGCTCGACGAGCTGCGCGGTCGGGATCATGTGCGCCATCATCAGAAAGCCCACCACGTCCATCCCGAGTTCGCGCGCGTACTCGATGTGCTGGCGCGAGATATCAGCCTCGGTGCAGTGCGTGGCGATGCGGATCGTGTCCACGCCGAGCTCGTGCGCCATGTCGATGTCTTCGCGCGTGCCGATCCCAGGCAGGAGCAGGGCGGCGAGCTTGGAGTGCGTGAGCACCTCGCGCACCGCCTGCAAATACTCGCGCTCGGTGTGCGCGGAGAACCCGTAGTTGATGGAGTTGCCGTTCAGGCCATCGCCATGGCTGACCTCGATGATATCGATCTTCGCTTCATCGAGTTTCCTGGCGATCTGGACCATCTGCCCGACGCTGTATTGATGCGCCAGGGCGTGCATGCCATCGCGCAGCGTGCAGTCATTGATAATCACCTTGCTCACTGCTCTCCTCCCTGCTTATCGAGGTGCTCGCTGATTCGCTCGGCCATCTCCAGCGCCGCGCACGTCATGATGTCGAGGTTACCCGCGTACTTTGGCAGGTAATCACCGGCGCCCTCGACCTCGAGGAACACCGAGACCTTGAGCGCCTCCACCCTCCCCTCACCGGGGATCGTGATCGCGTCCTCGCCAACACAGCGCTCGAACACAGGTTCCTGCACGAACCTGTAACCTGGCACGTAACTCGCGACCCGCTCGACGACCTCGTGAATCGAGGCGCTGATCGCCTCTTCGTCCGCCAACGCGCAGAGCGCGTGCACGGTGTCGCGCATGATCAACGGGGGCTCTGCCGGGTTGAGGATAATGATCGCCTTCCCCTTTTTGGCGCCGCCGACCTCCTCGATGCCGCGCGAGGTGGTCACGGTGAACTCGTCGATGTTGGCGCGCGTGCCGGGACCCGCAGAGCGCGACGCGATGGACGCCACGATCTCGCCATAGTGCACCTCGGCGACCTGGTTGATCGCCCAGACGATGGGGATCGTCGCCTGACCACCGCAGGTCACCATGTTCACGTTGTTCGCTTCGATATGTTCGCCGAGGTTTGCCACCGGCACCACGTAGGGGCCGATGGCGGCGGGGGTGAGATCCACCACGCGCTTGCCGTACTCCTCAAGGATCGCGGCGTGGCGCGCGTGCGCGCCAGCGCTGGTGGCATCGAGCACGATGTCCACGCGCGCGAACAGCCCCTCGTTTGCCACGAGGCCATCGATCCCCTCGTGCGTGGTCGCGACGCCGCGCTCTCTGGCGCGTCGCAGGCCATCCGACTCGGGATCGATCCCGACCATCGCCAACAACTCGAGCGCCTCGGAGCGCTCCTGGATCTTGATCATCAAATCGGTCCCGATGTTCCCGGAACCCAATATCGCGACGCCTCGTTTCACTTTGGCCCCTTCCACTTCTTCGGTCCTTTCCACGTCCCCTTCGCGTTGTCATCTTCAGCGGCGCCATCCTCGCCGAGAGAGTCCCCGAGTGATTTCTCGAGGTTCTTCTCCCTGGCATCGATGGTCTTTTGATAATCGCGGGGGATCTTCTTCATCGGGTTGTGCTCTTCCTCGAGCGCTTCGACCTTTTCCTCGGTCTTCTTGGAAGAATCACACATGCTCGCGCCCATCATCAAAGGGACGAGCAGGATCAACGCACAGAGCAAACGCAACATCGCGATCTCCTTGGCTTACATCAGGCCACCGAAGACACAAGAGCACACACCCCGCACAGGATCAACACCCCGGAGGAAGGAGAGCGCTCGGATACACAGGTCGGTGATTTGTTGTGGCGGTGGTGAGGCGCTCAGGGGAGCACGAGCGGGAGCACGAGCGTGAAGCTCGATCCCTTACCGAGTTCGCTCTTTGCCAGGATCTCGCCACCCATCGCGACCGCGAGCTGGTGTGATATGGCGAGCCCGAGCCCGGCGCCTCCGTAACGTCGCTGGATATCGATATCCCCCTGCACGAAGGTCTCGAAGATCCTGGCGAGCTGTTCCTCGCTCATGCCGATGCCCGTGTCGTGCACGTGCCAACGCATGACGCCGTTCTCCTTATCCGCCTCGAACTCGAGGGAGATGGACCCCTGCGAGGTGAACTTGCACGCGTTCCCGAGGATGTTGATAAGGATCTGGCGAAGCTTGAGCTCGTCCGTGCGTACGATGAGATCGAGCGTTTCGGCAGGAGGTCTGCTCAGCGAGTTGCCCCCTTCACGCGCGAGGGGTTCGACCACGCGCATCATCTCCTCGATCGCGCTCGAGAGCGCGACGTCCTCGGTAGTGAGCGAGACCTCGCCGCGCTCGATGCGCGCGAGCTCGAGGACCTGCGAGATGAGGGCGAGCAGGTGCTTGCCTGCGCCATGGACCTTGGAGAGATCCTCGGCCAGGGCTCGGTGCTCCAGCTCGACGAGCTCCTCTTGTACGAGCTCGGTGTAACCGAGGATCGCGTTGAGCGGCGTTCGAAGCTCGTGCGACATGCTCGCCAGGAAGGTCGACTTGGCCTCGCTCGCCTTGCGCGCTTCGTCGCGAGCAACGGCCATCTCCTCGAGCGAGCGATGGAGCTCCGCGGTCATCTCTTCGAGCTTGTCACGCAGCACGCGCTCGCGCTCGATCACGCGCTCTTCACGCAGGCGCGCGAGCTCCGTATCGATCGTCATCACGCTCGGCTCGATGACAAACTCCACGAAGAGGTTGTCGGGCTCGTAAGAGATATCAGAACAGGTCGCCCAACAAGGTTGGGCGAACGCCTCGCTGAACAAACCGATCAGCTTGCCCTGGATAAATGGACACCCCCAACGCTTCTCGTTGTTGCGCTGCATCTCGAGCTCCCACGTGTTGCGCACGCGGACTCGCGCGAAGGGTCGCTCCTCGTCGAACTCGGGGAGCTCGAAGCGCCCCCACCCCGCCGCACCCACAGCAGCACCCCAGGCGAGGAAACCTTCGGCGAAGTTATCCGCGAACACGGTCACCATCGCCTCGTAGTCCTCCTTTGTTCCCTGGCTCGAAGACCACGCCACGAGCAAACGGAACATGTCGTGCCCGACCTCTGTGGCGAGCGGACTGAGCATGCTGTTCAGGGATGGGTCCAGCCAAAAGAGCGCTGACGGAATCCCCATCGCGCCCATCATTCCAGCAGAGCTCGCCCAGGAGAGCTGCATTTGGTTGATGCTGATCTCATGACTGACCGGATGCGCATGGAGACCGATGGTCGACTCTTCACTCATGTAAACTCCCCCGACGTCTTTCCAGGAATCGCCAAATAACGATAAAACAAATGCCTGGATTCGTTTAGGTAGAATCAAAGGTTTCTGTGAGGTGCGTTCGATTGTAGCCCTAACCTCTCTGGATTGCCTACTGCAAAAAGTTTCGTGTTTGACATCTCCATCGAAGAGCAGGTTTTCTTAACCCTCCTGTGTCGCGATTTATAAAAGGACTCCTCATGATACCTTCCCTACCCTCAGCCCGAGCGCGCTCGGTTATCGCCTTGTTCGCGGCGAGTTGCGCGCTGATGCTCATCTCTGATGCCACGGCTCAACAGCGGCGAGGAGAAGAGACCAGGGGCTCACTCTCGCCGCTGAAAGCATGCGCGGATGGCCAGATGAAAGCGTGCGCGGCGATGACCGACAGAGAGCTCGACGAGGGCAGCGATGAGGATCTCCTCGCCAGAAACAAGCACCCGGAGTTCCTGGCGAAGTGCGAAAAGAAGGACGCCACCGCGTGCGTCGTCGTCGCCAACAACATCTTCCATGGCCGCGGTGGCATCGTCCCGAAACCAAAAGCTGTGGAGTACTACCAGCGCGGCTGTGATGGCGGCGACATGCTCGGCTGCAACAACCTCGGGAACCTCTATCTCGGCGGATTCGGCGTCAAACAGGACGTCTCGCGCGCCGTCACGCTCTACAAACGCGCGTGTGACAAGGGCGAGCCCGATGGTTGCCTCAACCTCGGCGTCGTGCTCGTGAACCCCAAGGACAAGAAGCGCTATGATCCGAACCGCGGGCTCCAGGTCCTGGCGCGCGCCTGCAAGCTCGGGCAGGTGTCAGGATGTCACCTGGCGGGCGTCCTTGGCCTCGGCGATGAGGCAAAGGGCCAGGTCGCGCTCGCGGTCGAGCGCCTGAACACAGCCTGCACGAGTGGTGTGATCGAGAGCTGCATGACCCTCGGCAATGTGTACGGCAAGGAAGACATCGGGCCGACAGACCTCGAAAAGTCGAAGCACTTCTTTGGCCGCGCCTGTGATCTTGGCAAGGCCGACGCCTGCGTGTTTTTGGGGAAGATCCACCTCGGAAAGGATCGCGAGCGCGCGCACTCCTACTACATGAAGGCTTGCGCGCTCGGGACCGCCACGAGCTGCACCGTCGCCGGGCTCGACTTCCAGGAAGGGAGCGGGACCGCGCGCGATCTGAAAAAGGCCAACGCCCTCTTCGAGAAGAGCTGCGCTCAAAAAGAGCCCGAGGGATGCCACCAGCTCGCGAATAACCTCCTTGGAGGGAGAGGCATCGCCGCCGATCGAGACCGCGCGATCCGCCTCTTCGGGCAAGCTTGCTCCGGCGAACTCGAGGAGGCTTGCGACGTCCTCGCCGCTCTGTGCAGAGCAGACAACATCGACGCTTGCGCGTTCGTAAAGAGCACCTCCCCTTGATCTCATGCGCCTCTGATGGCGCCCTCAAACCTCACATTCGCGCGCATACGTGGGGCGTTGCTGTTTTCAGCAACGCTCGAGGCACCGCTCTGTGCGATTCGGTTCCATGAACACCGTCTCGGCCAGTTTCCAGCAGGTTTGTGGGAGATTGGTAGGACATTTGTAGGAAATATGTCTGATCGCTGATTTTCAAAACAGATTACTTATAAACGCAAGCACTTCCCCGAGATCTGCTTGTACGATTGATCTAAACCAAAGAGAGAACTGAATGAAACAGAGCACCAAAAATATAACTTTGCTGACACTCGCGCTCGTGGGCCTCTCGACCCTCGGCTGCGCGACCCTCGGGCTGACCGGAGATCCCAAGAAAGAGCAGAAAGAGCCCGCGGAAAAAACTGAAGAGAAGACCGAGGAGGCGCCGGAAGAAG
>Ga0208061_100427_pt1 | contig 11486 bp, 9 predicted proteins | sample DeeseametaMP0555_FD_184209 | JGI IMG/M metagenome (GOLD analysis project Ga0208061, IMG submission 184209) | Marine microbial communities from the Deep Atlantic Ocean - MP0555 (SPAdes) | ecosystem: Environmental > Aquatic > Marine > Oceanic | place: South Atlantic Ocean | collected 2011-01-23 | reverse complement strand
CCCCCGCCATGCGCAGCGACCAAGCGCGCGTCGCTTCTTCTCGCGAGGATACTGGGGGGTTGGGGGGAAGAGATCAGAGTGCGCATTGCTTCGGCGCCTTCTTCACGCTCGGAGCTCCCTTGTGCATTGGTGCCAACTTTACACCCGGAGTTCCCCTGTGCTTCGACGCCAACTTCTTGCTGAGCAGCGCGCTGAACCTGACTCGCCCACCACACTCTCCTTGTGGTACACCACGATTCTTGCTCCGATCCTGGCCTGACGCAGCTTTATGGGCTCGCAGGTTAGCGCGGACAACACTGATGGGTTCAATCACACCGCTCGCGTCCGTTTATAATGATCTGCGAGCTCGGATATCTTTCGCTCCTGGAGGATGCGCATGTCGAAACTCGGTCTTGATCCCAACCTCATCACTCGTGCGCGCCAGGCCGCGGACACCATCGCTACTGATATGGATGCCTTTATCCGGCAGCGAACCACCGTCGCGCTCGAGCGAACCGTGCTTCGACTGTTCGGAATCGATGGCGCCGATGAGGAGGAGATTCCTTACCCGAACCGTGTCGTCGAGGAATTGCAGCGACAGGATTTGCTCGGCGAAGGGGTCACCAGAACGCTCGCCCGCGGAATCCTCCACACAAATAGGAGCGCGCAAACGGTCGCCGAAGCGATTTCTTCGGGAGAACTCGATATCGCTTCGTTGCCTGAGTTCTCACCGGAAGAAATCATCGAGGTTTCTGACGAGCTCGTCGCCTCGGCAATCGGTCGCGTGGACGCGCAGGTCGCCGAGCGAGCGCGGCGCCTGGAGAATTCAGAACCCAGAAAAGCACCGCTGCACTATGTGATCGTCGCCACAGGCAACATTTACGAAGATGTGGTGCAGGCAAAGACCGCGGCCAGGCAAGGCGCCGATATTATCGCGGTGATTCGCTCGACCGGGCAGAGCTTGCTCGACTTCGTGCCTTACGGCGCGACTACCGAGGGGTATGGCGGGACCTACGCGACGCAGGAAAACTTCAAGATCATGCGCGCTGGTCTCGATGAGGTGGGCGAAGAGTTGGGTCGCTACATCCGGCTCTGCAACTATTGCTCTGGGTTATGCATGCCAGAGATCGCAGCGATGGGCGCGCTCGAGCGACTCGATGTGATGCTCAATGATGCGCTCTACGGCATCCTCTTTCGGGATATCAACCCACAGCGCACCTTCGTCGACCAGTACTTCAGCCGCATGATCAATGCCTACGCGGGGGTAGTGATCAACACCGGCGAGGATAACTACCTGACCACGGCAGATGCTGTGGAGGCGGCGCATACGGTGCTCGCGAGCCAGTTCATTAACGAACAGTTCGCGGCGCGCAGTGGTCTAAAGCCTTCTCAGATGGGCCTGGGCCACGCCATGGAGATGAACCCTTCGATCGAGAACGGATTCTTGCTCGAGTTGGCGCAGGCGCAGATGGCCAGAGAGATCTTCCCCGAAGCGCCGCTCAAATACATGCCTCCGACAAAGTACATGACCGGCAACATCTTCAAGGGTCATATCCAGGATGCCTTGTTCAACCTCATCGGTGTTTGGACCAATCAGGGAATCCAGCTCCTGGGGATGATGACCGAAGCGATGCACACCCCGCACATGGGAGATCGTTACCTCGCGCTCGAGAACGCGCAGTATGTCATGAACAACGCGCGCATGTTGGGCGATGAGATCGAGTTCAAGAAGGATGGGATCATCCAGAAGCGTGCGCAGCAGGTGCTCGATGAATCGATCGAGCTGCTCGAGCAGGTGCGCGATGAGGGAATGTTCGATGTCCTCTCCAGAGGTGTCTTCGCGGATGTCTTCCGCCCAAGAGATCGAGGCAAGGGGCTCGATGGCGTCGTCATACGCTCGCCAGACTACTACAACCCTCTCGAAGACGTGCTTCGCGCAAAAGTCTCTCTGGATCAAATCGACTGACTGACCAGACGGTCGGTTTGACGATCCGGTGGACAAAGGCGCATAATGGCAATCGAAGGTTGTGTTGTACACCTTCGCCAGTGCGCTCGGGGCGGTGTTTGTTGCATCATGAGTCACAGACCTGACCCCCGAAGGATCTTTGTTCGCGAGAGAAGAAGATGGATCGCCGAAAGTTCATGGCATTGACTGGACTGAGCGCGACCACGCTTGGCGTGGGAGGCTTGCTCTGGCGCGTGGGAGGCGTGTGGTGGGATCAGGATGCTGCTCCGGAGTGGCAGATTTTCAGCCAGCACGAGGTCAAGATCGTCGAAGCGATCGCCTCGACGATTTTTCCCGGCGAAGATTCGGTGACAGCGCCTGTACCGAGCGCGCTCGATGTCGGTGTCCCGGCGTTTCTCGATCAATTCCTGGCCAACACCCTCGATGACTTTACCGCCAACGCGGTTAGGTTATTGATTCACGCGATCGACGAGATGGCGATCGGCGCAGACTTCGGGCTCACGCGTTTTCACAAACGCCCGATGGAAGAACGCGTCGAGATCCTCAAGGCGTGGGAAGAGTCCTCGCTGGCTCCTCGCCGCGGCGCTTTTTCCGCCCTCAAGCTCTTTATCGCCATGGGGTACTGCGAATCGCCCGAGGTGCTCGGCGCGATGGGGATCTCTTACACCTGCGGAGATCTGACATGACCGAGCTCGATTTCAGCGCGCCACAATATCTCGGACGCCAACTTCACACCGCGGATACGTTCAAACCTCGAACCTCCACGCTCGAGCTTTCGTTCGATGCCGTGATCATCGGCGCCGGACCTGGTGGTTTGACCACAGCGACCGCGTTGACACAGGCTGGTTGGAAAGTCGCCGTGTTCGAAGGGGGTCGCTTTTGGACCAGTGACAAGTTCAAGCGCAAGCAATCCTGGGCGCTCGAACACCTGTACCAGGCTCGCGGCCAGCGTCTGTTGACAGGAAACACGCTGATTTCGCTCCAGAGCGGTCGCGGCGTGGGCGGCGGAACGCTGGTCAACTCGGCGATCACATTTCGCGCGCCTGATAGCGTGCTGGAGCAGTGGATCAGAGAGCAAGGGATCGATTTCTGGGAGAAGGAGTCTCGCGAGAAGCTCTACCCGCAGGTCGAAGCGGTTATCGGCGCCAAACCGACAGACCCGAGCATCGCGGGCCAGAACTCCGAGGTCGCCAGGCGTGGCTTCGAGGCGATGGGGATGGAGGCGGCCTATATGCCTCGTTCTGCGCCAGGTTGCGTCGGGTGCGGGACGTGCCAGACAGGGTGCCCATCACGAGGAAAGGCGAGCGCGGATAATACGTGGCTTCCCCGCATGCTGAGGGCAGGTGGTGAGGTTTACGCGGATACCCTCGTCGAGGAGATCTTGCTCGAAGGATCTCGCGCGGTGGGGCTGCGCGCGGTGATGCGTTCGCCGGAGGATAAGAAGCCCGTTGTCGAGATCAAGGCGATGGCGCCGCGTGTGATCCTGGCTGCTGGCGCGGTCAACACACCGCTGCTGTTGCAGAAGCAGAACCTGGCAAATTCGAGCGGGATGGTTGGCAGGAACCTCCACTGTCACCCGGGCGTCGGAGCGATCGCGAAGTTTCGCGAGGATATCCTGATCTGGAAAGGAGCCACGCAGGGCTTCTATGGGCACCATCCTGAAGATCCGGAGATCTTGCTCGAGACGTTCTCTGCGTCGCCAGATATTTTTGTGGCGCAGGCGGGGAGCGTCGGGATGGAGGCGATGCAGTTCATCAAGGACCTGCGAAAGATCGCCGCGTGCGGTCTGCTTATTCGAGATCACTCCTCGGGATCGGTGACCTACAATGAGGGGCGCGCGCCGAGCTTTTCCTACACCATGTTGCCATCCGATCAGCGCAAGCTCACCAAGGGGTTGCTCAAGATCGCCGAGATGTTCTTCGCCGCTGGAGCTCAGGCGGTCAGGCCGATGCTCGCGGGCGGAGATTTTTACTACAGCCAGAACGAAGCCTTCGATTTTATCCGGCAGGCGACCGATCCGATGGGGATGCAGCTCTATGCGTCGCACCCGATGGGGACGTGTCGTCTTGGAGAGGACCCCGAACACAACGTCGTGCGTCCACAGGATGGCCGGACCCATGATGTCGAGGGGCTCTATATTACGGACTCGAGCCTCTTCCCCACCGCGCTCGGCGTGAACCCGCAGGTGACCATCATGGCGCAGAGCCTTGCTTTGGCCGGGCGAATGATGCAAGCATCCTAGGTGTTCAACAGGGCATGGGCGCCATCACACACGCGCGCGTGATGTGGTGAGTGGTGAGGTGGCGTCGGTTTGCTTGGAAGAGGAGTTGCGATGATTCGACGCGGGTGGATGCCGTTGCTGGCGTTTGGCGCCAGCTTTGCTTTGGCCGGCTGTGTGATCCTCAACAACGATCTCGCCATGACCGAGCTGACCGAGGGGGATATTCGCCTGATGTGCGAGCAGTACGATCACGCCGTAGTGGCGTGTGATGGCGGCTGGCAGGCGGGGTTCGCCTCCTTGCAGGAGTGCGTGGACACGTTCACGCGCTTTAAAGAAGACAATCGATACAGTTACACGGGGCCGGATTGTGACGCGATCACGGTCGGAGAGGCGCGCGCCTGTCTGAACCTCCCTCCCTGCGATCGCCCCGAGGCGGAGCTCTGTGAGGAAATCTATGCGTGCGTCAAGAAGTACCGCGCGGAGGATCAGGGGATCGAGTTCGATTGAGCTGCCTCGGTTTTGGGCTGCTGGCCGAACGCGTGATCTTGGTTTAGAGTGCAGCGCGAAGAGGGCCGCGTGTGTTTTTAGGGACAGGGCGGGGACCTCGGGTTACTTTTTTTGGGTGATGATGTTTGGGCACGAGCACCTCGAATCGCGTGCGCGTGGCGCAGGCCTTCCCTTGGAGAGCGTGTGGAAGGGAACGAAGATCTGGAACTAATCGAGCGCATCCAGGGTGGAGATCAGGATGCGTTCAAGGAACTCGTCGAGCGCTACCAGCGTAAGGTCTATTCGATCTGCTACGGGATGCTCAAGGATCAGGAGGCGAGCCTTGATGTAAGCCAAGAGGTTTTCATCAAGGTCTACCGCTACCTGGAGAAGTTCAATCGCGAGTCGAGCTTTTACACGTGGCTTTACCGGATCACGGTGAACATGTGCATCGACTACATCCGCAAGAACTCCAAGGTGCAGCGCGTCGAGTATGACGATCGCCTCTCGCATGACTCCGGCGATATCGAGGGCGAGGAGCACATCCTCCCCTCGCGACTGGGCATTCATCCCGACAAGGTATACGGGCGCAAGGAGCTTCGCGAGAAGATGCTCGAGGCGCTCGAGTCGCTCTCGGAGAAGCACCGCACGATCCTGATTTTGCGCGAGGTCGAAGGACTGAGCTATGAGGAGATCGCCGAGGTGCTCAACATCTCCAAGGGGACGGTGATGAGTCGTCTGTTCCACGCGAGGCGCTACTTCCAGGAGGCGATCAAGGATTATCTCAAGGGTGATTTGAAGGTCTCATGAGCGCGCTGTTCGATCGCTTCGCGATCGGACAGAAAACCGCATGAAACCCCGAAAAAACTTTTGAATAGTGAGGAATGGGTCGCGTCTATTCAATCGGACAGCAGAGTGACCATTCCAACCCCGGCAAAACGTCATGAAAGCGCTCGAGAAATTGACATACGAACAGCGTGTCTTGTTGCAGCGACTCCAGGACGGTGACTTGAGCACCGCACAGGAGGCCAAAGCGCGCGCGTTGTTGCAGGAGAGCGAGGAGGCCGTCGCGTTCGTCGACTCGCTCGAAGAAGTGCATGTCGCCACATGCGCTGCCGAGCAAGAGGCTTGGGAGCGCGTGGATGCGCCTGCGGTCAGCGCTGTGGCTGCGCCTGCGATCGCAGGTGAGCGTTCGCCGATGGAGCTTCCCCTGGAGGATCTCATCGGCTTGCTCGATCGCTTTCACGATGGCGAGGCGACCGCAGAGGAGATGGACGAGGTCGAGCTCTTGCTCGAGGCGAGAGAGGACGTCGCCGAGTACTTGCTCGGGATGACCGAGCTTGGCGAGGTCTTCGAGCGCGGACATCAGGAAGAGGTCGCCGAGGTAGACTTTGGCGGCTTCTGGGACTCGCTCTCGGCGCGGCTCGAGCAAGAAGAGCAGGCATCACCAGCGGCCGAGGTCGTGGCTTTCCCCCAAAAGCCCAAGAAGAAGTCGACCACCGCGGAGCGTCCTGCGTTCACGCAGGATGATCATCAGGTCTTGCTCTACCGCTACCACGACGGTGAGGTGAGCGAGCACGAGCGCGCGCAGGTGATGGCCTGGGCCGAGATCGACGAGGAGATCGCCGAGACGCTCGGCGCGCTCGAGGAGCTCTCACTGGCTGCGACAGTGGCCATGGAGCAAGCTCAGGAACGTGTCGATTTGAGCTCTGTGTGGGCAGGCGTGAGCGCCGAGCTCGCGGATGAGTTCGGCGGCAAGGCGCAGGTCATCTCGCTCGAGCAAAAGCGCAGCGAGAAGGCGGAGGAGCAGCCCGAGGAGACAGGGACGAGCCATCGACGCGAGGCGTTTATCGCGCTCGCTGCGGTGCTGGTCACGGTGCTCGGGATGGGTCTCTTTGGAGACAAACTCTTTGGTCCGCGCGTGGTCGAGAAGACGGTCGTCATTGTCGACAGCGTCGAGTACGGGGATGGCAAATCTGTCATCGTGACGGGCCCGATGCAGCAGGCGAGCATGACCACCGAGAGCGAGGAGGACGCAGAAGGGGCAGAGAACGCTGAACCCGAAGCTCCTACCGTCATCTGGTTGATCGATCCGAATGAAGTCCCCGAAGAAGGCGACGGCGCCGCAGACGAGTCCGATGAGGCTGCGGGTGGGGCGAAGAAGGCCGAGCCTTCGAAAGAAGCTCCCGCTGACGGGAGCGACGCGAAAGAGAAGAAACCTGACTGGCAGAAGAATCCGATCTGATGCCAGCCCGGTCGCGATACGATACGAAGAACGAACGATTTGGTGACCAGGGAGTGATGCGAGAGCATCACGGGGCCACCAGCGAGGTGAGCGATGAAGACCAAACGAGTGCTCGTTCAAATGCTGCTCCTGCTCGGGGTGGTGTTTGTGGGGCTGACAGGGTTCACGCCTACGGCTGCAGCAGCTGATATCAGCGTGACGGTGCGTTCGATCGCAGCTTCCAAGGATGGGAAGTCGGTCGATCCAAAGCTTAAAGACATCCAGTCGACGCTGAACGTGACGTTTGCTGGGTACACGAACTTCAAGCAGCTCGGCTCCCGGTCGGTGTCGCTCGCGCAGGGCTCCTCGAAGTCGGTGAGCCTGCCAAACAACGACCGCTTGACGCTGACCTTCAACGGCTATGCCGGAGATCTGGTCAAGTTGGGCCTGGGCATCTCGGACAAGATGAACACGACCCTGCGCGTTTCTCCCGGGAGCACGTTCTTCCAGGCTGGATTGCGGTACAAGTCGGGGATCATGATCCTGGCGATCACGGTCAAGCCGCAGTAGCGCTCGGCGAAAGCCCGTTTATTATCGCGACCCGAAAAGCGAGAGGGGGTGCGTGGATGTGACACATCCACGCACCCCCTCTCGCTTTTCGGGTCGCGGCGTTGCGCGGTATGCATTCCAAAGGGACTCATGTATGCTAACTTCGAGTATGCATCCTGACGTGGACCTTCGATGGGTAGGGGGTAATGGGTGCGCTCAACTCGCACCTGAAGAGTCGAGATGTCCTCCATCTTCGAACAACTCAAGAGCCGGATCGTGGCGGACAAATACCGCCTCGACGAGGTGATCGGTCGCGGAGGCTTCAGCGCTGTTTATCGTGGTGAGCACCTGGCGATGTCTCGGGTGGTGGCGATCAAGATCCTGAAGCCTCAAAAGGTGATGGGGGTCGAGGACGACACCTCGACCCAGCGCTTCTCGCGCGAAGCCAAGGTCATCAGTCAGCTCCAATCCCCATACACGATCACCGTCTTCGACTATGGCACTGAAGATGGGCTCCTTTACCTTGTGATGGAGTATGTCGACGGGCGCTCGCTCAAGGAAGTGATCAAGAAGGATAGGGAGGTTTTTGGCCCGGAGCGTGCGGTCAAGCTCGCCATCCAGATGCTCTCGAGCCTGGAAGAAGCGCACCACTACGGCGTGCTGCATCGCGACCTGAAACCAGCCAACATCATGCTCGCGCGCGACTTCCGCGGCGAGGAGATCGTCAAGGTGGTCGACTTCGGGATCGCCAAGGTTCTGCAAGACGCGCAGCAGAGCGAATCGGTCGAGCCAGGCCTGACACAAGACAACAGCTTCGTCGGCACCCCGCGCTACGCGGCCCCCGAACAACTCTTCGCGCAGCGCCTCTCGGCGGCCACGGATATCTATGGCGTGGGGCTGATCCTGTGGGAGATGCTCACCGGGAAGCCCGCGGTGTCTTTTAGCTCCTGGTATGATTGCAGCACGTTCCACATGGAGAATCGTAAGAGCCCCATGCTGATGCCAGCGAGCGCGAATGTGCCGCCGGGACTGGCCGCTGTGGTCGAGCGCGCGGTGATGCGCCATGTGCCTCAGCGCTATCAAAACGCAGCGGAGATGAGAAAGGCGCTGGAAGCCTGGCTCGCGACACCGCAGCAGACGCAACACACCACAGAGCTCAAGCCGAGCATTCCGCGCGCCAGCATCTCCGACTCCGACTTCAGGCTCCCACAATCTGCGGCGCCGAGCGTGATGACCCAGCTCGGTCCAGTGCCAAGCACGACAGGCGCGCCAGATATGGGGTCCTCCCTCGAGGAGGACAGCCTGGTGTTGGTGCGCGACAAGCAGATTTTTGATCCGAACCTGGGCGGCGCCGAGGTTTATTTTGGCGCGGATGAAGATGATTCGCTCGCGTTCTCTCGAGATCCTGCGCCTTCCTCGCAAGTGCGTGCTCGCCGACTGCCAGAGCGAGAGGCGCGCGTCTCGAACATGCCGGACAGCTATGATGGCGTGGAACTCGAGGCGGATATCGCCTCGAGTTCGCCATCGCGACCCCATCACCAGCCACCGGCGCAGCCTGCCTCGACGGGCATCAAGGGAAGCTCGGACCGACTTGTCAGCGCGAGCGATGATTCGCTTCGCGCGCAACCTCCCACGCAAGAGAAGAAGGCCTCGCCGGATCTGCTCAAGCCGCTCGGTACGGTCGTCTTGCTCGGCGCGCTCGCGCTCGGCGGTCTCATTGTCGCGCAGCGATTTCTCGGCGAGAGCGATGGAAACGAAGAGGCGCTCGCCGCAGCAGAAGAAATCGCTATCGAGAAGAAGCAGGAGGCCGAGGCCAAAAAAGAAGCCGCGTCCAAGCCCGCCGCGAAGTACTCCACGGGTGGGATCTTGCTCGCGATCAAGTCAGCCGGGTGGAAGAAGGGGCGCGCCTCAGAGGTTACTGATCTGAGCAGCTTCACGCAGCAAACGATCAACTTTTATCAGGGAGATCGCCTCAAGTGTGAGGTGACCTTGATCGAGGCGAGGTCGGGGAAGATCATCAAGGATCTCGCCGCGGTGGTGAAGCCACCGCACCGCTTCATCGTGTTCGACACCAAGGCCGTCAAGATATCGCCACTGAACTCCGAGAGCCGCGAGGCGACGCGTGACCTCGAGGATACGCTGGAGCGGTATCGCGATATCGTGGACGAGCGAGAGAAAGAAGGGAAGCGGTGAGCATACACTCGAGACGAGGGGTGCACCCATGAGGCAACCTGTATACGCACCGGGCACGATCGTGGCGGGCCGATACCGCATCGACAAGGCGATCGCTCGCGGGGGTTGCAGTATTGTTTATCGCGGCACCCACATCGAGATGGGGCGGAGCGTCGCGCTCAAGATCATGAGCACCGGCAACGGCGAACTCGATCGAGCTTGGACACAGCGCTTCCAGCGCGAGGCGCGCCTGGCGAGTCAGCTTCGCCACCCCAACACGATCATCATCTATGACTACGGTCACGATCAGGGGCTCTGGTTTATCGCCATGGAGTGGGTCGAGGGCGCCTCCCTTCGCAACGTGATCAAGGACACTGGCCCCATCGACGCCAAGCGCACCGCGCGCCTCACCGTGCAGATGCTCAAGAGCCTGACCGAAGCGCACAGGCAACACATCCTCCACCGCGACCTCAAGCCCTCCAACATCATGCTCACCACCGATATGGATGGGTTGGAGGTGGTCAAGGTGCTCGACTTCGGGCTCGCTAAGGTCGACCCGGCAGAGTGGCAGGGGCAGACCGCGCAGCTCAAGCTGACACGCGAAGGGGACTTCGTCGGCACGCCCAGGTATGCCTCTCCAGAGCAACTGCGCGGTCACGAGTTGACCCGCGCCGCGGATATCTACGGCGTCGGTCAGGTGATGTGGGAGATGCTCACGGGTGCTCCCGCGGTCCCCGAGATCGATTACGCGACGTGCGTGGAGTATCACCTCGGGCCGCGACCGTGGACGCTTCCTCCAGGGTTGTATCCTCCTGGGTTGGCGACCATCGTCGAGCGCGCGTTGCTCAAGGAGCCCACCCGTCGTTTTCAGAGCTGCGAGGAGATGGCTCGCTATATCGAGCAGTGGCTCGCCGATGATGATCAAAAGAAGGTGCGGCTCTTTGAAGAGGAGGAGTCGAACATGTTCGACGGCATCCTCGACTTCGCCGACACCGACACTGACCCCGACCTGATCGCGCCGCTGCAAGGAAATCGTCAGGGGTTGGGGGCTCAGGATTCATCGCCTCGACAGGTGCGCCCGAGGGCGCAGCGCGATAAACCGGCGCATCGCGGCCTCGCCGAGGACAGCGGAGGCTTCGCCGACGTCGACGCGAACGGCCTGGAGCTCGATCGCACGCGCTCCGCGCATCGCGATGACGGACCTTCCAGGGAGCGGCCCTCGCGCATGGACGCGCCCGCTCGCCCGAAGCCCGCAGGCGGTGGCCCTCGACCCGCTGGAGGGAAGCAGTCCTCCACGATGCTCGCTGTCGGCGTCGGCATCCTGCTGCTCGTCGTGCTCGGTGTCGGCGCAGTGGTTTTGCTCGAGGGCAAGTCCTCGAAAGGAGAGGGGGGCAATGATACGGACACAGACAGCGAGCTGATCGCCGAGACCACGGCGTCGGAGACCTCCTCCCCCAAACCCGAAGAGCTCGCCGCCAAGATGGAGACGCGTCGCCCCAACGACTTGCTCACGGTCTTGCGTCGCGATGGGTGGAGCTATGGCGAGCCGGAGACGACGAACCTGGCCGGTATCCAACAAACCACGCTTCGCATGCGCAACAAGCGCGCGGTGGTCGATGTGACCTTCTATGAACTCGATGATTTAAAACTCGCACAAGACTTCGAGTACAAAACAAAGTATCCAACCGAGGCGGTGCGCTTCGGTTTGACCGTCGTGAGGATGACGCCCGTGGGTGATTCGGGCGTGACTGGCGTGGGCAAGCTCCGTCGGCGTTTCCTCCAGATCAAAGGCCTGGCAGGAAACTGAGCTCGACTTGTGCCTTTCCCCTGCCTCGGGCGTACCCATAAATGAAGAATGCATGTATGAAGCATGCGGCGAGGCGAACCCC
>Ga0208061_100426_pt1 | contig 11500 bp, 10 predicted proteins | sample DeeseametaMP0555_FD_184209 | JGI IMG/M metagenome (GOLD analysis project Ga0208061, IMG submission 184209) | Marine microbial communities from the Deep Atlantic Ocean - MP0555 (SPAdes) | ecosystem: Environmental > Aquatic > Marine > Oceanic | place: South Atlantic Ocean | collected 2011-01-23 | reverse complement strand
TTGTTTGTTTTTAATGTCAGATGGTAAATCAGTTCCTTATAGATTTAATATAAGAGCACCAGGTTATTTTCATTTACAATCATTAAATGAAATGTCCAAAAATTTAATGATTGCTGATTTAGTAACAATAATAGGTACTCAAGATATTGTTTTTGGGGAAGTAGATAGATAATTTTTAATAAAAATGTCTTTTATTTTAGCTATGTTTTAGTTTTTTGGCATTATAATTTTTATTATGCTAGATAACATTCTTATCAATGTTGATTTTGTTGCCGGAGCAAGATTATTAGGAGCAGGTTTAGCTACTGTTGGTTTAACAGGAGCTGGAGTTGGTATTGTACTATTTTCGCTGGATTTTTATTAGCAGTTTCTAGAAATCCTAATTTAAGACAAGCTTTATTTGCTTATGTTCTTTTAGGTTTCGCATTAACCGAAGCGATTGCGCTTTTCGCGTTAATGATGGTTTCTTATTATTATTTTTCGAATAATATTTTCTTTAAAAAGAAAATATACCTTTTTTTCAAAAAGGAGGTTGTTTGTTTTAAGTTGTTTGCTATGTTTGATTCTTTCTTGTTATGAATATAACTATTGATGTAATATAAAAAATTAAAAGTTTTATAAAAAAACCAAAGAAATCTTTTGTCATGTTGTTTTCTGTTTTAGAACAATTTGAAATTACAAAATTTTCTTTTAGTTATTTTTTTTCAACCTTTTTTTCAGCGTCGGAAAAAGGGAAGAAAATAATTTCTTTTGTAAATAAGATTTTATTATTTATTAGTAATAAAATTTTGTTTATTCGTTTTAGATTTGGAACATTAAAAAGAATTATTGTTAAATTATTTAAAATAGTTCAAAGTTTTTTTTTTCCAAATTTATTTTCAACTAAAAATTATATGTATTCTAGAATAATGAGTTTTTGTTTAAAAACTTATTTTAAATTATTTATTAAAAAAAAATTAATTCTTTTTATTAGATGTAATTCACAAGTTGTTAAATTTAAAATTCAATATACTTTTCAACAAGCTGTTGAAACTAATTTTGGTCATGCTTATCCATATTATAGTAGATTATTGAATTATTATCCATATATTTTTGTTACTTTCTTTTTAATTGTTTGCCATAATTTTAATGGATTAATTTTTTATGGATTTACAAACACCGCTTTTTTACTTCAAAATTTTGTTATATCTTTTCAAGCTGTAGTTGGTTTGACTCTCATTGTATTTTTGTAAGATCATATCATTTTTATAAAATGTTCGTCCCTTCTAACGTTCCTGTTGTTTTATTACCTTTTTTAGTAATTATTGAAATTATTTCTCACGTTGCTAAAATTTTTAGTTTAGCAATTCGACTTTTTGCTAATATGATGTCAGGTCATGTTCTTTTACATATTTTAACAGGTTTCGTTCTTGATTTAGCAAAAAAAAACTTTTTATTCATAGTATTTCCTATTATGTTAATTATGTCTATTGTTGTTTTAGAATATGGTATTACTTTATTACAAGCATACGTTTTTGCAACATTATTAGCTATTTATTTTGAAGAACATTTTGGTTTTTCTCAAGAAGATCAAAACAAAGTTTCAAAATTAATATCAGTTAATGGTCAAAAAGCGTTTGTAGTTAAAAGTAATAGTTTTTTAAATTCGTTTATGACTTCTTTAATGGAAATTAAAGAATATTATTTTATTTTCCCAGACAGAAAACGTAGAAAAGGTCGCATTAAAAGAAAAAAAATGTGGCCTTATGCTATTCATTCTATTGTTTTCTCAAAATGCACGGATAGCTACGCACTTAATTTATTGAAACGAAGTACCAAGTAACATGAGATCCTTTTTAAATTTTATAGATGATTCAGGTATTGGTGTTCATATGATGTATACATTAGGTACAGCTTTTCTGTTTGCAGGTTTTTGTTTATTAAATACTAGAAGTTCAGTTCATGGTATTTTGTATTTAATGGCCGGTTTTGTTTTATTAACTCAATTAACAATTTATTTTAAAATGGAATTTGCCGCATTAATTTTTATAATAGTTTATATTGGAGCCGTCTGTGTTTTAATGTTATTTCATGTAAAATTGATTAAAACATTCGTTCATAGATTTGATAATTTTGCTGAAAATTTATTATTTATACCTTTTACTATTATAATTTTTTTAATACCATTAGCACAAATATTAACTTTATTATTAGACAGCTGGCAAGCTGCTGAAGAGATAGTTATGATAGACAATTTATTTAAATTACGTAGCAAATCTTATCTTGTAACTGAAGATGGTTTCTATTCGCACAACGCAACTCATTCAAACTATACTGCTTGGTATAATTTGTTATCAAGAGTTACTCCAACACAAGTGTTGGGTTATTTAATTTATAATGCTCATTTTGTTTCTTTAATTATTGGAGGTTTAATTTTACTTGTAGCAATGATTGGTTCTATTTTTATAACATTAACTGCACGTAAAGGAAAAAAATTTCAAAAATTAGATGAACAAATATTTACAGATATTTCAAATAGTATTTTTTTTTGGAAAAAAAAAAATAAATAAATAATAATAAAAATATGATTTCACTTCTTTCTTATTTAAAAGAAAATTATTATCGTCCACAAGACCAAATGGGTTTTAGAGATCCGGCGACAGCGTTAATGGAAAACATTATAGATTTACATCATTTTATTTTTTTCTTTTTATTATTAATTTCAGGATTAGTTTTATGGTTACTAATTCAAATCATAGATAATTTTATTTATTTGTATAATTTTAATATAAAATCAACAACATATAAAAAAAATAGTTTAAATCGTTTTTTAATTTATTCTTTTGGAGCATTAGCTACAAAAACTCGTGTTTTTAAAGAAGATAAATATTTAGAAGCTTGTTGGACTTTGTTTCCAGCTATTATTTTGATTACTATTTCTATTCCTTCATTCTATATGCTTTATTTATCAGAAGAAAGTATAGAAACTCTTTTAACTGTAAAAGCAATAGGATATCAATGGTATTGGACTTATGATTTTACAGATCTTTTTCCTTTTTTATATAATTTAAAAACTTCAGAAGTTGATATCGACGATTTTTTAATAGAAAGTTATATGGAACCTACTGAATTTATTAATAAAGAAGAAGGTGGTTTTCGTTTATTAGAAACAGATAATATTTTGATTCTTCCTACTAATTTGCATTTACGTTTAATCGTAACCAGTATGGATACTTTGCATAGTTTTGCATTGCCTTCATTGGGTTTGAAAGTTGATGCAGTTCCAGGTAGATTGAACAAAATAGATTTATTTATATATCGTATGGGAGTATTTTATGGACAATGCAGCGAAATTTGTGGTATCGGTCACGGATTTATGCCAATTTGTTTATATGCTATTTCTTACTTAAATTTCTTAATTGGTAATTTATAACAAGATGTATCTTTTAATAATTTTTGGTCCAGTTATATCCGTAATGCTAGTTAGTTTTTTTTTTAATTTGTTACCTAGATATATCTTTATAATTTCAATATTTGGTTCTCTGTTTATGTCATTAATCTTATGCACAGTTGCTGTGTATGAAGTTGTTTATTTAAATTCATTTTGTTTAGTTGAATTAGACACTTGGTTTAAACTAGGTGTTTTGAATGTTAAGTGGTCTTTTTATTTTGATAAATTGAGCACTTTTATGTTATTTTTGATTATTTTTATTTCGCTATTAGTTCATTTTTTTGCATTAGATTATTTAAATGAAGATCCTCATTTGCCTAGATTTTTAGTATTATTAACTTTATTTACAAGTTTCATGGAACTTTTAGTAACATCAGGTAACTTAATTCAATTCTTTTTTGGATGGGAAGGTGTTGGTTTGATGTCTTATTTATTAATTAATTTTTGGTTTACAAGATATGCAGCAACAAATTCTGGGTTAATGGCTATAATTTATAATAGAATTGGTGATACAGTTTGTTGTTAGCTATTTGTTTAATTTGTTTTGTTTTAGAAACAACAGATTTTTTAAATTTATTTTTGTTGACAAAATTTGCTTGTGGAATTCAGATTAAGTTTTTTTACAGTTATTTTTATTTTTTAGATATTTTAACTATTTTGTTGTTTTTGGGAGTAATAGGTAAATCTGCTCAAATTTTTTTGGAATCATGGTTGGCAAGTGCAATGGAAGGTCCTACTCCGGTTTCTTCTTTGCTTCATGCGAGTACAATGATTGTTAGTGGAGTTTTTTTATTACAAAGATTTCAACCATTTATTTTATGTAGCCTTTCTGGTATGATCGTAGTCACTTTTGTAGGAGCGTTAACTGCTTTTTTTGCAGGAACTGTTGGATTAGTTGCTATGGATTTAAAAAGAATTATTGCATATTCAACTTGTAGTCAAATGGGTTATTTAGTTTTTTGTGTTGGTATTGGTAATACGAATGTAAGTTTTTTTCATTTGTTTAATCATGCCTTTTTTAAATGTTTACTTTTCGTTGCTGCAGGGACTTTAATTCATGCATTAATGAATGAGCAAGATATTAGAAAAATGGGAGGTTTATTTAAATTATTTCCATTTACATTTGTTTTAATGAGTTTTGCTTCATTTTCTTTAATGGGGTTACCGTTTTTATCAGGTTATTATTCTAAAGAGAAAATTTTAGAATATTCTTTTTATATTTACAATAATTCTAATTTTTTTGCATTTTGGTTGGGTACGTTTAGTGCATTTTTAACCTCAATATATTCTATGAGATTAATCTTTTTTTCATTTTTTAATTTTCCTAACAGTTTTAAAAATTATTATAGTAAATTACATGTTGATGTAAAATCTTATCTAAATGTTGTATTGTTTATTTTAGGGGTTGGTTCTATTTTTAGCGGTTTTATTTTAGAAGATTTAATGATAGGTGCCGCTAACGATTGGTTATTGTTTACTTCTACTAAATTAAAAATCTATAATATAGATTTGCATTTAGGTCAACTTTATTTAAATTTATTAGCATTTTATTATACTTGTATAGGTATGTTTATTTCGTTTGGTTTTTTTTTCAAGAAAAAAGAATTTAATTTATGGTTTATTAATATGTACAAAGGATCTTCTGTATTTTCAGCTTCTGTTTTTAAATTAATTTATAATTTTTTAGGAAAAAGATGGTATTTGAATTTATTCTATAATAGATATATAGCTTCTGTTAGTTTCGTTTTAGGTTATAACAGTACTTTTATCTTATTAGATAAGGGTTTTTTTGAAGCTCCTTCGCTATTAAGTATTCGTTTTATTGGTGATATTTCAAAATTTTTATCATCAAATTTTTATCGTTATTTTTATTTTAGTGAAATGTTATTGTATTTTTTTTTAACTTATTCTTTCTTTTTTTTTTTTTTTTTTTTTTTTTTTTTGGATTTTAGTTTATTTTTTGAAATATTTTTTCCAAATATTTTTTCATTTTTAGAAGAATCTTTTTTAAGTATTTTTTTTTTTGCAGTTCCTAAAAAACGTAAAAGAACTAAAAAATTACCTAAGCTTAAAAATATAATTAAAAGTAATTCATTAAGCGCGATTTATTTAAATTTTATAGAAAATTACTCATTAAAAAAATGAAATCTTTTTTTTTTATAAAATATTTTTTTGATTCTATATTGTTTTTTTTTTTAGTTAAAAAAAACAATAATATAGATGCTTATTTAAAATGGAACAATATTCATAATGATTTTATGGTAAAATTGTTTTTTATATTTAGAATTATACCTTCTATTTTTTTTTTTTTTTATAATAAAGTTGCGTATGTTTTATCGCATATAACTTTTGCAATATCAATAATATTTTCTATAATTAGTCGTTGTATTTATTATATTTCACATATATTAAAATATTTAGGTATCGTTTTAAAATTTGTAATTTTAATTCTTATGTATTTGAGTCCAATAGTTTATGTTTATATAAAAAACAATTTTCTTGTTTTTACAAAAGATGTAAAAACAAGAAAATTGTTTTTTATAAACAACTTATATAATAGTTTTTCTAGTAAAATTTTATTGTCTGGAACTGCTTTTTTTTCTGTTTATATACTAATATTTGTTTTATTAGTAATTATTATTTTACCTTTTTTTTATGTAGCGCCTAAAATTATAGTTATAGAACATATGGATATCAAATCATTTTTTGATGTTTATAAAGATTCAGTTTGTTCTAAAAAACAAATGTCAACTTTATATGGAGAGCTTTATAGTTTATTTTTGAATAAAAATGTAAACACACTAACTTTAAATAATTTTAATCCAGATTTATTTTGTTTACTTCTAGATACTAAAACTAAGGAAGTAGAATTGGTTAATAATATATTAAATACGAAAGCATTTTTAAATTTTAAGCAATTAGTTTTAGTTAAACTTTATTTTTTCCCATTTTTATTATTAAGTTTAAGTTTGTTTATTCTATTAAATATAATTCATAGTTTTTTAGCTTTTTTGAGTTTATGTTATGATTATTTATTAAAAAAATTAAATTCGGAAAATTTTTTCGTATTATTTATTATTAGTTCAACAACTCTTCATATCTTTTTTAAATTATTAAGTTTAATTTTAGTTCTATGACATTTTTAGTTAAAAACAAAATTCTATTTTTAAATATTTTTAATATTATTGGATTTTCTAGTTTATTTTATTTTTTTGCGTTGTTTTCGTTGGATTCATTAAACAATTTGATTGGTTTATTCTTATCGTTTTTTTTAAACTCAACTAATATGTATTTTTTCTTCTCTGTATGTCTTTTATTTATTGGATTTTTAAAAATAGTAATGATCGAGCATTCTAAAGTGTTTGAAATTAAAAAGTTTTCTATTTTTTTTTGTATGAATTTGATGTCTTTTTTTTTTTTTTATTTCATAAAAGTTTCTAAATTATATTCATCTTTTTTTATATTTTATTCATTTACATGGTTTGGTAATATAATTAATATAGAATATAATTTAGGTATTGATAGCTTAAGTATAATTTTTATTTTTTTAACATTGTTTTTAATACCTATTTGTTTGATTATTAGTTGGAAAAGTATTTATTACAATACAAAATATTTTTTTTTGTTATTTTTAATTTTAGAAATATTATTGATAAATGTTTTTTGTGCAGTAGATTTAATGTTGTTTTATATAGCTTTTGAAAGTATTTTGATTCCAATGTATTTTTTAATAGGTTATTGGGGTTCTAGGGAACGAAGAATGCATGCAGCATTTCAGTTTTTTTTATATACTTTAGGTGGTTCTTTATTAATGCTTGCCGCATTAATTTTTTGTCAATTAAACTTTGGTTCTACAAATTTACATTTTTTAACAAATATAGTTTTTTCACCTTACCGTGAGTTGGTTATTTGGTTATGTTTTTTTATTGCATTTGCTGTAAAAATACCTATGATGCCTGTACATATTTGGTTACCAGAAGCTCACGTTGAGTCGGCGACAGGAGGTTCTGTAGCCTTAGCTGGTATTCTATTGAAATTAGGTACTTATGGTATTTTACGGTTTTTGATACCATTATTACCTTTTGGGTCTGTATTTTTCACTCCATTAGTTTATTTAATTAGTTTTTTTGGTGTATTTTATGCTTCATTAACAACTTTAAGACAAATTGATTTGAAAAAAATAATTGCTTATTCTTCAGTAATTCATATGAATTATTTGATGTTTGGTTTGTTCGCGTTTAATTTAGAAGGTTTGATGGGTAGTTTAATTTTAATGGTAGCTCATGGTTTTGTTTCAGGAGGTCTTTTCGTTTGTGTAGGTATTTTGTATGATAGATATCATACTCGTTTACAAAAACCTTACGGTGGTTTAAATTATTTTATGCCAATATTTTCTTTTTTTTTTTTAATATTTACTTTGGCCAATATAAGTTTTCCAGGTTCTATAAATTTTATAGGAGAATTTTTAGTTTTATTAGGTATTTTTATGAAAAATATAATTATAGGAATGTTAGTTATGTTTATGATGATTTTTAGTACTTGTTATGCTTTATGGTTATATAATAAGATTTTTAGTGGGTTGTTGATTCAATCTGTGTTTGTTTCTAAAACCAAATTAAATGGAGTTTTATTTAATTCATTAACATTTAAACGTTTATTTATGATGAATTTTACTGATATTAATGTACGAGAATTGTTTAGTTTGTTATATTTAATTTTACCAGTAATCTACTTGGGTTTGAATCCATCAGATCTAATAGATAGAATAGAGTTATACTTTTTGTTTTCATTGACATCTCAAATTTAGTTATGATTTTTAGTTATTATTATTTAGATATGTTGTTATTAGTTCGGGATTTTTTCCTTGTTTCTGTTGTTTTAGTTGCTTTATGTTTATATACTTTTTTAGAAAAAAAATTATCGACAGTAAATTATAAAGTTGGTTTGTTTTATAGTGTGGCTCTTTATTTTTTATTCGTATTGAATATTTATTTAGTTTCTGCATTTTCACAAATACAAACATATTATTATTTATTTAATTATTCTTTATCTAATGTTTATGGTGTGTTTTTTTTTAAAATTATTTTGATTGTTTTTTTTTTATTAATTTTTTTTGCTAGTATTTCAGAGAAATATTTTAACAGAATAAAATATATTCCTTTTGAAGCTAACTTTATTTTGATGTTTGTTTTTATAGGAATGATTTATTTGTTATATTCTTTTGATTTTTTAATGATTTTTTTAAATTTAGAACTTCAAAATTTTTCATTATATATTTTAATGAATATACAACGTAATAAAAAAATAGTAGTCGAAACGTGTATTAAATATTATGTTATCGGAGAGTTTCTTCTGCGTTTGTGTTATATGGTATTTCTTTAATCTATGGTTTACAGGTAAAGTTAATTTATTTGATTTGATTCTTTTTTTTTCTGAAATAAATACAACACATTTTGGTATTTTATTAGTTTATGTTTTTTTTTTTGTGGATTGTTTATAAAATTAGGTTTAGCACCATTCCATTTTTGGGTTCCACAAATATATGAAGGAGCTCCTAATTTTGTTACTTTAGTTTTATTAGTTTTACCTAAATTTGTTTTATTCGTTCTTTTTATTAAATTATATTTGTTTGTTTTTAAATTTGTACATCAAATACTTTTTCAAGTTATTTGTATTAATGTTGTTTTATCATTGATTTTTGGTTCTTTTGGAGCTTTATGGCAAAATAATATTAAAAAATTTATGGCTTATAGTGCGATAACAAATTCAGATTTATTTTGTTAGCGTTATCTTTGTTCAGTTTTGAAAGTTTATTTGCTGGAGTTTTTTATTTACTTGTTTATTTGTTGTCTACTTTTTCTATTTTTTATGCATTTATAATAGTCAAACCTAAACAATTAAATTCATATGCTTTATTAGAATTTAAGAACTTTACTTGTTTGAAATTAATAAATCCTTTATTATTAATTATGTTATCAATAAATTTTTTATCATTAGCAGGAATACCTCCTTTGAGTGGGTTTATTAGTAAATTTTTAATTTTAATTAGTTTAGTGGAAACTAACAATTTAAAGTTATTATTGTTTTTAATTTTAATTAGTTTAATAGCTGCTTATTATTACATTAGAACTATTAAAATACTAGTTTTTACAAATGAAAAACAACCAAAATTTTTATCAGAAATACCTTATTTTTCAGGTGTTATTTTGGTTGTAACTTTTTATTTTAATTTTTTAGTCATGTTACAGCCTTCATTTTTTTTTTTAATAATAGAAAACATTTTAACACCTAATTTCTTTTTTTTTTTATAATAAATGATAGAATCTAATTTATTTTTCAATATTACCGATGAAAACGTAATTCAATTAAGACCTTTATCCCCATTATTTAAAATTCAATTTGGGCAAGAAATAAAAACTAAAAAATCACGTGGTAAATTGATAAAAACATGGATACGTAATACACGTTTTTATAAACGAAGAAGAAAAGCTGGTTTGATTATTCCTTCAAAAGCAAAATATCATTGCAAACGGGCAAGATCATCACTTAAATTGTATAAAGTAACTTATCTTAAATTTAATACTTTCCCATTAGTTGATTTTCATGCTAAATTTTTGTTAATTCATCAAAACTGGTTGCGAAAAATGTTAAGACCTTCTTGTATTGTTGATATAAAGCATTCTAAACTTAAAAAAATATTGAAGTCTAAAAAAAGACGACAAAGAAGTAAACCTTTTTTAAATATTATTACCGCAATACCAAAAAAAAGAACTCGCCGTTTGAGAGGTAAAATATCTTTTGTAAATATTTGGATTACTTTTTTCCACAAATATAATTTACGAAAACTACGATTGACTGTTTCTAGAAAGAATTTTACAAAATTAAATAACTTTATTTATCATTGGAAAAATATATTAGATCAAAAAGTATTTAGTTTGTATTTTTTGTATAGTTTTTATATTTTCAGAACAGCTTTTGTTAAAAAAAGAGGTAGAAATTTTGCTTCTTTTACTTCAAAAGATTCTTTTCTTTTAGTGAACATTTCGTATACTCAGATAGTTTTTTTTTTACTATATATTTATTTTTTTCATATATTTATAAATATCAGTTTATTAAAATTGCAATTAAATTTAACAATAGATAAAGAAAGTTTATTTCTTAATAAAAAAAAAACTTTTATTAATAAAATAAACTTTTTAGAAGATAAAAAACCTAATATTCATTCTTTGTCTTCTAAAAAAGGTTATTTAAAACAGAACTGTAATTCTTTTCTTTTAAAACGTAAAACTTTTGTAAATTTACAAAAGTTTTACGTTTTAAAAGAAAAGAATTACAGTTCTGTTTTAAATAATAATAAATTTTTATTAAAACATTTATATGCGTGGTTATTTTTTAAAAATGGTTTTAATAAGGTTGTTTATAAAAAATTATTTCATTCATATAATGTTTGGATTTTTTATCTAAATTATGCTTTGAATTATTATTTGCTTTCAAAATTATATTTTGTTTTTCTTAATTATTTTTTTTTTATTATTTTTAGAAAATTTGCTCAAATTGGTAACATTTTGAAATTAAAAAAATTTGAATTATGTTATGATTTTATTAAATTAAGAGATAATTCTCGTTATCATTTGGGTATTAGACCTCATGCATTTGTAACTACATTTAATCGACGAGTTAAGAAAGGTTTTCTGTTCGTAAAATTTTAGCAGATTTGGTTAAATTATTGAATAAATTTATTAGAAAAAATGAGATAAAAGGATATTATATTCGTGTTAAAGGGCGTTTTAAACGAGGAAGACGTAAAGCTATTTTATTAAGACGAAAAGGTTTTATTGCTTTTAATAGTTTACATTTAAAATTAAATTCTTGTTATGGCTTACTTTATACCAGATTTGGTATTGCTGGGTTGAAAATAATTTTTTCTTATTAAAATATTATGAATTTTATACCAAAGGATAAAAAATTTGCGAAAGTTTTTAAATTTAGATTTAAAAACGAGAAACAAGTGGAACATAGAAGTATTAGGCTTATTTATGGTAATTATGGTTTAAAAGCAATAACACCAGG
>Ga0208061_100423_pt1 | contig 11545 bp, 9 predicted proteins | sample DeeseametaMP0555_FD_184209 | JGI IMG/M metagenome (GOLD analysis project Ga0208061, IMG submission 184209) | Marine microbial communities from the Deep Atlantic Ocean - MP0555 (SPAdes) | ecosystem: Environmental > Aquatic > Marine > Oceanic | place: South Atlantic Ocean | collected 2011-01-23 | reverse complement strand
GGCTTGTTTCGCGGGCCACCCTCGGTGGCACACTCTGTTTTACAGAATCACTCGTTGGCGTCGCCGAACGTCGCCGTATCACAGCTCTGGAAATCACCCGTGGCGTCTGGCAGACGGCAGAACGAGGTCTCTGCGGCGCCGTCCGGGTCGATGGCGGCTTGATCGACGATATCACCGCCCGCGTTGTAGAGCGTCACGGTGTCATTGCCGCCGACGCCGAACGTGTGATCGGTGTCCTTGACCAACACGAGGTAGGCGCCAGGCTCGATCTTGCTACCAGTGGCGAACGTGTAAATCTCGGTGTCATCCTCGGGGTACTTGTCATCAGCGACGATCCAACCAGAGAGGTCGACCTCGACGGCGCCGAGGTTGTAGAGCTCGATCTGGTCATCGCCCGAGCTCGTGACCTCGTTGATCACGACCGTCGCGCTCGGCACCATCTCGCACGCATCCGTCACGAGCTCGCAGCTCGCGTCACACGAGAGCTCGCCGCCATCGAACCCGAGCATCTCGCAGGTCGCATCGCCCAGATCCTCGCCATCGCAGGAGTCATCGCCATCCTTGATGCCGTCGCCACAACCCGCCGTGGTCGTGTTGTTTTCGGTCGTCTGGTTGTTCTCCGTGATCGTGTTCGCGGCCTCGCGCGTCGGCGTGTTGGTGGTGACAAAATCACCCGTGCCATCGGGCAACCTGGCGAACGCGCCTCCATCGGGTGATGCCCCCTCGTCCCAATCCACCGAGTCGATCACCGCGCCATCAGGCGCGAAGATGCCGAACGCCTCGTCGCCGCCGATCTTGAAGCCGACGGTCTCGTCCGCGATATCGATCACGAAGTAGCCGCCCGCAGGAATCATCGTGCCGTCCGGGATAACACCCTTGGTCGCGTCCATCAGGTCGTCCGAGATGGTGCATCCGGTCAGATCGATCGCCGCACCGGAGGTGTTCTTGAACTCGACCCAGTCGGGCGCACCCGAGGCGACGACCTCGTTGATGACCAGGCCATCATAACCTGTCGCCGGAGTGGTCTGGTTGTTCGCGGTCGTCGCGTTGTTCTCACTGCTGGTGTTGTTCGCGGACTGGTTATTGGCGGCGGTGTTGTTATCTGCGGCCGTATTGTTTTCCGAGGAGGAGTTGTTCTCCTCGTTGTTTTCCTGGGAAGCGCCCGAGCAACCGAGGTTGGCGAGCAACAGTGCAGCGAGCGTCCATGTGGCGAGGCGCGTGTTCATGGTGTGATACCTGTGTGGTTTCTATCGATGAGTGGTGAAGTCGACGACTTGTTTTTCACGGGGTCGAGCCTGCGGCTCGTGGCGTCGCGTCGAACGCAGCGGCGCCGCGAGCGCTCAATGTGGCGCTGATGATGTGCGCATCCGATGCACCATCGACACCGGTGATCGCCTCGGCGTTTTCGCCAAAGCGCTCGCGCGCGTAGCCGGCGTACAATCTGAGCCTGGGGAACCCGAAGATGGAGCGCTCCGCGTTGTCAGGTTGGATCAGGTCGGCGTAGAGCCCCGCCTGGATGCGCGTGATCTCGCTCCCCTGCGTGGTGATGTCCTGTTGTACTCTTGAGAACCGGGCGTAGGCGCCGAGCCAGGTCGGGTAGAGCGCGCTGTTTGCCCAGGCGCTCACACCGCGAGCTTGCAGAGAGCTCTGCCCCTGGAAACCGTTGGCCTGCGTGAACTCGGCGCCGCCAAAGTGTCTGAGGTGCGCGAAGGTAAGCGCCGCAGATATGCGGTGATTCGCCCGGCTCGAGGTCCCGAGCGAGCCATCTCGATAGCTCGCGTGAACGCCGAGCGTGGCGCCTTCCCCTCTCAGGTCAAACCGCAGCGGCCTCACGGAAACCACCGCCGTGGTGTTCTTCCCGGTGTTGAGCTCGAACTGGTTGCGCCCTTCCCCGTTGGTCAATCCAACCCTCGCTTCCAGGAAACCATCCCAGAGCGCATATCCTATCGAACCGCCCAGATCGCTCGACACGTAGAGCCCGCCCTCTTCTGCCATGATCGGGGCGATGGCGCGGATGTCGTAACCTTGCTCGACGGTCTCGACCCAGACATCCGGGATCATCCCGCCGCGAAGCGTCAGGCGACCCGGCCCGATCGCTGGCGCATAGAACCCGAATCCATGTTTGACCCGCATCACCAGCGAGTTGTTATCCACGCCAAAGTAACTGCGAGGCCCCGCGCTGCGCACCGCCTCGAGGTTGACGAGAAACCCCGCCTTCTCTCCCTTGCGCAATCCCAGCCCGAGCTCTGCTCGGCGCAGGTTAAACGCGTTGAAGTCCTCGGCTTCTGTGGACGTGAAATCATAGGATGCGAACACTTGCCCGAACCCCGTGAACGTCAGCCCCGCGGCATTTGGCGCGCCTGACGGCTCGCTCTCGGTTACTTCACTCGAGGGGGCATCCTTTGAGGTTCGCGCGAAAAGCGTGGCTGGCCAGAGCGTCAGCAAAGACGCCGCACAGCAAAGGATCGAGCGCTTGTATGCAGAAGACAAAGGCATCGTGGACCTCACTCCATCGGGCGGTCGAAGCGGTAGCCGAGCGTCGTCCCATACAGACTGACCATCGCGCGAAAGCGGTCGAAGTCATCGAACATCGAGGGCCCATAAGACTCGACAAACGACACGGTCTCATCGACAAAACCTGCCGTATCACTGGCGAGCGCCGCGTCGATCACCTCTATGGCGGGTTTCCCCTGCAAGGTCTCGGTGCGCGCGTGTGAGGCGGCCAGCAAGATGCCTGATTGCGTGGCGAGTTCGATGACATCTTCTGGAGTGATTTCTCCCTCGGCCAGCTCCTCGGAGATGCGCGCGACATCCACCCCTTTCTGGTACTTGGTGCGATGGCGCACGCGAACACTGAGCGGTGATGCATCGCCCGAGGCGCTCCACCCGAGCAGCGGGTCGTTTGTCTCGGTGTGCTGGAGTGCGCGTTGAGCGCGCACGACGCGCTCCCCGTTGCTCCCGAACTCACGCACCTTGAAGGCAGGCAGCCCCTCGAGCGGCGGCGGGTCGAGGATCTCCTTCAATTCGATCAGCAGGTCATCCTCGAGCGAATCGGACTCGCCATCGGTCAAGACGTAGTAGCGCTGCACGGGATAACTCGAGACGCCAGCGCCCAACCTTCTGGAGATGCCCTTGATGACAAACGCATCCTCGGAGAACGCGCCTCTGTCGACGAGTGTTTTCGGGTAGGCGCGCATCCATTGTTCGACGCGCGCGACCTCTTCATCGGTGGGTTTAAAGAGCTGGTCGCGAATCACGCCCTCGACATCGGATTCCTCGAAGATGCCGTAGAACATGACGCGCGATTGTTTGTCGTCAGCGAGCGGTGCGTATTCGTCGAGCTCCTCGCGGATATCGCCGTCGCGCTCTGCGCGGCGGATCAGATCGCCAAGGATCACGCCCGCCTGTCGCTCTCCCAGGCCGCGTTCATAGACAAACGAGGTCTTCTGCCCCGCTTTCTGGCGTGCAATTTCATCGACGTAGCCCTGCACCACGGCGCGCACCATCGCCGCGCGTTGCTCGGGCGACATGTGGTCAGCGTTCATCTCTCCGAGCACGTAGTAGCCGAGCGCCAACCTGCGCACATCCAGGTGATATGCGCCATAGGTCGAGCCATCGAAGTCATTGAAGTCGATGATCATCTTATCATCAGCGCTTCGATAGGAGCCGATGTTCTCGGGGTGAGGATCTCCGACGAGCAGCACGTGCGATGCTTCTGGGGTTCCGAACGAGGTCGGGAAGTCGTGAAACCCTGGCTGCGTCATGTCGCGCAGGTAGATGTTGGCCGTGCCGCGGAAGTAGTTGTATGGCGACGAGGCCATCTTGCGAAACTTCCCCTCGGTGAGCGGTCGGTAGCGCTCGAGGAGGTCGCGGTTATCCTCGATGGTGCGGTCGCGAAGCCATCCGGCGCGGTCATCGGTGGCGAGCTCTCTGGAGATGCCCTCGGGGATCGGGGCATCATCGGAGGGTTTCGGGTCGGCGTTGCTGCAACCTGGGACAGACGAGCACGCGAGCAAGCTGAAGACAATCGCGATCACGCAAACGGTGTTTGTGAGGGAGATTGTCCGATTCATACAGCACGCCACTGGCAGTCAAATCTGGGTCGCTCGAGATGCGGCTGTATTGTTGATGTTTGCGCCCAGGAAACAAGGCAGCGAGAGGCATGTCACACAGATGTTGCACCTCTGTGACTCGGGCGGCGTAGATGTTTCACGTGAAACCCGCCACATCACCACAACCGCGCTCTCTTGCACCTGACGGGTGTGAAACTCACTCCAAGCATTGGAACAAGTCCTGGGACGCCTGACCGTGAGAACAACTTCAAGAAGTATGAAGAGGTGTTCCGGGCGCTTGCCATGGTCGCGCGAGGGTCGCATGTTGAAAGGACTGCGCTCGAGGATCACTGTTGTTTGGGCTGGAGGTCGTGTTGGAAGCAATCGTCGAGATCGAGGACGTGACAAAGAATTACCCGCTGGGAAAGCTCGTCGTGCAGGCGCTGCGCGGGGTGAGCCTGACGATCAACAAGGGTGAGTTCACGACCATCGCGGGACCTTCTGGCAGCGGCAAAACCACCCTGCTCAATTTGATCGGGTGCGTGGATATCCCCAGCGCTGGCGCCGTGCGTATCGCCGGGCATAACACCAGCGCCCTGAACGACGCCTCACTGACCAACCTCAGGTTGCGAAAGCTCGGGTTCATCTTCCAGAGCTTTAACCTGATCCCGGTGCTCGATGTCTTCCAGAACGTCGAGTTTCCGCTGCTGTTGCAGGGGGATTTGACCAAGGTCGAGCGCGCCAAGCGGGTCGAGGAGATCCTTCGCAGGGTCGGCCTGACAGACCAGATTCACCAGCGACCGAACGAACTCAGCGGCGGGCAGCGCCAGCGCGTGGCCATCGCCCGAGCGCTCGTCACAAAGCCCGCCATCGTGCTCGCGGACGAGCCCACCGCGAACCTCGACTCTGTGACCGGGAACACGATCATCGAGCTGATGAAGGAGCTCAACGCCACCGCAGAGACCACCTTCATCTTCTCCACGCACGACCCCAAGGTGATGCGCCAGGCGACCCGTATCATTCGCCTCGTCGATGGCAAGATCGTCCACGACGGCTCCGGCACAGAGGGCGTGATCGAGGCCACCGACCCTGCGCTGGCCAACGAGGAGGAGTGATGGGAAACCTGCTCGTATCACTGCGCATCGTGTTCCTTATCGCGATGCGAAACCTCACGAGTCACCGGGTCAAGAGCCTGATCGTGGGTTCGATCATGGCCTTCGGGACGATGTTGATGGTGGTGGGGACCTCGCTGCTCGATTCCGTCGAGGAGTCGATGGAGAAGGTCGTCTCCTCCTCTCTCACTGGGCAGCTCCAGATTTATTCGACCGAGGGCCGCGACGAGCTCTCGTTGTTCGGTGGCCTGACGGCGAGTCGGCCTGACATCGGCGAGATCGAGGACTTCTCGAAGTTAAAGCAGTTCGTCGAGCCGGTGGAGAACGTCGAGGCGATCGTGCCCATGGGCGTGACGATCGCCACGGGCGCTGGCGGCAATGATATCGACTCGACGCTCGCGGATTTGCGCCGCGCGGTCGAGGCGAACAACAGCGCCGAGATCAAGAAGCTCGAGGGGCAAATCGTCCAGCTCGCCAGCTTGCTCGAGGATGAATACGAATACCGCGCCAAAATTGCCGCTGATACCGAGAAGATCGAGCAAGACCTCGAGATCCTCCAGCGCGTGCAGGAAGCCTCGTTCTGGGAGGACTTCGATATGTACGCCAACAAGCGCCTGATGTACCTCGACACCAAGCTCGCGCCGCTCGCGGCCGATGGAAAGCTCTTCTTCCTGAGGTTGCTCGGGACCGATCCTCAGTTGTTCAAGAAGAGCTTCGACAGGTTCGAGATCGACAAGGGGCAGATGATTCCGCCAGGAAAGCGCGGCGTGTTGCTCAGTCGCCGCGCGCACGAGCGCTTCTTGAAGCACCGCGTCGCCAGACAACTCGATCGCGTCAAACGCGAGATCGAGGTCGAAGGCAGGAGCCTCGAGGATGACGAGCTGCTCCAGGGTCGCGTGCGCAGGTTGTCCAGGCAATACCGTCGCGTCCTCTTCCAGCTCGATGTCGCCGAGACCGAGAAGCTCGACAAGATGCTGCGCGACTACCTGAGCGAGGATGTCCCCGAGGATGACCTGGCGAAGCTCGTCGAGAAGTTCCTGTTGGTCGACTCCAACAACTTCCAGGAGCGCTACGACTACTTCTATAAAAACATCGCCCCGATGATCGAACTCTACCGCGTGAACGTCGGCGAGACGGTCACCATCCAGGCGTTCACTCGCCGGGGGTATTTGAAGGCGATGAACGTCAAGATCTGGGGCACCTTCCAGTTCAAGGGGATCGAGGATTCGGACCTCGCTGGCGTGGTGAACCTGACCGATATGGTCACCTTCCGCGAGCTCTACGGGAAGATGACCGACGCGCAGCAAGCCGAGTTAGAGGAGCTTCGCGAGGAGGTCGGCGCCGAGGTCGTCACGCGCGATGAAGCCGAGGACGCGCTCTTTGGCGGCGACGCTGAGTTGATGGAGGAGGGGCAACCTGTTGAACTTGCTGAAGGATTCGACGAGTTCGAGGATGTGGATGTCCTGGAGCGTGACGAGCGTTTGGCGCGCGCTGGCGAGCTGACCTACGAGCAGGAAGAGATCGACTCCGGGCTGGCGCTCAACGCCGCAGTGATTCTAAAGGATCGCGAGCGCATCGAGGAGACGCGACGCGCCATCGAGGCCGTGATCGCCAGGGAAGGTCTGAAGTTAAGGGTCGTCGACTGGCAGGAGGCCGCAGGGATCGTCGGGCAGCTGATCACGGTGATTCGCCTGGTGCTCTATGCGGCGATCTTCATCATCTTCCTGGTGGCGCTGGTGATCATCAACAACTCGATGGTGATGGCTACGATGGAGCGCGTGTCCGAGATCGGCACGATGCGCGCCATCGGCGCACCGCGCGCCTTCGTGCTGGTGTTGTTCATGCTCGAGACGCTGGCGCTGGGGCTTATCGCGGGCACGCTCGGCGGCTTGACCGGCGCGCTGATGGTCGAGGCGGCCGGGTTCTACGGGATCCCGGCATACAACGAGATCGTGCGGTTTATCTTCGCCGGTCCTTATCTGTATCCGCACGTGACGTGGGGGAATGTGTTGCTGGCGGCGGTGGTGATTTTTGTCGTGAGCGTGATCGCCACGCTCTACCCGGCCATCGTGGCCACGCGCATCCAACCCGTGGTGGCGATGCGAGGGAGGGAGTGATGGCGACGTTGAAAATGATCCTCCTGATCGCGATGCGCAACTTGGTACAAGCCAGGGTTCGCACGCTCTTTCTGGGCACGGCGCTCACGCTGGTGACGATGCTGCTCGTGATCCTGATGGGGTTGTCACAGGGCATCTCGGACAACATCGTGCGCTCGGCGACGACGCTGTCGACGGGGCATGTCAACGTGGCGGGGTTCTTCAAGGCGACCTCGACGGACTCCGCGCCGCTGATCACGGACGCCTCGAAGTTAAAGAAGATCGTGCGCGAGAACACCGAGGGCCTCGACTACGTCGTCGACCGCAACCGCGGGTGGGCCAGGATCATCTCGCCGACGGGCGCCCTGGCGAGCCTGATCCTCGGCGTGGATATCGAGGAGGAGGCGCGGTTGGTGGATGTCCTCCAGCTCGCGCCTCAATCCGACTATAAAGAGGGTGGCAGCCAGAAGATCCTGGGTGATGCCTCGAAGCTGGGGGAGCCGAACACGGTGGTGTTGTTCGCCACGCAGGCCGAGCGGCTCGAGGTGGACGTGGGCGACAAGCTCACGCTCAGGTCGCAGACGCGCGATGGCCGCGCCAATACAGTGGATGTGACCATCGTGGCGGTCGCCAGGGATATCGGCATCCTGTCAAACTTCAGCATGTTCGTTCCCAAACAGGTCGTGCTCGATCTGTATCAGCTCAAGCCGGATACCTCGGGCGCGATCCAGATTTACCTCGATGACATCGATCGATCACGCGAGGTGATGGAGCATCTGAGGTTGGTGCTGGAGAAGGAAGGTTACGAGTTGATGGAGTACCAACCTGCTCCATTCTTTGCCAAATTCGGCACGACGTCTGGAGAGGATTGGATCGGGCAGAAGATCGACCTGACGGTGTGGTCAGATGAGGTCGAGTTCCTGATGTGGGTGCTGACCGCGCTGGATACGGTGTCTTATGCGTTGATCGCGATCCTGATCGCCATCATTGCCGTGGGCGTGATGAACACGATGTGGATTTCTGTGCGAAAACGAACCGGCGAGATCGGGACATTGCGCGCGATGGGGATGACCAAGTCACGAGTCTTCTTGCTGTTTATCTCGGAGGCGTTTTTGCTCGGGTTGTTCGCCTCGCTTTTGGGAGCGACGCTGGCGACAATCATCGCGCTCTCGATCAACGCCGCCGAGATCACGATCCCGGTGGATGCGGTTCGAGCGATCCTGCTTTCGGATAAACTCGTGCTCGCGATCGGACCTCAACAGTTCCTGATCGCGATCGGAATGCTCACGAGCTTTACGGTCGTTTCGGCGATGTGGCCATCGATTCGAGCAGCGAGGATGCAGCCCGTGGAAGCGATCCAACAGACGGAATGAACAAACACGCTATCATGTGCGTCATGCATAGTGCGGCGAGAACACAGCAGTTTTGATTGAACTCGCCGGCATCTTAATCAAAGCTGGATTGAAAGAGACTGGAGCGAGGACGAGCGATGCGAAGAAGACAATTATTGATGGCCGCGGTCACGAGCGTGGTTCTCGCTGCCCTTGTTCCATTCGGGAAGGAAGCGCAGACGGCGCCGCTCGAAAAGGACGAGCTGGTCAAGCTCGTCGAAAAGATCGACGAGCGGCAGCGCAGCGTGGGCGATTACAAGGCGCGCGTGTTCATCGAGCAGCGCGAAGGGAAAGAGAGCGAGCTCGCCTACGAGGCGGTGATTTATCGCCGTGATCAGGAGGGCAAGCTCGTGATCCTGTTCACGAGGCCAAAGTCAGAGGCCGGAAAGGGTTACCTGAGGATCGATCGCAACCTCTTCCTGTATGATCCTAGCGTGGGCAAGTGGGAGCGTCGCACCGAGCGCGAGAACATCGGCGGCACCAACTCACAACGTCGTGACTTCGACGCGTCGAACTTCTCGGAGAACTACAACCCGAGTTATGTGGCCGAGGAGAAGCTTGGCAAATTCGGCGTGCATCACATCAAGCTCGAGGCCAAGAAGGGGAAGGATGTCGCCTACCCCGTGTTGCATGTCTGGGTGGATACGAAATCTCAGAACGTGCTCAAGGTGCAAGAATACGCGCTCTCTGGCAGGCTGATGCGGACGGCGTATTATCCAAAGTGGCGCAAGGTCGCCAACCCTGCAAAAGGGTCGCCCGTATACTTCCCGACAGAAATCCGTATCTATGATGAGGTCGAGAAGGGGAACTCCACGACGATCACGCTGGTGGACGTGGCGCTCGAATCACTCGAGGCCAAGGTGTTCACCAAATCATTTATCGAGAGCAAGAGCCGTTGAACGAATACGAGGTTATGGATCAAAGTCAGGGGGAGGGACCTGTCACGCGCCCCTCGCTCGAGGCAGATCTGCGCCAGGTGTTCGAAATGATCGATGGCACAGTGCCGTCGGTGCTCGCGCACACCTCACTCTCATCGATGGGGTGGGTTTGTGGCGGCGAGCAGACGTTGCTCGAAGCGTTGCTCGCCGCAGCGGATAGAAAGATCACGTTGGTGATGCCCGCGTTCACGTCACAGCTGACAGAACCCTCTTACTGGGTCGCGCCGCCTGCGCCAAAGGAGTGGTGGCCAACCATCCGCGATCAGCTCCCGCCGTTCGACCCCATGCTCTCGCCAGTGCGAGGGTTGGGGCGCCTGCCGGAGCTGTTTCGCAATCATCCTGCCTCGATCCGAAGTTCTCACCCACACGTCTCGTTTGCGGCGAGCGGACCCCACGCCCTCTCCTTCCTCGCCTCACATCCTCTGGATGATGGCTTCGGGATGAAGAGCCCGTTGGGGGCTTTGTACAGGGAGAACGGCTGGGTGTTGATGCTCGGCACGAAGTACTCATCTTGCACGACGTTGCATCTGGCTGAACGGCTCGCGGACTTCCCTGGCAAGTGGTGGCGAGAGGAAGGCGCGCCGATTCGGAACGAGCGCGGGAAACGCGCCTGGGTCAAGCTCGCGTCACTGGAGACCGAGGTCGGCGTGGATGATTTCGATGATCTTGGCGAGGCGTTCGAGGCCTCCGAGCCAGACTCTGCCAACTTCTATAAGGGGAAGATCGCGCGCGCGACGGTGCGATTGATACGCGCCAGAACGCTGGTCGATTTCGCGGTGACGTGGTTTGAAGAAAACCGCGCCACCGAAAGGGACGAGGAATCACCGTGACGACCGAGTTCATCGCGACCGATGATGGGACAAGGCTCGCCTACCACCAATATGGATCTGGCGAGCCGATTTTGTTTATGCACGGCGGCTTTGTCTCATCGAAGGAGTGGCGACCTCAGGTCTCCGCGTTGGAGGAGCGTTGGAGGTTGATCACGGTCGATCTTCGCGGTCATGGAGAATCAGCGCGCTCGAAATCGGGTTACAAGGTCGAGATCCTCGCCAGGGATATGGTGCGCTTGCTCGATCGCCTGGGGCTGGAGTCGGCGTTTTGCGTCGGACACTCGCTCGGCGGGATGGTCGGGCAAGTGATGGCCAGAGAGCACGCCGACAAGGTGCGCGCGCTGGTTCTTGCAGATACGGCGTTTGGCATCTCCTCGACGCTATGGGAGGGGGCGCAGACGTGGATGGCCAGAGCGACCTTCAAGGTGCTTAGCATCAAGCGCATCGCGCAACTTAGCGCCGCGCAGCTCGGCGCCAGACGCCCCGATGTCGGCCCCTTTATCGAGGCCGAGATGATGCAATTTGCCAGGGATAAGGCGCACTTCCACGAGATCCTCAGAGCGGTCACCGCGTTCGATAGCACCGCATGGCTTCACGAAATCACCTGCCCTACCCTCTCGATCGTGGCTGATACAAACCAGGCCACGAGACGCCAGGCAGTCAAGATGCTCGACATGATCCCCTCTTGTCAGCTCGAGATCATCCCCCACGCAGGACACATGCTCCACTGGGATAATCCTCACGCGTTCAATCACGCCATGGAGACGTTCTTTCGGGCGCAGCTCGTGCGGCGTTGATTGCGAGGTTTTTGGCTCGCAGGGTGGCGTGTTGTGGGCCGAGCAGAGCGTGTGGCATGCCCCCCCGTGCCCCCCGCGGCCCTCGCACCCCCCGCGGCCCTCGCTATCGCTCGTCCGCGGCCCCCCTGTATTTCGGCTACGCCTCAGGAGGGGGGCAGACTTGGCGTCGGGTGGGCGGTTTTTGGCTCACAGGGTGGCTTGCTGCAAGGCTGGCGTTTTGCTCTTTGTGACGGTTTTGCAGAATGCGGGAACACGCCCCCCGCGCCCCCCGCGGCCCTCGCTATCGCTCGTCCGCGGCCCCCCTGTATTTCGGCTACGCCTCAGGAGGG
>Ga0208061_100422_pt1 | contig 11567 bp, 8 predicted proteins | sample DeeseametaMP0555_FD_184209 | JGI IMG/M metagenome (GOLD analysis project Ga0208061, IMG submission 184209) | Marine microbial communities from the Deep Atlantic Ocean - MP0555 (SPAdes) | ecosystem: Environmental > Aquatic > Marine > Oceanic | place: South Atlantic Ocean | collected 2011-01-23 | reverse complement strand
TGGAGCTTCGAGAACTGCAATGAGCTTCACGAGGGCGCCCACGCGAACCTCGACGCTCAAATCCTCGCCAAGAAGCCCACCAAACCTGGGGGGCAGCGCCGCAGGCGCGGGGCTTGTCCCCGCATTCTGCAAAACCGACACAAAGAGCAAAACGCCAACCTCGCACCCAACGCCAGGTCTGCCCCCCTCCTGAGGCCGTAGGCCGAAACACAGGGGGGCCGCGGACGACCGACAGGGAGGGCCGCGGGGGGTGCGGGGGGGGCGCTAAACGCCAGGACTGAGCGCGAAGTCTTCCGGGGCGCAGTGCGAGGTCACGCGAAGCTTCCTGGCCAGATCGCGCAGCGCGGTGCGAATCCCCTCCTCGACGACCGGGTGATAGAAAGGCATGCGCAAGATGTCAGGAACGCGCATCTCCTGCTGGATCGCCCAGGTGAGCAGGTGCGCGGTGTGCTCGACGCGCGGCCCGAGAAGCTCGCCGCCGATAAGCCGACAGTTGCGGCGGTCCGCATAAAGCCTGACCAAACCCTCGTTCTGCAACATCACTCTGGCGCGGCCCTGGTTCTTGTAAGAGACCTCGCCGACGACCACATCCTCCGGGTTTAACTCCTCCCAACGCGCGCCCACGAACCCCATCTGAGGAGAGGTGAACGCGACCCCGATCTTGGATCTGCGGAAGGCGACCATCACCTCGGGGAAGCGCGCGGCGTTGTACCCTGCGATCCTCCCTTCATCGGCGGCTTCGTGCAGCAAGGGCCTGTGATTGCTGACATCGCCCGCGAAGAAGATCGGCGAATCACCGACCTGCGTGGAACATGGAGAGGTGGTGATCACGCCCTGCGCGTTACGCGGCAGCTCGAGGTCTTCGAGCCCCATACCAGTCACATTGGGGCGACGACCGGCGGCGACGAGCACGTGCGAGAAGAGCTTCTCGTGTGCGTTGCCCTCGGCGTCTTGCCAGACCAACGCGATCTTGCCGTCGCGCTCGGTCGCAGAGGTGACTCGAATATTTAGCGAGAACTCCATCTCCTTGGAGAACGCCTCGAGCGCAACATCGCGCACGGCCTCATCCGAGAAGAAGGCGATGCGATCGTGGATGTTGAAGACGTGCACATCCGCGCCCAGGCGCCCGAGCGCCTGACCGAGCTCGAGCCCGATGACGCCCGCGCCGATCACTGCCAGTGATTCTGGCACCTCGTTCAGCTCGAAGACATCGTCATTGATCATGACCCTGTCGCGAATCCCCTCGAATATAGGAGGGACAAACGGCGAGGAGCCCGTGGCGACGACCACAGCCTTTGCCTCGATGCGCGTGTGGTCATCGACCATCAGGGTTGTCTGATCGAGAAACCTCGCGTAGCCGCGAATAATCTTGGACTGGTCGAGCTCGAGGACATCCTCGACGACAAAGCCAGAGAAACGATCACGCTCGCTGCGCACTCTGCCAAAGACCTCCTCGGCGTTGACGCGCCAGGAGCCCTCGTCGACCTCGACGCCAAAGCGTCGCGCGTGTGCGACCTCGTGGGCGGCATCCGCTGCGGCGATCAGGAGCTTGGAGGGCATACAACCGACGCGAGCACACGTCGTGCCGAATGGCCCCGACTCGATCATCACCCAGTCCTTCCCGGCCTTGACGGCCTCGCGCCGCGCGTTAAGACCCGCTGAACCTGCGCCGATGATGGCGACATCCGTCTTGATTGTATTCATGATCAAACCTCTTGTCGGGTGTTTGCATTCTCGAAATCGCCCCCTGTCAATGCAACCACCCACCGAGAGGTTTCACGGACCGAACAATTCGAGCATCATCGCGTCGTGTAGATGATGTTCTTTGTGCCATGGTTCGCGCAGTAGCTGGCCATGGCGCCTTGCATCTGGCGCGGTACGACGAACTTGCGGTCCTTGAAGCACTTGTAGCTGTAGCGCTCGCGCGCCAGCGCATACCCTCGCTGCGCCTCCTCGGAGAGCTTGTCCATCAACAGATCATCGAGAGGATCATTGTCGCGATCCTCGGCCAGATCTTGCGCGACCTGATCCAGGGCAAACATGGCGATGTAACCGTCAGGGTTGGCCTCGAGGATCTCGGCCAGACCGGGCGGCGCCTCCTCGGGTGAGAAATAGAAGGGGCCGACGGTGCCCTTGGCGACGCTCTCGACCGAGAGCGAGCCGATGGCGTTGAGCTTTGCCTGCGTGAACTCGGCGTCCAGGCTGGTGAACTTGTAGATCAGCGACTGGAACTCCTCGGTGTGACGCGCGTTCTCGTCATCGAGCGTGACGACCTGCTTGCCCCAGGCCGAGGACTGCTGGGAAAGATCGATGGCGTAACGCACGAACAACCCGGAGGCGTCGAGCTTGTCGAGCACCACATGAAACCAGGCCGTGCGCGTGGACGGATCGACGCGCCGCAGCGCCACCGACATCTCGCCGAGCACGGCCAACTGCGTGTTCTGGATCTCGCTGTAGTAGTCGATCTTTCGAAGCTGCTTGGCGTGGATCGAATCGGGGCTCCTCGCGGCCTTCTCGGCGAGCGCATCGCGGGAGCCGAGCTGGCGCAGCTGGTCGGGCGCGAGCGCCACGTCCGTCTGCACGCGGGTCCACTCCTTGTAGGTCGGCAACCCGCTCTTGAGGTTCATCTCGACGCCAGGATAGAGCCCCTGGTGGAACTTGGGGCTCATGGCGCGGATGTGGCTCGCGAGCGAGCGCGCCTCGGGGTAGTGCAGGTTGAGCCGCGCGCGTCGCAAGATCAGCTGCAGGTTCTCGATGTAGTCTGCCTCGGCCTTGCCGGTCAAAAGCCTCGAAGGAATGCGCGCCCCACGCATCAACTCGGTCATACCGACTCCTCCACGACCTCTTCCTCGAAGACGACCTCTTCCTGCTCGTGCTGCGAGGCGGCCTCCTCGATCTGGCGCTCGAGCGCCAGCGAGATCGCCTCGGCGACCTGCATATCGTCATACACCTCGTTCATGGCGAGGTTGCCATGAAGGACGGTCTCGGTCTCGGTGTCGTAGAGCTCGAGCTCGTTGACCATCTGATCGACGTTGTTGCGGAAGTACGCCTGCGTCTCCGAGACAAAGCGCGTGGTGTGATTGACCGACTCGGTCATCGCCTCGAGCGATTGCTTGAGCTCGAGCATCACCATCGAGGCGTCGGCAGCGGCGCCGATCGCCTGGATCTGGCCTGCGATCAGGTCGAGCTTCTCGCTCGCCACGGTCACATACAGCGAGATATCCGACTGGAGCTGAGAGATCGTCTGCGCGAGCATGCGCGTGTTATCCTGCAAACGCACCAACCTGTCCTCGGCGGTCGAGAACAGCTTGAGCATCGCCGAGTGCTCACCGAGCGCGCGGCGCACCCTGTCGAGCTCGGCCTGGATCTCGCGAACCTCGAGGCTGCCGGGATCCGCGAGCGCCTTCCTGCCTTCGAGCTCGGTCTTGGCATCAGAGAGGTGGAGCACAGCCGCGGCGGCGTCCTTCTCGTTCTGCGCGTAGTCGATGATCTTTCCATTGAGACGCTCGATCTCGTCGTAGAGATCGGCCTTGGCGGCGTCGAGCCTGTCCGCGAACTCAGCCGCCTCCTTGACGCGAATGGCGCTGATCTCGTACTGGCGCCGCAGCAACTCCTCGATCGATTTTCTGGAGAGCTGGCGATCCTTGAAGAACGGCAGCTTCGAGAGAAACCCTTGCCAGGCGGATTGCCCGCGGTGGTTGCTCAGATCCTCGGAGATCTTGCGAAGCTTATCGACCTCTTCGCTGAGCGCCGATTGCAGCTCACCATTGCGCGAGCGCATCTTGTCGAGGCGCTCGACCTGTTCGTTCTGACGGCTTCGCTCGAGGTGGATCGTCTCCTCGAGACGACGCACCGAGATGCCCTCTCCCGAGTAGTGACTGGACACCTCGAGGAGTTCTTTGATCTTGATATTCATCCGGTCGCTCTTGGCGTTTGTGGGCTATTTTTCGCGTCCATGCCGGACAATGTAACCTGAACAGAGGCTGAAATTCGAGCCTCATTTGCCTCGCGCGCGTCGCCTCGAGCGACGCCCGAAAGCCACGCAACCCAGAAGCAATGCCACGATGAGAGGTTGCCATGGCGATCCATTCGCACCAGGCGCCGAGGCGATCTGGCAACCCTCATCGTCGCCACCGCCCGACCCACCAGAGCCTGGAGCCTTGCCCATATCTTCCTCTACAGGAGCGCTGCCCATATCCTCCTGGCCACCATTGCTCGCCATGTCCTCCCCGCCCTCCGGGCCGCCCATATCCTCTTCGACGGGCGTCCCCATATCCTCGGACACGATGGGGTCGCCGTCGATCTGAAGCTCGTAGGAGGTTTGAGCGAGCGGGTTGTCTGCGACATCGCGCACGCTGGAGAGGTCGAGCGTGTAGACGGCGCCAGGTTCGGGGTCCTCTCCGAAGGTGAGCTTGGCGAGCGAGGCATCTGCCGTGACAGAGATGTCCTCGATCGGGATCGCTGGCGAGGCCGAGATGGCGTCGGCCGAGATCGTGTCGCGGTCGAGGCCGCGGTTAAACTTGAGGTAGTAACCGCGCGTGTCAAAGGATGGCGAGCGCTCGACCTCGAAGGGCGCGAGCGTGCGCTGGCGCGGCTCCCTCGACCAGGTGTCGATGACGGCGCCATCCATGCCGATCGCCTTGTACTCGAGCGTGTTCTGATCGAACGTCAGCAGCTGCACGTGGTGCGCCGAGGTCGTGAACCCTGGCGACTGCAAATACCAGTGATCAGGGTTGGGCTCGCGCTGCTTGACGCCAAGACCACCTTCGCCGACGTAGACCACGCCTGTGGGGTCCATCTTCTCGTCACGGATCGGCACGGTGCGCTTTAGCGCGTGCCCGTCATTCTCACACACGAGATCCACGTTGTAGTGCTCGAACAGCGGCACCCAGCGCGCCGCAGGTCCTGGGATCTTGACCGCAGGCCACGCGGGGGTGTGATACCCCGCGATCAGCCACGTGGCGTCCTGACCATTGATGAGCTGTGATTCGAGCCAGTCACGCTGGTCACCGAACACCCCGCCCTCGGAGTCGAGCGTGATCAGCGTGGCCCACTGCCCCATCTGCATCGTGAAGTAGTTGTTCTCACCGCCCGGCCAACCGAAGACGCGGTTATACATCTCGCCGTCGCGCTCGTGGTTACCGCGCGTCGGGATCACAGGGAGGACGCGACCTTCGGTCGTCGTGGTCAGCGCGTGATCGGTGAGCCACTGAGACCAGTCGCCCCAATCACTCCCATCCGAGATAAAGTCCCCACCATGCCAGAGCGCGAGGATCTCGGGGTCCTCCTCGAGCAAGAGCGCGAGGCGACGGTTCATCTGCTGGCGATCTTCCCAATCGGAGCGAGAATCACCGCCATAGAGGAGCTTGATCTGGCGATCGTCAGACGGCGCGGTGATAAACCAACGCTCGTCCGAGATCTCTCCGTCCGTCTCGACGACAAAGTAATAAGGGGTCGAGGGCTCGAGCCCTTCGACCGAGGCGTGGTGATAATGCGCCTCGCCGCCTCCTTCGTACATCCCGCTGGCTTGCGCGGTGGTCTGAATCGTCCAGGCTGGCGTCGGGTTCTCGCGCTGTGAGGTGGTCGCCAGAAACACAGTGTGTTGTTGGCCAGGCTCCTGGGTGGTCCAGGAGATCAACGCCTCGCGCGAAGGATCGCCATGCCAGACGACGCGGATCTGATCGGGCTCGAGCGGCAACACCTCCTGCTGAGCGCGCGCGTTGTTATCCACGCCGCCAAGCGCCGCGACCATCACCGCAGCGATCGCGACCACACCGATCGCACCACCGACCCCATAACGACTCATATGATCTCGCATCACGAACCTCTATAACGCTCTCGCCACCTTTAACCGACAGAAAGGCATCGACCGCCGCATGTTCTCGGGGCGAGCGACATGACATCACCCGACTCGAGACATATAGAGGATGCATCCTTCTGTTGGAATGACACCAACTGAACGGCCTATTATCCACAGCATCGCGTGTTTTCTCAACCCCACGACGCACTCTGAACGAGGCGATGAGGTTTACAGCGGCGTGGATGATTCAGCGCTCAGTCCCTGTCGCTGGACTCGATCGCTTTTTGGCTCGAGTAGCGCTCTGCGATGGCGTAGAGCAGGTCGCGCTTGTTGAAAGGCTTGTAGACGATCGGAATGTCGCGCTCCTTGAGGAGCCTGAGCTGAGATTCGGTCAAGGCGCCGCCGGTCAGGAAGACAAGGCGTCGCGCCAGCTCGGGGCGCTCCTCGGCCAGGCGCTCGTAGAAGGTCACGCCGTCCATATTCGACATCATGACATCGCAAAGGATGACGTCGAACTCCTGGCCATCCTCGATGATCTCGAGCGCGGTGAGCGCGTCGAGGACACCCGTGACCTTGTGATCACGAGAGAGCAGGCGCTCGATCACGCGCAGGATAGGTGCCTCATCGTCGATGACGAGCAGCGAGACGCGCTCGACCTCGGGGAAGACCACAGCCTGATAGGGACCCGAGGGCTCCTCGCGTTCAGCGACGCGGAAGAGGAGCTTGGCGATGGTCTCCTCACCAGGCTTGCTCTCGATGCTGATGTGGCCGCCATGCACGTGCATGATGTTCTGCGCGACGGTCAAGCCAAGACCCGAGCCCGCGCCCCTGGCGCGGGTGGTGAAGAACGGATCGAAGATCTTCTCGAGGATGGCCGCCGGGATCCCTGGACCATTGTCTCTGACGCGCACCTCGACCATCCCCTTATCCTCGAGGTAGGAGGCGGTGATGTCGATCTTGTACTTGAGCGGAGAACCAAGCGGGATCGCTTGCGCGGCGTTGAGCAGCAGGTTGAGGAAGACCTGATTGATCTTGATCTCGTTGCCCATGACGAGCGGGAGGCTGTCGAGCTGGATCTCGAGCTGTGCCTTTTGCCGGAGCTCGTTTCGCGCGAGGTTGACCGCGGAGTCGATCGAGCGACGTAGCTCGACGGGGCCAAGGCGCGCGTTGCGCATGTTGGTGAACTCGCGCAGGTCCGCCACGATCGAGCTGACGCGATCGACGCCCTCGCTCGCCTCGGCGAGCGCGCTGGCGAACTGGTGAAACTCGCGCTGCATCTGACCATCGAGGTAGGCGTCCCCGTGGTCCTTGCGAAAGAGCTCGAGCACATCGAGCAATTCGCCCCAGCGCTCGGTGCAGTAGTCGATGTTGGATTGGACGTAGGCGAGCGGGTTGTTGATCTCGTGCCCGATGCCGGCGGCGAGCGAGCCGATGGCGACCACGCGCTCCATTTGCATGAGCTGGGCCTGGAGCTGACGCCTGGGGGTGATGTTTCGCCAGGTCGAGATGACGTACTGTCCCTCGCTCTCCTCGATTTGCGAGATCCGCGAGCTGACCTCGACCCATACCTTGCGCTCTGGGGAGCAAGTGCGGATCTGACACTCGATGCGAAACACCTCACCGAGCTTGAGTGAAGGGTGGGATTTAACGATCTCTGCGAGGTCCATGCCTTTGGCGATAAACTCTGGCCACAGTCGCCCGATCGCGTCTTCGCTGGGGAACCCAGTCAAGCGCGTGTAAGCATCGTTGACATAGACAGCGCGCGCAGCGATGTGTCGCTTATCAGCGTCGAGCCATGCCATCGCGTCCGGATCATCACGACCCGTGACGCGGAACACCACGATGACATCATCGGTTTGGTTGATCGCGAACGCGAGGAGTTCTTCGAAATCCCCGTCGATCACGCCATGCTCTGCGCTCGCACCTATGGTTGAGTCATCGTTTGACACTAAGAAGCTCCAGAGAGGTTCTCGCAATCACCCTTTCAAGCATCCACCCATTCAGTCTCCCCCAGTATTCGATGCAACAATCGCCAGAAAGTTGCACTGGCAACCAAAGATTCGCTCACGTGACCGGGTCGTGTATCGTGTTACAATACCGACGTGGAGCCATATGGCGTATCAATATATTGCCCCATCTCTTTTCCATCCATTAACAGGAGCGTCGTGCATATCAGTTCCCTACATAATTTAGTAGTAAAAACTTCATGTTTTGCTTCTTTTTCAGGAGTATGAGATGGCGACCCGAAAAGAGACCTGGATTTCCTCCCAACATGTTTGGCACGACCGAGACGGGACGTATCAGGGAGGACCTGCGGCCATCTCGATCAGAGATGGTATCGTCACGCAAATACTCACAGATAAAACACTAATAAGCGAGCGCCAGAAGTCCATATACGAAAAAGGAGGGGAGTGGCAAGATCTGGGCGACCTGCTCATCACCCCCGCCATGGTCAACGCGCACACCCACCTCGGGATGGTCTGCTTTCGAGGATTGACGATCGAGGACGCCACCGCGGGAAACGTGGTCGAGGACCTCTTCTTCGCCGTCGAAGCCGCGATGGAACCCGAAGATATCGCCGCGTTCGCAAAAGTCGGCGCCTACGAATCTCTGCTCGCTGGCGTGGGGCTTGTCTGGGAGCATTATTACGGCGGAGAGGCGCTGGCGAACGCCATCGCCGAGACCTCGCTCTGCGCCGTGCTCGCGCCAACCCTCCAGGATCTCGACGGGCCAGGAAAGGCTCACTGGGAAGAAGGGTTGGCGCTGACCGAGGCATTGGATGAGCCGCGCTGGCGTCAGCGCGGCATCTGGAGCGCGCTCGGCCCCCACGCCACAGACACCGTCAGCGCCTCGCTGTGGGAGAAAATTCGCCAACTGGCGAACGCGCGAAACCTCCCCGTCCATACCCACGCGGCGCAATCGATCGAAGAGTTCGAGCGCGCCATCGAACGCCACGGGAAAAGCCCCGTCGCCTGGCTGAACGAGCTCGGCCTGTTCGGTGAAGAGGGCTCTCCGTCCACACTCCTGGTGCACGCGATCTTCGTCTCGGACAGGGACCTCGGCCTTGTATCGAGCGCTCCATCCAGGGTCGCGCTCGGCTTTTGCCCCTTCTCTCAGCTTGTCTTTGGCTTCCCCGCCGATGTGTCCCGCTGGCAAGCGCACGGCATCCCCTGGTACGTCGCCACGGACGCTGCCGCGAGCAACGACTCGATGAACCTGCAAAAGGAGCTCCGTTACGTCGCCGGGCTACGCACCATGGAGGCATCCTTCCACAAGGATTATCGACAGTTCGCCAGGAGCGGCGCCATCGCCGACGCCAGGAGCGCCAACACGGCTCGACAGGCGACTTACCGTGGCCGCGAACACTTCGCCGCCGATGACTTCCTCCTCTCTCGCGTCTTCGACGTCCCCGGAAGCCTCCACCCCGCCTTTAAGGCAGGCGCGATCACACCGGGCGCGCTCGCCAATCTCGCCGTCTGGGACACCACGCACCCGAGCATGTGGCCAGGGCTTCGCCCGATGCGCACGATCGCCATGGGAGACACCACCGACGCGCTCTGGAACGTGATGACGCGCGGCGAATGGGTCGGCGAAGGGGGCAACTACCACCGCTCCCTGACCTCCTCTCCCGAATACGTCGAGGCCAGACGCGCGGCGAGCGATCGCCTCGACGCGCTATTAAAGAGGCTCTGAAGACGCCACTCCATCGAGATGAGGTGAGGCGGCGACTTCCCAGAGGCTCACCGCACACAAGGATCGCAATCTGCCAGACAACGCGGTATGAATGCGCCAGTGATTTCTCTGGCGCCTGGAACCTCTCGGGGCACCTCGAGCGTCGAAACAAGCAACGACGTCAGACACCGCGGAAAAAGGAAAAGGAGCGATAACCTCATGACACACCTCAAACCAAGCTTCCCCACCTCGCGCATGAGGCGCATGCGTCGCGATGACTGGTCGCGCAGGCTGATGGCCGAGAACACGCTGACGCCCTCGGATTTGATCTGGCCTGTGTTCGTCCTCGAAGGGCAAAACCAGCGTCAAGCGATCCCCTCGCTCCCCGGCGTGGAGCGCATGAGCGCCGACCTGTTGATCGAGGCAGTGACGGAAGCCAAGAGCCTCGGCGTCCCCGCCGTGGCGCTCTTCCCCGTGGTGGACCCCTCGCTAAAAACCGAGGACGCGCGCGAAGCCTACAACGAGGACAACCTCGTCTGCCGCGTCACCCGCGCGCTGCGCGAGGCGCACCCGGACATCGGCATCATCTGCGATGTGGCGCTCGATCCCTACACGAGCCACGGACAGGATGGCCTGATGGAGGATGGTCACATCGTCAACGACCCCACGCTCGATGTGCTGTGCAAGCAGTCGATCGCGCAGGCCAGAGCGGGCTGCAATGTCATCGCGCCCAGTGATATGATGGATGGTCGCATCGGCCGCATTCGCCAAGCGCTCGACGAGGAGGGCTTCGCCGACGAGGTCCGCATCCTCGCCTACTCGGCAAAGTACGCGTCCGCGTTCTATGGACCGTTCCGTGACGCGGTCGGCTCGAAGGGGAACCTCGGCTCCGGTGACAAGCGCACCTACCAGATGGACCCGGCCAACAGCGACGAGGCGATCCGCGAGGTCGCGCTCGACATCGAGGAAGGCGCCGACATGGTCATGGTCAAGCCGGGGATGCCCTACCTGGACATCTGCCGCAGAGTGAAGGAGACCTTCGGCGTGCCCACGTTCGCCTATCAGGTCAGCGGCGAGTACGCGATGCTTCACGCCGCGGCTCAGAACGGCTGGCTCGATGGGGATAAGGTGATGATGGAGGCGTTGCTCGCATTCAAGCGCGCTGGTTGTGACGGGATCTTGACTTATGCAGCCGTCGATATCGCGAAAAAACTCGCCAGATAAGCCCTCGCGCGGTCAGGGGATTCCGCAGCTCCTGTTCATGGGCTTCTTGCTGGTGCAATGCATCGGCATCGCCGCGGTCGCGTGGCGTCGCGGAGGTCCTGTCGATGGGACGCTGTTCCTGACCCTCGACTTGCCCGAGCTGCTGGCGATTTACATCAACCGCGGATGCTCCATCCTCTCGGTGATTTGCGCCGCGCTGCTGCTTCGCTGGCGCAAGGAGGGGCTCGCTGCCTTTATCACCTTCTGGACGCTCACCTGGACGGGGTGCGCGTGGTTCCAGAACTCGAGTTACTTCGAAGGGCTCACGCCGTTTGCATGGGCGATTCGCGCGCTCGCGCCCGCGGGCGCCTGGTGGTGGCTCTCTTCGAAAGAGCTGCTCCCCTCCCCGATGAGTGGGCTCGCATGGGCGTTTCGCGTCGCCTGCGCCACGACCTTTGCCACTCACGGCGTCGAGGCGTTGCGTCATCACCCCAAGTTCGTGGATCTTATCCTTGGCACAGACCTGCGCCTGCTCGACGGCGCGCTCACGCAGTCAAAAGCGGAGCGCATGCTCGATGTGATCGGCTGGGTCGACATCGCCGTGGCGATCCTCGTGCTCGCCAGACCTCGCAACATCCCTGTGCTCGTGTGGATGACCTTCTGGGGGATCATCACGGCGATGAGCCGCGCCACATGCTGGGGACTTAGCGGCCTGGATATGGCGCTCATGCGATTTATGCACGGCGGGATGCCGCTCGTGCTCCTGCTGCTCGTGATCCTCTCCTACAGACAGGCCGATCGCTCGACAGCACCCGAGGACACCGACGCAGACGCTGACGAAGACGCAAACGCAGAAGAAGAGTGAGCGCTCTTTACGCCGGAGCGGCGCGCG
>Ga0208061_100421_pt1 | contig 11578 bp, 6 predicted proteins | sample DeeseametaMP0555_FD_184209 | JGI IMG/M metagenome (GOLD analysis project Ga0208061, IMG submission 184209) | Marine microbial communities from the Deep Atlantic Ocean - MP0555 (SPAdes) | ecosystem: Environmental > Aquatic > Marine > Oceanic | place: South Atlantic Ocean | collected 2011-01-23 | reverse complement strand
GTTTTCGATCGCCGCAGAAGCGCGACCGCAAAGGATCGAGAGCATCTTTCGCTTTCCTTCGCGAAAGCCGTGCTTCTCGCCAAACGAATGCGCCACGAAAAACCCGAGCAGCGTCCCCTTCACCCGCAGCGGAATCCCCAACACCGAGAGCGCGCGTCCCGGCTCGAGATCTGGACAGATCGCGCGCGCCTCATCATCACTGAGCAACAGCGACTCGTCGCGCTCGACGCGACCCGCCAGATGCGAGACGTCCACGTTGCGCACGGCGGCAAACTGCGACGCGTCGAGATCCGTGCGGCTCCAACGCCGCGCGCTCACGAACGGGTTATCGACGGTCAGCCCCTTGCCGCCACTGATTTGAGGTTTGCGCACCCAGATCGCCACGGCGTCGGCGCCGACCTCCTGACGCGCGGCGTCGATGAGGATCTGATAGATGTCCGCGAGCTCGAGCGTGGCGGCCATCTCCTCGCTCAACTCGTACAGGCTGACGGCTTCGCGAAGTTGGATGTTCTCGTGCTCGAGGCGCTTTTGCTCCAGGCCGCGCTCGAGCAACCGGATCACATCCTGAACCTTGAAGGGCTTTAAAACGTAGTCGAAGGCGCCGAGCTTCATCGCCTCGATGGCGGTCTCGACGGTGCCATAGCCGGTCATCATGATGGCCAGTGTGTCTGGCGCCAGCTCTGGCAGCCGACGCAACACCTCCAACCCGCTGATGCCTGGCATCTTCATATCGAGCAACACCGCGTCGAAGTGCTCGCGCGCGAGAAACTCCAACCCCTGCTCGCCATCATTGGCGCAAGTGACCTCGAACCCCTCGAGGACAAGGAAATCGACGAGGACCTCGCGGATGGTCGATTCATCATCGACCACCAGGATCTTCCAGGCCCCGCCCCCCAACACATCTTCTTCTATCTTCAACATCGTATCCATGGATCGCCGCGAAGCGTGCGCGATATCAATGCTTTTAAACCTATGCGATCGTTTCGCGATAGATCAAGCATGAGAAGGATGGATTACAGTTGTTTGGCGCAAACGTGCGCCCTCCTCATGCTTCGCCCCCAGCAGGGAGCGTTGATGTGCAACTCAATACCAAACCCGAAGGTCCCAAAGCGGGCCAAAACCGCCCACCCAACGCCAAGTCTGCCCCCTCCCCAAAGCTTACTCGACCTCACAGCAAGCCAAAACCGTGGGCCACCAACCGCGCACCCAACGCCAAGTCTGCCCCCCTCCCGAGACCGCAGGTCGAGACACAGGGGGGCCGCGGACGAGCGACAGCGAGGGCCGCGGGGGGTGGTGCCGAGCAAAAGCGAGGCCGCGCAAAAATTCTGATCGCAGGGGCGAAAAGCCAACCTGGCCTCAGAATTTTTGCGCGGCCTCGCTTTTGCGGGCGATGCGCTGGTGGTTCACGGGGAGGCTGGCTTCCCGAGCTTCTCGGGATCATCGACAAAGGTCGGCGCGGTGACATCACCCTGACCCGGCTCGGCGATATCCTTCATCGCGGCCAGGGCATCCTTTGCCGCGGCGCGCACGACATCCGAGCCATCTTTTGCTGCGATCTGTTCGAGGATCGGGCGCGCCGACACGGCGCGAACATCACCGAGCGCGCGTGACGCAGCGGCGCGCGCCTCGAACGCAGGATCACTCGTGGCGACCTTTAACAAGGTCTCGGTCCCCTTATCATCCTCGACAAACGAGAGCACATCGATCAGGTGCATGCGCTCCTCGAGCGAGGTCCCGTCGGGGTCCTCGAGCGCCTTGGCGATGGCATAGATCTGCTTCTCGTACTCGAGCAGCGCCTGGGTGCTCTTCTCCTGATCGCCCTGCTGACCGTAGAGCTGGCCGAGCTCGACCCAGAGGAAGATATAAGTCGGAGAGATCTCGAGCGCCTTCTTGTAGGCAGCGATCGCGCGATCGGTCTGCTGTTGCGCCGCATACGCGCGCCCCACGACCAGGTGCACCTCGCCGATCTCGCCAACGCGCTCGAGCAAGTCGTCGTATAACTCCAGCGCCTTCTCGGTGCGACCCGTGGAGGTGTAGATATCCCCGAGCGCGATCGCCGCGCTGACCTGTGGGCTCGAGATCGGCTCGCTCTTGGCGATGGCGGCGAACACGGGCTCGGCCTCGGTCAACTTGCCCTTCAGATAGAGCGTCTTGGCCTTGACCATCGCCTCCTGCTGCACGTCCGATCCTGGGCCGAGGACGATCGGCTCTCCATCCTCTTTCGCCTGATCACCCGCGGTCTGATTCGCGCCAGCAGTGGTGTCTGCCGCGCTGGTCTCTGCGGCATTCTGTGCGGTCGTGGCGTTGTCTTCGGAAGAGGTTGCCTCTTTCGAGGTCTTCTTGCAGCCCGCGCCAAACAGCAGCAGCGAGCAACAGATCAGGACAGCGTAAGCGCGAGGTGACATCACTCGCTCCTCTCGAGCGGCAGGTGAATGAAGAAGGTCGTCCCTTCGCCCATCTCGGTCTCGAAGTCGATGCGACCCTCGTGATCCTCGATGATTTTCTTGACGATCGCCAACCCCAGACCGGTGCCATCCTTCTTGCCTTGCGTGACGAAGGACTCGAAGAGGCGGTCGCGAATCTCAGGGGGGATACCCTGACCATTATCACTCAGGGCCATCACGAGCTCGGGCTTACCGCTCTCTTCATCGACGGACTTGCTGACAACGACGCGAAACAGACCGGGGGATTCGCTCGTATCCATCGCCTCGGCGGCGTTGCGCGCGAGGTTCAGGATGGCGCGCTTCATCTTGACCTGATCGAGCTTGATGTCGTTGCGATACTCGAGCTCGATCTCGAGCTCGACGTTCCGGTTTCGGAGCTCGGGCTCGAGCAGCTCGCGCACCTCCTCCATGAACTTGTGCATGAAGACCTTGCGCAGCAGGATGTTTCGCTCGCCGCGCGCGAACATCAACAGCTCGCGCGTCATCTGGTTGAGCTGATCGAACTGCTTGAGGATGCTCGACGCATACGTCTGGCGGATCTCCTGATCATCAGCGCGTGACATCAACTGCACGTACCCGCTGATGATCGCCATCGGGTTCTTGAAGTCGTGCAACACGCCCGAGAGCATCTGCCCGATGCTCGCCAGCCGCTCGTTCTTCTCTTCCTCGTCGCGGCGACGGCGCGCCTGAATCGAGGCGGTCAGTTGCGAGGCCACCAGCGTGATGATCTTGCGATCGTCATCGGAGAACCCGACGAGGCCATCATCGGCGAACTCGATCGTGTTAAAGATCTCGAGCGCGCCGAGCACTTGCTCGTCCTCCATCAAGGGGACGGCGATAAAGTTGTTGATCGACTTCCCGAGGAGCTCCTCGGTGACCATGATCGCTTCCTCGATGGCGTCGCCGCTCATCGTGCCGCCCTCGACCTCTTCCTCGCCACGGCGCCACAGGATCGCCTCGGCGACCGTCATCACCTCGGCGGCGATGTTATCGCCCGCCTTGATGGTGTGCTGCTCGAAGCTCCACTCGGGCTCGTCCCAGTCTTCGCTGCGATCGATCAGGGTGAACAACTGATGGAAGCGGTCTCCGCGCAACGTGAGCGCGGCGGCCTGGGCGTGCACCAACTCCAATGTCTTGGAGAAGACCCCTCTAAAGAGATCCTCGCCGCTTTTGGAGCGCGAGATCTGCCGCTCGAGCTCGAACAACATGTCGAGCTCTGCGACCTTGTGCTCGAGCTTATCCTTGATCTCGATAAGCTCCATGTTCTGCGCGATCGCCGCCAGATAGAGCTTGGAGTTCTCGATGGCGATGGCGGCTTGCGCGGCGATCGCCGAGAGCAAGTACTCGTCCTCGTCGGTGAAGTTCCCCGAGACGCGGTTGAGCACCTGGATGACGCCGATGATCTCGCCCTGGAGGTTGCGGATCGGCTGACACAGGATATTGCGCGTCTGGTAGCCGGACTCCTCGTCGACCTTGGGGTTAAAGCGAGGATCGGTGTAGGCGTCACGAATGTTGAGACTCTTGCCGGTCTTTGCCACCCAACCCGCGATCCCCTGCCCGAGCTTGAGCCGGATCTCGATGTTCATCGTCCCCTGGACGATCTTGCTCCAGAGCTCGCCGGTCTCCTCGTCGACGAGAAAGAGCGTCGAGCGCTCGGCGTCCATCAACTCGGTGGTCTTCTCGACCACGATCTTGAGCAAGTCATCGATATGGAAGGTCGTCCCGAGCGCGCTCGAGATCTCGAGCATGCAGGTGAACTTCGCGTCCTGGTGCTGGACGATCTGGCGCACGTGATCGAGGAGGTGGCGGATCTCTTCGGGCGAGAGCGCGCCGAGGCGCTCGTCGAGCGACTCCTCGGAGTCACTGAACCACCGCAGAAGCTCGGCCTCTGCCTGCGAGACCAGCGCCGAAGCGTTGGCGTCGGTGCGACGCTCCTCGATGTTTACGCGCTGTGACAATGGATCTTGCATAACCTTGTGGTCAACCGAACGGACATCTCTCTCGAAACCGAACCGCGAGAAGGGCTACCTTCTCATACTCCCCCCAAAGCGCAACTATAGCAAACGTCAAGCCGACAACCCAAGCAGCAGATAGCCGATCGAGGGCGCCAAGAAACGAAAGGCGCCAGCTCGAATCGAACTGGCGCCTTTCACTTCTTTCGCTCCAAAGCCTTGCCCGATAAGGGCAACTTTTCAGGCGAGCACGTCCTTGAGGCGGAGCCCCTCGTCGGCGAGGTACTGCTTGAGCCCCTTCTTGGAGATCGTGCGGAGCGCGCGTGCGCTCAAGCGGATACGAACCCAACGCTGCTCGTCAGCGAGGTAGATACGCTTGGTCTGAAGGTTGGGCAACTGACGCATTTTGGTCTTGTTGTTCGCGTGCGAGACGCGGTTACCCACTGCAGGCTTCTTTTTGGTCAAGGGACACTTGCGAGCCATGATGCTCTCCTTATGTCTGCTGTCGCGAACCCAACGCCTGGACTATATCTTCCAACCAGCGAGAGGTACCGCTCATTCTCTATGAAAACTACTGCTCACGTCGTTTTTAAGCCGCGATCCGACCCACTCACACTCTGCATCACGAGGTCCAGGGCGTCGCAGGGCGCAACAACTTGCCAACGGCTCCTGCAATTGTCAAGCAACGCCGCCCTTTTATTCACCCCCTCCACTCCACACCAGCACACCCGCCTCGAGCAAGGCGATAAGGCTCTCGCCATGATCGCCCACATCCGCGGCGGTCACGGCGCGACCTCGCTCGGCGATCTCCCACCAGTGAGAGAGCGCCTCGTCCACCTCCAGGATCACCAACTCACCGGCGACGACCGCCGCGGCGACCTCGATCTCCTGATCGGGTTCATGCTCCTCTTCATCTCCGATCGCCGCGGCGAACAACTCCAGCGGCCAGACCGCGCGCCGCGCGCTCGCGCGCAGTGATAGCCTCGAGCCGATCACCTGTTCGGCGTCCTCTGGCAACATCGCGAACGCATCGGCGAACGCATCCGTCCTCGGAGGTCTCGCCAGCCACGCCTCGATCTCTGCGAGCCCGCCGAGCATCGCGAGCAGCTCGTCCTCCTGATCGAGCAACACGCGCGTCACGCGCAGCGAGAGCAACCCCGGCGAGCCAAACCATGGCGAGGACGCGAGCGTGATGGCGACCTCCTGCAAGTCCACCTCGGCGCCAACCAACGCCTCGAAGGTCACGGGCACCGCGCCTTGCACCCCCTCCATGATCTGGTCGAGCTCGCTCGGCACGAAGCCAGCGCCCTCGCCCCCATCCCAAAAGTCATGGCCCAGCGCAGGCAACGCCGCCAAGATCTCCTCGGGGATTGTATGATCAGCGGCGATCGCCTCGAAGAGTTCGTCGACCATGGCGCGATCCTCGACCACAGCCTCCAACCCGCTGGCATCTGCTTCGAGGAGCTGCTCGCACCTTGCTGCGATGCGGGCGAACCCTCTCTCGACAGAATCACTGGGCGACGAGGAGGTGTGCGCCATCGCGAGGAGCGCGCGCCAGGCCACGTCGCGGAGCGCGCGTCGCTGGCGACGCCTTATATAAGAGGTGGGCTCCACCTCGATCTCGGACATCAGCAGATCTGCGCAAGCGCTGGAAACGTTGGCCGCGTAGTCCTCCAGGTCGCTCTGGTAATCGACCCCCTCGACGCAGAAGTACTCGACCCAGGCGCCCATCACCGAGGAGGTCAACCTCGGCCAGTGCCCTCGCAGGTACCCGATCGAATCGCTCGAGGCATCCAGGCGCGCGTGCGGCGCGCGCACGACGCGGCCGCGCTCGATCTCCTGTAGGCAGGCGCGCCACTCGGCGTCGAAGTGATCGAGCGCCTGCCTGGCGAGCGCGCGGCTCGCGACCCCGTCGGGCCTGATGCCACTGCGGATGATCCCTCTGGCGCGCGCCTCGCAGCGGATGCAGGTGTGTTTTGGAGGATCGCCATGTTTGTGCTCGACGCACCGCGCGCGACCGATCTCGTCAAAACCATACCAGTGCACCACCGGCAGCAGCTCTCCGAGTCGCGCGCCGACATACGCCTGAAAGCGCGTCTGCGTAGGCGACCAGTAGAAGCCGACGGCGGCGTGCAAGAGCTCGTGCGCGCGCCACTTGCTGCGATGGTTCGGGTTATAAGAGGGAAGCGCCGCGTCCTGGAAGAACGAGAAGTACTTGGGCTCGGTCAACACGCCCCCCTCCCACACAGGCGTGGTCAGGCGGTCATGGCTCCAGACCGAGACCTCGGGGAGCATATCCTCGGGCATCCCCAACCTGACGCGCCGCTCGTGGTGATAGAAGGCGCAACCTGTGACAAGCCCCAACGCGGAGGCGCGCGCACCCAGGCTCGAGCCGAGGAAGTCCACCACCGGCGCGCCGCACTCTCCATCGAGCCAACCCAGCGACTCGGCGTCTGGCGTGAAGCTCGCGTAGGCGCTCGCGATCAAACCGGCGGAGGGCAGACAGGAGACAAAATCGGGCGAGAGCAGCAAGGCGTCGTCCTCGATCGGTTCGACGGAGGCATACTCGGAGAGCGCAGGGTGGCGCCAGATAGTGGACATCGTCGATCACTCCATAATACGGGCAGTCGTGAACGCACTCGCGTGACACCATCTCCTTCTCACTCTTCGCGAAAAGAGTCGAGCGCCGCCGCGAGGTTTTGACCAAACACCCTCCCTCGCGCCACACGAGCGGAGGTCTGTTCTGTAGCTGTCGACTCGAGTTGGATTTTTGCATTATGGCAACTTCATGAACAGCACTGCTCGAATAGAAGCTCCAGAACGCAAAGCAGAAGCCTCGTCTCGGAGCGCGAGAATAAGCCCCCACGAATGTGGGGGCTGCGGCGTCGAGCCGCGGGGGCCCGACCGAACGCGAAGCGTGAGAAGGGAGCGCCCGAGGGGGACCGCCCCAGGAATGGATCTTGCGCTGGTAGGTATGGAGCGCTAAAGTGCTTGCCTGGTGATGATCACATCACATTTTACTCCTCATTTCTCCCCCTCAAGACAACCTCTTGCGTCGGGGATTTGTGAGGAATTTGGAATCCGCAATCGCGGAGTAGCGTGTGGGAGAGGACAAGGTGACATCCGATTCCGATCTGTTCACGGTCTCCGAGCCCGAGGCCGAAGATCGCCCGAGCACCCTTGGTGCGCGTCTTAGCCTGGGGGGAAGGCTCGGTTCGAACGCCAAGTCGACGCTCGATCTTCCGGCCAACCTGCCAGAGGATGACGAGGCCGTCGCGAGCGCAGCGCAGCGCTTTAGACGCCCTGGCGCGATCACAAACGTCGCGAGCCCGAGCCTCGATGAAGCCGAGGCTGAAAACCTCGACGCCGGCGAACTCGAGAGCTTCGTGCTCGACGCGCTCGAGCCAGCTGAAATCGGCAACGACAAGAGCGATTATGTGCTCGAAGAGGTCGTCGAAGAGACCTCCAGGCTCGACGTCGATCAGACCAACCGTATCGATGGCAGGAAAATCAGACCCGAGCACAAGACCAACACGGGTCTTGGCTCTGCCGTCTCCTGCCAACACTGTGGCGCGAACAACCCCCCTGGCATGCGCTTCTGCGTTCAGTGCGGAGGTTCGCTCCAGCTCGTGGCGCGCTCTGCGCAGTCCTCGAGGAAACAGCTCCAGACAAGGCAACCGCCGCCCCCCTCCGAAGCCTCCAAGCAGGCGAACCCCTGGGAGATCTTCCTCGTCTCGATCAACGAGGATGGCTCCGATGGGATCGTCATCCAGCTCGAGTTCCTCGAGACCACCGTCGGCCGCGAAGGGGACACGCGCTTCCCCACCGATGCGTTCCTTAGCCCCAAGCACGCCCGACTCCACATCGAGAAAGGCAAGCTGTTCATCGAGGACCTCTACAGCCTGAACGGGACCTTCCTCAAGCTGCGCGACGAGGTAAAACTCACCCCCGGGGACACCTTCCTCATGGGGCGCCAGGTCCTTCGCTTCGAGCGCTTCGAGCAGTCCATCTCGCCAAAGACCAAGTCCAGCGATGGCACCCGCTACATGGGCAGCCCCGCGCCAGGTGGCAGCTTCAAGATCCTCCAGATCGGCATCGGCGGCGTCGTCCAGAACGTCTACTGCCTGCCCGAAGCTGGCGCCGTGCTCGGTCGCGAGAAAGGGGACATCATCTTCCCCCACGACAAGTTCATGTCCAGCCGCCACGCCCAGATCTACACCGGCGATGATGGCAACTGCTACCTCGTCGACCTGACCTCTTCAAACGGCACCTGGATCAAGATCTGGGAGAAGACGCAGCTGCGCCACAACGACTACATCTTCATGGGTCAACAGCTCTTCCGCATCCACATCAAGGACTGACGCGAAAGCACCCACGAACACCCATCGAAAAGGTGGCGAGGTTCCTCGCCACCTTTTCTTTTTTCTTCATCACCCATCTTTGCGAAATACAAAGCGTTTCGAACAAGATCCTCTCGCGCGCAATTAGGGCCAAAAACTTGGTTGACATCCCCCCTGTCTGCTGACATGTATAGAGGCCGTTTGGCCAACTCATTTTATAAATCAATGAGTTAACAAACACTCCGGGAGCAAACAGGTAAGGATTACCTTCTCTCCCAAACGACTTTGTTCGTATTCCAAAGAGTCCGGTTTTATGGACTCATCTACCAGGGCTCGAGAAACATGGACGATTTCGCCCCTTCGAGCCCAATTTTCTAAGAAACCCTCACTGTCTGACGAGTGGATTCATGACCAAATCCGATTTGATCGAGGAAATCTCGGCTCGCACCAACCTCCCCAAAAAGCGCGCTGAAGATGTCGTCAATGCTTTCTTCGACTCCATGACCGACGCGCTCCTTGATGACCAGCGCATCGAAGTTCGTGGCTTCGGCAGCTTTTCGATCCGCGAGTACGATGCTCGCACTGGCCGCAACCCTCGCACCGGCCAGAAGGTCGAGGTCGACGAGAAGAAATCGGTCCACTTCAAGGTCGGCAAGGACCTCCGCGAGCGCGTCGCTGACGTGCCCACCGAGGCCGTCGACTGATTCATACACACATCCTCGCCGCCCGATGAGCTCTCGGCTCTCACGAACGCCTCGAGCGGCACGATGATAAAAGCGCGGGATGCTCCCCTGGAACAGGGAAGCATCCCGCGCTTTTTCTTTGTGAGCTTATCGCGACGCAAAAAAGAAGCCGCCGCCACATGTTGCTGTGAGGAATCAGACGACTGAGACCATACAGCAACATGTGGCGGCGGCTTCTTTTTTGCTCGGCGCCCTGGCGCCGATTCAGGACATCAACTCACTGGCACACGCCCATGACGCACTGGCGACCCGCGCCGCACTCCGCATCACTCATGCAGCCAGGAGGGCTCGCGCACTGGTTGTTGACGCACTCCTGCGGGAAGGTGCAGTCGCCATCCTGCATGCACTGCACGCCGCTCTGGCAAATGCCGCCGATGCACAGCTCGCCGCCCGCGCAGTCCGCGTTGATGCGGCAGCTCTGCGGAGGATTGATCGGATCGCAGTTGCCGAAGTTGCAACGCTCGTTCATCCCGCAATCCGCGTCGCGGTTACACTCGGGCGGCGGGATCGAGAAGCAGGCGCCCGCGTAACACGTCTGCCCGGGAGGACAGCCCGCGTCCGAGGTGCAGCCGTTTGGCGTCTGACACTGCAAGTTGATGCACTGCGAGGGCTGCGGGCACTCGCCGTTGTTGCCGCAGTAAGGACCGGGCAGGCAACGCTGCGCGACGCACACGAACGTGTTGTCACAGTCCGTATCCACGACACACGTCGTCGGCTGGCAGTAGCCAAAGTCACAACGCTCGCTCGCCGGGCAATCCGCGTCGTTGATGCACTCACGGTTGATCAGGCAGACGCCATCGCGACACTCGGTGCCAGGGGAGCAGTCGACGTTCGTCTGACAACCTTGCAGCAGGCGACACGAGTCTCCCACGCAGGATTGACCCGCAGGGCAATCCGCCGTGCTCGTACACGCGGTCTCGGTGATGCATGTGCCGCTGAAGAAGTCACACACCTGGCCATTGGCGCAATCGCTGTCATTGCGACATCCCGGGATGATGCGGCAGCGGCCCGCGTTGCACTCGCGGTCTGGAGGACAATCCATATCCGAGGTGCATTGCGTCGGCACCGCCGTGCACTGGCCGTTTGGCAGGCAGCGCTCACCAGGATCGCAGTCCTGATCCGTGGCGCAGAGCCCCGGAGAGGAGACGCACTCGCCATCATCACACGTCTCGCCAGGGCCACAGTCCAGATCGCCAAGGCATTCGGGTGGTGGCTCCGGCGCGCAACGCCCCGTGTCATCGCAAACCTCGCCAGGAGCGCAGTCGAAGTCCGTCATGCAGAAGTTCTGGCTCGTGCAAATCTGGTCGATGCAGGACTCGTTCGGGCCGCACTCAGCGTCCGAGGTACACTCGCCGACGAACTGACACTGGAACAAGACGCAACGCTCGCCAGGGCCGCACTCGTCATCGAGCTGACAGCCTGGTTTCGGGATGCAGAACCCGAACTCGCAGATCTCGCCAAACGAGCAGTCCGAATCGTTCGAGCAGTTTGGAGGAGGAATCGGCAAGCAAGTCCCCACCACGCACTGCGTCCCGAAGGGGCAGTCGTTGTTGGACTGGCATCCGTTTGGCGTCTCGCAGACGTTGTTGTTGCAGACCATGTCGGGGAGCGGGCAGTCGTTATCCGACTGACAGACCAGCGGAGGCGCGCAGCGGCCAGCGGCGCACTGCCACGCAGGAGGACAGTCGTCGGCGTCCTGACAGGTCGTCGGCACGCAGTTCCCGAGGTCGCATCGCTCGCCAGGATCGCAGTCGGAGTCCAGGCTGCAATCGGGGCGAGGCTGGCAGAAGAAGCCGTTACAGATCGAGCCCGCGGGGCACTCCGCGTCGGTCGTGCACTGACGGAAGTCGATGCAGCGATCACCGAGGCACTGGAAGCCAGGCTGGCAGTCCGCGTCCGAGACACACTCGACAGCGGGCTGACAGGCACGCGTGATCGGCTCGCACTCCTGTCCAGGAGGACAGTCGGAGTCACGCGAGCATCCTCCGGGCACCGTACAGAAGTTATCATCGCAGACCTCGCCAGCGTTACAGTCGGCGTCGCTGCGGCAGTTCCCGGTGAAGGCGCAGCGCCCGTTGACGCAGCTCTCATCGGCAGGG
>Ga0208061_100420_pt1 | contig 11589 bp, 10 predicted proteins | sample DeeseametaMP0555_FD_184209 | JGI IMG/M metagenome (GOLD analysis project Ga0208061, IMG submission 184209) | Marine microbial communities from the Deep Atlantic Ocean - MP0555 (SPAdes) | ecosystem: Environmental > Aquatic > Marine > Oceanic | place: South Atlantic Ocean | collected 2011-01-23 | reverse complement strand
TGCGGGCGTCTCCTCCGGTTTGCTCGCCAGGAGCTGCTGGAAGAAATCCGCCTGGCGTTCATAGATCAGGTTCTTCGAGCCTCCCGCCGCCTTGAGGTCTTTCCAGGTCTCGCGGCTCAGGTTGAAGTTCTTCATGTCGCGCGCGAAGCGGAGCGCGCCATCGATGGCGAGCAGTTCGAGCTCGGCGGCGGCCTCGGCGGACTGCGCGTAGGTCTTGGAGAAGGTCTCGAGCTGGGCTGTGATCCGGGGCGCGAAGCTCTCCTTGCCGGGGGCCTCGGCGCTCTCTTTGTCGCCCTCTTTCGAATCGTTCGCTTTGGGGGCTTCGCGCAGCTCCTTCGGGAGGAGCGCGAGCAAGATCGCTTCGCGCGCCTCGGGCGTCCCCGCCTTGACATCTCCATGCTCGCGAAGCCAGGAGATCAGCTCGTGGAGCTCTTTGGGGGAGAGCGCGATGGTTTGCCACGGCTGCTTCCCCTTGGCGTCGGCCTTCATCTTGGCGTCGAGCTTTTCGATCGCCTCGATGTGGTAATCCATCGGCTCTTCGAGCATATGGCGAGGGAAGGTCTTGGTGGCCGCGAGCATGTGGCGTCCGCGGACGGTGAGGCCGTCATGACCTGCGGCGATCTTGCGGCCGCCGTTCTCCTTGTAGAGCTTCTCGAAGAGATCGGCGTACTTGATCGAGGAGTTGACGCGCGTCTTCCAGGATTTCTTGACCTCTTTCTCGAGGATGGCGTGCAAGAACCCTGCGCCAGCGCTGGCTTCGGTGCGCTCGCGGAGCTCCTCGTCCAGGTCATTTCGCAAGGACTCCGCCCAGACGCGATCGGGCTCGAAGGGGTCTTCGGGGTCGCCGAGGCGAACCTCCGGCCTGCAGGCAGACGCCGAGCAGAGGATCAGGATCGCGAGCGATGGTGGGATGAACTTGCGCGCTGTCATGGCAAAAGGACCTGGGTGAGCCTGGGATGTGTGAAAGCGCAACGTAACCGCCTTGAACTTAAGCGTGAAACGGGAGCGAGGTCAACTCTTTGGGGAGCCAGGATGCTCGGTGGCCAAAGCCGCCAAGTTCTGACAGGATAGACGCCTGTAAAACGATCAGACGCGAGGCGGCGTCCTCGACGCTGCCTGAGGATCAGTAACCGTGGAGCTTGCCAGGATCTTCCGCTCATCCGGGAGCGAGGCAACCCTTGATGGCTTCCTTTCATACTCTTTGGCTCTGGAGAGCACCAAGAAATGATCCCGATTCATATCTCATCGGCCTGCACGTTGCTCGTGATCGATATCCAGGAGCGCTTGCTCGCGGTGATGGACGAGTCCGAGCGCGAATCGCTGCTAAGCCACACCGAGACGCTCGTGCGCCTGGCGGAGCACGTCGACGCGGACATCATCTACACCGAACAGTATCCGAAAGGGCTCGGCTCCACCGAGCCCTCGCTGCTCGAGGCGCTGACGGATGTCGGCGCCGAGCGCATCGAGAAAATCCACTTCGACGCGTGCACATCGCCCGCGTTCCGCGAGCCGCTCCAGAAGATGCGCCGTCGCGTGATCGTATGTGGGATGGAGACGCATATCTGCGTGCTCTCGACGGTGCGGAGCCTGTTGACGCAGCAGCATGATGTGTTGGTCCCCTTCGACGCGGTCACGAGCCGCTCGGCGGAGTACAAGAGCAACGGTTTGGACCTGATGCGTGCGGATGGCGCCGTCATCACGAACACCGAAACGCTCGTGTTCGGCACCCTCGGCTACTCCCAGCACCCCGAGTTCAAACGGTTCTCGAAGATGATCCAGTGATTTCTGGTGGCTACGTCCCTTCTTGTCTGCTTGCGTGATGCGGGTGAATAAGGTTAGGGTTCGCCTTCGTTTCGCTCGCAAATCCAAACCACGGCGTAGAATGTCTGCGCCGCGATACGGGGAGACTTGCCGCCAGTGAAATCCTCTGGCAATTTAAGAGCCAATGCTCATGCCTTTAAAAAAGTAGTGAGCGGCCGGTCCTGATCGTCTGCCCGCGCAAGACCACTTATGTTCCGTATCAAAACCGACATCCGGCAATTTAACTGCGAGACGCAGGAGAAGGTCGAGAAGCTCATCCGTAACTGGGTGATTCGGCCCACGGATCTGATCTATCACACCGACGACAAGAGTTGGGAGCCGATCGGCGACCACCCTGACTTCGGCGTGTTGTTCGCGAATTTGCGCGATGCGTCAGATGAAGAAGACGTGATGACCACGACCGAGCTCGATCAGATCTCGGAGTCGATCAGCTCCTCGGAAGAGAGCGAGCCCGAACTCGAGCTCCCCCCTATCGAGGACTCCCCGCTCGCGGGGATGTCCGAGATCGTGGCCGAGGAGCCCGAGAGCAACGCGCCGCCATCTGGGCCGATGCGCGCTGCCATCCTGAGCGGGCGAGGAAAGATCCGAAAGCTCGCAGGAAAGGACGAGGAGGGCGCCGAAGAGGAGGAGTTGACCACCGAAGCGAGCGGTCCTCTCCCTATCCCACAAGCGCCCGCAGGGGTCGAAGGCGTCGCCTCGAGCCATGATGAGGTCACGATGATGACCGAGCGCACCGCCGAGTTCCTCGGGCTGCAAGACCCCGAAGAAGAAGAGCAAGAGGAGGCTGCGGCCGAGGACGACGAGGACGCTTCGCAACCTCTGCCGATGCCCGAGGCGCCCGATGGCGTCGAGGGCGTGGCGCCCTCGGACGAGCCCACGCACATCTTCGAGCGCGATGACGAGGAAGAGGAAGAAGAGCCGGAACCAGAAGTCGCCGAGCCGGAAGAGGAAGAAGAAGAGGAGGAGTATGTCCTCGAGGAGATCGACCCCTCGGAAGCTTCTCACGCGAGCTCGGTCGAGGAAGACTCCGAGCCAAGGCTTGGTCGCCATGATCTCCCTGAAGAGCTCTTCCTGACCAACGAGCTCGATCGCCCCGAAGAGATCCTCTCGGTGGCCAAAAAGCCGCTCCTCGACGAGCTCCCAGAGGGGGCCGAGCCCGAGGACGAGGAGGCGTGGGCCGATGAGGTGACCCAACAGATCGAGTCTCCGCTCCAGGGAGATTCCTCCGATGCCGAGTCCGACGACGAGGACATCGATGATCTGTGGGGCTCGGCGCTCTCGGACGCCGACTTCCAGGACAGCGAGGTGATCGAAGAGGATGACGAGGAGATCCGCGAAACGATCGAGCTCGAGTCTCCGATCTCACGCGATGATGTCCCCATCGCCGATGAGCTCGAGGATGACTCGCCAAAGGGCGAGAGCGATCGCATCTTCGTCGATGATGATTACTCCCGCGAGGCGGACAGCCTCGGCAGCGTCGACACCGAGGCGTTCAGCGCCGAACTCGATGCCTCCGAAGAGGTCAGCGACATCGACCTGAGCGTGGCCGATATCGACGAGCAGGACTTCGACCTCGATGATGAGCTCGAGCTCTCCACCACGCCCACCGAACCTCCGCCTGAAGAGGACGGGCTCGATGAGGCCTCGGCTCCCGAGATCGAGGTCCTCTCCGGTGACGAGGACCTCGCCTTCGAGGAGACCGACGAGTTCTCGACCGAGGCGCTCGAGGAGATCCTCGATGATAAACCTGTCCCGGCTCGTGACTTCGTCTCCGAAGGTTACCGCATCCCATTCCCCTTCAAGATCAAGCCGAGCCAGGCCGATCTCAACGCTGGCCTCGTCCTGAGCACGGCTACTCAAGAGGAGAAGGACCTCGCGTTCCCGAGGCCGCTGCCAAAGAAGCTTGGAGAGGTCACCTCGCGACGTTACGGTTACGGCGATCCGCCCACGCGCGTCCCCGGAGATACGCCATCTCCTGCGATCTCCCCGATGCATCAGCCTCACGGAGAAGAAGAGCAACCCAATGATTACTCCAAGCTCTTCCTCGCGTTTATCCTGCTCGTCTTCGTCCTCATCGTGATCACCTTCGTCGCCTTATCTTCCTGAATCTGCGCGAGCACGCGAATGCAACCTTCCCTGGCCGCCATCTCTGAACAAGTCGCCGATCTCGCACAAACCTCGGGGCAACACGTCGTCCGCGTCGAGGGTCGAAGCCACCTCGCCTCGAGCGGCATCCTCTGGTCGCGCGAAGGTCTGATCGTGACCTCGAACTACGCGCTCCACTTCGATGAAGGCATCTTCGTGGGGCTCGCGAGTGGAGAGCGCGTCCCGGCCACGCTCGTCGGGCGTGATCCTGGAACGGACGTCGCGCTCCTCGAGATCGCTGTCGATGACCTCGATATCAACCCCCCCGGATGGACAACGACCCAGGGCACGAGGCTCGGACATATGCTCCTCGTCCTCGCCAGGCCAGGGCGCACGTTGCGCTGCTCTTCTGGTGTCGTCTCGACCCTCTCCGGGCAATGGCAGACCCCCTTTGGCGGGGTGCTCAACCGCTACATCCAGACCGACGCGATCACGCGCGCGGGGTTCTCGGGAGGTCTCGTGGTCGATGTCGCCGGGCGCACGCTCGGTATGATCACCTCGGGCCTCCTCGACCGCGATCACATCATCGTGCCGACCACGACACTGGGCGCCGCGATCGTGCGTATCCTCGAAGGAGAAGAGGCTGATCTGGGCGCTGAGGCAGGAGAAGAGGAGGGCGCCGAGTTTGCCTCCGCGATGACCCAGCAGGGCGGCTCTCTCTACACGCCATCTCAGGAAACCGCGGGCGATGGCGAAACCAAGGACGCCGCGGATGACTCGGGCGAGGATGAGAGCGAGAGCGCGCCGTCAAGTGATGGAGCTACGGAGGAAGAGTGAGGTGTCGAGGGCGTTTGAACCGCTTCAGGACGCCGCTTCGCTGTGCTCGAGGGAGTCGGTCAGCATTTGCCGCAAGTCCCTCAACGAAAACGGCTTCTGGATGTATTGGTCGTAGAGCGTGCGATCGAGCGCCAGCGTCGAGAGCTCGTGCCCTGTCATCACAAAGATCTCACAATTTGGCAAAAGCTCCCGCGTCCTTCGCAGGAGCGCGGATGTGTCCTCTCCCTCTCCCAGTGAGTAGTCGGTCAGTAGGATTCGCGTGGGTTCCTGTTCGATATGCTCGAGCGCTTGCGCGATCGTGACCACGATGGATATGGGGACCTCCATATGACGGAGCGCTCTCGCGAGTGCGCGCCGCAACATGGGATCATCTTCGACTATGACTATTGCCATCATTTTCCTCCAGAGGACTCCCCCATGAGATCGCCTGGCTTTGTTTGCTGTTAGCTTGTCCAGGTTCACCCGGTGCATCACCGGGCTGGAGGGTATATCGACACACCCTCCAGGCAGGTTTGCTCATTGGAGTCCATTCCAGAGCAAAAGGTCACAACTTTTCTTTGGTTTTCGCGTCTTCTTCCAGAAGAAGTGTGAACGAGTGCGACATCAGATCGCCATACGGCAGCACGAGCTCGCGCTCCTCGTCGACCTGCAAGAGCACGTGCAGCGCACCGAAGGACTTGAGCTCGCCCCGGGAGCCATCCTCGAGCGCCAGGATATCGCCCTCGCGCAAGAGCTTGCGCGCATAGTATCCCGCCGTCACGTGCCTGGTCGTGTGGCGCGCGCCGAGGGCGAACGCGATCGCGAGGCTCATCGTGGCGACCAGGTAGGTGACCTTGATCACGCCGTGGATCAGGGTCACGGCGACGCCGATGTACTCGAGCGCCAGAGTCGCGCTCAGGACAATGATGCTCCACTGGATCAGGTGCGCCAGAAAGCGCCTCGTGAGGGATATGGAGGGCTCTTTTTGTTGCTCTTTTCTCGGGTCGAACTCCTCTTCCTCGGCGACGTCTTCCTCGTCGGTGGGCGCCAGGAGGAGCCCCTTCAGATAATCGCCACACAGGATGCCCAACAGCACCATGCTCGCTGCGACGAATAACCTCGGGAGGAAGGCGATGAGCACGCCGGTGGCTTTGGTCAGGCCCTCGATGTTGAGCTGCTCGAGGACGAGCAGCAAGGTCAACATCATGGACGCCCAATAGACCAGCTGGCCGCCAAGTTTCGCCGCGCCCGCGGTAAAGCCAAGCTTGTAGAGCACGCGCGCGACGCCGATCTTTTCGAGCAGCGCCTCGAGCCCGCTTCGATCGATGAGGCTACGCGCGACGCGACGCAACAACCTCGCGATCACGAGCCCGACGACAATCGTCAGGAGCGCGAGCACGACACGCAATCCAAGCTCGAGGCCAAACTCCACAAGGCCCGAGCGCAAAAGCTCCAGCGGTGTCTTGGTCTCAGTTACCGCGTCGCTCATGATTCATCCTCATCATCTCGTCGCGGCGGCTGCCTCAGGTCATCATCGTCTCCGCGCTCATCCTGAAACAGGCGCGAGAGGGTCCCGATGATGTTGAGCAAGCTGCCGCTTGCAACTTCCACAGGTTCGGGACTTCTTAACCTCTCCTCGTCAGCCTGCCGTCGCTCGATACGTTCGAGCACCAGGGAAGCCATGCCGTCGACGAGTTCGAAGACTTCGGTCCGCAGGACGCGGAACCTGTCATAGAAGTCTCGTTCTTCTGGCTCGAGGTCTGGAGGTCGTTGAGTCATGGGGCTAAATCCCTCATTGTTGCTTCGGTGTCATTGTTTATCATAAAAGGGACCCATCCGCTTGTCTTTGTAGACACGCGAGCCAACACAAGAGTCACAATTGTTTTCCTTCCTGAAATCCCTGCTCTCTATTGGCCTCACCCTCCTGGACAAGTTGCGGGAGTTGGCGGATGAAGAGCTCGTGCTCCGCGCGCAACGCCAGAACGCCGAGGGGAAGGAAGCCTTTCGCGTCCTCATCGAGCGCCATGAAGGGATGCTGATGCGGGTGTTGGTCAACCTCGTCCACAATCGCTCGGATGCCGAGGAGCTCCTCCAAAATGCCATGACCCGCGCCTTCTTCGCGCTCCCCAAGTTTCGAGGGGACGCGAGCTTCAAGACCTGGGTGCGTACCATCGCGATCCGCGAGGCGTACAACCACCACCGACGCTTTGGCGCGCGACCAGAGTCCCCCTCCGAAATCATCGAGGAGACCATCGAGTCCAACGAAGTCAGCGGACAGGAGCGACTCGCCGAGCGCGAAGCGCTCCAGGCTGCGCTCGAGCATGTCCCCTATCCCTATCGGGAGATCCTCGTGCTTCGTTATATCGAGGGGCTCTCGCTCGAAGAGATCGAAACCACGCTCGAACTCGGCAAGTCTGCGACCAAGATGCGCCTCAAGCGCGCGCGTGAATTCTTCAAGAGCGCGTACAAAGAGTAGGGCATCGCCCGAGCCCTTTTCGCGCTGAAATGACTGATTGATTTTTGGGTTTTTCATGGATTGGTACCAACGTCTGTTTGCATTCGCCGAGCGCTTCGAGCTCTTCCAGCAAGGCTCGCTGTTGCTCGTGAAGTGGGCGCCCTCGCTCTTGAAGCTCGCGCTGATTCTCGTGGCAGGGCACATCCTGACGCGCATCGCGCAACGCCTCGTGCGTTGGGGGATCGGGCGCATGAAGCTCGATCGCATCCTCGAGGACTTCGAGCTCGATAGCGTCCTCGACGCGATCGGCTTTCGCTCCATCGCAGATCTGCTCGTGCGCGTGACAGGCTTTGTCGGCGTCTGCGCGACCATCTACCTGGCTGCTGACGTCGTTCAGATCGCCGCGCTCACATCGCTCGTCGGCGCGATCATCGCCTACATCCCCACGTTGCTGACTGGCGCCGCGATCATGTTGTCCGGGGTCGGTCTGGCGGCGGTCGCCAGACGCTCCCTCGAGAAGGTGCTCGCGCGTCGCATCGAGCGTGACGAGCTGCTGCGTTTGATCCCCGTATCGGTGTACTTCGTGGTCATCGGGTTGACCGCAGTGATCGCGACGGAGCAGCTCGGGATCAACGTCGACCTGATCCAGAGCGTGGCGTTGATCACGCTGGCCAGCGCGCTCGTCGGCGTGGTTGGGGCCTTTGGCCTGGGAGGGACGCCTCTCTTCGGGCAGTTCGCCGCGCGCTTTCACGCGCGCCGCACCTTCACCGTCGGCGATATGCTCGAGATCGGTGAGTCGAGCGGTCGCCTCGTGCGTTTCGGGCCTACGGTCGCACTGCTCGAGGTCGAGGGGGGGCGCGTCGTGCTCCCCTACGAGCGCCTCGTATGCTCCAGGGTTATGCGTCGCGCTTCCCCGGAGAGCAATCGCGACGAGGACGTCGTCTCGCAGCACGATGCCAACTCCACCGGCGAGGAAGAGTAAGAGCACAGGTTGCCTGGACGGTTGTCATCGCGAGCCGTTCGACAGGTGCCAGGGGCCGTTGCCGAACCTGACCTCATCATGAAGAGGAGGGGGGGCCTGGGCGCCCGCGTGATATGAAGCCGAGAAGATAGAGAAGAGGGCGCGCTCGTTTGAAAACGAGCGCGCCCTCACTTTGTTTTTGAGCTTTGTTTCGAAGCTCTGGATTGTTCTTCGAGCCATTCGCCCGGCATGGCCGGCCGAATGGCTGCGCCCTCGAGCGCTGCGATAGCTCGCAGCGCTCGAGAGGTCAGATCATTTGGGGACTTCCTTCTTGATCTTGACGCTATCAGACGCCTCGATCTTCTTGCCATTGAGCTCGGTGACCTTGAACTCGACGCGGCGGTTATCCGCGCGGCAGTCCTTGATCTTGCGCCTGTTCTTGCGCTTGTTCTCGAGCAGCTCGGGCATGTCTTCGCAGAGCGGCTTCTCTTCGCCAAAGCCCTCGCTCACGAGGCGCTCGGGCGCGATCCCCTTGTCGGCCATGTACTTGCGCACGGCCGCGGCGCGCTCCTTGGAGAGCTTGAGGTTGTCCTCATCCTTGCCGACGTCATCGGTGTGACCTTCGATCTGGATCTGGGTGACCTGTGGGTTCTGCTTGAGCACGGTCACGACCGTGTCGAGCAGCTTGAAGGACTTCTTCTGGATGGTCGCCTTGCCGGAGTCGAAGAAGACCTTCTGGAAGATCTTGACCTCGGTCTCGGTCAGCTTGACGAGCTCCTTGCCGTCAGGGCAGCCGTCATCGTCTTTGACGCCGTTGTAGGTCTCGGGCTTGTCTGGACACTTGTCGACAGGGTCGATGATGCCATCGCCGTCGGTGTCAGCCTCGGGGCAGCCATCCTCGTCCTCGACGCCATTCTTGAGCTCGGGCTCGAGCGGACACTTGTCAGCGGTGTCTTCGATGCCGTCGCCGTCGTTATCGAGATCTGGGCAGCCGTCTTCGTCCATGTAGCCGTCTTTGTCCTCGGGCTGCGTGGGGCACTTGTCATCCTCGTCGAGGATGCCGTCGTTATCCTGATCGCGCAGCGGACAACCTTGCTTCTCGGGGACGCCTGCTTCGTCAGGACACTGGTCCTCCACGTCAGCGATGCCGTCCTGATCGTTGTCAGGATCGGGGCATCTGTTGTCATCCTCGAAGCCGTCGATGTCTTCTGCTTCGTCAGGACACTTGTCCTCGGTGTCGGCGATGCCGTCCTTGTCGTTGTCGAGGTCAGGACAGCCATCTCCGTCCTCGAACCCATCGACATCTTCGGGTTGCTCGGGGCAGCCGTCTTCCTTGTCGTTGATGCCGTCGCCGTCGCTGTCTTTGAGGCGAGGCGTGTAGCCGATCGAGCCGAAGACGCGGAAGTCAGGCGCGCCGACGCCGCGGGTGATGCCCGCGCCGCCGCCGAGGTTGGCGACGAGGTTGAAGGGGAGGCCGTACTGGATGCCAGCGAGCGCCTCGAACGGGCTCGAGTAGTTGGCCCCGAGCGTGTCGCTCTCGATATCGCCCTCGAGCTGGATGTTGCCAAAGATCGAGCCGACGACGCTCAGGTTGTCGACCACGGCAGGGATCTCGACGCCCGCGCCGACGCGAACGACGTCATCGGTGACGATGTTTTGAACGGTGTTCTCCGGGCGCAGCTGATAGCCGGCGTTGAGCGCGACCTTGAAGCCCGAGTTGTGGCGCCAATCTGCGACGAGCCTTGGCTCGAACTTGATGCCGCCATCGGAGTTAAAGGACTGGTCATCCCCGACCGGGATATGCAGCGGCGCCATGACGGCGATGCCAAAGCCCTTGAACTTGTCGGCGTCGAGCAGCCTGATTTTGGGGACGATGCGCGCGTCCGCGAAGGCGAAGGAGCTGACGTCGTTGTTGATATTGATCGCGTTCAGGCTGTCGCCTTGCTGGAAGACGACCAGCGGGAGGACGAAGCCGATCTCGGCGATGTCGAACAGGCCCACGCCGCCCCAGAGCTCGGCTTTGAGTTGGTGCTCGAGCGGCTTGGAGATGACCTCGTCGTTGTTGTTCGGATCGGTGAGGACGAGGGGATCGTTGGCGTAGTGGAAGAACACGCCGCCTGTGGGCACCAGGTTGCCCAGAATATCACTCGTCCCGATGTTGAGGATGTTGATCCCTTGCGCGGGGAGCGGCTCGAAGTGCTCCGCCTGGAACGAAGCATCTTGGGCGTGGACGGGAGCGGTGTTGGACAGCAGAACCCCTGCCATCGCGCTCGCGAGAAGTAGCAATTTCATGACGGATGAGCGGTGAAACAAGAGACCCTCCTTTCATTGAACCAAGAACATTGTCAGAGGAAGCGGTCGCTTCCCCCCAAACCAAAGGCTGCCTCATTGCAGGAGACAAACCCTGCCATGACAATCAGCGCGGTGCATCGATATCCCCCACCACGGTTTATCAGGGATAATCGTACTCTAGGCCAACCAGGGGGCTTTTCACAAGGCATTGCATGCGGAATCGACACTTTTATGCCTCCCCAAGTTACCTCCAGAGAGTCGTGGTGGGGGGGTATGTCTCACGAGGTGTGAGGTCTCTCTGAGGTCGCAACTCGCCCGAAGGTCACAAAAAATGCGCCTGCCCATCTGGGGAGGCGCATCTCGAGGTGTGGCTGTCGGGGGCTGCTCAGTACGCGGCGACGGTCCCGGAGAGGGCTTCGCTCGCGTCGTGTCCGCAGATGCTGCCTTTGTAGGCGACGTCGTAAGAGATGGAGGTCTCGGTGGTGTTGACCGCCGTGCCGCCGACCATATCGATCACGCAGACGCCGTCGACATCGCCCGAGTACACGAGCTCGCCGGTGTAGGTGTACGTCAAGCTGTACTCGGTCTCGGTGGAGCGCGTGTCGAGCGAGAAGTCGAGCGTCCCGTCGATGATCACACCATCCGAGCCGCAGTTGTCATAGGCGACATCCCAGTCGAACTCGCCATAGATGCTCTCGAGCGTGATCTTGCCGGTGAACTCGGCGCTGCCGCCCTCGGGGCAGGTGTAGTCAAAGCTGTAGTCCAGCCCCGCGAAGCTGTCCTCGGGGCCGTTGCCCGAAGCGCTCGCCATGGAGTTGCCGCTCGAGAGGACCTTGTTGGTCGCCTCCCAACCCTTGGCCGCGTCTCCTTCAGAGATCTCGCCGCCACAACCGACGGCCATGCTCGCGACCAGACCTGACAACGCCAGGCTCGAAAACCTTTTCATAACCTTGCACCCTTGTTTTCGCACTGTGTTACACACCGAGAACCACAACCTGCGGACACCAGAGATGCCCTCTGGGCGTTATAGATCACCTTGGCGATGAATGCCAGCCGAGCGACCCTGTTTATGAAACGTCTCTCGAGGATTTTTCAATCCTATGACGTGAGAGGGTGTTGAAGATATTCTCCACGTCGTCTGACTCGCCAAAACCGACGC
>Ga0208061_100419_pt1 | contig 11600 bp, 11 predicted proteins | sample DeeseametaMP0555_FD_184209 | JGI IMG/M metagenome (GOLD analysis project Ga0208061, IMG submission 184209) | Marine microbial communities from the Deep Atlantic Ocean - MP0555 (SPAdes) | ecosystem: Environmental > Aquatic > Marine > Oceanic | place: South Atlantic Ocean | collected 2011-01-23 | reverse complement strand
CTCGATAACTTCGCCGCCTTCGTGCGCGAGGAGAAGCTCTACGAGCTGGGGATTCGCCTGCTTCGCTTTCGGCTCGCCGAACATCCAGAAGACAGGCGCGCCGTCGCACACTTGCAAGAACTCGTGTCGATGATGCAATCTCGCGTGGTCGTCGCCAGAGCACAGGCCGAGGCAAGCGCTCAACAGTTCGGCGAAGGGGTCGCGAAAACGCGCGCGGCGATTGTCGGCGCGACGGTCATCTTCTGGATCGGGATCTTCTTGTTGTTTCTGTTCATCTTCATGAATAATTGCGGTTAATACTTTCCCCTTTAAGCTGGGGTCCTACACCCGCCACGATTCGAGTGGCATGCTCGAGCTAGGAAGCTTGTATTGATGATCTCGGAGTTCGATCTCATCGCGCATATCGCGTCCCTCTTCGACACCCCTGAAGGCGTCACGCTCGGCATCGGTGATGATGGCGCCGTGCTCGATCCCGGACGTTTTGATCTCGTCACCGCGGATACGCTGGTCGAGGGGGTTCACTTCGACCGCAGCTACAGCTCGGCCGAGGACATCGGGTGGAAGGCGCTCGCGACCAACCTCAGCGATGTCGCCGCCATGGGCGGCGGCCCTGGGGTCTTTATCTTGAGCCTGTGCATCCCCGAGGACGAGGACTTCGAGTTCCTCCAGGGGATCTTGCAGGGGATGAAGCAGGCGTGCGACGAGCTGGTCCCGGACAGCTTCCAGGTATCCGTCGGCGGTGGCGACGTCACCCGCATCGATGGCCCGCTCGTGATCTCGATCACGTTGCTCGGGGAGTCCTCTCCCGCTGGTCCGGTGCTCCGGCGAGGCGCGGTCCCTGGTGATCGCGTGATCTTGCTCGGTGCTGTCGGGATGAGCGCCGCGGGGTTGGCGATCCTGTCCGGTGAGGTCGAGGTCGACGCGAGTGATTTCCCATCGCTGCTAAAGGCTCACCGACGCCCGATGCCAAGGGTACATGCTGGCGCCATGCTCGGCCTGCACGGCATCCCATCGAGTTTGATCGATATCAGCGACGGGCTCGCGCAGGATCTGCAACACATCCTCACCAGCTCTCGCGTCGGCGCCGCGATCGAAACTCATGGCCTCCCGCGTCACCCCGAGCTCGTCGCCTTGCACGAGGCCACCGGCGTGGATCTCCTGCCCTGGATGTTGTCCGGTGGGGATGACTACGAGCTCTTGATGACGGTCCCTCCCGCGCGCATGCCCAAGCTCTGGGAGCTCGCCAGACGTTATCAGTGGGATGTCTACGATATCGGCGAGGTGCGTGACCGCAATGAAGGGTTGCGTCTGCTCGATCCTCGCGGTGAACTTATCGAACTCGAGAAGTCCGGCTACCGACACTTTGACGGTGGGGAGCCTGGATGAAAGTTCGTCTCAACGAACATCAAGAGGCGGTCGCGCACAAGGCGATCATGGAGAAGCTCTGGACCGAGCCGCTCGTCGACGCATACCTCGACGAGTTCCCCGCGGCCCAGGGCTCGACCGTGCTCGTCGCCGAGGCGCGCTGCGGATACATCCCATCCAAATGGGTGCACCAACTCGGAGAGTCGACGCGTATCATCGCGCTCGATCCTTCGCGCTCGATGCTCGATCAGGCGCGCCAGCGCATCGACGAGGATCTTCAGCGGCGCATCTTCTTCGTGCCCCAGCGGATCAACAAGCTCTCCTACGCGGATGGCGTCTTCAAGGGCGCGGTATGTCTCAACGGCGTCTCCACCCGGCTGCAACTCCAGGAGGGGCTCGCCGAGCTCGCGCGCGTGGTCGAGCCGGGCGGAAAACTCCTGCTCGCTGTGCCGACCATGGAGAGCTTCCCCGAGATGTACGATATGTTCGACGAGGCGCTGCGCGCTCACAAACTCGATGACGTCGCCAAACGCCTCCTCGATCTTCGCGAGACGTTCTTGCGTGAGAACGTCCTGCTCGCCAGCGCCCGAGAGCTCGGCCTACACGATCTCTCGATCGGGGTCGCCTCCTGGGAGGTCGCCTTCGACTCGGGCCGTGATGTGTTGATGTCACCGCTGCTTCACGAGACCTTCTTCTCGCAATGGCTCGGCGCGATCCGCTCGGCGGATCGCGAGTACGTGTTGCGCTACATCGCCGACGCGATCGACACCTACTTTCACGAGCGCACGTTCACGACCTCGGTCAAGGCCGCGTGCTTGATCTGCACGCGCTAAAGGCCGCGCTTCACGCGGTCACGAACCAGGCGCGCTGGATCAACCCATCCTCGCCGACCTCATAAATCGCCATCGCATAAAGCACCGGGGTGTTGTGCCCGAGCCCGGTGACGATCTCGTGGTCAAACACCATGTTCCCCACGATCGTTCGCGTGGTGACCCTGGCGTGGATATTTGGCGAGCGCGCGAACAGCGACTTGTAGTCGGCGCGAAGCTGACCGCGTCCCTGTCCCGTGCGTTCACCGCTCTTCAAATCGAACAGCTCCACATCTTCGCTGTAACATGCGACGAACGCCTCGACGTCATGCGCGTTGTAGGCGTCGAGTTGTCGCTGCGCTGCGCGTCGTGCCAACACTTCCGTTTCCATGGCTTCCTACCTTCGATCGAGAAATCATCGCAGCTTGCATCGAAACAAGGCGCGTTGGCTTCAACATAGCAGCTTCGTCGCTGGTGACGAGGTTTTCACCTCGAGCATGGAAACCACTCGCGGCCACGGACATCTGGTGGTAGAGCATCGCGCAGTGCTTTGGTGAGAAAAAAAGGAGTGAGGATGCGACCCGAACAACCGAGTGATCCGACGCGCCATCACGTGCGTCGCGCCAACCAAATGAAGCTCGCTTATACGGAGGAGGGAGAAGGAGAGGGCGCCACGACGCTCGTCGCCATCCCCGGCCTGCCCGGAACCTCGCGAGACTTTCGCTGGATCGCGCCCGCGTTGGTCGACGGTGTGAAGGGCAACGGGGAAGGGGTGCGCTTGCTCCGCCTTGATTTGCCTGGGTATGGCGAGTCCGAGCGCCGAGGTTATCGCGCCATGACCATCGAGGAGCGCGCCGACGCCGTGCTCGAGTTCCTCGATCTGCGAGGGCTCGAACAGGTCGTCCTCGTGGGTCACTCCTCGGGATGCACGGTGGCCGCGCAGCTCGCCGTCACACACCCGGAGCGCGTCTCGCATGTCGTGTTTATCGCGCCCCCCGGGCCGATGGCACACTACGCCGTGGATGCCTACAAGTGGTTGAACTTGTTGCTGCTCGCTGCGCCAACGCGGGCGCTGATGAAACCCGTGCTCTCTTACATCTTCATGCGCACCGGGTTTCCGAGTTATCTGAGCGACGACGAGCGGATTTATTCGTCGCTCGACGCGGGCGCGAAGAACTTCGAGACGCACGCGCACAACCTCGAGCAGATGACGCAGCCTACGCTCGTCACGTGGGCAAAAGATGATCGCGTGATCCCTCCAAAGTTTATCGAGCCGCTCGTCGCGCGCGTCCCCAAAGGCCCGAGGCTTTGCTTCGATGAAGGTGGCCACAACATCCAGAAGACGCAGGCGGTCGAAATCGCGCAGGCGATCCTGGGGATGCTCGGCTTCGGTGAGGATGTGATGGAAGAGGAGTGAGCAGGTGCTCACACCGCCTCGATGCGCAGGATGTAGTAGCCGACCCGGTAGGCGATGCCCTCGCCACTTTCTGGCTCCCTGACGCGACTACGAAGGTGATCGAGGATGATCTCACGCGCTTGTTCGCCCTGACCCTGGCTGTCGAAGTGCCCGAGCAGCATTTGCCAGGGCCCAGAGACCTCGCACAACCTGTCAAAGGATTGCTCCACGGACTCGAACCTGATCTCGACGCGATCGTAGAGCTCCTCGTGGAAGATATGCTCGCGACCTGATTCCTCGAAATACCGCCGCACGTTCTTCGGGTCTCCCCACTTCGAAGGGCCATATTCATTGTCCACGCCCAAAAGCTCCACGAGCGATGCTGGCATCGAGAACGCGCCTCCCATGTCCCAGGTCGTCAGCGAGACGATCCCTCCACTCAGGCACGCGTCCAACAACTGACCTGCGACCTCTGCTGCTTGATCGCCCGCGAAGATGACGCCAAAACCACTCGTCACGAGGTCGAACTTTCCCAACCCTCCCAGGTCGGTGAATGAACCTTCTTGCCAGTTGACGTTCACGCCCGCTGTGTTCGCGCGATGCTGCGCGATCTCGAGCATCTTCGGCGTGAGGTCCACGCCAGTCACGTGCGCCCCGCGCGAGGCCGCCTCGATGGCGACCGTGCCCGTGCCGCACGCCACATCCAACACGCGCTTTCCTTCCACGTCGATGTCGTACAGGCAATCCTTTGACGCCGCCCCGATCCACTCGGCGACGACGTTGTAGTCTCCAACAGTCCACATCTTCTGTGCGCTTTCGCGATCCATGCGATCTCCTTTTTTTGTGTCTCCCAAAAGATGTTCACCGAAGCGGCTCGCGAAAGTAAGGCGCCGTGATTTTTCCCAACCTGGGTGGCGGACCGCACCAGGTCGGGAAAAATCACGGCGCCTTACTTTCGCTCGGCGACCGTCGGTCGTGGTTCGCGAAAAAATCGCTGTCAGGACGCAACATCTCGATCCCTGTGTCCGAAAACCCTCTCGAGACAACGGAAACAGAACGTGGACCGAGAGGAATGACATGCTTGTCCCACAGACATCGACCCCGAACTCACTCTTGATGGCGCTCTTGCAAGGACTCCTGCTCGCTTTCGCGGGCTTGCTCTTCTTTGGGTTTCTCCTCTCGAGCCATGGCGTCCAGGCCGAGCTCACACAGGGCCCCACGCATGCCCAACAGACGGAGCAGAGCGGAGGATGGAAATAAAGCGAGTGTGCCCAGAATGAGCGCTCCCCCTCACCCCAACCAGGCTCTTCATGTTTGGTCGAGTAGCATTAGAATCCGTCGAGCAACTTGTCGATGATGACAGAAGGCGCGCGCCAGGGCCTGCTATCTTGGGGCGTGATCGGCGGTGGCGGATCGACGCCGAGCAAGAAGCTCATGACGACAGGGGTGCCAACCTGCAAGGTTCTCTCCTCGATGTCTTCCGAGTCGCTCCCGATGTCGAAGTTGTTTCGGTAGTGATCGATCGCGCGATGACATCGAATGGCCTCCTCGCCGATCTCACAACGCGTCGTGATCACCTTCGCTTCATCGCGGCCACTGCTGACCGAGAATGTCTCCCCACTGGAGATATGCTGTCTTACCCAGATCACTCGATCCTGCACGATGAAATGCGTCTCGAAGGAGTGTTGTCCTCGGTACCGTGCGATCTCTGTGCGAGGTTCCAACTCCACGATCCGCCAACCTGAACTTTCCCATGGGATCACGAGCGCCGCTGCCGAGATCCTCGTCTCTTCGCTGCTTTCGACGGGGGCCTTCCTCGCGAACGCGTGGACGAGTTGTGGACTGCGCTTTTTGGGGTCGAAGGAGCATCGGAACTGCTTCCCCTCGGGCTCGCCGATCGGATCGGCCCCGAACACCTTCTTCTTTGGCCGCGATGCGCTCAAGCGCGTGCGCATCTCTTCGCACACATCCTTGACCGGGAGCGCTTCGAGCTTCTCGGGTGAGGGGACGAGCGCGCGTGCTTTGGGGCTGAGCGCCTTGTGTCGTGCGGCGCTCGGGCTGATGGCGAATGAAAGCAGGCGCAGCATGTCCGGGCTGTCGATGGTCTCCAAGTATCCTTTTCGACGACCGACAAACGCATCGACACCGACCGTCTTTGCCTTCTCGGGAGAGGTCTCGGCGATCTTTTCTCGCGCCTTGGCAATATTGAAGAGGCCCGCGGCGAAGACATTGGGCTCGGCACCTCGAGTCTGTTTCCCACAAGTGATGGCGCGATCGTACTCCCCTTGCTTGTAGGCCATCCAGGAGAGGTCTGCGTAGAGCTTGTGGTAGGTGCTGTCGAGGACGTCGGTTTTCTTGCCCGAGGCGAAACGTGTCCGTTGGTGGAGATGACACCACGCGTGCATGTTGGGTTCGAGGCGAGTGATGTGCTCGGAGGCTTTCTCGAAAGCGCCAGCGGCGACGGCGTCTCGCGCTTTCTGCACGACTCGCCGGGCGTCGTCGACCGACATGCAGTGTCGAGAGTCGTATTCAGTCGGGAAACAGACCGTCAGCTCTCCTTCATATGATTGCGCTGTTGCCTCATTTGCAGACGCGAAGCAACAAAGCGACACGACGAGCAAGGCTCGAGCGACATGCATCAGTGTTTTCGAGCTGTTCACAAGCTTTGACAATGTTCTGCCTTTGTCGAGACTCAGCCGCCGTGGACTCGGAGGGTGGTATGGCATGCAATGAATAGAACCAGCGCTCCCACGAGCATCATCCCATTGAACGAATGTATTGTCCGATCTGTCGAAACATCGCTGTTCAGAACCATCATATGACCATGTTTTTCCTCGTAAAAAAACATGAGATCAAATGCTCGCGCGAGCCAGATCGCATTCCTCGCATCCAGCATCTGGCGCACACAGAAACAGGAGCGGCTCGCGCTTTAACCGTTCGATCGCAAGATCGACCAGCGGCTTTGCCTGGCAAAGCTTCGCGCTGGCGTGGCCGACCTTCCCCTCACGCTGAATCTGTGAGCCCGCGAGCCACGTATCCATCAGAGAAAAATTCTCACAGCAGTGGTCCGTCTCGGCGATCATGATCGTCTCGGCGCGCCCGTCGACCTCGACCACGCAGGGATGCTCCACGCTGTAGGGAACCTGGGCCATCGACTCGGCCAGGTGCAGCGATGTGTTCTCGCCATGCGTCACCCCGAGCAACAGGATCTGTCCCTCCAGCTCGTAAACCCTCCCGATCGGGCTATCGAGCCCATGAGGTGGAGAAAGCCTCTGATGTGCACAAATCAGGGCTGCCTGCTTTCCTTTTGCCGCAAATGAGGCACCAGGGTGTGTGCTCCGCATCACGCCTGGTCTTCTCCAGAACGTCTCTGCGACAACGCCCATATCGAGCGTCGGCGTTTTGCACGGATCGAACACCTCATCTCCTGCGGTCATCGTCGGCATCACCAGCGTGCCATCCTCCCCGAGCGCCATCTCGAGCGCGTCTATCAACCCATTCGGTCCTCCCTCCACGGGTCGCACCGCGCGAAACGAGGTGTGCACCACGAGGACGCCGCCTCGCTTCACGCCAAGCACTGAAAGCTGCTCGGCGAGCGCTTCGATCGAATATATCTCGCTCATGGATTGCTTCCTGGTTTGCGGAGCATGGCTGTTTCATACATACGAAAACACAATACTCAACATGACATCGTGCCTTGTCTCCTACAAAACCCTACCTATGATTGTTGCGCGAGCGGTGTCGCGCCCGAGCTCTCTCTGCCCCAGGATTTGCATTGAGTGAAGTCGAACAGGAAGAGACCCCAGAAGAAATCCGCGCCAACCTACGCCCCAAGCGCCGTCGGTGGATCTGGGTCGTGCTCGCGCTCGTCATGGTCGCGGCTATCGCAGGCGTTGCCATCAAGCAACGCTCCGGCGAGGAAGAGAAGGGTCCCCAGTGGGAAACTGCCACCGTCTCCAGAGGGGATATCGCCCTGCGAGCCACCGCCACAGGGACGCTCGAGCCACGCCGCAAGGTCATCGTCGGCGCCGAGATCTCCGGTCAGCTCGTCAGCGTCGACGCCGACGCCAACGATAAAGTCACCGCAGGCCAGGTCCTGGCCACCCTCGACACCTCCACGATCGATAACGAGCTGGCTCAGGCAAAAGCAGGGCTCGCGGGTTCGCGCGCGAACCTGAAACGCGCCGACGCCACGCTCGAAGAGGCGAAGATCTACGAAAAACGGGTCAAGGAGCTGCTCGCCAGAGATGGCATCGCCAAGAGCGAGGCGGACACCGCGCGCGCCAGAACCTTGCGCGCTGAAGCCGACGTCGAGGCCGCCCGCGCAGACATCAGCCGCGCCCGCGCCTCGATCCGCATTATCGAAGCGCGGCGAGAAAAAGCGGTCATCAAAGCCCCCATCGATGGCGTGATCCTGAGCAGGGCAATCGAGCCAGGCAACACCCTCACGAGCGCATTGCAGACGCCCGAGCTCTTTGTCATCGCCGAGGATCTCGCGCGCATGGAGCTCCAGGTCTTGATCAACGAGTCCGACGTCGGGCTCGTCACACCCGGTCAAAAAGGCTCCTTCACCGTCGACACCTGGGCCGACGAGAAGTTCGAGGCCACCGTCGAGACCGTCAGCCTCTCGCCAACAAAGGTCGGAGAGGTCGTCACGTACATGACCACGCTGGTGGTGAACAACGAAAAGGGGCTGCTTCGCCCCGGAATGACCGCCTCGGTCACCATCGAGACAGGCAAACGCGAGGGCGTCCTGCGGGTTCCTGCCAAGGCGCTCTGGTTCAAGCCCCCGGAAGAAAAGAGCGGGTTCCAGTTTGGCAGACGCCGCCGCGAGGACGTGCGCGAGCGCGGCAGCGCGGTCCACATCCTCGCTGGCGAGAAGCCAGAGCGCGTCGTCCTCCAGCTCGGGCGCTCCGATGGCGACTTCGTCGAGGTTCGCGATGGCTCCCTGAAAGAGGGTGACGTCGTGATCACTGGCCAAAAAGAAGACGAGAAGAAAGACGCCTCCTCATCCGACAAGGGGAAAGAGGAGGACGCGTGACCCGGCCAATCGTCTCACTCGAAGGCATCCACAAGATCTATGGCGAGGGCGCGAGCCGCGTCCACGCGCTCGCTGGCGTCGACTTCAAGGTCATGCCCGGCGAGTTCGTGGCGGTGATGGGGCCATCCGGGTCGGGCAAGTCGACGTGCATGAACATCGTCGGTTGCCTCGATGTGCCGACGAAAGGGAGCTACCAGTTTATGGGCGTCGAGGTCGAATCACTCGACCGCGACGAGCTCGCCATGTTGCGTCGCCACTACCTGGGGTTTGTCTTCCAGAGCTTTAACCTCATCGCCCGAACCGGAGCCGCCAAAAACGTCGAGCTGCCGCTCGTCTACAAGGGCATTCCTCGCCGCGAGCGCCGAGCGCTCGCGGCCGATGCGTTGACGATCGTGGGTTTGGCTGATCGCCTGGATCACGCGCCGAGCGAGTTGTCTGGTGGGCAGCAACAACGCGTCGCCATCGCGCGCGCGCTCGTCACGCAGCCGAGGTTGTTGCTCGCGGACGAGCCGACCGGAAACCTCGACACCAAGACCAGCGAGGAGATCCTGAACCTGATGGTCGAGCTCAACCAGACGCGCGGTTTGACCATCATGATGGTCACGCACGAACCCGAAGCGGCGGCTTACGCGCAGCGCGTGTTGATGTTTGTCGACGGCAAGCTTGTCCAGGATGGCCCGCCCGAGGAGGTGCTCTCGTGAGCCCCTTCGATATCTTACGCATGGCCTTTGGCGCGCTGACCAACAACAAGCTTCGCGCCTTGCTCACCTCGCTGGGGATCATCATCGGCGTGGCGTCAGTGATCCTGATGATTCACCTCGGGCAATCCGCCAGCAGGTCCGTCACGCAGACGATCAGCAACCTCGGGAGCAACCTGATCATCATCCAGCCCGCGCGCTCCAAGCGCGGCGCAGGAGGCCAGCGTATCCGCGCCGATAACTTCGAGATCGAGGACGTCGACGCGATCAAGCGAGGCATCCCTGGCGTGATGGCCGCGCCTGCGATCTTCCACGGCGCGCTCCTGATGTACGGCTCCACCGCTCGCGCCGGGAGCATCACGGGGACAAACAACGATTACCTGGATGTGCGATCCTGGAAACTCGACGCCGGGCGCCTCTTCGATCCTGCCGAGGTCGCCAGCGGAGCGCCGGTGTGTATCTTGGGGCAGACGATCGTCGAGGAGCTTTATGGCGAGCGCCAACCACTGGGGACCACGCTGCGCCTGGATCGCAACTCGTGCCAGGTCATCGGCGTCCTCCAGGAGAAGGGCAACACCGCAGGCAATGATCAGGACGATGTGCTCCTGATGCCATGGCGCGCGGTGCAGCGTCGCTTTAAAGGGCGCGATGAGGTCGACCTTATCTTTGCCGGGACGCGCTCTTCCGATCAGGTGCCACGCATCAAATCGAGCATCGAGATCCTCTTGCGCACGCGCCGTGGCATCACGGGCGACGAGGAGGATGACTTCGAGGTCCGCGACCTCCAGGAGATCGTACAGACGCTCGAACAGGTGACCTTGACGCTGACCGCATTGCTCGGCGCCATCGCTGCGATCAGCTTGTTGGTCGGGAGCATCGGCATCATGAACATCATGTTGGTGTCCGTGACCGAGCGAACGCGCGAGATCGGCGTCAGGTTGGCCATCGGCGCGACCGCCCGGGATGTGCAGATCCAGTTCCTGGTGGAAGCGAGCGTGTTGAGCGCCATCGGCGGTGTGATTGGCATCGCGGTTGGTCTCGGCGCGACATGGATCATCGCGACCTTGCTCGAGCTTCCGTTGGTGATTTCTTACCCGGCGGTGTTTATCAGCGTCGGCTTCTCGGCGCTTATCGGGATCGTCTTCGGTTTTGTACCCGCGCGAAAAGCTGCCCACTTGAACCCTATCGAAGCATTGCGACATGAATAGACCTCGACGCTCACCACGCCTGTTTGCCATGTCCATCCTCGCGCTCGGGCTATGTTGTTCCGCGCAGGCGTTCGCGCAGCAACCGATGACGCTCGATGATGCCATCGCCACGGCGGTGCAAAACAGCCCCTCGCTCGCCACTCAGAAGGTCGCTGAGCAGAGCGCCGAGCAAGCGCGCGTCCGCGAGAAGACGCGCTATGTCCCGCTGGCCAACGCCGAGGGCGGCATCAGGCGCGGCCAGACCCCGCAGCAGAGCCCGATGGGCGTGCGCTTTATCACCACGCAGGCCGTGACCACACAGGCCGGGCTCTCTTACCGCTCCGCCTGGGGAACTCAGGTGTCAGGCGGCATGAACCTCGAGCGCAGCGTCAGTGATTCTGTCATCCTCGGAAACCTCGGTACCGTCTGGGGCGTGGGGATGACGCTCGCGGTGACGCAACCGTGGCGCAGAGGGTTTGGTCCAGAGATCGGCCGCGCGTCCTTGCGTGATGCAGAGTTGGGCATCGATCAGGCCGAGCTCGAGTCCGCGCGCATCGAGCGCCAGCTCACGCGCGATGTGCGCCTGGCGTACTGGCAGCTCTGGTACGCCGATCGCGAGATCGAGATCGCGCAGCAGGCGCTCGAGATCACGCAGCAAGCGAGAGAGCAGGGCGTCGCCAGGATCTCTGTCGGACTTGGCGCCGGGATCGATGTCATCACGCTCGATACTGAAATCGCCAGCGCCGAGGAGCGCCTCGTCATCGCTCAGAACACGCGACGCTCGCGCCAGATCGAGCTGGCGAGGTTGCTCGGTGTCGACATCTCCGAGGCATCCTCGCTCGAAATCACCGCGACCCCTCCCGCGACGCGAGCGACGCCATCGGTCGCCTCGGTGCGCGAGTCCGCCAGGCAACAGTCTCCAGAGCTCGCGCGCCTCGCGCTCGAGCGCGAGCGCGCAGAAATCGCCGTCTTGCTCGCAGAGGATCAGGCCAAGATGAACCTCGAGACGATCGGCTCGGTCAACGTCAACGGCCTCGGGTCGAGCGCTGGCGAAGCGTTCTCGCAGTTCGCCAGGTTCGAGGCCGTCGTCGGGTACCTCGGCGT
>Ga0208061_100418_pt1 | contig 11653 bp, 9 predicted proteins | sample DeeseametaMP0555_FD_184209 | JGI IMG/M metagenome (GOLD analysis project Ga0208061, IMG submission 184209) | Marine microbial communities from the Deep Atlantic Ocean - MP0555 (SPAdes) | ecosystem: Environmental > Aquatic > Marine > Oceanic | place: South Atlantic Ocean | collected 2011-01-23 | reverse complement strand
GGAGGAGTTGTTTTTGGGGGCGCTGCGCGAGCGGTTTGGCGCGAGGGGGATCGAGGTGATCGCGTGGTCGATAGGAGAGGAGCGATTGGAGCAGGCGATGCGCGGGAGCGCGGGCGCGATCGTGGAGGTTCCCTGGGAGGCGTTGCTCGAGGGGGGAGATGAGCCAGAGGTGCTCGGGCGAGGCGTGAGGTTTGTGCGCGAGGGGATGGATGGGGCGCTCTCGGGTGGCGTGGTCAAGGTGTCGTGGTTGTTTGACGCGAGCAACATGGGGGAGGCGCAGGACGAGGAGGGGGTGTATGTGCCTGGGAGCGGCGGCGAGCTGCGCGCGTTACTCAGCTGGGTGATGGAGGGGGAGCTGTCGCGGTATATGGGAGGAGAGGGGGCGCACCCTGTGATCGGGCTGTGCGCGCGTGCTCTGGATATAAGGGAGCGCGCCAGGGGGGCGAGGCTGATGCTCGAGAGGGGGAAGCCAGGGCGTCGCTACAAGCTCTCGCTGGGGGAGAAGAGCGAGCGTTCAAGCGGCGAAATCGGTTGGTAGGAGGATGTAGGGTAGAATTTGCGAGAGAGACGCTGGACCATCTCCGATTCGTTTGTTATTCTGCAGCGGTAGGGTAAAACGGAGAACGCGCCGACGCACAAAAACAATTCAGGCAGCTCATCTTTGGGAACCGGCTTCAGAAATTGGGTGTGAAGTCAACAGACCCGAGTCGAGAAGCCGAACTATCCTTCGTCCAAGAGGGCAGCACGGAGAAGCCATGGCTAAGAAGAAACTGTTGATCGCGGCGATCGTCGTCGGTGCTCTTGCGGCGATTCTGATGGCGCTTTACGCCCAGCAGATGAACAAGGAGAAGCAAGAGCTCATCGGTGAGACGGTGGCAGTCGTCAAGGCTGCACGCAACATCCCGGCGGGCACTCCGCTCACGCAGGACTTGGTGACCACCGATCAGGTGCCACGCAAGTTCCTTCCCCCCAACCCGATCATGAAAGACGATCTGGGCATCTACCTCGATACGCCGCTGGCGGTGAACGTGACGGAGGGGTCGATGATCCTGACGAGCGATTTCTCGGTGGCCGAGGTCTCGAGGGATCTCTCGGGTAAGATTCCGGCGGACGAGCGCGCGCTGTCGATCCCTGTGGACGCCATCAGCGGCGTCTCCGGGTTGCTGACACCGGGTGATCGCGTCGACTTGCTCGGCACCTTCCCGGTCTCCTCGAAAGAGGAATTGATCCCTGACGCGTCGGGCGGCGGCAGCGTCGGCTACGTGACGATGACCTTGCTCCAGAACGTGACGTTGCTCGCGGTCGGCCAGCAGCTCTCGAGCGTGAGCGCGCAGCAGGATGGACGTCGCAACAACTACTCGACGGTGACGCTGTCGGTGACGGTCGACGAGGCCGAGTTGCTGACCATCGCGCAGACGCGCGGTAAGTTGATGCTCCTGCTTCGTAACCGCGAAGACATCAAGACTGTGGCTGTGACCAAGCGCACCTTGAAAGAGGTCCTCCAGGATCTCGAGGTCATCCAGGAAGAGCGCGTCAAGCGCGTCAAGCGCAAGGTTCGCAAGAAGCCGGTCGTCAAGAAGCCAGCTATCGACATCAGCTCGGGTAACCAGTAAGAATCACTGGTACATCGCCGAATTCAGGAGACGCCGCGGGTTCCTTCTCAGGGAATCCGCGGCGTCTCTCTTTTCTTGGCAGGTTGTTTTGTGGCGCGCCCCTCGAAGCGTCTGTACGAGCAGCCTCGTGTAGGAATCATGATGGCGTGAATCCAGGGAGCATGTTAAGAAAGATGAGAAGTGACTGATTGGAAGGTGTCATGCAACACCCAACCACGCCGAGTTCCGTTTGAAGGGGCGCGATAGGGTTTGGTTTTGCGGTGGTCTCGAAGGGATGGAACGTTCGGGCTACCAGCACCATGGAAAAACTGATTGCGGTGATGGCGCAGGGGAGCTCTGAGTATGTTCAATCGCATGGTGGCTGGCTGTACGGTAGCGGTGATGGGGCTGATGGCCCTGAGTGGAGAGGCGCACGCGCAGCAGCCTGACAAGGAGTTCACGATCGCCATCGGCGAGACGTTGACCTTCTCGGCGAGTGGTATCTCGCGTGTGTTCGTCGGTATCGATACGATCGCCAACGCCAAACCGAGCGCGGACGGTCGCCAGATCATCGTCACGGGGCTGACGTCCGGCGTGACGACGATGAACTTCTACTCGCGAAACAACCAGAAGACGATCCTGGTGCGCGTGGTGGGGATCAACCCGCTCTCGCTCGCGCAGGAGGTCCGCACGGTGCTCGGAGAGCGCTCGGGCGTGGATGTTCGCGTGGTCAACGGGCGCGTGTTGCTCGAGGGCGAGGTCGCCAGTGAGACCTTCAAGAAGCGCATCGAGAAGCTCGTGGTGCTCTATCCCGACCAGGTCTTGAACTTCACGACCTTCCGCGAGTCTTTCGTGGAGGGCGCGAAGATGGTGGCTGTGGAGGTGGACTTCATCCAGCTCGCGGTGACCGATCGCGATCAGCTCGGCGTGAAGTGGGGCCAGTTCTTTGGCGCGAACCTCGCGTTCGGATCGGGCGATGTGCCGCTCTTCTACCCGGCTGGCGGCGCAGGTGGCGGCGCGGGCGGGAACGGCCTCGGGCCAGGCGTGTTGCCGAGCGATCCTCCCAACCCCGCGAGGCTCCCTTCGCCAGCGATCGGGCTGACGGGCGGGCAGGGGTTGACCTCTTACTTCTCCGTCGTCGGTAACCTGAACATGGCGCTCGATCTGTTGGTCGAGCACGGCCTGATCAAGACGCGCCAGCATGGCGTGATCGTGACCGAGGCGGGCACCGAGGCGACCTACCAGGTCGGCGGCACGCTGAACATTCGGGTGGCGACGGGGCTTGGCGCCTCGGATATCCGCGAGCTGCCTTATGGCCTCCGCGTGACGATCAAGCCGATCGTGGACGTCGACAACCGCGTCAAGCTCAACGTGGATGCCACATATAGCGAGCTCGACTACGCGAACGCGGTCGACTCCGTCCCTGGCATCCGCAACAGCAGCATCAAGGGCGTGGTCAACATGCAGGAGGGCCAGAGCGTGTTGCTCAGTGGGATCACGAGCAACCAGGTCACCTCCACAGAGCAGGGCTGGTGGTTGCTCTCGAAAATCCCTATCCTTGGGTGGTTGTTCAAGTCGCGCGACTATCTCGGCCAGCGCCTCGATAACGCGCTCTTTGTCACGCCACGCATTTACGAGCCAGGCGGCAAGGTGCACAAGACCCTCGTCAGAGGGGTCTATGACAGCATGCTCAAGAACGGTGTGGAGCCCACCGATCTCCCCGAGCTTTCGGACGCACCTGCGACCTCGAGTCGTAACACAGGTGGCGGGAGTGAAGGTGGCGGATTCGAGGAATGAGGTGTCATGAGACGAGTACGAGTGCTGGATAACCAGGGGCAAGAGTACTTTTACCCGATCGAGCGACCGGTCGGAGAGATCACGATCGGTCGCAGCAAGAACAACGACATCGTGCTCGGGAGCAAGACGGTTTCGCGCCGTCACGCGATCCTGAAGGTGATGAACGATCGGGTCGTGCTGGTCAACCAATCGCCAAACGGCGTGTATGTCGGAAACGAGCGCGTCGAGGAATCGCGCGAGCTCTACCCTGGTGAGTTCGCCACGATCGACATCTACCGCATCTGCGTGGAGTCCGATCGCGCCATGGGAGGGCCTCCTGGGCCTGGGCCAGGACCTGGTCCGCAGCAACAGCAGCAGCCCATGGGGTATGGCAACCCCGCCATGCAACAGCAGCAGCGTATGCCCGGGCCAAACCCGGGCATGCCGCCGCAGCAACAGCATCAGCAGCGCATGCCTCAACCACAGCAGGCGCCTCAGCCACAACAGCAGCCCAGGGCGCCTCGCCCGAGCGCGCCGCGTCCCAGCGGCAAGAAGAACGATCAGGCCTCCTTTGATCGCTTCATGGAAGAGATGCTCGGGCACATGGACAAGGAGGAGCCGCGCACCAACCTCAACGGCGACGAGGTGCAGCGCCTCGATCGTCAAGCGCAGCGGCGCATGGTCGATTACAAGTCGCGCATTCACGAGATGCTCAAGGAGCGCCTCGACTTGCACTCCTTCGAGATCTCGGATTACCGCAACCCGAAGGTGATCCGTCAGGTGTCGACAAAGCTCAAGGAGGTCTTGACGGCCACCCTGAACGAGATCCCACCCCCGTATACAAAAGATGACGCCTTCAAGCAGATGATGGATGAGGTCTGCGGCCTCGGTCCGATCGAGGATCTGATCCAGCACAAGAAGGTGACCGAGATCATGGTCGTCGACAGGGACCATATCTACGCCGAGCTCGACGGCGAGCTGGTGTTGACGGACCGTTATTTTAGCGGCGAGAAGTCGATGATGACGGTCATCGAGCGTATCGTCGTCCCGCGCGGTCGTCGCATCGACGAGTCGTCGCCGCTGGTGGATACGCGTCTGGCGGATGGTTCTCGCGTGAACGCGGTGATTCGACCGCTGGCGCTCAAGGACCCATGCCTGACGATTCGTAAGTTCCCCGAGGATCGCCTGACGGCAAAAGATCTGGTGCGCTTTGGCAGCTTCACGCAAGACATGGCCAAGTTCATCGGTCGCGCGGTGCGCGCGCGCAAGAATATCATCATCTCCGGCGGTACCGGCTCTGGGAAGACGACCTTGCTCAACGTGATGTCGAGCTTTATCGGCCCGACGGAGCGCGTGGTGACGATCGAGGACGCGGCCGAGCTCCAGCTTCAGCAGGAACACGTGGTGAGTCTCGAGACCAAGCCTCCGAACATGGAGGGCAAGGGCGAGATCTCGATCCGCGACCTGGTCAAGAACGCGCTGCGTATGCGTCCGGATCGTATCGTCGTCGGCGAGTGTCGTGGCGGCGAGGCGCTCGACATGTTGCAGGCGATGAACACGGGTCACGATGGCTCGATGACGACGGTGCACTCCAACAGCCCGGTCGAAGCGATCGCGCGTCTGGAGACGCTGGTGTTGATGAGTGGTATGGAGTTGCCGACGCGCGCGATTCGCGAGCAGATCGCCAACTCCGTGGACGTGATCGTGCAGCAGTCGCGCTTTAGCGATGGCTCTCGCCGGGTCTCCTACATCTCCGAGGTCGTCGGGATCGACGATGACGGTTTCGTGCAGATCGAGGACATCTATCGCTACAAGGCGATCGGGATGGACGAGAACAACAAGGTCCAGGGCTACCACATGGCGACAGGGTATTTGCCCTCTTTCCTGAACGACTTCATCGTCTTGGGGCTCGCGAGCCCGGATGATTTCTTCTGAAAGGACAAGGGCTTCTGGGTTGCGAAAGCCCTTATCGGTAGCTACACTAGGCCCATGAGAGAGGGTCTCGCGCGAAGACCTTGTCGGTGTAGGGGGAGTTCCTCCAAAAACCCACAGGGCAAACAAGGGAGCGCAGGGCGCTCCGAGCGCATGATGCAAGCAAGAGAGGAGCGTGCAAGATGTCGACGCCTTATCTGATCGGGGCAACTGTGTTGCTCTTTCTGGCGTGCTTTCTGGCGGTATACGGCGGTGGTGACTGGGTCGCCGCGCGCCTGTCGCAGGAAGCCAGCGTCTACGAGAAGTTCATCGGAAAGAAGCTGCGCCGCCTCTTCCTGAGCATCACGCCTCAGGAATTTATCATCGGGCATATCATCTTCATCATCGTCGCCGTGGCGCTCGCGAGCTATGGGCTTGGCGGTGTGTTGCTGGGGATTCCGCTCGGGCTCGGCGTGGGCGTGATCATCCCCTCGATCTGGCTCGATATGCAGTGGACCGCGCGCCTCAAGATGGTCGAGGAGCAAGTCGAGGAGGCGCTGGTCTATATGGCCAACAGCTTCAAGGCGAACCCCTCCTTGCCCGAGGCGTTCCAGGACGTGTGCAACTCGATGGGGCCACCGATCACGCAGGAGATCAGCGTGATGCTTCGCGAGTACAAGCTCGGTACGCCGCTCGATCAAGCGCTCATCAACCTCCAAAAGCGAGTCCCCGCGCGCAACCTCCAGCTGGCCGTGGCCGCGCTGCTCGTTGGCCGAACGGTCGGTGGCAACATCCCGAAGATTCTGGAAGATACCAGCACGACGATTCGCGAGTCTTACCGCCTCGAGCGCGTCATCGATACACAGACCGCGCAGGGCCGTATGCAGGCGTGGGTGATGGGGTCGGCGCCGGCGGCCATCTGCGTGGTGTTCTACTTCATGGACCCCACGCTCATCGAGCCGCTGTTCAACAACTTCATCGGGTACTGTATCCTGGCGGTCGCGGTCGCGTTCAACGTGGTGGGCGTCGTGCTCATCCTCAAGATCGTGGCGATCGACGTCTAAAGCAGGCGATTGTTTCACCGTCTCTGGCGCTGGTCAGAGGGGGTGGTAGTGTCAGAGAAGCGCGTCAAGTGAGCGGCTCGTTAGGAGCCGCCGAACGAACAAGGTGAGAGCAAGGATTCACCATGCCAAACTTACCACCAGGCTCCACACAGATCATGTTTGTGGGGATTATCGTCCTCACCTTCCTGGCATTCTCGATGTTTGTCTGGGGCATTGTCCCCGACGAGGTGGATGAGGAAGACATCTACGGCTACCGCCTGACCAAGCGAAAGCGCCTGGTCGAGGAGAACGGCCTGTATGCGATGGTGCTGCCGCTCGTGAAGCTGTTCGCGCACCACTTCAGCAACCTCCCGGACAACTTCCTGGGGATCGATGTCGCCGCCAAGCGCGAGAGCATCCGGGATCGTCTGATCCGCTCCGGCTACATGGGCGCGTTCACGCCAAACGAGTTTTGGGGGATGTGTTGTGTGGCGGGGCTCGGCATCTTCGCTGTCTTCCTGTTCATGACCTGGCTCGCGCAAGGGTTCCCCAACGTGCCCGTGGCGCTTATCTTTGGCACCGCCGGCGTCGTGCTCCCTTACCTGCAACTCGACACCGCCATCGGCGAACGCCTCGTCGAGATCGACCGTCGCCTTCCATACGCGATCGACCTCCTCGTGTTGTCGATGCGCGCTGGTCTGGACTTCATGACGGCGCTCGATCGCGTGGTCACCAACGGCCTCGAGCAGAACCCTGATGACCCGATGGTCCAGGAGCTCGGTGTGGTCCTCCAGGAGATGCGCGTCGGTACGGCGCGCGCCGATGCCCTGATCAACCTGTGCGAGCGCGTCAAGTCGGATTACCTCAAGTCGATGGTCGGTTCGATCCTCCAGTCGGAGAAGCGTGGTACGCCGCTGGCGAGCGTGCTCGAGGTTCAGATCGGTACGATCCGCAACAAACGAACTCAAAAAATCGAGAAGGCCGCCAGTGAGGCCGCCGTCAAAATCCTCGGTCCGTTGATGTTTATCTTCGCTGCCGTGCTCGTGATTGTGATTGGCTCGATGATCCTCAAGATCAAGACAGATACACAATGACGCCGTAAGGCGCTTGGATGATATGGCACCACGAGCGTTGTTTTATCTCTCGTCATTCGTAGGATGAGGAGAGAGCAACCTCGTATCAGCCACCACTACCCGGGACAAAGAGATGCCTTCATTTTGGTTCGAGACCAACCTTAACGGGAGTCCCCAGAACGTTCAGTTCAATCGCGCCCCGATCGTGATCGGGCGGGGACAGGGGGTGGACTTCCTCATCGAACACCCCACCGTTTCGCGACAGCACGGTCAGATCGTTCACGACCCCGCGCGCGGTTACAGGCTCGTCGTGATGTCTCGCGGCGGCATGACCGCCGTGGACGGCGCTCAGGTGGTCGGCGAGGTGCCGCTCTACAACGGCTCGCAGATTCACTTCGGACAGTGCGCGGTTGTCTTTCGCGCCAACGACGCCCCACAAAAACCTGGCGCAGGCGGTTTTGGCGCCGGGCAATCCGGCAACTTCGGCGCCCACCAGTCCGGTAACTTTGGCGCGCAACAGTCTGGCAACTTTGGCGCGGCTCCTTCCCAAGGCGGAGGGTTCCAGGCAAATTCGCCATCGCCATCGCCGTCCCCCTCGCCCGCTGGCCTCGGCGCGATGAACCTCGAGGATATCGGCAAGGGCAACGAGGACAGCAAACCTGCCAACGTGTGGGAAGAGATCGCCGCCAGCGCCGAGGCGATGGACGAGGACTCCGCTGACTCCGGTGGCTGGACCGATGACGCCCCTTCAGACAACGACTACTACGCGCGGATGCAGGCAGCCAGCGCGCGCGGTGACGAGAAAGCCAAGGGGCTCAACCCGATCCTCATGATCGCGGTCGTGCTTGTCGCCGCCGCCATGGTTTACGTCTTCTTCTTCATGGGCGCAGGAGCCTCTGGACCCGCAGAGGTCAAGGTCGCCATGGAGGATAAACCCCCCGTCGAGCTCGATAACGTCAGCTGCCTTGGCGAGGAAGATTGTGTCACACAAGCCAAGCAGCGCTTCGCCGTCGGCAAGCAGCTCCTCGAGAAGAAGGACGTGCACGTCTCCAACCTGTTCGAGGGCTACAAGAAGATGCTCGAGGTCAAGGCGCTGATCGAGCAGGGCAAGGCCAAGACCCCCGCAGGGCTCGAAGAGGCGGACACCTTCATCGAAGAGTCGCGCTCCGAACTCGACAGGATCTTCCGCGAGCAACGCCTGCTCTTTAACCGTTATGGCAAGCGCCAGATGCACAAGCAGCAGCTCCAGGCGCTCGACACCATCAACAGTTACTTCCCGGACAAGACCACGCCCGAGTACCAGTGGGCCTACGAGAAGGAAGTCGAGCTGCGCAAGAAAGGGATCAGCCGCCGCTGAGTGGTTTCCTCTAGCCTTCTTATCCGACGGATCTGTTTCAATCATGATCGCATCAGCAGATAAGCGCGCGCCCTACACAGTTAAGGCGCGCGCTCTCATTTTGACGCTTCTCTTCCTCTCATCGCTCCCCCTTTCAGGGTGCGCGCTCTCGACGACCGATCGCGCCGATGAAGCCTACAAGCGTGGCGAGTACAACCGCGCGATCGAACTCTACGAGGAGGCGATCGGCGATGGCAGCCGCGACCCGGAGGTCTTCTACCGCGCCGCGCAGGCGTCGCTAAAGGTTGGCGACCTCGCTGGCGCCGAGCGCTACTACAGCCGCGCGATCCGCTACGGCGGCGGCGTGCCCGTGATGCGCGCGCTGGCGCAGCTCTACATCCAGACGAGCAACTACACGCGCGCCGCGCAGGTGCTCTACGAGCTGCTCAACTACGATCCTGAACAGCAACCGATCTACAATAACCTCGGCACCTCGTTGATGTACGCCGGGAGCCCATTCGCCGCAGAGAGCTACCTGCTCGTCGCGCAGCAGATGGACCCGAAAGATCCTGTCCCCTACGTCAACCTCGGGCTCCTCTACGATCGCCACATGAACCAGGCAGAGCTCGGCGCCGAGTTCTACCAGTGTTACCTCTCCCTGAGCTCCCCAAAGGCCGAACAGCGTCAGCAAATCCTGATGCGGCTCAAGGAGATCGGGCAACCCTCCTCGGCGCAGGGGACGGACAGGTTGGTCGTTTGCGGTGAGGTGTATGCGCCCAAGCGTCGCGCTGGCCCATCGCCTGGCGAGCTTCGAAAGGCGCTGGGGATCGAGGAAGATGAGGTCGCCTCCAGGGAGAAAGAGATCGAGCTCGGTGGAAAGGAGGACCCGGAATCCACCACAGGAGAGGTCATCGTTCAATCGAGCGGCGGCAAGGCGCCCGAGCCTTCAAAGACCACCCCCACGGTGGTCACGACCAAGGATGAGCCCACAGATCCTGATCAGGCCGCGCGCGATCTGGCGCGGGAGAATTACGCCAAGGGCGATTATGCCGCCGCAGGCAGAGCGCTCGAGACGATCCCCTCCGATCGCATGAGCGCCGAGGATGCTCGCCTCATGGCTCGTGTTCAGAAATCACTCGACCAGCCGCTCGATGCCGAGACCTGGTGGCGGCTCTCGCTCGAGCGAGAGCCGAACAGCGTCGCGCTCGCAGAGTTGCTCAAGTTGATGCGCGAGCAAAAACGGACCGCTGACGCCGCGGCGTTGTGCCAGATGTACAAGGGACATCCTGAGCTCAAGGCTGTCGCACACTATTGCCCGACGAAGTAGCTCTTTCGAGAGAGGGTTTAACCTCGAGCGTCCCGGCGCTCGCATGCACAGAGGATGGATCACCATGCTCGCCAAAGCTTGCACCACCTTGCGTCACCCCAGGGGCGCTTCTGCTGTCGAACTCATCATCGCGCTCATCCTGAGCGCGCTCGTTGTCATGGGGGTCGTGCGGTTGTTTGGCGCGACCATCGAAGAGAAGTTTCGCGATGGTGACGAGCGCATCTCCGGCATGGATCAGGAGCGAGAGGGTGGCAATGGCGGGAGCCAGGTCGTCGCTGCGCCCGATGCTCTCGAGGGCGATAACGCGGGCTCGGCCAAGGGCAATCGCGTGTCCATCAAGGAGAAGAAGGGCTTTGGCTTTGGCGATGATGGCGGCAAAAACGAACTCACCGAGGAGGAGCGCGCCGAACAACAGCGGCTCAAGAAGGCGCAGGAGAAGGGCTACGCTGTCAAGCAGCGCAAGTCCGACTACGAGCGCCGCTTCGGAGGAGGCAAGGACGATGATCGCGTTCGCAAGGATGCGGACAGGCGCGCCGTGCGTCTGCCCGGTGATCGTCCCACCGTGGAGGCCCGCATCAACCCCTTTATCCTCTTGCTCCTCTTCCTGATCGCAGGCGCGCTCGTCTACTTTATCTTCAAGGGTCAGACCGTCGGCAACGACAGCTAGAGCGAAACTCTCGAGGTGTGCTCTTGCAACCCGCGGTGGCCAGCCCCGTTTGGGGGCAGTTTTTTTGCCAGCGGTTTTCGGGCGACTTCACGGGCATCAAAAAAACTGCCCCCAAACGGGGCTGGGCGAGGCGCTGGCGAGGGCACGAAGCGAGCCTTGGCGATGCTCTATTCGATGGCGCGTAGCACCCAGCGAAAGAGCACTTGCCCACCCACCAAGAACAACACATCGAGCGCGAGCATCAGTCGAATCCAGCTCCAGGCCGAGTCGATCTCACCGCCAGGATCGTACAGCGTCGCGACGGCTTTGACGCCCCCGATGAGCAACGGCACGAGCAGCGGGTACAACAGCAGCGGCATGAGCACCTCGCGCAGCCTGTGGTGCACGAGCATCGCCGAGAGCAGGGTGCCGAGCGCTGTGAAGCCGAGCGTGCCTGCGCCGACGGCGGCAAAGAATGGAGCAGGGTAGGTGAGGATCGGCGCCTTGAAGGCGAGCGAGAGCAGCGGGATGAGCACCGCCTCGAAGATGAGCATGAAGCAGAGGTTGGTGAAGAGCTTCCCGAGATACAGGCTAAAGCCTGTCCCGGGGATGAGCGCCAGCGCGCGCAGGCAGCCCGTCTCGCGCTCGTCCGCGAAGGTTCTCGAGACCGCCAGCGTGCCCGCGAACGTGATCGAGATCCAGAGGATGCCGGGGAAGATCATCGCCACGTCGCGATCGCGCGTGTAGAAGGCGAACGTAAAGATCACCATCAACAGCACCGAGAACGAAATCGTCGTCAGCGTGATCTCTCGCGTGCGGAGCTCGCGGCGCAGGTCCTTGCGCACGATGGCGAGCGTCTGTCGCAGAAGCTTGTTCATCTCAGGCGTGGGCTTCGTAGGTGGCGATGATATCGCGCGCCGAGGTCGGGTTGCCCTTGTGTGCGACCTTT
>Ga0208061_100417_pt1 | contig 11726 bp, 10 predicted proteins | sample DeeseametaMP0555_FD_184209 | JGI IMG/M metagenome (GOLD analysis project Ga0208061, IMG submission 184209) | Marine microbial communities from the Deep Atlantic Ocean - MP0555 (SPAdes) | ecosystem: Environmental > Aquatic > Marine > Oceanic | place: South Atlantic Ocean | collected 2011-01-23 | reverse complement strand
GGGAGCCACGGCTTTTGGTTCACCAAAAGCGGCAAAATAAAAGGAGCGAGGGTGGTTTTTGCCTCAAATGAGGCAAAAACCACCCTCGCTCCTTTTATTTTGCCTCGAAAGTCATTTTGCCTCGAAAGAAGGCGGCGCTGGCTCCCATCGCGATTCTGACAGCACCGCTCCCTCGCGCTCGAGCGCGGCCTGTTTGACCGGGTTCCAGACATAAATCCAGGCCGTTTCATGTGCGCTGGCCGAGGTGATGACCTCGGCGCGTTGCCGAAGGTAGAGCGAGCTTTGTGGTGCCGCGCAGGAGTATCCTTCGAGGTCGTCGAGGGCGCGAAGCGTCACCCGGTAGCTTTCTTCGCCAACCCACACGAGGACCCCTTCGATGGTCTCCTCGCCAGGCGTGATCGCGGGATAGTTCCCCGCGCGAAGGTGCCAGAGCTGCCACCCTGTGGCCGTCGCGTCGCTGTAATGCTCGAAGACATCCTGGAGCAGGTGCCAGTTGCGCTGGCCGGGCATCAGCGTCCCGTAGACAAAGAAGGGGAGGTTCATCGGGCGTCAGTTGCTCGCCATGATGTCGAAGACGAGCTGCTCCAAAATCAGTTGGTCATCGAGCTTGCTCGACTTGAGCAGCATGTCCACATCCACGAGGCGCTCGAGCAGGTGCTCGACCTTCTGCGCGCTGAACTTCCTGGCGTGTCGGTCGTAATCCTTCAGGAAGTATGGCGAGACGCCCGCGGCGCTGGCGCGCTCGTTGCGTCCGGCGTGTCGAATCGAGGGGTCCTGCAACTTGGCGATGATGCGAAAGTGTCTGGCGATCATCTGGTTGATCATGATCGCGGCCTCGCCGCTGAGCATCATCTTCTCCAGGATGTGCAGCGCCTGCTCCATGTGTCGCTCACCGAGCGCATCGGTCAACTCGAAGACCGTGTTGACCTTGGTGTCGGCGATGATCTCCTGGACCTGGGCGATCGAGACATCGCGCTGTTGTTCGGAGTTTCCGACGAACAGGTCGAGCTTCTCGAGCGCGGCGTCCAGATCCGCGAGCTTGCTCCCGACCGCCTCGCTCAGGTAGGCGACCGAGTCGCGCTCGAGGCGCATCTTCCGATGCCTCGCCCTCTTGTGGATGAAGTCCTCCACGTCCTCTTGATAGAAGGACTTGAACTCGCACACCTCGGCCGCCTTCTTGAGCTTTCGGATGATGCCGAGGCGCCCGTCGACCTTCTTCTCCGAGGTCATGGCGTGGATGATCAGGCAGGTCGTCGGCGCGGGATTGGTGAAGTAGTCCTCGAGCGCGTCGAGCTGCTTCAGGTCCATCTCTTGCAAATCGCGAAGCAACACCACGCGCCGCTTGCACATGAACGGGAGCGTCTCGACCGCGGAGCGGAGCGTATCCCCCGAGGTGCTCTTGGCGTGGAAGGCGTCGTAGTTAAAGTCATTCAGGCCATCTGGCGCGGCCAGTTCGATGACGGCCTGCACGGCGTGATCGAGCAAATAGGACTCCTCGCCGTGCAAGAAATAGATCATCTCCGGGTCTTTGGCCCGGTTGACCGTGGTGAAGAACTTTGTGGCGATATCACTCGGGCGAGGCTTTGCCATCGGTGCGTGCTCCAGCGGAGAGGATGTCTCGGGCGGTGTGATCGATCATGCAAGAGGCGTTGGCTGCCGCGGCCGCGAGCGCCTCGGTCTCGACGAGCCGCGCGCGTTCGATGCGTTCTGTCGCGGTGGTCGCCTGGATGGCGCGCTGCTCGGTAATCTCGACGCGCTCGAGCGCGTTATTGTTCCTGTCGACCAGGTCACAGGCAAGCGTCACGCGCGCCATCAGCTGCTGGTCGAACCCCCGCGTCTCGCTCTCGATGGCCACACAACGCACCCTCAGGTCATAGCCAGGAAGCTCTCCCCAGCGCGCCTGCGTCGGGCCGCATCGCTCGAGCTCCTGGGTCAAGGTCTGGGTGGCGCGTTGCAAATCGAGGGAGCGATCAGCGGGGGCGCTGATGGTCTCGACGAGCAAGCGCACGTTTGCCTCACGAGTGTCCTGCGAAGAGGCTCCAGATTCAGCTCGGTTGGCCCATCCATACCGCGCACAACCTCCCAGTCCGAGAATAAAGACCGCGAGGATCACGAGGTGTGTGTGACATGTCAAAGGGCGTCTCATCAACGGTATCGATCGCTGCGTTGGTTGTCGCGACATGCGCGCGCTCTGGAGAGTCTTAGCACGTCACTCGGTCGGGCGGCCAGATCGTGGATCGATCTGTTTGATTCCAGGTTGTGTCCTGTCACTGCACGTCGGTATGCTCGGGCATCGGACGTGAGGTGTGCTCGTTGGAGGTCAGGTTGCGCGGCGCGAAGAGTACAGGTTGTTTTTTGATCTCGAGCGCGATGCTGCTTGTCAGCGTCGCGTGTCAGGATTCCCCCGAGGACGAGGTGAACACCTCCGAGCTCCCGAAAATCCCTCCCCCGAATCCCAGGACTCCCACGAACAACAGGGAGAACAACACCTCACGAGAGGAGACGACGCCGTCGATGGAGAACGCGACCTCGATGGAGGTCGCGGTCCCTGCGTGTGAGGGGCGAACCTTTGACCGCTTCCCCGAAGGCTTCACGTTTATCGACCCCGCAGATGGCTCCGAGACGTCCGAGTGCACGAGGATCGTGCGCGTGACCTCTTATTTGGCGACGCCGGAGTTACGAGAGCGCGTCACGCAGCCGCCTTCTTACTCCTATTTGATCCTGGCAGATGATGGACGTGTCGTGCTCGTCAATGGCGGATACACCCATCAGATTGTCGCCCTCGAGGAGGGGAAGCCTGTGTTCGAGGAGAACACCGAGCTTCGCTCGAAGATGAACTCGGTCGTGGGGTATCTGGCCAAAGGCAAGGGCTTGGCGGACATCGCCGCGATTTACATCGATCACGCGCACCCCGATCACACGATGCAGGCGTCCTGGGTTGCCAGGGCTCAGGAGCGCAGCGTCCCTGTCTGGATTGGAGAGGCGGACAAACGCCTCGCCACGGTGCGGGGCGCCGTGCTCGAAGAGTGCTCGACGCTGGAGGGCTTCCCTCAGGCGCTCGCTGATCTTCTCCCATCGTTCGTGGCGCCCGAGTTCGAGCTGAAGACGATCCCTGCCGACACGCCTGGCGAGTCATTCGATGGCGGCCATGGGGTCCAGCTCATCGCGGCGCCGAGCCATACGCCGGGGACGATCCTCGTCGGCGTGCCATCGCTCGGGGTGGTGGTGGCCAACAACCACCTCTGTCGCCAGGAGAACCCCGCCGACAACGATTGCCGCAACGAGCGGGAGAGCTCGGTTTGTCATGTGCCCTGCGAGCAATACGACGAGACGATCGCGAATCTTCCGCAGCGACCCGTCTATCTGCGCGTGCATCCTGAGCAATTCTCCCGCTGCGAGGAAGCGCAGTAGGTGGGGGGTAGGTCTTGACACGTTTCAGGGGCGGTGATAAATCAACCGCCCTTTGAGCAGATGCCCCGTGCGCGGGCAACGCTCGAGACATAAGAGTAGAGATATGACGAGGACCGCTCTCACACTGGATATCAGGGGTTCCTGATAAACGGCGAGGGGAGGTCTGATGAAACACCGGGCCGCGAACGGCGGCTCGCCATCGATTTTTCGGAGTGCTTCCATGGCAAACCACAAGTCCGCGCTCAAGCGCATCAAGCAGAACGAAAAGCGCCGCGTGCGCAACAAGTCCGTCCGCTCCAACCTCGCGACTCGCGTCAAGCAGTTCGACGAGGCCGTCGCATCGGGTAACGTCGAGGCCGCGGAGGAAGCTTTCCGCCTCGCCGAGTCGACGCTCCACCGCGCCGTGAGCAAGGGCGTCGTGCCTCGCGCTCGCGCATCGCGCAAGACGAGCCGCCTCGCACAGCGCCTCAACGCGCTTCGCCAGGCATGAGCGTCGCGCTCGCCCATCCAAATGGACGAGCGCACCGGTCTCGATCACCGAACGAGTGCACCTGACCTGTAGGTGAGATGCATCTCAGGTGATGAGACCACCGGCGAGTGAGAAAAGAATGAGGGGCGCGCGTGATGGTCTTTTTTTGACAATACATCACGCGCGCCCCTCGTCTTGTATCTGCCCGCTGTCAATGTTCGAAGGTGTTCAGGGCCGGTTCCGCGCTGTCAGGTTGACGCGCGGTCTCGAGAGGTTAGTTTCCAGCCGGGCCGTGTGCGGGGTAGAGTAGGTTATCCTGTGCCCCACGAGCACCGAGCTTTTCGATTTCTTGAACGAGGAGCCTCGGGCGAAGTGTTTCTTCTCCCGAGCAGTTCCTTTTGACGCGAGCAGCGCGTATGGCGAATGCACCACGCAAGAACCCTCCTCCCTCGAAAGATCCGACCGAACCGGAAGCAAACCCGATGCGCGGCAAGCTGATATGGGGGCTGATCTTTTTCTCGGTCATCGCGTTGATCGCGCTCACGCTCTTTCAACGTAACCCGACCGCCAAGGTCGTCCCCTACAGCGAGCTCAAGCAGCATATCAGCCAGGGGCATGTCGAGAAGGTGATCATCCACCAGGATGCTTACATCGACGCCTTGCCGACGCCTGATCACAAGAAGGAGCTCGAGGCCACCGAGGGCGAAGAGAAGACGTCAAGCTTGACGCCGCTCCAGGCGGATCGCTGGCGCGCGGTGCGGTTGCCCGAAGAGGACAACACGCTCGTGCCGCTGCTCGACAACCAGAAGGTCGCCTACGAGTTTCGCACAGGTTGCGACGAGGGCGGGATGCTCTGGTTGTGGCTGTTGCCGATGGTGTTGTTGTTCTTCTTCTACAGCTTCATGTTGCGTCGCGTCTCTGGAGGGATCGACGGAGGACCCGGTTCTCCCGCGATGGATTTCGGGAAGTCACGCGCCAAGATGTACGTCGAGGAAGGCACCGGCGTGACCTTCCAGGATGTCGCAGGTTGCGAGGAGGCCAAAGAGGAACTCCTCGAGGTCGTCGACTTTTTGCGCGAGCCAGAGCGCATCAGCAGGCTCGGCGGCAAGGTCCCCAAGGGGGTCCTGCTCGTCGGTCCTCCCGGCACAGGCAAGACCTTGCTCGCGAGGGCGGTCGCTGGCGAAGCTGGCGTCCCGTTCTTTAACCTGAGCGGCTCTGATTTTGTCGAGATGTTTGTCGGCGTCGGCGCGGCGCGCGTGCGTGATCTGTTCAAGCAGGCCACCGAGCACGCGCCATGCATCATCTTCGTCGACGAGCTCGATGCGATCGGCAAGTCGCGCGCGGGAAATCAAATCCAGACCAACGACGAGCGCGAGCAGACCTTGAACGCATTGCTCGTCGAGATGGATGGTTTCGACGCGCGCTCGGGAGTGATCCTGCTCGCCGCGACGAACCGCCCCGAGATCCTCGATCGCGCGCTGCTTCGCCCCGGTCGCTTTGACCGTCAGGTCCTGGTCGATCGCCCCGATATCCGAGGTCGTACAGCGATCCTCAATGTCCACGCGCGCCGCATCGTGATGAGCGATGAGGTCGACCTCGAGCTCGTCGCCGCGCAGACCCCAGGGTTTGTCGGCGCGGATCTGGCCAACGTCGTCAACGAGGCGGCCTTGCTCGGCGCACGCCGTGGCAAGGACTCCGTCGAGATGGATGACTTCCAAGAGGCGATCGAGCGCGTTATCGCAGGGCTGGAGAAGAAGAGCCGCCGCCTGAGCGAGAAAGAGAAGAACATCGTCGCCTACCACGAGTCGGGTCACGCGATCGTCGCCGCCGCGGTGGAGAACGCAGATCCTGTCCACAAGGTCTCGATCGTCTCGCGTGGCATGGGCGCGCTCGGCTACACCTTGCAGGTCCCGCTCGAAGATCGCTACCTGATGACAAGGCAGGAGCTCCTCGATCGCATCGCCATCTTGCTCGGCGGTCGAGCCGCCGAGCAGATCATCTTCGGCGATGTCTCCACGGGCGCCTCCAATGACCTCCAGCGCGTCACGAGCATCGCGCGTGGCATGGTCGCCGAGTATGGCATGAGCGAGGTCATCGGTCAGGTCCAGCACACCTCGCGCAACGAGAACTCCTTCCTCGGCGATGCGCTCTCGCAGCGTCCTTACTCGGACGAGACCGCGTTGCTCATCGACAAGGAAGTGCGTCAGATGGTCGAGGAGATCTACGCGATGACGTTGTTCATCCTCGAGACCAACGTGGACCTGTTGCACGAGATGAGCGATCTCCTCAAGAAGGATGAAGTCCTCGATGGAGAGCCGCTTCAGGCGATGCTCGATCGCGTCCTGGCGATCGACAAGGAGAACGTGCCCGAGCGCGATGGCACGCCATGACGCTCGATATCCTGCTGCTGGCCATATTCCTGCTGCTCTCCTACCTCGGCTGGCGCTCTGGCGTCACGGGGCAGGCGTTGCGCGTGGTCGCGGCGGTGAGCGTGATCCTCTTTACCTCGCCAGTGTCCTCGCTGTTGCGAGGCATTCTGTTTCCTCGAAAGACCGTCGTCGAGCCGCTGATCGAGGTCGGCTCGATGTTCCTGGCCACGATCGTCATCTACATTGGCATATCACTGGCGGGGTGGCTCATCATCAAGATCATGCGCCGCACGAGCGACACGCTCTCGGCCATGGATCACGCCGGTGGCGCCGCGCTCGGGGCCATCAAGGCGAGCCTGCTCGTCTACGTGTTTGGCGTCCTCGCGCTGCTCTCACAGGGGCCGCTCGAGGTCGTCGACAAGGATGACAAGCTCCACCTGCGCGATGGGCACGTGACCGCCTTCGTGGCGCGCTACAACATCCTCGCCCCATGGCGTTTCCCCGATGTGATGCACCTCCAGCGCGCCGTGAGGGTCGCCGATCACGCCGCCAACAAACGGCGCGGCGCGCAGCAACTGCGCGAGCACGGCGCCGCGGCCGATTTCATTCGACGCGAGGCGTTCCAGAAGCTGCTCGAGCGCGAGTCGCTCGTCGAAGCAGCGAGGGCGCAGAACCTCGCGCTGATCCTCGCTGACGAGGAGGCCCGCGCGTTCCTCAACGAGGACAAGCAAGTCGAGGAGCTGCGTAAGATCGACTGGGAGGAGGTCGAAGCCGATATCATCGGCGAGCCAAAGCCTCCCGAAAAGAACGCCCCGGATGACGCCAGCACGTCCGGGGATACTTCCTCTCCTGCAAAGGAATAAACGCTCCCCCAGGAGCGCTTCCAATGTCTCGATTGCCGATGCGCATCAAGGGGATACGGTGGGGTTTTGTTCCACATCCTCTTGACAGCGTGAGGCGTTGTGGCGTACACCTGCGCCGCCTCTGACCGAGGATTCATTTTTACTGTCACGGATGCCAGGCAGCCGAGCGCGTCTGGGAGGAGGGCCGAAGCCGATGGGGTATTGACGCTAATCAAGAATGCATTCGCCAAGCCAACAGGTCGCATCCACCACGGAGTCTCTCCGAGGGTGAACGCATCTCGGGCAAACGAGGTCGTTTTCGCGGGTCGCACCCGCATCGAGTCGAAGCGCAAGATGATCCGCTTCTGGTCAGAACACCAGAGTCGCCTCGGGATGGACCTCCATGAATTCACGCGTTGCTGCGCGTTGATGGAGGACGAGCGAACGATCGTGTTTCACCCAGTGGTGACGATCGCGAAGCTCATGTGAGACAGAGCGCGACTGGAGACAGTCAACTGTAGGAGGTCGTCGTGGACGACAGTGACAGTGAAGAGGCCCATCACTAGAGGTGATGGGCCTTCTTCGTTTCTTGGGGGATGTCGCTGATGGACGAGGATCAGCCGATGCGATCCTCGAGCGCGCCGACCCAGGACGCGAGCTGGTGCTCGACAGCCGGGCGATCCAGGCTCGCCTCTCCCTCGGCTTCGTCTCCATCGTAGATAAACAGGAGGTAGATGAAGAAGGCCAGCACGAAGATGACGAAGATGATGATGGCGGTCATGAAGACCTTGTTCACCTTCTGCTCGGTGCGCGCGGTGTGCTCCATGAGCACTTCGCGATCCCAGGCGGCTTCGGTGTCCGTGCTGAACCAGTGCTCGTCGAGGTTCGCGTCGTTGGTGAGTTGAGGGACAAACTCCATGCTCGCGGCGGCCGCATCTGTCGACGCGGCGTCCTCGGGCTTTTTCTTTGTGCCCTTTGTGGATGCGGAGGACTTCTTGTCTTTGTCGTCCTTTTTATCCGTGTCCGCATCCGCGTCACCGGACTTGGTCTCGGTCTTGGCGGCGGGGAGTCTGGCGGTCTCTTCCTGAGCGTCACGAGCAGGCTTGCGGCGTTTTTTCGAGGATGCCTTCTTGTCATCCTCGCCTTTCTTGTCCGCGGTTGCCTTGTCCTTGTCGTCAGACTTCTCGCTCTTCTCGTCTTTCTTCTCTTTGGACTTGTCCTCGGTCTTGCTCCCGGACTTGTCCGTCGATTTCGCGTCAGCCTTGGCGCTCGAGGAGTCTTCCTTGTCAGCGTCGGAGGATTTGGACTTCTTCTTGCGAGATTTTTTGGAGGAGCTCTTCTTGTCGCCCTCGTCCTCTTTCTCCTCTTTGACCTCGGGTTTTTCGTCGGTCTTGGTGATGGACTCTCCGCTGACCCCCTTGCTCTTTTTGGCGGGGGGCTCCTCGGCATCGGCGGTCAGTGACTCGTCCACGACGATGGAGGGCGTCTCGGCGCTCTTGGCATCGCGCGCGAAGTCTTCATCGATGATGATCTTTGTCGTGCCGCCCTTGGCCTCTTCTTCGATCTTCGCGGTGAAGTTGCCAGTGGGGGAGGGGTCATCGACCTGAACGCCGTTGCTTTCGTCCTTGTCGGCGTCCGCTTTTTGCGCCTTGGCCTCGTTGGCGGCCTCATGCATGAGGTCTGTGCGCTTGCGCTTCTTCTTGCGCTTCTTTTTACGAGAGGTCGTCCCTTCGGTGTCCTTGTCGGAATCAGAGTCTTCCTCATCATCCACGTCTGCGCCTGCATCCGCGTCGGCTTTTGCATCAGACTCTTTTGTATCTTCTGCGGTCTTCGCGTCAGCGCCTTCTTTATCAGCTTTCGAGGCGCTATCGTCAGCGGCTTCCTTTCTCTCCTTCTGATCCTGCTCGAGGACGCTGCGATCCATCTGGACGGTGGCTTTGCCGGCCTCGTCGATCTCGTCTTCTTTCTCGGCGACCTTCTCTGAAGACTTCTCGGGTTTGCTCGCGGGCGCCTTTGCTTCTGCGATCTCGGAGGCTTCAGAGATCTTGCTCTGGAGCTCGTCCGAGGAGATGAACAGCATCGTCTTCTTCGAGGTCGTGTCATCGACCTCCTTGGGCGTCTTGCCGTTCTTCTTGTGGATATCGGTCTCTTCCTTGGCCCGTACAGGGTCAGGGAAGTCGCTCGCGCTGGTGCCATCGTCGAGCAAGGTGCTCAGGGCGTTGGTGACGGCCTGGAGCGACTGGAAGCGCTTGTCCGGCTGCTTGGCGGTCATCACCTCGAAGAGATCATCGAGCCCGGGGGGCAGATCTCCTTCGGGGTATGCCATCGAGAGCTTGACGGGGCGCTCGCGCTTGATGCGCTTGAGGATCTCCTCGGAACCTGGCGCGCTAAAGGGCGCCTTGCCGGTGAGCATCTCGTAGAGCAGGATCCCGAGCGTGTAGATCATGGACCTGCGATCAGCGCTCGCCTTGCCGCCGACGAGCTCTGGCGCCGTGTAACCGGGCGCGATGACGAGCTGACCTTGCGAGAGCGCCTCGAGCGGGCTGCTCTGGTAGGCGAGCACGCCGATGGCCCACTCGGAGAGGTGGGTGTAGCCGTGTTGGATGTCGGTGACGTAGATGCTCTCGGGTTGGATGCAGCGATGCACCACGCCCTGTCCATCCATCCAGTCGAGGTTGCGAGCGAGCGAGCAGATGATCTTGAGCGCCGTGCGCCAATCGATGTGGCCGCGCTCTTCGAGCAGCAACCTGAGCGAGGGCCCCTTGGGGTTGCTCTCGATAAGGTAGCTCGGCTCCTCGTCGACAGACCACGCGTACGCTGTCGCGATCTGGGGAGGCAGCGGGCTGTCGAGCAGCATCTTGGTGGATACAAGCGCTTCGAGTCGACCCTCGGGAGGGGTAAAGGCTTGGTTGAAGACGGTGACCTTGACCTCGACATGGGAGCTGGTCATCTCCCCGATGTATCGTTCGCCGAACGCGTCCTTGAATATCAGACGCTTGAGATCAACGAGGTGATGGAGCTGCTCTCCCACGAGCTGCGCTGGCTGATCGTGTACGATCAGGCGGGCGCCGTCGTGGGGGCAAAACATCTCATCACCCGAAAAAGTGGATCCGCAGATGGGGCAAGCCTTCACCTGTGCAACCTCGCCAAACAGAACAAAACATATCAACACTCATCGAGGGCGTTCTCTCCCTCGCCAGACAAGTCCATCGCGACAACTGCGAAGACGTGGACTTGACGTATCTGGTGAGCAGACCTAAACAGGCTCTCTTGTGCGCGTCTCGAACAGTGCTCGCATCTTTCGAGACCCTGTAAAGGCACGTCAGCATAACGGACGCTCGCGTCGATGCCAAGCATCGCGAGAGCACGCACCGGAAGAGTCCGTTTCGAGCGCATGTCACCGGATACATACGTCCTTTTCGCGGTCTTCCATCCTTGGATGCTCCAGAGGCTACATTTATGTCAGAACAATCTTCACTCAATAACGCACAGCGTCGCTTCTTGCGTGGCCTTGGCCACCAGCTCAACCCGATCGTGCAGGTCGGTCAGCGCGACATCTCGGAGAACCTCGTGGCCAACGTCGAGGCTGGCCTCAAGGCGCACGAGCTCATCAAGGTCAAGGTCCACGATGGCGACAGGTTGGACGAGACCGCCGAGCGTCTCTGCAAGGACACCGGCGCAGAGGTCGTGCAAAAGATCGGGAAGGTCCTGCTCCTCTGGCGCCAAAACAAGGAAGAGCCAAAGATCACGCTCCCGAAATCCTGAGCGGCCCTCGGAGCGCGATGGCTGCGGACAGGGCGGGCCTTCTCGTCTTGTCCGAACCCATGGTTTATGAGAGGTTATCGCCCCGCTCGAAACCCTGATCCCACAAAGTGCGACGTTTCTTTGTACCTCGGACAGCGCGCGAGCATCTCTTCTAACTCACGGACTCTTTCCCAGAGCGAAGCTGCGATGATCCTCGAAGTAAATCCCGAGCACCCTCAACCTCGCAAGATCGACCAGGTCGTCGAGGTCCTGCGCGGTGGCGGTTTGATCGCCTACCCGACCGACTCGGTCTACGGGATCGGGTGTGACATCGAAAACGCGAGCGCCATCCAACGCCTCCAGAACCTGGTGCGCGATATCAAGGAGGCGCCCGATCACGCGCCGCTCTCCTTTATCTGCAAGGACCTGAGCAACATCGCGGAGTACGCTGTGATCGGCGACTACGCCTACCGCAGCATGCGCAGGATGTTGCCCGGGCCCTACACCATCCTGCTCGAGGCTACAAAGCGCGTCCCCTCGGTCATGCGGAAGCGGCGAAAGACCGTCGGCATCCGCGTCCCGGACGCCGCCATCCCGTTGAGCATCGTCGAATACCTCGGCAACCCCATCGCCACGACGAGCGCCACGCTCCCCGATGGAGAGTTGATCCCTGATCCGTGGACGCTCAACGATCTCTTCGGGCACGCCATCGACCTGATCATCGACGGCGGCTACCTCTTCCCGGAGCCCACGACCGTGATCGACTTCACCGAGGATCTCCCGAGGTTGATTCGCGCTGGAAAGGGGGAGCTCTTTGATCTCGAATACGTCGAGATGATCTGAGCGACTGAAAAGCCAGGCAAAGAAAAACGGCCGAGGGCGCGGCTGGAT
>Ga0208061_100415_pt1 | contig 11790 bp, 8 predicted proteins | sample DeeseametaMP0555_FD_184209 | JGI IMG/M metagenome (GOLD analysis project Ga0208061, IMG submission 184209) | Marine microbial communities from the Deep Atlantic Ocean - MP0555 (SPAdes) | ecosystem: Environmental > Aquatic > Marine > Oceanic | place: South Atlantic Ocean | collected 2011-01-23 | reverse complement strand
GACTTGCCATCGCCGTCATCATCAGGATCGAGCGCGTCGATCAGCCCGTCGTTATCGGTGTTCTGAGGGTTGTTCGGATCGTTGACCTCGATGAAGTCGTTGACGTTGTCGCCATCCGAGTCCGGGTTGTTCGGGTTCGTGCCGATCCCCACCTCCGTCGCGTTCGTCAGGCCGTCGCCATCCGTGTCACCCGTCGGGCACGCCAGCGCATTCGGATCGGGCACGCAGGGGTCTGTCGGGTCTGGATCGTTGAGGTTAGGCGTGCCATCGCCATCGGTGTCACCTGCCGAACAGGCCAGCGCGAGAGGATCAGGATCGCATGGGTCGAGGAAGTTGGGGGTCCCGTCGTTGTTATCGTCGTCATCGAATGGGTTTCCGTTGTTGTTGGTGTCCTCGTCGACCGAGGCGACGCCGTCGCCATCATCATCGATATCGAGGTAGTTCGGCGTGCCATCACCGTCGGAGTCATCGTTTGTGGGGTTGCCATCGCCGTCGCGATCTTCACCAAGGGTGGGCGCGCCATCGCCATCATCATCGGTGTCGAGGTAGTTTGGCGTGCCGTCACCATCGCGATCGTCGTTGGTGGGATCACCGTCGCCGTCGAGGTCTTCGACAAGGGTCGGGACGCCGTCACCATCATCGTCGGTGTCGAGGTAATCGGGCGTGCCGTCATTGTCGGTATCATCGTTGGTGGGGTCGCCATCGAGATCGCGATCCTCATCGACGGTGAAGACGCCGTCGCCATCATCATCCGCGTCGAGCGCGTCGATGGTGCCGTCATTGTCAGTGTCCACAGGCACGGAGGAGTCGACGACTTCGACGCCATCGTTGACGCCGTCTCCATCTGTGTCCGGGTTGTTCGGATCTGTACCGAGCACATTCTCGGTGCAGCTGTCGAGGCCATCCATATCGGCGTCATCGCATGTCTGGCAGACGCCATTATCACAGGCGACGGGATCGCTGCCGATGTCGCCGATCGTGGTGCCATTACTCGGGTTCGCCAGGTCACTGGCGAGCGATGAGGTGTTGTTCGAGGTCCCGAAGATCATGCGAAACGATTGCGACGGATCGAAGTTGATCGGCGGGGCCGCCATATCCGCGAAGGGCACCGCCCAGTCGAGGAAGTACGTCCCGTCCGCGTTCATCTGCACGCGCGTATGTGTGGTTGTCGGGTAGTTGGCGACCTCGAGTTCGGCGTCATCGCTCGGATCACCGAGCGTGCGCTGCATCGTATTCTGACGCAGGTAGACGCCTTCGACGCCGATGCCGTCGACCATGATCAAGAACTCGTAGTCCGTCACGTCGCCGTCTGTATCGAACAGCACCCCCCAGCCAAAGGGGCGGTACTCGAGCGGCATGATCGAAGATCGCGGATCGGCCGCGATCCGGAGCCTGAAATAGAAGAACGTCGCGTCGTTGTAGAAGTATGCAGCGGGCTGGGTGCCCACGATATCGCGCGCGTTGGATGCATCACCGGCAGGATCGGTCAATTCGACCGATCCATACAGTACGGGGCTCCAGTCCGTGTCATTGGCAGGAAAAGTCTGGGCTTGCGCCTGGGATGGGGCCAAGATGGTGAGGGCTGTGAGGGCACACAGCGTCGAGAGCGTTCGCATTGGAAGATCCATGTTCAGCCTTTGAGGTCAGCCGCACGCAAAGATCCCCCCGGTCTCTCACATGCAATCGAGTCGTTCTGTCACTCTTGAGAGAATGTGTCCCCTTAATCAAAACAAGTTCTTCCCGTGACGACAACCGGCTCACCGCAATCATCATACTCAACCAGAGCACACCAAGGTTTCACAGTTTGCATCTCTTAACCCGCATGGGCCGTGAGGACCTCGAAAACAGGATGAGGTTGCAACTTTTGTTGCGCATCTCTCTTCTGTTATAGAGTGTGGGGTATGAGTTGTGATGGATAAGGGACTTGTTTACGGGGAACAGCAAACGATGAATATGCACATCAAATACGGACTCCTGGGGTTGGCCTTGCTCCTCGGGGCGAGCGCCTGCAAAACGACCAACGCGGCCGAGACAGATATCAAGCCGACGCTTCGCGCCATTCCTGTGAGCGCCGAGTCCGTGCTCGAGGATGGCACCATCCGCAAGACCTACGACGATAACAACGACGGCCTCTCCGAAGTCACCAAGTACTTCATCGAAGAGGCAGACCCTGACGACCCCACCACGACCACCCGCCGCATCGTGCGCATGGAGCTCGACGTGAACTCCGATGGCAGGATCAACGTCGTGCGCCACTACGGTCAGAACAGGAAGCTCGACCGCGAAGAGCTCGACCAGGACCTCGATGGCAAGATCGACATCGTGAGCTACTACGATCAGGGCGAGCTCGCGAAGAAAGAGATCCTGAGAAACGATAGTGAAAAGGTCGACGCCACGCGCTACTACGCGCGCGGCTCCATCCTGCGCGTCGAGCGCGACACCAACAGCGATGGCAAGGTCGACTACTGGGAGTACTACGAGGGGGGCGTGCTCGATCGCATCGGGCGAGACTTCAACGCGGATGGCCGCGCCGACTCGTGGCAAAAGCGCTGATTCAAGCGCGAACCATAGACATCCTTATGACGAAAACGCGATGGCGCGAGAGGTCGACAGCTCTCTCGCGCCATCGTTTGTTTCCACCGCCCCTGACTGATACCGATCATGGCAAATATCCTCACGCGCGCTCGCGCGCACCTTGGCGACTTCTTCCGCGAAGCCAAACACGAGCTCGACACCAACGGCGGACATCCGCTCCCGCTCGATCTGCGCACGATCCTCGTGGTCTCACTTATCTGCGTGCTGCTCACGCTGTTCTACTACTACGCCAGGCCAAACTTCTATAACCGCCATCTGTCGGACACCGTGGCGGCCTTCCTCGATATGCAGAAGTCAGCCTACCGCTCGCTGCTGCCCTACATCTACTGGTCGATCTCGAGCTTCACGCTGCGCATCTTCATCCCGCTGATGTGCATTCTGTTCTGGTTTCGGGAGTCCCCCAGAGATTACGGATTTCGCCTCTGGAAGAAGGGACATGGTCCCATTTACCTGGGGCTCTACCTGTTTATGCTGCCGCTGCTCGTGATGGCATCGTACCTGCCGAGCTTTCAGTCCAAGTACCCGTTCTACCGCGACGCCACGAAGTCGATCTGGCACTTTTTGGGGTACGAGCTGACCTACGGCATCCAGTTCTTTGGCGTCGAGGCGTTCTTTCGCGGCTTTATGATTTATGCGCTCTTCAAGCGCTTCGGGTATCACTCGGTCGTGATCATGGCGATCCCCTACTGCATGATCCACTTCAACAAGCCCGTCCCCGAGACGCTCGGCGCCATCATCGCAGGACTGGCGCTAGGGTTTATGGCCATCTACTCGAAGTCCTGGCTCCCAGGCGCCCTGCTCCACTGGAGCATCGGCTTCACGATGGATGTCCTCTGCATCTGGCATAAGGGGGGCTGGCCCGAGTGATTCTGTCCTCGTGAACCACCCGAGCGGCACGCAAAAAAATGGGGCGCGCTATTTTCGAAATCCATCGAAGTGATTGAAAGGATTCGAAAATAGCGCGCCCCATTTTTTTGCTCGGCGCCAACGCTCGCAGATTCGCCCGATGTGAGGAGTGATACGGCTCACGAACCTCGCGAGCAGAACACCTCGAGCACCTCTCTGGCCGCAGATGATGAATCCTGGTGCGTCGTATCGACGAGGAGATCGTAGGGCAGATGTTTGGGCGAGGTCTCGAAGCCGTGCTCGACCTCAGCGAGCGTCCTGTCCTCGCGAGCTGACGCCCGCTCGTGGAGGCACTCCCAGGAGGCTGTCACGCCGACGTAAAACGGATCGTGTCCATCAAAGACCTGCTGGAGCTGTCGAGCGCGCTTCTCTGAAGAGATGACCACATCGAACACGATGTTGTTGCCCGCCTTTAACAGCCCATCGACACAAGCGAACGCACCGCGCATGAGCGCGGCGGCGTCCACACGATCCCAGTTATTTTCGTTGTTGCACTCGTCGAGGATAGCCGCGGGAAGCGTATACACCACTGTATCGATCGAAAAGTTCAACCATACAGATGGCAAGAGCTGCTCCTGGAGAGACTTCGCCAGGGATGTCTTTCCGACACAGGAGGGGCCATCGATGACGAGCAGCTTACCCTCCACAGATTACTCCTGCTCCTCGTGGTTGAGGCGAGCATCGGTGAGTTCGATAGGATAATCGCGGGTGAAGCACGCCTCGCAGAAGTTGCAGGCGTTGCTCTCTTTGTCAGTGACTTCGGCGCCGACCGCCTCGCGCAAGCCATCCACCGAGATGTAAGCAAGCGAATCGGCGGTGATGTAGTCGCGGATTTCGTCGAGGGAGTGCGAGGACGCGATCAGCTCGCTGCGCGATGGCGTATCGATGCCATAGAAGCAGGGGCTGACGGTGGGGGGGGAGGCGACGCGGAAGTGCACCTCTGCGGCGCCAGCCTCGCGGATCATCTTGATGATCTTGCGAGAGGTCGTGCCGCGCACGATCGAGTCATCAACGACGACGACGCGCTTTCCTTCGAGGATGGAGCGCACCGGACTCAGCTTGAGCTTGACCCCGAAGTGGCGGATCGAGTGCGAGGGCTCGATGAACGTGCGCCCCACGTAGTGACTGCGCACGAGCCCCATCTCGAAGGGGAGCCCCGAGGCGTTGGCGAACCCGATCGCGGCGGGGACGCCGGAGTCTGGCACAGGGATCACGACGTCAGCTTCGACGCCCGATTCACGCGCGATGATTTCTCCCATCTTCTTGCGCGTCTCGTAGACGTGCCGCCCGAACACGGTGGAGTCGGGGCGCGAGAAGTACACCAGTTCGAAGACGCAAGGTCTGGGAGTGATCGGGAGGAATGGTTTGATGAACTGCTCGTTGCCGTCATTATCGACGACCAGCATCTCGCCAGGATCGAGCTCTCGCTCGACCTTGCCGCCAATGAGGACAAAGCTCGATGACTCGCTCGCCACGACGCGCGCGCCATTGAGATGTCCGATCACGAGCGGTCGCACGCCGTGAGGATCACGCAGGGCGAACATGAAATCACGGGTCAGGCCGACGAGGCTAAACGCGCCCTTGACCTGACGTAGCGCGTCGAGCAGCGCCTCGAGCATGTCGCTCGCGTAGGATCTCGCGACCAGGTGCGCGATCACCTCCGTGTCGCTCTCTGTGGCGAAGATGCTGCCAGACTCCTCGAACTTCTTTCGAAGCGAGAGCGCGTTGGTAAGGTTGCCGTTGTGCGCCAGCGTGAGGGTGCCAAACTTGGTGCCCACCTTGATCGGCTGCGCGTTGCGGATCGAGGAGCTCCCCGCCGTGCTGTAGCGCACGTGGCCGATGGCGACCTCGCCAGGGAGCTCCTCGAGCGTGTTCTGATCGAACGCCTCGGACACCAGGCCGCGACGACGTTGCACGAGGATGCGCTCGCCATCGCGGGTGGCGATGCCGCAGGCTTCCTGGCCGCGGTGTTGGAGTGCGTGCAAACCGAGGTAGGCGATGTTGGATGCCTCTTTGTGGCGCATCACGCCAAAGACACCACACTCCTCGTCGATGAGGTGCATGTGCTCTTCTTCGAGCATCTTCTCCTCCGCGCGCCCTGAAAAACCACAAGCGCTTGAAATGTCTGGGTTTTAAAAACCTTCGCGACCCTTCACGGGGGCAAGTCTTAACAGCACTGTCTGGATTTGTCACACGTGATCACGAGAAAAGGTCACGCGCCGAGGATCTCGTCCTCGGGCAAGCCAAAGAGGCGGCGCGCGTTTGCCTCGCACTGGTCCGCGATCTCCTCTGCATCGGCCCCCAACTCGCGGCTCGCCGCTTCCAGCACGAGGCGCAAATGCGAGGGCTCTCCGCGCTCGCCACGCGCCACGGGGCTCGCGGGTCGATCGGGCGCGTCCGTCTCGAGCGTCACCATCTCGGGCGCACACTCCCAGGCGCGCCGAAACGCCTTCTTGTTCTTCTGATACCCATCCCAGGTCAGCGGCGTGCCGAACGAGAGCACCCACCCCATCTCGATAAAGCGTTGGACCATCCCGGCAGGGCCACCGTAACCGTGGAGTTGTCCGCCGGGAGGGTGAGGATGCTCCGAGAGCAGACGCATCAGGCGATCGTGGCAACGCACCGCATGGATGATCACAGGGAGGCCGAGATCGCGCGCGAGCTCGAGCTGCATCAAAAAAGCGCGCTCCTGGAAGGAGCGCGCCTCGGTCTCGCTTTCGGAGAGGATGTAATAATCGAGGCCGCACTCACCGAGCGCGCAGAACGCGCCAGCGTGCTGCTCCTCGAGCGCTTTCTCGAGCGCGAGCATCTCTTGCTCGAGGAGGGCCTCATCCTCGCCGAGATCGCGCACCGCCCACGGATGAAGACCCGCGGCGGCGAAGACGCCAGCGGTTTGCGTGAGCTCCGCAGCGAGGCTTCGTCGCGCCTGATCGTAACCAGCGATCAGCAGGCCGCGGACGCCCTGCTCGATCGCACCCGCGAGGACCGCGTCACGATCCTCGTCGAACTGCGCGAAGTCGAGGTGGCAGTGCGCGTCGAACATCGCCTAGCTCCCTGGCTGGAAGCTCTCGACGAATGCGTTGAAGTTGGCCTCCTGCTTGGCCATCGTCTCCTTGGGACCGAGCAGCTTGAAGAAGAAGAGTCCACCGGGAGCTTCGACGATCGCGCCGAGCACGCGCTGGTTCTCCTTGGAGCCAGCCGAGCCCTGCACCATCGCAGCGCCCGCGCTGTATGTCCCCGAGACATCGATCAGGTGCACCTTCATCCCGTTGACCTGGCGCTCGGTGCGTTTTGCGGCCTTGGCGCTCGATGTGCCGTCAGGTTGTGAGAACTGACCGACCCAGCGGTCGATGTTGGCGTCGACGCCGCCGCCACCACCAGGACCGAAGAAGAAGATCGACATCACCGCGGGCTCGCTCCCATCGGGACCGGGCGCGTGATACTCGGCCAGGCGCATGCTGCTCGAAGGTTGCACGCCATCCCAGGACTCGGGCGCCTTCCAGCGAAGCGGCCCGGTCGTGCCGTAGGAGTTGACCTTGCCACCCGTCGAGGCGACGCGAGGCCTTGGCGCCTGGTCGGTGGGGTTGATACCCGCGCCGACAGGGGGATGATCCGCAGGGAGTTGGCCATCCTTGGGGATGTTGTCGAGCTTTGGAGCGCGCATGCCGTTGGCGTTTGCTGACGGCGCGGTGGCGCCATTGGAAGAAGGCGACACGGCCTCGGGAGAACCCGAAACGGTCACCTCGGGCGCGTTTTGAAAGCGGCGATCCTGATCACAGGCAGCGAGCATTGCCAGACAGATCGCGCCGACGAGCAACAAGCTGTGGCGATTGCCGATAGAAGTTGGAAGCGTTCGCATCGGTGATTGATTCTCTCGTGAAAGCACAGAATTTGGCCTGACCGCGCGCCAGGTAGGAGCGATATACCCGCCATGGCGTGCGATCACAACTCTGGGAACAATCACCCCATAAGCAAATCAGAAGCATCGTAATCGGAGAGATCCGTCGACTCACCGGCGACCGAGAGGTGCGCGACCTGGGCGCGCCCGGTGCGCATGTCCGTCGCGCGCACGTTCAACATCGAGTTGGTGTTCACCTCGAAGGTGACCTCGATCTGCACGTCCTCGCGAGGTCCGGGCGGGATATCGTCGAGTTCAAGGATGCCGAGCTGGTGATTGTCCTCGATGCGTCGGCTATTGCCAGCGTACACCGGGAGCACGACGCGGGTTTGATCATCTCGCGAGGTCGAGAAGTAGCGCGTGCGCTCGAGCGGGAGCTGACCGTTGCGCTCGATGATGATGTCCATCACGCCGCCGACGGTGGCGACCCCGAGCGCGTGCGGGGTGACATCGATAAGGAGCGGACCCCCAGCGGCAGGTTGAGGCGGAGGCATCGGCGCGCCACCGCCGCCCTGCCCTCGAGGAGCGCCACCCTGCGCGCCCCCTTCGAGGCCGCCCATCCAGGCATCATCACCGCCCGAGGCGCGCGCGAAGTCGATGCCCCCCGGAGAGGGAGGCGTCGCCGCGGGTTGCACGAGCGAGGCGCCAAAGATCGCGGCGCCGATGGAGACGACCTCATCCGGGTTGATGCCAGCCACGGCGCGCTTGTTAAAGAACTGCTGGGTGCGCTCGGCGACGATCGGCACGCGCGTCGAACCACCGACGAGCACGAGGTGATCGATCTGACTCGGCTGGAGGTTGGCCACGCGCATCGCCTCCTCGCAGGTGCGAAGGGATTGGTCGACGATGTCGATGGTGCGCCTGTTGAAGGCATCTCTGGAGAGGCTGAACTCGAGCTCGAGCTCGGTGAGCGAGCCCGGGACGTATTCGGTCACGCGCGTGGTGACCGAGTCCTGACGCGTCAGCCCATGCTTGATATCCTGCGCGATCGCCTTGAGGCGCTGCCGGATGATCTCGTCACCGGAGAGGTCATACCCGTACTGCTTCTCGAACGCGGTGAGCATCGAGGAGACGAGGCGGTTATCGAGGTCATCCCCACCGAGGTAGCTGTTGCCAGCGGTCGCGAGCACCTCGAAGACGTTGTCGCGCAGCTCGAGGATGGTGATATCGAAGGTGCCGCCGCCAAAGTCATAGATGGCGACCTTCTCGTGGCGCCCCTGGCCATGTCCGTAGGCGAGCGCGGCGGCGGTGGGCTCGTTGATCAGGCGGAGCACTTCGAGGCCAGCCATCTCGCCGGCGCGCTTTGTCGCGCGGCGCTGACCCTCGTCAAAGTTTGCCGGGACGGTGATGACCGCCTTGCGCACTTCCTGGCCGAGGTAATTCTGCGCGAGCTCCTTGAGGTAGAACAGGATGCGCGCGCCGATCCCTTCGGGCGGGTGAAGCGTCTGGCGGATCTGGATGCGCGGCGCGCCGTCCTGGCTCGGGACGATCGCGTAGGGGAAGGAGCCGATGAGCACCTTGAGCTCTGGTGACTCGTAGGGCCGCCCGATCAGGCGCTTTGCCGAATACACGGTGTGCATCGGGTCCTGGATACGGTAGGTCCGCGCGGCGTTGGCGAGCGCGGTGCGGCCGTCCTCGAAGAAGTACACGATCGAGGGGTGAATCCGGTTGCCCTCCGCATCTGGGATCACGATCGGTTGCCCCTCGAGCATCACAGAAATAACAGAGTTGGAGGTACCGAGGTCGATCCCGACAACGATTTCAGACATACGCGCTCCTGATGATTATCGGCTTTAGCAAAAGAGGTCGTTAAGACATCGAGTGTGTTTTTTTGCAAGGGGAAGGATTGCAGATCGACGAGAGAAGGAAAAGCCCGCTTCACCACTTTCCTCGCTCGCGTGTAGGCGCATCATGCAGCGAGGGGTATGGAAAGAGGGGCTGCGCCACGCTCTGAATGAGGATTCATTTAAGAAGCACCCCGGCGCGCACCTAACGGCAGCAGAGGCGCATCCCACAAGGGAGTGAAGGTCTTTGAAATCGCCACTCTCGCGGGTTGCCCATCCAGGGCAAGTCGGTTATAGAGGTGGGTTGAAGTGGCACGAGAGTCCAGAAGAATCGATGTGGACTCATCGGCGCCACACCGCATGAAGGCAAATCGCCGCGAACCCATTGTTTGTTCGGCTGTCACAGCTTGCTGGCGAGCCTTCAAAAAGACGCATTACGGAGAAGAGCGTGGAAAATAGCTTCGTCAACATCTCGATGTTCTGGCAGGTGATCCGCCTGGTAATCCTGGGGGCGGTCCTCTTTGGATTCGCGCGCGCAGGGTGGGTTGTCTTCTGGCTGCTGCGCTACGTGGCGCAGGGCTCGGGTTCGCTCGAGTTGGACAACATCTGGGAACGCATTCGCGGGTTCCTGATCAACGTGATCGGGCAAAAACGCGTGATCGCAGAGCCCGCAGGTATTCTCCACCTGTTCATCTTCTGGGGCTTCCTCGCCCTCCAGGTCGAGACGATCGAGTACCTGATCCGAGGCGCCTTCTGGAGCTTCCACTTCAGCGCCATCGTCGGCGTACCTGTTTATAACGCCATGTTGTTCGTCCAGGATCTCGTGGCGGGGATCATCCTCGTGGCGCTCACGATCCTGACGGTGCGACGCTTTGTCTTGAAGCCAAAGCACGTGGTCGTCAGCCTCGACGCGCTCTGGATCAACCTGATGATCGGCGGCCTGATGGTCACCAAGCTCATCGCCAACGGCGCCGAGATCGCGTTCACGGTCCCCACGCTCGAGATGGCAAACCTCGCCGCGGGCGCGTTCGCAGACCTCGGACACGATCCTCGCTGGACGCCATTCGCGCTCGTCTGCGCAAAGGCGATCCGCTCGATGGGCGGCACCGTCGGTAGCGAAGGGATGTACTGGATCTACCACCTGAACTACGGCATCCACGTCCTCATCGTGGCCTTCTTCGCCAACTACATCCCCGAGGGCAAGCACCTCCACCTTATCGGTGCGATGCCAAACATCTTCTTCCGCAAGCTCGAGCCCAAGGGTTCACTTGCACCGATCGACCTCGAGGACGAGAACATCGAGACCTTCGGCGTCGGCCGCGTCGAGGAGTTGCACTGGAAGCAACTCCTCAACACCTACGCCTGCACCGAGTGTGGTCGTTGCGAGCACTACTGCCCGGCATACAACACCGGCAAGCCGCTCAACCCGATGATGATCGTGCACAAGGTCAAGGATCAGCTTCGCGCCAAGGGCGAGTACACGCTCAAAGGCAAGCACGACGACGCCGACGAGAAGTTCGAGATGTTGACCGGCTCGGTCATCACCAAGGAAGAGCTCTGGAGCTGCACGACGTGCGGCGCCTGCGTGGCGAACTGCCCTGTGTTCATCGAGCACGTCGACACGATCGTCGACATGCGTCGCTACCTCGCCCTGATGGAGGCCGACTTCTCGCCAGAGATCTCGCGCACGTTCCGCAACATGGAGAACAACTACAACCCGTGGGGCATCTCCTCGTCTTACCGCACCGACTGGGCAGATGGGCTCGATATCCCGCTGCTGAGCGAGTGCGAGGAGCCGCCAGAGTACCTCTTCTGGGTTGGCTGCGCGGGCACCTTCGATGATCGCCAGAAGAAGGTCTCCAAGGCCTTCGCCAAGATCCTGCGCGCGGCGGGCATCTCGTTCGCCATCCTCGGCACCGAGGAGAGCTGCACGGGCGATCCCGCGCGACGCCTCGGGAACGAGTACCTCTACTGGATGCTCGCGACCACGAACATCGAGGTCTTGAACGGCTACAACGTCACAAAGATCGTGACCACCTGCCCACACTGCTTCCACACCATTGGCAAGGAGTACCCACAGCATGGCGGTCACTACGAGGTCATCCACCACACCGAGCTCTTGAACGCGCTCATCGCGGATGGACGCCTGAACCTGCGCGGCACCGGTCACATGCGCGTGACCTATCACGACTCTTGCTACGCCAACCGCTGGGCCGATGACTACGACAGCGCACGCGATGCGTTGGCGGCGGTCTCGGGTGTCGAGCTGGTCGAGATGGAATTGAACAAGAAGCAGTCCTTCTGCTGCGGCGCCGGTGGCGGACGCATGTGGATGGAGGAGCACCTCGGCAAGCGCGTCAACATCGAGCGCACCGACCAGGCGCTGGCCACCACGGCGGACGCCATCGCCGTGGCGTGTCCCTTCTGCCTGACCATGTTCGATGACGGCCTCAAGAACCGCGACGCCGCCGATATGCCGCTCTTCGACATCGCCGAACTTATCGCCGACAACCTCGCCGATGACATCGACGACATCGAAGAACGCGACGGTGATCTTCCCGCCGCTGCTGAATAAAACCAGCGAAGAGGCAAGAAAGCAGGAGGGCG
>Ga0208061_100411_pt1 | contig 11868 bp, 8 predicted proteins | sample DeeseametaMP0555_FD_184209 | JGI IMG/M metagenome (GOLD analysis project Ga0208061, IMG submission 184209) | Marine microbial communities from the Deep Atlantic Ocean - MP0555 (SPAdes) | ecosystem: Environmental > Aquatic > Marine > Oceanic | place: South Atlantic Ocean | collected 2011-01-23 | reverse complement strand
GATGAGATCCGCGTCGCCGTGATCGATTATGACGCCAAGCGCGATCGTTTGAGCCTCGGTCGCAAGCAACTCCTGGCAGATCCCTGGGAGGGGATCGACGAGCGCTTCAACGAGGGGAGCGTGGTCGGCGGCAGCGTCGTTAGTTTGGCTGACTTTGGCGCCTTCATCGAGCTCGCGCCAGGACTCGAGGGGTTGGTGCATGTCACCGAACTCAGCTGGACCGAGCGCGTCAATCACCCGCGTGATCTGCTCGAGATCGGCCAGGAGGTCGGCGTCAAGATCATCGGCATCGACGGTGAGAACCGCAGGTTGAGCCTCTCGATCAAGCAGCTCGATCGTAACCCGTGGGAAGAGGTCGCCGAGCGCTTCGAGGAGGGCGCCCGCGTCGTCGGCCCGGTGCGAAGCATCACAGACTTTGGCGCCTTTATCGAGGTCATGCCCGGCATCGAAGGTCTGGTGCACGTGAGCAACGTCTCCTGGACCGACAGCCGCATCACCGCGAGCGAGTTCTTTAAGGTCGGCGAGGAGATCGAGGTCAAGGTGCTCGGCGTGAACGTCGAGGAGCAGCGCCTCGAGCTTGGCATCAAGCAGCTCGAAGCAGATCCGTGGGCCGAGGCGCTCGAGATCGCCAAGCCTGGCCAGAAGATCGAGGTCGAGATCTCGCGCCTGGTGGACTTTGGCGCCTTCGCAAAGATCGTCGAAGGGGTCGAGGGCTTGATCCACATCTCGGAATTGAGCGAAGATCGTGTCGAGGATGCGCGCCGCGTCGTGCGCCCTGGGCAAACGGTCGAGGCATTGGTGCTCGGCGTGGACAAGTCCAACCGCCGCATCAGCCTCTCGCTCAAGCGCGACTCGCTCGACGAGCCAGAGGTCCGGTCTTACTCCGAGGATGGACTGACCACGGGCGCGCTCGGCGATATCCTCCGAGAGCAGCTCGGGTTGTCCAATAAGGACGAGGAAGAATAAAGCGTCCGCGTGGTTACAGATAAAGAGGCCAGGCGCGGCGGTAGAACATATCGAGAACGAGAGAGTTTATGACACGCGAAAGCGAGAGCAAGACACACTTCACCGTCCGCGTGCGCGAACCCCACAAGCACCTCTTCCACATCGAGATGGAGCTGGACGCGTCCTTCCTGAAGAAACATCAGGGACAACCTCTCGATCTCGAGATGCCGGTCTGGTCTCCAGGCAGCTACCTCATCCGTGAATACCCACGGCACGTCCAGAACATGCGCGCCATCGATGGCGCGGGGAACGCCTTGCCGATCCATCAGCTCGACAAGGCAACCTGGCGCCTCGAGGCGCCAGCGCACACCACCAGCGCCACGGTCCTCTACGAGGTCTTCTCCCACGAGCTCGCCGTGCGCACCAACCACCTGGACGCCACCCACGGCTCGCTCAATGGCGTGGCGACCTACCTCTATCACGAGGACCTGCTCGCGCATCCTGTCGAGGTCACCTTCGACCTGCCAGATCACTGGAAGGTGTACGGTGGAATGGAGCTTATCGACGAGGATGCGCTCCGCTATGGCGTCGAAGACTTCGACATGCTCTACGACACACCTGTCGAACTTGGCGACTACGAGCCGCTGACCTTCGAGGTCGCGGGCGTGCCTCACCAGATCGTGGTCTGGGGCGAGGGCAACTTCGACGCCGATCGCATGGTCGAGGACATGAAGCGCTCGGTGCAGGCGCACGTCGACATGTTCGGCACAGAGCTCCCCTACGAGCACTACACCTTTATCGTGCACCTGAGCGATAAGGGCAGGGGAGGGCTCGAGCACCACAACTCGACGATCCTTCTCTACCCGCGCGATGGTTTTCGCGATGGCGAGCCTGGGAGCGAGGTCGACGAGGATAAGTTCCCTCAAGGGACTTATCTCGAGTACCTGCGCCTCGTCTCGCACGAGCACTTCCACGTCTGGAACGTCAAGCGCATCCGCCCCGAGGTTTTGGGTCCGTTCGATTACCAGAACGAGAACTACACGCGCGATCTCTGGACGGTCGAAGGGATCACTTGCTACTACGAGATCCTCGGGCTGCTTCGCGCAGGAGTCCTCGATGGCAAGCGATTCTTGAAGGCGCTCGCGGATTCGGCCAAGGGGCTCTCACAGGTCCCCGGTAGACGCCTGCACTCGCTCGAGGTCTCGTCGCTCAACGCGTGGGTCAAGCTTTACCGACCTGACGAGAACACGCGAAACTCCAGCGTCTCTTATTACCTCAAGGGGGAGCTGGTGTCGTTTTTGCTCGACGCCAGGATTCGCTCGCGAAGCAATGGGAAGCACTCGCTCGATGATGTGCTGCGCGCGTTGTGGAATCACTACCTCGAGACGGGCGAAGGTTACGCCGAGGGGAGCTATGGCGAGTGGGTCAAGCGCGTCACCGGCGTGGACGTCGAGGACTTCCTCGACAAGTACGTCCGGGGCACGGACGAGCTCGACTTCGACACCGAGCTCGAACCCTTCGGGCTCGAGCTCGTCATGGAGCGTTCGGATGCCGCGCGCGGCGCCTGGCTTGGCGCCAACACCAAGAACGAGAGCGGCGCGTTGATCGTCACGAGCACACCGACCGATGGCCCTGCGCAAGAGGGCGGGGTGTACGCCGGTGACGAGCTGATCGCCGTCGACAACCGACGCGTCAGCACAGCGGATCTTTCCAAGTTGCTCGCGAAGTACTCGCCAGGGCAGGAGGTTCCGGTGCACGTCTTCAGGCGCGGCATGTTGCTCGAGCTGCGCGTGGTGCTCGGTCAGAAACCTGCGGACACCTGGCGCTTTGAAGTGAGCGAATCTCTTACTGAAGAGCAACGAGCGTTGCTTGGCGACTGGCTTGGCCTGGGCGCCGCGGAGTAATTCATGCCAACGATTTCTGAACGCCACCACAAGCGCGCGCGTTCTCTCTCATCGCTGCGCGCGGTCCTCGTGATCGCGCTCCTGTCGCTGATGTGTGCGCTCCCCGACGCCTCCCTCGCGCAGACGGCTGCCACAGGCAGCCGCTCACAAGGAGAGGTCTCGACGATCAGCATGCAGCTCAGCGACGAGATCTACAGCCCGTTTTGCCCTGGCAAAACACTCAGCATGTGCCCATCGCCAAACGCGGCCAAGGTGCGCCGCGACATCCAACGGATGGCGCGCGAAGGGATGAGCAAGGACGAGATCAAGCAAGAGGTCTTGAACGTCTACGGCGAGGAGTTTCGTATCGTCGAGCCGCCAGCTCAGGACAACGCGCTCCTGCTCGCGGCCATCCTCGCGGGGCTCGCGATCGCGATCTCGGCGGTGGTCTTCCTGACCAGACGCCGCAACGCCGCGAGCGCAGACACCGAAGGTGGTGCTCTCCGTGATGGGGATGCATCAGGTAAGGATAAGGGTGGGGTGGAGGACGAGTCGCTCGATGATGACGAGCTCGCCTACCTCGAGGATATTCGAGACGAGCTCTCCGATTAAAGAGCTCGCTCAGGCCGCAGGAGCAAGTGAGAGCGCGTCAATCCGAGAGGATGGCGCTCACCGAGGAGCCGGTCTCTGAGGGGTGGATGGTCAGCGTGACGTTCTGGATGCCGCGCTTGAACTGGAGAACCTTTCCTCCCTCGACCTCGTCCGCGTGCTCGAACGAGAAGTTCTCGAGGTGCTTGGCGTGCTTGCTCTCTTGCCAACCTCGCCCCGTCATCGCCTTGCGATAGAAGTCCGCGACCTGATCCTTGTTTTGGGGGGAGTCGAAGACCTGGAAGACGTAGGGCTTGTCATTGGCGTCAGTGGCAAAGCGCGTCACGCGCTCGCACCCGAGGCAGCTCGGGACATCGAGGTCGGTCGCCGCGTTCTGCATGCGCGTGGTCGGATCTTGCTGAGAGGTCGGCAACGTCTTCTCGATGTCGAAGGACTCGTCGCCCCAGCTCGCCGTGACGACGGTCTCCTTTCGCACCGGGTGCCAGGTCGCTTCGATGTAACGGTGTGCGGTGAAGACCTCTTTGAAGTCGAAGTCGAGCTCTGCGGTGCCGTCCTCTTTCTGCGTGACCTTAGTCGGCGGCGCCTTGGAGCGGTCGAGCAGGGCGGACGCCATGATGACGCGGTTGTCATCGTGGTAGATGACCTGAACCTCGCCATTTAGCATCGCCTTGACGCGTGCGTCCGCCTCCTTTTGGATCGCGTCCTCGCCCTTTGCCGCGAGCGCGTCGAGGTCGACGCGCACATCGTAGACCTTCTCGTTGACCCCTTCCTCGACAAACGCTTCCTGGTACTCCCGGATGAGCGCGCGCGGTTTCTTGTCGGACGCGCGCGTGGAGAAGTAGACCTGGGTGCCGTTGTAGTTGTAGATGCGTGGCTTTTCGTGGCCGAGGTTATCGAGCGCCTTGACGAAACGTTGCGTGTTGTCGAGCGGCGCCAGGAGCGCGAGGTCGTGAATGTCAGCCTGGCTCTCCTGAACTTCGCCCTCGGGACCAAAGGTCAGGAAGGCCCAGCCGATCGCGCAGATCGTCGCTCCCGCGATGCCGAGCTTGACGGTCCCCCACATCGCATTGGCGATCAGGTCTGTCTTTTTCTCTGTGCTCTTCATCTTTGATTGCCTTTGGTCTATCGCTCGTTTCAGTAGGACGAGTTGTAGCGCAGGGTCTCGGCACCCTCGATGCCCAGCACCGTCGAGTAGAGGGTGTGCGCTTCCATCCCGAGACGTGAAATGCCAATAGTGCGCAGCTGTTGTCCGTCATTTTCGTAGGCCACGGGCGCGACCAACATGTCGTAGTTGGCGTCGAGCTCGAAGTCCATGCCCGCCACGTTCGCGTCGCGCTCGATGGTGACGCCGACGTTGCCATAGCGAAGCCCGGCGCCGATCGAGAGCCGCGATCCAGACTGGCCCGCGATCTGGGAGGACGCGTTGAGGAGCCTGTTGACGCGGGGCGTGGTCGAGACCGGTGTGTTGTTCGCGTCGTCGAGCACGAGCCTCGCCATGGGCGTCGAAACGAGCGTGTTGATGTTCTCTGTAAGCTCGAGTTGGAGGTCGGAGTTGCCTTCGGATTCGAGCTTGAGCAAGCGCTCCATCGCGCTCGAGCTCTTGCTGAACTGGTGATACTCGTTGAGGTCAAACTCCGTGTTTCCGTTGCCTGTGAGCAGGTAGGAGTCGTGGACCTGGCTGATCATGTACATCGAGTCGCCCAGCGTGCCGCTCTCGTTCCAGCGGTTCTGCAGGAAGCTGCGGATGTTGTTGTGGGGCTGATCGGTGCGTTGCGCGATGTTTTGAGCGCTGCGGTTTTGCGCTGCGCTGTAGTTGGTGAAGCCGTTTGTCTCCTCGTCTTTCTGCACGGGGATGGCCTGATCCCAGAGCCGCTTGGACGCGGAGACGTGAGCCTCGACGCTGTTGTGTTGGAGGCGTGAGAGGTTGAGCATCCCGGCAAAGATCGTGATGAAGACAGGGAGCAACAGCACGAACTCGGTGATCGTGGTTCCTTCTTCGTCGTGGTGAAGGCCACCTAGGCATTTCACGAAGTGTCGCTTCATTTGAAGAATCCTTGGGTGCTGTCATCATCCATGGCTTGCGTGGAGCGCTCCATGAAGTTGAGATCCTCGTAGACTTGATCTTGATCGAAGTCGCGCGTGAGGCCCAGCTGTTGGAGCATGCCCACGTGAGGGAACGCGTCGCGGAAGGCCGCGTTCATGAAGCTGTCCTGTACGTTTGGCAGATCTGCGGAGAGATCCTCGAACTCCTCCGGGAAGGAGACCGGGCGCAGGCGAGAGGTCCAGTTCGTGTGCCACTCGCCGCTCTGGTGGATGCGCCCCAGCGTCCCGCTCTTGTCGGACAGCGTCACTATTTCTGAGCGCGACATGGTCCAGGAGCCTGCGCCCTTGGCCCCGTCAGGCAGGGAGTCCGTATAGTCGGGGCTCATGTAGTTGAAGCGGTTGCGGCCATCCTTGATCGCCTTGCCCTCGCGGTAGGTGAACACGATGTTGCTCAGGCGGAGCATATCGAGCGCGCTCCTGTTGCGCTCGACCATGACGATGTATGGCCCGGCGAAGTAGGAGTTGATGGCCGGGATGTATCCGTTCGGGTTGCTCGTTTGATCGGGGACGGCCTGGTAGCTGCCCTGGACCGTGTTGGAAGGCGTGCCGCTCGTGGAGCCGAGCATGTCCATCACGCAGTGGCTATACCCGCCCACGATCCAGAACGCGCCCACCTTGCGATCTTCGAGCGCGAAGGCGTTCGTGTAGAACCTGTTCTTTGCCTTGTCCTCCGACATCTCTTCCATGAGGTCGAAGTTGTAGTCCATCTCTTCGGAGAGGCCGGGATCTTCGTAGGGGCTGTTGTTTTGTCGCGCGCGAAGGTTGTGGCAGAGCTCGAGCGTATCGCTCGACTGCTTCTTTCGCTGCGAGAGCCTCCCTGGGCCGCGCAGGCTGTTCAGGTCGCGGTCTCCATTCCATGGCGTGCGCAGGTTGGTCGCGAGCGAGACGTGGCGACCGAGGTCGCTATCAGGCCAACGCCAGTCCTCGTAACCTGTGGATTGGCGTGCGTTGCCGGACGCATCCATCTTGCTGATCGCGGTCTCGATCCACGAGGGCCGCGTCGATGGATCGAGCGCAGGAGGTGGCGGGTAGCTGACGGCAAACGTCGCGCCGTTGTGCGCCGCGCGCGTGACCGACTCCATATACGCCCACCAGGGAGTGACCTTCTGCATGTACTCCTGGTAGCGCGTCAGCTGCTGGAGCTCCTTGTTGTACTTGCCCATGGCGCCTTTGATCTCGCGCGTATTGGGCTGGATGCTCTTGTAGGTCCCGACATCCTCTGTGGGGCGCTTGTCGGCGGGGGAGGTCGCCTCGTTGATAAGGACAAAGCCTCCAAACGCCTGACCGTTCGAGGGCTCGCCATTCATGGCGACGTCATCCCAGTCATAGAACGTCTCGGCCATGGCGAGGTAGAAGCCCTTTAGCCCGCTGTTGCCCGCCGCGTTGTTGCAGCCGTTGGGGTTTGCCGAGGTGCAGTTGCCGTTATTGTTATTATTGTTGTTGTTATTATTGCTCGGGAAGAGGCCCGCCTCCTGGCACGCCGCGACGTTTGCCACGGGATCAGAGGAGCAGGCGCGCGCGAGCAACATCATGTCACGCACATAGAGCGAGTAGGAGGTGTGGTAGACCTCGGCGACGGCGACGATCGAGCGCTTGGCCACGTTGGCGTAAGCGTTGGTGTTCATCGTGCGCGCTTTGATCGAGGCTTGCCCGTAAGCCGCCGTGTCCGCCGCGACCTGGATATTGACCTTTTTGCGCATCACGTTGCCCGCGTCATAGAGCACGAGCGAGACCATGAACAGGATCAGGGTCCCTGCGAGCGCGGCCATCATGATGGCGCCGCCCTCCTGACGATGCAGCAGGTGCGCGCGCCCACGCAGGATGTCTGCGATGTGGCGAGCTGGCGCGAGTCGATGATCGTGTGGTGTCTTCATCACTGCACCCTGACTTGTGAGGCGAGCATGTAGGTGCGCTCGTAAGTCGAGTAATAACCCTGACGACCAGCCACGGACCCTTGCTCGCCAAAGATCCACCCGAACCAGGGGAAGACCTGGAAGTGTTTGTACTGCAACCTGACGCCAACGGTGTTGTTGGTGTTGACGAAGTCGATGTCTGTTGCCTCGTAGGCGAACGTCAGCTTGCGCGCCGCGCGGTTCTTGAACCCGTCCGAGTCGAACGCGACGGCGAAGTTAAGCCCCTTGCCGCCATCGATGGCGCGCCCTCCCTGGACGACGTTTTCCGACATCGTGACCTGCGAGGAGCCAGGTTGTACGGCTGTATTCTGCGAGAAGTGGGCGTACATCACCGAGCGCAGCGCCTTGAGAGAGTCCGTCTCCCGCTGAGGCGCGAGCGCGTGAGTCGATGGCGCCACGGGCGCGAGCGCTGCCGCCGCCGCGAGCTTCGAGAGCTCCTGGATCTCGGTGCTCGAGACCTTGTAGGCGGTGGGGCGCTGGTTGTTTGGATCAGACTCCTTCTCCCAGATCCAGTAGGCGCGGCCTGCCTGGTAGGCGGCCACGTGCGAGGCGACGCCGGCGATATTGTTCACCGACAACTGCGCCAGACCACCCGTCATCAGCAAGAAGGGCACGGTGATGATCAGCATTTCGACCATCGCCGTGCCGCGGCTCGTGGCGAGCCGCACGCGCTTGATGCCGCGCTCTGGAGCCCGCAAAAATTGGTAGGAGAGGACGCACACCGCCCAGAGCAAGGCGCTGATGACGAGGTGGAAGCCGATCGCCGAGAGGTTCGCGCTCACGAGTTGCCCACCATCGACCGTCAAGAAGGTCTGGATGATGTGCATGTCCGCGATCGCGATTCCATACAGGAACGCGACAACAACCGTCGCCAGGAGGTGGAGTGAAGCGTGCAACAATAGCACCGATCCCCTCCTCGCTGGGTTTGTCTTTGTCATGGGGCCTCCCTCTCAGAGACGTTGTCCATTTCTACACTACTACATTTTGATGCAACCGTCGTGCCATGGTCTGTGGCGCGCCAAAGCCTGCGATGTTGGCTTCAGGGTGTGACACCATGTCACGCTCTTGTGGTCCTCAGTCCTCACGGGGTTGTGTCTTTCAGTCCTCGATTTGCCTCAGCGTTGCTTGAAGCGTCGTTGAATATCCTGGACTTCCTGGATGCTCGGCGCGTTGGCGTTCTTGCTCTTGCCAAGCTCTCTGCGGGGCTTCTGATTCTTCTTCGCGCTCTTCTTGATCTCTTTATAGGCGCGGCTGTTCATGTACTCCTGCTGGCGCGCTCTGATCAGCTGCGCCTGCTGGACATTCGCGCTCACGTACCCGCGATCATTACGCCCGAACGACATCTGCCCTTCGTTGACCGAGAAGAGCTTGCGCCCGTCCGAACCCATCGAGGTCGCCGCGCGGTTGATGCTCCCGAGCATCCCGTCATCATTGGTGAAGGTGTTGCCCTCGCCGTTGTTGCGGATCGCCGAGTGCACGATGCCCACGGCGACGTTTGTCGCCGTGTCGACCATCTCGCGCCTGGTGTAGGCGCAGATGGTCCCCTCGAGCTTCTTCTGATCCATGCTGACCTTGGCGACCTCGGCCGCCTCGGCCTTGAAGATGGAGCAGACGCCCACCCAGAAGACCGTGTCCTCGCGCAGTTTTGGCGAGCGCAACCCGCAGAGCGCGTCAGTCATCCCGTAGAACTCGCGCGCCATCGGGATCGATGTCTCGTCGAGCGTGATAAACTCGCAGGCATGCTCGAGCGCGTATCCTCTCATTTGGGGCGCGGTTAACATCAGCTTCTTGGCGCGCGAGGACTCGGAGGCCTTGAGCGAGCCGCTCGTGAACGCGCTCGCCAGCAACTTCTCGGCCATCGCCTCTTCGTAGGCCCTGTAGGGGAACGCGTCGGCGCGCTCGGCCAACCGCTTGCCCACGATGTCACGCTTTGCCAGGCTCTCGGCGCAGCACTCGCGCAGCGACTCGGAGCTCGCGCTCATCGAGCAAGAGAGCAGGGCGACATCCCCGCTCGTGGTGACCTCTTCGAGCGTCCCCAACGCCTCCGCCCACTGACAGGTGGCCTCGTCCCCCTTGTCCCCCTCGAGGCGCGTCCACCAGCGGTCGGTCAGCAGATCCGCGAGCGTCTCGCGTTTCTCCTGCGAGAGCCCCGGAAAGTTCAGGCACGCCCCCGTCAAGCTCGGGTTCCCCTCGAGCGCATCGAGCGCCTTGCCCCTCGCCGTGGGGTCCTTCGAGCCGAGCATCACCCCGCAGGCGATCGCCGCGCTCTCCTGATCCTCGCTCTGGATCGCTTGCTGCAAGACCCCGTAAGCCCCACGTGACGCCGCCGACTCGAGCGCCCACATCCTCACGTTCACCTCGCGCCAGACCATCCCGCCGAGCAATCCCAGCGTGACGCTCACAAAGAGCGCCACGATCGCGCTCGGGAGCATCCTCTTGAGCGAGGACTCATCCTCCTGCGAGGTGCTTATGACGGTCGTGATAAACGTGATCGGGAGGCTCGCCGCCGCCATGATGTAGAGCGGCGTCCACTCCGAAAACCACTGCGTCGCTGCCAGGAACAGAGTAATGCCCAGGCCGACGCAGACAAAGAGCGCGGCAAAGATCGCGGCCCGCTTCAGGTTGTTCGGAGCGTGGCGCGTCACGACGCTGATGCTTCCTGGGGCGCTTGTCATAATCCTCGTGTGGCTTGCTTGGCGCGTTGGGAGTACGTGTCAAAACGATCTGAGGCGAACGCGGCCCGAGAAAGAAGTGTGCGCTGTCAAAAACTTCTCACCTTTCCTCACATCTCCCTTCACGGTGAGGTATGAGCTCCAGGAGCGTCTCTGGATGCTGGGCGAAGTTGTCATGTTTCAAGCTCTTTCTTTCTCTCCGTGGCATGATAACAGAGCTTGCCAAACCTTGAAAAGATGGATCTCGAATGGGCCGTGGTCGCCCGAGACACCCTCGGTTTGACACCGCGCGCGAGAATGTGTCATGACCTTGGCTTGACGCCCGCCGCATCTGTCGCCGCGCAATAGGTCCCTCGTGGGAGCGCGCTGCCTCGAGAGCCCCGCGGCGCGGGCGCGCTTCACAAAAGACCCTTCTCCCCCACGAGTCGACGCGCCATGGGTTCTTCCAATTCTTCTGCTTCAATCACTCCGGACGCCTCCACGCTCTCTCCGGAGCTGCTCGGCCAACACAGCCTTATCACCGGCTTTCCAGGGTTTATCGCGGCGCGCCTTGTGCGCGAGCTGCTCGAGCTCACGCCCGCAGAGCACAGGTTCGTCTTCCTCGTGCTCCCCTCCATGAAGCATATCGCAAGAGAGCGCCTCGAGGAGATCGCGCAGGAAGATGATCGCCTCGATGGAAGGTGGGAGATCGTCGAGGGCGATATCACCGAGCCAAACCTTGGCTTTGATCAAGAGACCTACGCGCGCCTCACCGACACCATCGGCGTCGTCTGGCACCTGGCCGCCATCTACGACTTGGCCGTCGCTGAACAGATCGCCTACAAGGTCAACGTCACCGGCACCATCCATGTGCTCGACTTCTGCCTGGCCTGCAAAAACTTCAAGCGCCACAACTACATCTCGACCTGCTACGTCTCCGGCGATCGCACCGGCATGATCTACGAGCGCGAGCTCGACATGCGCCAGGGCCACAAAAACCACTACGAGGAGACCAAGTTCTGGGCCGAGGTCGAGGTCCAGCGTCGCTGGAAGGATATCCCCACCGCGATCTTTCGCCCCGGCATTGTCATCGGTGATTCTCGCACCGGCGAGACGGACAAGTACGATGGGCCATACTACATCTTCAAGCTGTTGCATCGCTTGCCGTCGTGGTTGCCGCTCCCAAACATTGGCGCCGGCACGAGCCTCGTGAACCTCGTGCCCGTCGACTTCGTCGTCGACGCCATGGCAAGGATCGGGCTCACCGAACACGCCGAGCAGCGCGTCTACCAACTCGCCGATCCAAACCCCATGACCGCCGGCGACATCCAGGCGCTCGCCCTCAAGCTCCTCGATCGCCCCGAGCCCAAAGGCGCCATCCCCGCCGCGCTCGTCGATAACGTCATGCGCGCCGAGCGCGTCGAAGAGCTCCTCGGCGTCCCCCGCGAGAGCGTCATCTACTTCAACCACGACGCGCGTTACGACTCCACCAACACGCAGCGCGCCCTGCGCGAGACCTCCATCCGCTGCCCCCACCTGTCGACCTACCTCATCCACCTGATCGACTACTTCTTGCGCAACCCCGAGAAGGACTTCCTCGATAATCGCAAGCTCTAAAACGCCCCTTGGCGCAAACCATCAACGTCCAACAAGCCACCTGTCTCGCCCCACGCTGGGGGGCAGCGCCGAAGGCGCGGAGGCGCTTGTTCCCGCGCTCTGCACGACCTGCAACAAGAAGCCCACCTCTGGGGGGCAGCGCCGAGC
>Ga0208061_100410_pt1 | contig 11941 bp, 11 predicted proteins | sample DeeseametaMP0555_FD_184209 | JGI IMG/M metagenome (GOLD analysis project Ga0208061, IMG submission 184209) | Marine microbial communities from the Deep Atlantic Ocean - MP0555 (SPAdes) | ecosystem: Environmental > Aquatic > Marine > Oceanic | place: South Atlantic Ocean | collected 2011-01-23 | reverse complement strand
GGTTGCACCGGGTTCGGGAATCCCCGAGGTGGCCGCCTCGGGGATTTTCACGTCGGGCCATCTTGCCCTCCGTGAGCTTACTCTCCCTACGTACAAGCTCAAAAAGGTTGTGCGGACGAATGATAAATGCGATCTACATCGCCACGGGCACGGGCTCTGGCTACACGCTGAGCTCCTACTCGACAGGCTCGATCGACGCCGACAGCCCGATGGGTCGCCCTGCGCTCAAGATCGCGTGCTTCACGCCGACCGAGCTCGTCATCACCGACGAATCCGACTCCGACACCACGTTCACGCTCACCGTCGAGTTCAGGGGCAGCGACCAAGTCCGCGAGTCGATCCAATCGGTCACCTACGCCACGCCCTGAACCACGGCGAGCGCGTTCAACAGTGCAAAGGTACATGATGATGTTCGACAAGACAGTGCTCACGCTCACGATCACGCTCACGCTCGCGGCCTGCTCGACCACGGCGCCCAAGCCGGACGCAGACTCGACGGACACGACCGCGGAGGTCGCAGAGGACGAGAAGCGCGAGGGGTTGACCATCTCGGGCACAGTGCGCGCGCCAGAGGGCGCCGCGCTGGAGGCCCCGGCCAAGGTCGTGGTGCTCTGGTTCGTGGACGGTGAGAGCGGGGACGGGGTCTACAAGATGGGCGAGGGGAGCCTGAGCGGGGACACGTTCGAGGTGACGCTGCCGGTGCTCGAGCCGCCGCGCGCCGCGCTCACGAACGTGAGCGACTTCTACCTGGGCGTGGGCATGCTCGTAGTCGTGGATGGCGGCCTCGAGATCCCCGAGGGGATGATGGGAGAGGAGCAACTCGAGCTGATCTTCGAGGATGGCATCCTGGGGAACTCGCCGCGCCACGCGATCATCTACCGCGAGGGGTCGACCGAGGGGATCGAGGGGCTCGAGGACCTCCAGTGGCCCAACGCGTTCGAAGAGGGAGCGCTCATGTGCGGCGCGGGGGTCGAGCGTGAGGACGGGTTCGCGATCTTCGAGCCGAGTCGATGCGACACCATCGAGCTCATCATCGGCTCGAGGGAGTGGATCAACTGGACTTGATTCGGCGGCTCCCTCCAACAACACGACCTCGGCCGATCCTCGAACATCCTCGAGTCGACCCCTCGCGGCAGATGATCGCAGTGGTGGAACGACTTGCCCCACCCTCGATGTGTCTGATTCCCTTGACGGAGCCGAGCTCATGCCCGAACCGACCGAGAGCCCCATGCCCCAGGACCCTGGCCCCCGGGGATCGCGAAACCAGGCATCCGCCAGGCGCGGGAGTCAGGTCGCGGTCACGATCGCTCTCGTGGCGCTGCTTTTGACAGGCGCTGCGCTCGAGGCGGTTGGCGGCGTTATCGGTTTCTTCGAGATCAGCTGGACCCAAAAGGCGTGGGCGACCGCGATATTCATGGGGCCTGGATGGGGGCTGGTTATGACCGCGCTGGCGCTCACCTCAAGGCGCCAGGATCGACAGGCAAGAGAGGAGCGTGGGGCGGTGACCTGGCCGGTGGTTATAGCCAGTGGTCTGCTCCTCGCCCCGCTCTTGCTGGCCACCGGTGGCATGTGCGGGGTGCACCTGATGACCATCATCACCCACCCCACCGACGTCACGCGCTACTTCCCACACGTCTGGTACGAGCTGAGCGTCTGGGGGGTGATTCTCGGCGCGCAGCTGATAAGCGCGGCGATGACCGGAAAGCTCGCGCGAAAGCTCATACGGAGTGATCGCGAATAACACTTCGTTAATAACGAACCTTTATGACCAAATTACCTTATTTTCGGTTAGTCGTGAGGGCATTAGCTTCTTGTTAGAGCCTTGTTGCTCGAACAAGAGGTCAGGTGTGGACTTTTGCGATGCGCCATCACCTGGACAGCTCTCCTGCTACAGAGACTTGTCTTGGGGGTCGAGGTATGAACGAATTCGAACCGACACCAGTTGACGCGAAGATCTGGAGGTGCACGATCGCTTCCGCGTTGCTCGGGACCTTGGCGCTCGGATTTTGGTTATGGTGGTCCCTGGCAGGGGATCGGGCGTTCTCGCTCGACGCCTCATACCTTCGGCACGCACACGCTCACCTCGGTTACTTCGGTCTGCTCTTCCCGTTGGCGTGGCTCGGTTGGCGACCTTCGGGCGCTCGACCCTTCGGGCCGGGAGCCTTGCTCTGTTACGCGATCTGTACCGCGTTGACCTGTCTGGGGATCGCATTTTATGGTTACGGGCCTGTCGCCATCATTGGCAGCGCCCTCCTCGCCGCGCTCCTGATCTGGAGCTCGTTGGGCCTGTTTCTGGGCAGCCACCAGACCGATGATCCACTCGTCGTGGTCCCCTGGGGAGTCATCGTATCACTGCTCTGCGTCATACCGATCGTGATGAGTCTGCGCAGTGATAACGCCGCGCTCGCTTCCGACTTCGCCTCCACCCTCCTCGCGAGCTCTCTCTTCCTGGTCGTCATCCCATCAGCCATGGCAGGACGCCGTATCACCGTCGGTCCCTGGCAGCTCCTGTTTACGACGGGGTTGTTGGGGGCGCTGTTTCTGGGAGTGGTCGAGCACCCGGTCGCGCGCGTCGGCCTCCTCGCGCACGCGATGCTGCTGCTGACGCTCACGCGCACAACGAGGCTGGAGGTGCACACGAGGTGCGCCTGGGGCATGGTCGCCGCAGGTCTGGGGGCGATGGCGACAGGCCTGCTGCCAAACACGCGGCCAGTCGCACTGGGAGCCATTCACTTTCTGATCCTTGGCCCCGTGCTCGCGACGCTCGCGCCGCTCTGGCTAAAGCGCCCGCCGCCTTCCTGGATGTGGTGGCTCGGACACCTGAGCTGGGGCTCCATGTCCGCCGCCCTGCTCGCGCAAGAGTTCGTGGCCAGCTCGTGGACATGGACCATCGTCGCTGCTTCTGGCCTCGCGACCACGCTCTGGTGGCTCCTCGTGCTCGCGTACCCGTGGCGTGATGAACCACCGCAGGTTCACGGTCAGTCCATGGTCATGGTCTAACCCGTTGTGCATGAAAGAGAATCAAGAGTGATGCGGAGGATGGGGATGAGAGGGCAAGGCGCGAACCCGCAGGCGATACATCGTATCATCGAGGATGAGCAACGCCGCCATCACATTCTCAGGCCAGCATCGTGTCACATCAACGCCTGGAGCTCGCTCGCACGAGGATCAGGGCGCCGATGATGCCCGCGACAAACGATCCCGCGAGCAACCCGAGCTTTGCCTGCGTCGCCAACTCATCGGAGGCGAACGCGAGGGAGGTGACAAAGAGCGACATGGTAAAACCGATCCCGCCCAGCCATGCCGCCCCGTGAAGCTGCGCCCAGCTCATCTCGGGAGGAAGCTCGGCGACACCCGCCTTGCTCGCGAGCCACGCGAACAACGTGATCCCCACAGGCTTCCCCAACATGAGCCCCAGCATCACACCGAGCGCGACCGGTGTCGTCGCAGTTTCGATGCCGCCGCTCACGACGACGCCTGCGTTGGCGAACGCGAAGATCGGCATGATCGCGAACATCACCCACGGTTGCAGCGCGTGCTCCATCCGCAAGAGCAGCGGCTCGGTGCGATTACACAGGTGGCGCATCTCGTCGACCCGAGTGTATGGGGCCAGCTCATCCTCATCCTCGCGCTCCTCGAAGCCGAACAGCTCTCGCCCGGCTCGCTCGAAGTCCCCGTGGCTCACCACCCCCTTCGATGGGATGGTCATGGCGAGCAACACACCCGCGATCGTCGCGTGGATTCCGGACTTCAGGACCATGAACCAGAGCACGACGCCGACGATGGTGTAGGGGAGAGGATATGGCACTTTCGCCCGGTTGAGGCCGAGCGCGACGAGAAACGCCACCGCGGCGCCAACCAACGCTCCGGTCGCCAACTCACCGGAGTAAAACAGCGCGATGATCAGAACCGCGACGAGGTCATCGACCACGGCTACAGCGGTCAGGAAGACCTTGACCTCGATCGGAACGCGCTTCCCCAGCATCGCGAGAATCCCCAGCGCGAACGCGATATCCGTCGCGGCGGGGATCGCCCACCCGCCGATGCCCTCGCCGCCAAGGTTAAAGCCGACAAAGATCAGCGCCGGGAAGATCACACCACCCGCCGCGGCGAATACTGGCAACGCCGCCTTTCTCGCCGAGGAGAGCGCGCCGCTCGACACCTCCCGCTTGATCTCGAGGCCGACCAGCAGGAAAAAGATCGCCATCAGGCCATCGTTGATCCAGAGAATAAGCGCCTTGGAGAGCGCCCAATCACCGACTCCTATTGTAAACGGGGTCGACCACAACGCGGCGTATGAATCACCCGCCGAGGAGTTTGCCCAGATCATCGCCGTGATCGAGGCGAGCAGCAGTAAGATGCCTCCGACGGCGCCGGCGCCGATGCGGTGAAACCAACTTCGAAGTGTGTGGACGACGCTCATGGTGCTCCTTGAATGAGAGAGCTCCTCGCCGCGCCTTTTTAGTGCCGCGTGACGAGATCGATGTTTGCTCCACACAGAGCCTAGAAATGGCCAGAATCTTCGTCTATAAGGTAATACAGTCTTATGTTTTCGTTATTAGCGAAGTATGTTGACGTATGGATTGGCTCAACTTTCATCACCTGCTCTACTTCTGGACGGTCGCCCGCGAAGGGAGCATCACCGCAGCGTGTGATGTCCTCAGCCTCGCGCCTTCGACCATCAGCGGACAGATCCGCCAGCTGGAGGAATCTCTGGGGCAGCCGCTGTTCAGGAAGGCCGGGCGCGGCCTGACTCTGACCGAGTTCGGGACGCACATCTACCGCTACGCAGAAGAGATCTTTACGGTGGGTCACGAGCTGATGGACTTCGTGCAAGGTCGCCCCGTGGGTGGACCTGTTCGATTCGAGGTCGGCGTCACCGAGGTCGTCCCGAAGCTGGTCGTGCGAAAGATCATCGAGCCCGCGCTAAAGCTCGAGGGCGGAGTGCACCTGGTCGTCAGAGAGGGGCATATCGACGAGCTCCTCGCAGACCTCACGATGCATCACCTGGATCTTGTCCTGACCGATGCACCGGTGGGCCCGGAGACACACGTGAAGGCGTTCAACCACCTGTTGGGTGAGTGCGGCGTCGGGATTTTTGGCGCCAGAGATGTGCTCGACTCGCTCGAGGGGTTGTTTCCTTCCTCGCTTCATGGCGCGCCGATGCTCATGCCCACAGGAGATGCGGTGCACCGCCGCCTGCTCGATCAGTGGTTAGATCGGCGAGAGCTCCACCCCAGGATCATCGGGGAGTTCCAGGACGCCGCGCAGCTTCAATCCTTTGGAGCGCACGGACATGGGCTCTTCCCTGCCCCGCTCAACGTCAGGGCGGACCTCGAGGAACAGTTCGAGGTGGAGCTCTTGGGCGTGGTCGATGGGATTCACGAGAAGTTCTACGCGATCACCATCGAGCGAACGGTCAAGCACCCGAGCATCGTGACGCTCTTCGAGGCAGCGCGCGAGCATATGTTTGACTGATTCACGTGAGTGAAGAGTGAGTATCACTCGAGCGATACTCGAAACTGACGGGGCGCGTCAGCTTCGCTCACCGCGAGCGTGGCCTGCACTTCCCCTTTGAGGGACGCGGCCTGTCATTGCCTCGTCTCGGGCTTCGCGCCGCTCACTGCGGCCTTGACCTCGGCATCACTCATCACCGCGGAGACGTGAGCGCCGAGCGTGCGGGTCTTTCCGGTGCAATCCTTGCGAATATCGACATCGCACTTCATGACCGAGTTATACGTCGCCATATGGATGCCATCTTGCTCGAGGCCAATAAACCCGCTCGCGCGCTTGTTCGGGCCACCCGGTTTGACCAAAACCCCGGCCTCGACCGAGGCGAACTTGCTGGCGGGCATACCCGTGGCCGCCGCGAGCCTCTTCTTCGCCGCCGCAGCGCTCGGCGCGCTGAGCACCAACGCCCTGCCTGGGGTCGACTTGTCCAGGAGCTTGTACACGAAGACCTTGTATTGGATGCCCGAGACGGCCTTGTCCTTGCCGAGCACGAGCTGGAGCTTCGGTTTGGCTTTCGTCGCCTCTTTTGTCTGGGCCATGGCCACACCCGGTATGGCGAGCGCGAAGACGAGCAAACAGATCGAGATGGTTCTCATCAGATACTTCTCCCTGGTTGTTGAAATCACTCCTTCGACGTTTGGTCGAGGTCGATATTCAAGTCAAGGGCGACTTCGCGACAAAACCCCCGCGACCGCCCTCCCCTCGTAAGCCTTCGGCGGCCGATCATTGGCTCGCGTCGGGGGCGCCGACGACCACACCGCAAACTCTCGAGCAGGCTGCCACGGCGCCCCGCTCCGCTCACCATTGGCGACGACAGTCGCTGCGCTGCGCCAGCCACCGCTCGCCGCTCGCCGCTCGCCGCGTGGTGCATCAGAGGCTCAGGAAGGCGACCAGAAGCACCGAGCCCAAAAAGATGATGCTGCACACGAGTATCATGATCACGAGCACGGGGACGGTGGATTTCGCCGGATCATCACGCTGTGTGATCATCCGCTCGACGAGCTCGCGTTCACCTGGCTTTAACTCCAGGGAGTCGAGGTCCGCCATGCTCACTCGCGCAGGTGACCTCTTGCCAGGTTTTCCTTGTGGTGTGGCGCCATCGAAGGTCACGTCGAGGCGGAAGCTGCTCGGAGTGCGTTCGCAGTGAAACTTCAGATGTACAGGTCCCTCATCCGTCGCGCAGAGAAAGGGGAGGTTTCCATCCGCGACGTTATGGCGAGCGAGCTCGGCCTCGGCGAGGTCTGCTGCCTCCCGAAGTCGTTCACGCGCCATCTCGTCGAGATCGAGACCACGCTCTCGCGCTGCTCGTTCGAGCCTCGTCGCCAGCGCCTCTCCATCGGCGCGAGCACCCGCGCGAGGGGCGCTCCAATCTCCACCCTTGTCGTCCATTCAGCTCCTTCGACGCCACGCCGACGGTGACCCGCAAGAGCGCTGACACCGAGAGATCACGAGATATTCCATGGATGATTTCGAGTAACTTCAGGCGCTCTAAAAGTCAAGGTCTGACGTGTTTTATGGCACCTCCGGGTGGGGATCTGCGCGGCGTTCCAGGGTGCTCGAGAGCGCCTCGGGCGGCTCGAGCTGATGGCGCTTCGAGTCGTGGGAAGGGGGAGGATTCTCTCACAGGGCTCGCTCGGCTTTGGCCACCTGTGGTATAATAAGAAAGATAGCCTTTGAAGGCCAGGTTCCAGGATCGGGGTGGCCTGGATGAGCGCGTGGGAAAGCCCTGTGGGGCATCGCCCTCGCGATCTTCTTTTACCTCGTCTATCCTGTCTGGCACATGGATCAACAGAGCGCACTGACATGACTGCTGGTGTGCTCTTTGATGTTTTATCCCTGATAAAAGTGAGGACGAGGATGAAGAAGAAGACTTGGATGCTCGGAACGCTCCTGGTGATCGCGTCGGCCACGGTGATGGTCGGCTGCGGAGGCCAGACATCGAACACGACCGAGAATTCGGCCAACGCCACCTCGAACGCCAGCACGAATAACTCATCTGGCGAAAACAACGCCACGGCTTCCGATACGTTCACCTTCACGTTGAGCATCTCGAACAAGACCACCGATCCAAACTGCGAGCTCGACGCGGCCACGCTCATCTCGACCAAACCAGGCTCGCTGAGCGTCATCAACCGCGCCGATCCTCCTCGCCTCGAGGCCAGCACGCTCGACACCGCCACCACCGTCGAGGCCAACGCCTTCAAGTCGATGCTCATCAACACCGTCCCGGTCGCGGATTCTCCCTCGACCATGCCGATTTCGAGCGATCCCGAGATCCTCACCAAGCCGCGCGAGCAACCCGACGGGGTCGCGCAAGTCAACTTCACCGTCGCGGGCGTCGCTGGCGAAGCAAACGCCCCGGAGGTCCTCGCAGAAACCTATAACGTCAACGTCACCGATGGCACGATCACGTTCGAGTCCTACGATCCTGGCGCTGGCGTCATGAAGGGCACCTTCATCGGCAAGGCAGACTGCCGCAAGGGCTCCAATGACACCGTCGAGATCGACATGTCAGCGGCCTTCGAGCTCAAACCCGAATAATCATGGCAGCGTCACAGCGCGCGATCGAGACGCGCTGTGGCGCCTCCTGGGGCGTGGAGAGGGGCGCCGCGGCGAGTACCTGCGGGTTATCGGGCCGAGAGGTGGTCGGCGCCCCCGACACGACCCATCGATCGAGCGCGAGCCTCGATGCCTGATGCGGCGCGTCACGCCACCACGCGCCACCATACGCCGCGCCTTGACCCGAGCATAAGATGCCAGGAAGATAGCTTTGTTGTGTCACGACCGCGGCAACCGTCACCTGGAAAACATCATGTTCGAACGCACATCTCTCCTCCTCCTCTTGCTCACCATTCCCATCGCCCACGGCTGTAGCGGCTGCGAAGAGGAACCTGGCGGCCAGACCGATACCGATATGGGGATGACCGGCTCCCCCGACATGAACACGGGCGGTCAGGATATGGGGATGGGGCCGGCGGATTCCGGTGGCGATGATATGTCCACGACGCCCTCGGATATGAACGCGGACAGCGGCGGTGACACAGAAGACATGTTCGTGTGCGAGAACACCGTGTGTGATGGTGTTTGCTGTGACGCGGGGCAGGAGTGCGTCGAGGATCTCTGCCTCGACCCGTGTGAGGGGACGCGGTGCGGTGAGGAGCTCGGGCTTTGTTGTATGGGGCAAGACCTCTGCCTGGGTGATGCGTGCGTGACACCTGGGGGCATGTGCGAGCTGACCGAGCAGTGTGACGTGGACGAGATCTGCGAACCCACCGTGGGACGCTGTGTGCCGCGCTCTGCCGTGGAGGTCTGCGAGTTCATCCCGCCCGTCGTGCCCTTCGCCCCCGAAGTCGGCTGCACCTGGCCGAGCGGCACGATCACGGTCAGCCCTGACAGCAACCGCGTCGTCGTGGCGCCGATCGTCGGCAACCTGACCGATGATAACGGGGACGGCGTCACCGACGAGAATGACTCCCCCGAGATCATCTTCCTCTCGCGCACGTCGGGTTGCTGCAACAAGCGCGGGACGCTTCGCATCGTCGATGGGCAGTGCAACGCTGACAACACGATGAACACGATCGCATCGCTCGACAGCGTGCTGATGGCAAATGACTCGGCGCCAGCCCTGGGTGACCTCGATAATGACGGCGTCCCCGAAATCGTCGCCGTCCGCGGGCAAAACCTGAATGAGAGCAACGGGAAGGTGCAGGTGCAAGGGCTGGTCGCCTGGAAGCGCACGAGCGATGACGGCACCACCTGGGAGCCGATGTGGGAGAACGAAACCTACCCGACGGCGGGGGTCCACACCAACGGCGGCGCGACCGTCGCCATCGCGGATCTGGATGGAGATGGCAACCCCGAGGTGATCGTCGGGAACGTGGTCATCAACGGCCAGGACGGCACGCTCAAATGGGATGGCGTCGAGACCAGCATGGGTACTGGCGGCATCGGCAACAACGCGTTCCTCGGACCAGCCTCGGCGGTCGGAGATGTCGACCTCGACGGCAACCAGGAGATCGCCGCCGGGAACACCCTCTACGATCATGACGGCACCGTCCTCTGGACCTACGAATACGTGACCTCGAACTCGGGGTGTCAGGGCTCGCTCGCGTGTGATGGCTACAACGCCATGGCCGAGTTTGACGGAGACCTCGAGGGCGAGGTGGTCATTATCCGCGAAGGCGAACTGTTCATCATCAACCACGACGGGACGCTCTTCTGGCAGCAGCAGATCATCAAGGACGACTGCACGCGCGGCAACGAGTCCGGTCCCCCCACGATCGCTGACTTCGACGGCGACGGCCGCCCCGAGGTCGGCACCGCGGCGGCGGACTTCTACACGGTGATGGACCTCGACTGTGACGTGGAGGACTGGGAGATGCGTGGGTGTCGCGCCAGAGGCGTGCTCTGGGCCACGCCCAACGAGGACTGCTCGAGCCGCGCGACGGCGTCCTCGGTGTTCGACTTCGAGGGAGATGGCAAGGCCGAGATGGTCTACGCCGACGAGAACACCTTCCGCATCCTCGACGGCACCAATGGCACCGTCCTCTATGAAGACACCACGCACAGCTCCAACACACGCATCGAGATGCCGCTCGTCGCAGATGTCGACAACGACGGCAACTCCGAGATCGTGATCCCGAGTGACACAGGGGCCTCCATCAAGGTCTTGCAAGATCCGGGTGACAACTGGGTGCGCACACGGCGCATCTGGAACCAGCACGCCTACTCGGTGACGAACATCAACGAGGATGGCACCGTGCCCGCTGTGCCTGGCGTCAACTGGCTCAATGGCCGCCTCAATAACTTCCGCCAGAACACGCAACCGGGCGGTCTCTTCGACGCGCCAAACCTCGTGGTGGCTTCGGTCGAGGCGCAAGGTGTCGGCTGCGGTGAGACGCGCGAGGTCTCCATCCGGGTCGAGGTCACCAACGCCGGAGCGCTCGGGCTCCCTGCCGGGACGCCCGTACGCATCTATGGCCGCACGCCCACCGAAACGGTCACGATCGAGGATGCCACGCTGATGCAACGTCTGTTGCCGGGCCAGTCCGAGATCATCACCACCGTGACCACGATCCCGGAGGCGTGGATCGCGAGCGGTTATACCATCGGCGCCATCGCCGACCCGGACGCCACGGTCAACGAGTGTGTCGAGGATGATAACGAGGTCAGCGTCGACGGGGAGCAGATCCCGTTCAACACACCAGACCTCTCGATCACGGCGATGAGCGCGGATGGGACGCTTTGCGGGGCGACGTTGACGATGCCCGTCGAGGTGACCTTGCGAAACGATGGCACACAACCCGCGCCCGCCAATATCCCCATCGTCTTCACCATCGATGGCATCCGTTATGGACAGGTCACCACGATGGCCGAGCTGCAGCCTGGCGAGGAGGTCACCTTGAGCGCAGAGCTCGGGATCAGCGCCCTGGAGGCAGGCCAGACGCTCGATATCACCGCCACGGTCGATCCTGATACGACGATCTATGACTGCGAGGAGCAAATCTCGGAGTCGATCCAGGAGACATGCGAGTCCGCAGGATGATCAGCTGATCGAATCACACTCTCGCTTCAGCATCGCTACTGGCGTAGGAGCGCGGCGAAGGGGCTCTCGCCGTGAAACCCTTTCTCCTCGAAAGTGATCGGCGCGGGCTCGGGTCTCGCGTCGGCCAGCGCTCGTTCAGCGAGCGCACTCTGTGCCTTCGATACGAGCTGTGACGAGGATTCGATCAGGCCCGCCTGCTCTCCACAGGCAAGAACTTCCTCGAGCTCGAGCCTCAGGCCAATGTCCCCCTGCGCGGGTCCCAAAACAGTGTCCAGGAACGATCGCGTCGAGTGCGCCTGGGGCATCTCCTGCTCCTCCTCGATAAGATCCTCGCGTGGTGTCACCAAACACCCGGTATCGATCCAGATGCCCGCCACGAACACCTCATCCCAGCGATGCTCCATGATCTCCCTGGCTCTCGATGCCTGGCGTTTTGCTTGATAGATAGCCGGAGAGGTCGACGCCTTGACCTCGAGGACATACACAGGAGCCTCGCCGCCGATCACGCCGTCGAGCTCTCTGAAGCGCTGTTGGCGCCAACCCTTGGAGAGCTCGGCGTAGCTCAAGACGCGCTCTCTCCAGAGGTGAAGTTCATTGCCGTGCGCGGCTTCCATCACCAACCGCCGAAGCAACCACTCGAGCTTCAGGCAAAGATCGCCATAGGCATCTCGGCGACTCTTTCGACCGTAGGTGATCTTGTTCCTGGCGTGGCGACGCTGATGCTCGGCATAAGCAGCATACGTCTTCTCGACGAGCGAGATCTCTCTATAGCTTGACATCTCTTCCTCCAGACTTCCTCTATTCACTTACAGAGAGGTCTGGTCAGGAGGCTTGCTGACACTTTTCAGCGATTTTTTTTCGTATTCACCCAAAAAAGGCGGCGTG
>Ga0208061_100409_pt1 | contig 11961 bp, 9 predicted proteins | sample DeeseametaMP0555_FD_184209 | JGI IMG/M metagenome (GOLD analysis project Ga0208061, IMG submission 184209) | Marine microbial communities from the Deep Atlantic Ocean - MP0555 (SPAdes) | ecosystem: Environmental > Aquatic > Marine > Oceanic | place: South Atlantic Ocean | collected 2011-01-23 | reverse complement strand
GCGCTTGCTCCGGGACTTCCCCGAACAAGCCAGCGTCACCGAGCACGCGCAGATCGCGCGGCATCTGGATGGAGCAGGGCGCCTGGAAGAGGCGGTCCAGCATTACCACCGCGCCGCCGAGGGCGCCTTCGAGCAGTTTGGCGCCGCCGAGGCATTGCGCCTGTGTGATCGCGTCCTCGAGAGGACGACTCCCGATACAGATACTGGTTTCGAGGCGCTCCGTCTGCGAGAGCAAGCCTTGCGCGAGATCGGCGCGAAGGTCGAACATCGCGAGGCGCTCGAAGTGCTCGCCGAGCAGGTCGAGCACCGCGGCGACCCGAAGGAGCGCGCCGAGACATACCTGCGGCTCGCTCGCTATCACTACGATCAGGCTGAGTTCAAGACGGCCATGGAGTATATCGAGCGCGTTCGCGAGCTCTCTGGCGAACATGACCTGAGCGCCGCGCACGCGCAATCCCTCCATTACGAGGCTTACATCAACCTCGATCAGGGGCACCGAGAGGAGGCCCTCGAGCTTATTCGTCAGGCGATCGTGTTGTTCGAGGAGACGACCGATGAGGACGCCGCGCGGCGTGGGTTGAGTAGCTGCTACAACACGCGCGGCATTATCATGCGACGTGCCGGGCATCACCAGGATGCGCTGGCGAGTTACCAGCGCGCGCTCGACCTGCTCGATGAGAGCAAGAACGAACGGCTCGGCCGGTACCTGCTCATCAACATGGGCCTCGCGCTCGTGTACGTGGGTCGCTTCGATGATGGGTTGGAGTGTTATCAGCGCGCGCTGGCGCAGGCAAAGCAGCTCGGCCACCGCCGCGATGAGGCGGGCGTGTTGATCAATATGGGGCACGCCTATCAGGTGCTCGGAGAGTATGATCGCGCCATCTCTCATATCCAGCGCGGGTTGTATCTGGCGAGGAAGGCGAGCGCGAATTACACGCTCGCGGATGGCGAGATCACGCTCGGGGTGTGTTACGCCGAGCTTGGAGAGTTGGACAAGGCCGAGCGCGTGCTCTCGGAGGGGCTGAGGCTGGCGGAGTCGATCCCGCACATCTACCTGGCCGTGCACGCGATGTTGGCGCTGGCGAAGCTAAAGCTCGAGACGGCCCAGGTGCAGGACGCGCGCGTGGCGATCTTGCAAGCCGAGGATAGCCTGGAGCGGTGTGAGGCCGCCGGGATGCGTTGGGGGGTGTTGAGCGCGCAGCTCGTACTCGCCAGGGCGTTCAAGATCCTCGGGCAGCAGGAGAAGCAGACGCGCGCCGTGCTCGCTGCCAAGCAGCTCGTCGAGGATGGCGAGGAGTACGCGAGGGAAGAAGCGTATTACTACATCTCGCAGCTGTTGCCCGATACCGAGGAGTATCGCGAGCGCAAGCTCGAGGCGATCGAGCAGGCGCGCGCCATCGTGATGCGCAGCGCCGATGGCATCGAGGATGAATCGCTGAGGCAGAGCTTCTTAAAGCGCGATGTGCATCAGAAGATCCTCTCGGCTTCGCGCAACATGAGTTGATGGCGCGCTTCGGTATTTCTTTTCGGTTGGATGGAGTTGGTTTTGGCTGAGAACGAGAAGGGCAGCGAGCAGGACGCGGGGTCTAGTTTCAAGAAGAAGGCGGGCATCGCGTTGGGCGGCGTGGTCATCTTGATCGTCGTGATCGTGGCGCGCTCGATGATGTTCTCTTCCATGCAGGTGACGCCCGAACCTGCCAAGGATCCGATCCAAGCTCGTGAAGGCGCGGTCGCGACGCTCTCCGAAGCGGTCAGGCTGAAGACCATCTCGTACCAGGACCCAGGCAAGGTCGATCGAAAGCCCTTCGAGGAGTTCCACGCGCTGCTCGAGCGCACCTACCCGAACGTGCACTCCAAACTGGAGGTCGAGAAGATCAACGACCTCAGCCTGCTCTTCACCTGGAAGGGCAAGGACCCCGCGCTCGCGCCGGTGATGCTCATGGGGCATATCGATGTCGTGCCCACCGACGAGATCTCACGCGCGGAGTGGAAGCATCCCCCTTTCTCCGGTGAAGTCGCTGACGGGTTTATCTGGGGCCGCGGGACGCTCGATGACAAGCAGGCGATCCTCGGGCAACTCGAAGCGGTCGAGGCGTTGCTCGCCACGGGGTATCGACCCGAGCGCACGATTTACCTGGCTTACGGTCATGACGAGGAGGTCGGCGGGAACAACGGCGCCAAGAAGATCGCCGAGTTGTTGAAGCAGCGAGGTGTCGAGCTCGAGGTGGCCATCGATGAAGGGCTCGCCATTGTCGATGGGATCGTCCCGGGGACGAGCGTCCCCGTCGGTCTTATCGGCATCGCCGAGAAGGGGTTTTTGACCCTCTTCCTCGAGGTCAACAGCACGGGAGGTCACTCGTCGATGCCGCCAAAGCAGACGGCGGTCGGTGTGTTGGCCAGAGCCGTGGCGAGGTTGGAGGATAACCAGGTGCCAGCCACGATCTCGGGGCCTGTCGCGCTGATGTTCGATCACCTCGGCCCGGAGATGAACCCCGTGTTCCGCACGCTGTTCGCCAACCTCTGGTTGTTCGGTCCGGTGATCATGGCGCAGCTCGAGGCGAAGAACTCGACCAACGCGACGCTTCGCACCACCACCGCAGTGACGATGATCTCGGGGAGTCCTCAGGATAATGTCCTGCCCAAGCAGGCGCGCGCGGCGATCAACTTTCGCATTCATCCTCGCGACTCGATCGATAGCGTCATCGCGCACGTCGAGAAGCACAAGCACGACGATCGCGTCAAGATCGTGAGGGAAGGGGACGGCTTTGGGTCAGAACCCTCGGCGGTGTCCTCCACGGAGTCGAGAGGATATAAGGCGATCGCGACCTCGGTCAGGCAGGTCTGGCCCGACTTTGTCGTCGGGCCCTCGCTCATGGTCGGCGCCACCGACAGCCGCCACATGGAGGCGATCGCCAAGGACGTCTACAGGTTCTCGGCGCTCATCCTCAAGAACGAGGACACCGCCCGTATTCACGGGATCAACGAGCGCATCGCCATCGAAGACTACAAGAAATCGATCACGTACTACGGTCAGCTTATCCGCAACCTCGGCGCGAAGTGATCGCATGTGCTGGCGCCATTTTCTTAAAGAAAGATATCTCACCAGTATTTAATTTGGGGTGATTTTCCGCCCTTGGTGGAATTTTATCATGTTTTTGGAAAAATCTTTTCTGAGTGTGATTTGGGTTAAGTTGTTGTTTTTGAGTGGTTTTCGTGTTTTTGGTTGTCTGGGGTTGTGGTGTAAAAGTTTACTAATACTGGATTTTTAAGTCGGAATGACTACAATTCTTCTTGTCAGCAACCTGCCTGAAGTAAAAAGGATTGTAATTCGGAGTGTCTCGGTGACGCATCATAGCACAGCACAATTTCTCCCCGGCTCGACCATCTCTAACCGCTATCTTGTCGAGGGAGTCCTCGGCGCTGGCGCCTTCGGGACTGTGTATGAAGTGTATGATATCGAGACTTCGTCCGATGCCGCGATCAAGGTGCTAAACGAGCACCTTCACACCCAGGACCGCGCCCGCAAGATGATGCTTCGCGAGGGGAAGATCCTCCAGAAGCTAGAGCACCCCAACGTCGTCAAGTGTTACGGCGCCTGGGAAGAAGAGGACGGGGCGATCTACATCGTCACGGAGCTTCTGCGCGGCGAGACGCTGGCGTCCTACTTTAAAAAACAGAAGGAGCTCGATCCGGTCTTCGTGTTGACGGTTGCCGAGCAGCTCGCCGACGCGCTGGCGCACCTCCACGAGCGAGGCGTCGTCCACCGCGACATCAAACCCGAGAACATCTTCATCGAACAACGCCTGGGCCGCGCGTGGCCTGTGATCGTGGACTTCGGGTTATCCTTTGTCGAAGGTTCGAAGACGCTCGGGATGCTCCCGCTGAACGAGCGCGGAGTCACGGGCACGCCGCTTTACATGTCGCCCGAGCAGATCACGAACCAGGACCTCTGCACGGCGACTGATATCTACTCGCTCGGGAGCGTGCTCTACGAAATGCTCACCGGCAAGGCGCCCTACGAAGAGCCCGGCCTGAGCGTGGTCGAGACCATGAAGCGAAAGATCGTGGCGGACCCCGAGGCGTTCTTCGTCGACTGGGACGAGGGCGCTCTGGACACCCTCGTCGCCTGGATGCTCGCCAGGTACCCCGAGGAGCGCGTCGTCGCTCCCGCTGTCGCCGAGGTCCTGCGCGCGCATGACTTGCACCCCGCGAAACACTCGCCGTATGGCTGGCACACCACCCGCGCCACTCCTGTCGGTCGCCTCGACGCGGTCGGACGCCTCTCGTTCCGAGCTTCCTGAGGTTCAGGGTCGCCCGCCTGCGTAAGATCAGTCTTTGTACTTGCTACAAAGGAGCGTCGTGCTCCTGCAGTCATAGTATCCTCTGTCGTGGCACATCTTCGTGCCGACGGCGTCGCGATCTCCATACCGATCAGAGCCCTCGGCGGGAATGAACTGCCCCACACCACCCACATTGGGGTCGAGGCACATCTCGCGGGTATCCACGAACGCACATGCGTCTCTCTTCGGATAGATGCAGATGCCGTTGTCCTTGTCGCAACCAGCGAGAAGCACTGACAGCGCGAGTGTGACCGTGATTAGCTTCATATTGGCGCTCTCGGCGTTTTCTTATAGTCAGTATTTTGAGATTATCTTTCGATAATTTATAGTCTGACCTATATCTTACCTGCTTCCGAACTGGCTGCGCAAATGTGACGTGGAGTCCGTTTGTCCCTTTCTTCAAAGATCACTCTGTCGCTCTTCTATCTTTCGATATCAGTGGGGTGTCACGAGCCGGTCGATCCTACCACCGAGCCCGAAGAGTCACTCGCCCGGGAGCAACCCGAGGACGCTGATACGAATGCACGGAACCCTTCGAACTGTCCTCACTCCAGACGTCTCGGGCTTTCTTATGGGCTGATGAAGGGCGGCGACGCGGTTCGCTGGTCAGAGTTCATCGAAGATGATGCGTTGGTGACCGGGGTTCATCAAACCATCGAACTCTCTTTGTTGCAGAAGGACTCGATGGAGGTCAGGCGTGATGTGGTACAGGATTGGGTGTTCGAGTTCGGCGTGAACTCTATAAGGGACAGGGCGATCGAGAAGATGTCCTTCGTGATGTCGGTGACCGTTGTCGAGGATGCCACCCTCGATTTCGAGGACGCACTGGAGTCCTTGAGTCAGGCTCGCGAACTTCGGACGAGGGTGTACAAGGTCTTCAGGCTACATCCTGAAACTGGAGAGCCGAGCAAGGAAGAATACTTCGAGCTATGGTCCGAAGATCGCCTGTTAGTCGGGCAGTACAATTTCTTTGCAGGGGACAGGGCGACTTCTTCCGTGTTCGAAGCGGCATACCACGACAGCCTCGGTTTGATGAACCTCCAGCTTGGTGCAAAACCTCATCCTCTATGCCACGGTGATTCGGCACCACGCGTTTACAACGAAGTGAGCTTCGAGAGCGAAGGCGGGGAAGTGCGCGCATTTCGATACGTTCCCGCGTTCTTCGAGGCGAAGGGTGAAGAGTACTCCTTGAGTCTGCAGGAGGATGGCGGTCAGAACCCAGCGAGCCATGGTGTTTCTTTTGTCGTTTTGCCCAGGTTGGGTTTCGCTCTGAGCTATCCGACGCTCGGGTGCCGAGCGAAAAAGGGGCCGCGTCATTTTGCTGTGCGGTTGGAGTCGGCTGATTCCATACAGCAAAATGACGCGGCCCCTTTTTCGCGTGCCGCCTTGGCGCAGTGATTACCAGCCGGTCGTCCTGGCGAGCACGAGCGCGCGAATCAGCGCGCCCATATCTCTGCCCGATTCGACAAAGCGCTTTGTCGCCTCTTCGAGCTCGATGGCGTCCTGACCCACATCGAGCGTCCTGCCGCCAAACCGCTCGTAGGCGCGGCGCACCGCGCAGCGATCGAAGGCGCCAGATTGCACGAGGATCTTGGCGAAGCCGCGCGGGCCGATGGTGCCGTCGCTGACCTGACCGAGCAGTCTTTGCTCCGGCGGCATGTAGTCGATAAGCCGCACGTTCAAATCAGACTCAGCCTCTTCTTCAGTGATCGGGGTCATCACTGTGTTCGGGAGGTAGGTCCCCTCGAAGCGTTTGCGGTTGGCGTTATAGCTCACCAGGTTCTCGACCTTCCACTCACCGAGCCCTGCGATCGAGCCTCCAAACCCATAGATGCGTTTGAAGCTGATGGCCGCAGGATCGAGCCTCGTGTGGCAGTGGAGGCAGACGCCTTCTGTGGCAGGATCGCGCTGATAAGCGGGGAATTCGATCGGAACCTCGGGCGGTGAGAACTCGTCGCAGGCGAGGCTTTCGAGCCACCTGGCAGCGCGCACGCGAGGTCTGGGCCACGAGGTGTTCGGCCCGATCATCGTGAGCACGCCCGAGGCAGGCAATCCCTCGAGCTCGCCGCCATCGCGAGGATCATAGGTGTAATCTGGATCATCGAGCCAGTGCGGGTTCATGTTCGAGAACGAGACCTCGATCTGCTCGCGGTTGTCCGTGAACATCTCGAACCAGCGCTCGGCGTCATCATCGGTGTGAACACCGCTCATGCGACCTGCGCGCAGGTACATGTGATAGAGGCCGCGGTTTGCCACGGTGTAATTGCCGAGCACCAGGTCGCTGAACGGGCGCCCCTCGGTGACGATGTAAGCGAGCAGGTTGGCGGGCTCATCCATCAGCGCGCGGTTCATGCTCTCCGGGTGGTAGAGCTCGCCGTCGCCATAACCCTTGGGATAACTCCCTTCGTAGGGCAGGCCGAGGTTGCCGCGCGAACAGAACGTGAAGTTCGGACCGCATCCGCATCCAGGAGTTGGCGGCGCGACCCAGTAGCTGCTCAACCGCACGACGCCGCAATCGGTCCCTTCATAAAAGGTGTCGAAGTTGGCGGCGTTGCCCACCGCCATCACCATCGTGTCTGGCGCCCACCAGGGCGTCCCGACAGAGGTTGGCGCATCGGGATCGTCGCAGATCGCCCCATCATTCGAGTTCGGACCGCTCGAGATGACGACGGCGCCTGGGTAAAGCGTGTCTTCTCCGCAACGGTTGGCGTCGATCGCCTTGCCGTTGTCCCAGACCCTGCCTGCGTCAATCCTGGGGAAGGGGATATAGTCGCGCCCCCAGTCGATCAGGTGCGCGTGAAACTCGCTCGTTTGCATCAACGCGTCGATCTCGGCCTCGATGAAGGCGTCAGGATCGGACGCTTCGAGTAAGGCTTCGTAGCGCTCGACATCAGGTTCTTGCTGTGTGAGCGCGAGCGTGACCCGACGCAATCTGCGCGTCGGCGAGAGTTCTTGCGCGTATGCGGCTGAAACATCCGCGATGCAGAGCGCCATAAGAGAGAGCAGTGATACGAGTGTTTTCTTCTTCATGACTCGAACACCCCCTGGATCGTGCCCGCGCCACCGGGGATAAAGTGGCCGTGAATGCCCATCCCCGCGAGCGCCGTGTAGACGACATCCGCGCTGGTGGCGGGCCGCATCTTTGCCGCGGTCTCGCCCTCGTCGACGATGGCCATCGGCGCGCCGTTGGGGCCGGTGCCGTTCGGGTGAATGTTGCTAAAGTCGTAACCACCGATCATGCGGTTTGGCGAGGTCTGCGCCCCCGCGAAAATCGTCGAGGTGATCGGCCAGTGGTCACACGTATTCGAGGTCGGCCACGTCCTAGCAAACTCCGAGAACACCAACACCAACGTGTCATCGAGAAGTGTCCGACCATCGCCCAACTGCGTCGCCTTCATCTCGCCAAGGAACCTCCCGATACAGTCGAGGATCGAGCGGTTGTGGAGGAATTGATCCGGGTGACCATCGCCGTGGCTGTCGAAGTAGTAGTTTCCGACACCGCGCACGCCGATGCTGATGGCGCTCGTGACATCGGCCTTCATCAACCTCAGCGCGAGGTTGAACACGTTGGCGTAGCCCGTACCGGAATCACTCGAGATGCCGCGACCATGCATCACACCATAAGGGGTCCAGTTCGAGTTGACCCAGTGAGGGTGAGGGAGGTTCTCCCAGCCCGTCTGTGACTCGACCATCGTCATGACATCGCGCGCGAGCTGCTGGCTGACGCCGCTGTACATGTCATACATCGACTCGAGGTAGGCATCCTCTGGCGTGTTCGCGTTCTTTGCGATGGCGCGCATGCGCTCGAGCACGTGTGCCTCGAGCTTGTTCACGCCGATAGGCGTGGTGACGCTGTTGCTAAAGTCAGGCACATCCTGCATCTGCCGATCGCGCAGCCCCTTCCACGCTGTATCCGGGCGCTCCGAGAGCGAATACTGGAGCGCGTCGAGGTTTGGCAGGATCGTCGGCGCGCCCTCTGGCGCGAGGCCGAGCGGAACGGGCACTGGCGCGAGGCTGCCGAGCGCGATGGCTGGCAGCGGGCGGCTCCCGGCGAACTCCTGATAGAGCCTCGAGGCGACGACCGAGTGCACCGCGGGCGCTCGGTAGCTGGAGCCCGCCGCGCCGCACATCGCGGAAACCACCGCGCCTTCATGCGAGGCGGTCTTCATGTCGACGCCGTGCACGATGTTGAGGTTCTCGTGCAACCCATACTCGCGATACGCCCACATATGGGGCGCGGTGCCCGAGCGCGCATCTCCCATCCCCGCCGATAACCCCGCCTCGTCCCACATATGAGGCACGCGCAGGCGTTGTAGCGAGGGGTCTCGAGGGTCCATCGCGTCGCCGCTCCCATCGAGGTTGCGGATCTGCTCCGGGGTGAAGAAGCAAGGCTCACCGCTGTGCTCGCGAGGTTCTGGCAAGCGGGTGGTGATCTCTTCAGGCGTGAGCGGGCAGAACGCGTAAACAGGCATCCACCCACCCTGGATATGCAAGGTGATGATGCGGCTCGGTGCGCCTTCGGGGCGACCCTCGGCGCGCGCTCTCCCGCTTAACAATCCAAAGGAGCCGAGCAGGCCCATCTGGGCCACCCCCAGGCTCGCCTTGAGCATCTGTCGTCTGGTCAGCTTTATCTTCATCAGTAACTTATCCACATCGGGTCACGCACGAGCGCCGCGCACACGGCGACCCACGCGGTGCGTGGGTTTTGCTCGGCTGCGTAGGTGTCGTAGACGTTTGTCTTGAGCGCGCTCACTTCCTCGTCGGTGGCCACATGGCCCCAGAACCTGAGCATCAGGTAGCGAAGGTTGTCCTCGATCTGCGCGTCCGTGGCGTCCGCGAGCGCGCCTCGCGTGACGTGCTTGAAGAGGGCGTCGTTGTCCTCCTTATCGACGGCGAAACCACACCACGCTTGCGAGAGCTGGATGAGGTTCTGCCCGAAGGTCGGCGAGAAGCGCTTGTTTGGCCGGGTTCCATAGAGCTGTGAGCCGCCGCCCATGGCGAACCAGCGCAGCCCTGGCCCCTGGCTCGGCGGGCTGATGTGAGGATCGTTGGTGACAGGTTTGACGTCGTCCGGGTTGTACATCGGGTAGCGGTTTTGCCCCCAGTTGCGCCCCGAGCCAAATCGAACCACATCCTCGGAGGTGATGCCGAGGTGTTGGTAGAGCGTGTTCACGATCTGTCGCGCGTTCTTTCGCTCGACCGCGGGGATGTCAGCATCCTCGGTCGGAGGTCGCTGGCAACCTTCCAACTCCTCGATAAAGGTCGTGACTTGCTCCATCGACACGGACGTCTTGCCCGCAGCCTCCAACTCCACGAACGTCTCCGTGCCGAGCGGCATCTGCGCGTATGCTCCCGTCGCGCGTCCCTCGAGGAGCGCGATCAGGCCCGATGAGCTCGGGTCGCCTGGCGTGACCCACTCGGGGTCCGAGACGAGCAAGCTGTAGAAGGACTCTGGCGAGGTGAAGTAGGGGGAGTTTCCGACGCGGTGGCACGCTCCGCAGGTTGGCTCGAGGCCCTCGTAGAGCGCTGTGACGCCACAATCGTTAGCAGGCAACTGGTTGCCCGAGTTCGACGGCGATGACATGTCACCATCGTTCCGGTTGTTTTCACCGCCCATGTCTGTGCCGCCACCGTTGTTTTCAGTGGGGGAGGGCGCCTGGTTGTTCGCTGGCGGAGCGTTGCTCGACATCACCCCTTCACAAGCAAAGAGGGTCAACGAGAGCAGGAGCACCGTTGCTCTTGAAGAACGCGTTGGCACTGCGTGCGATCCTTTCGAAAGAGGAGAAGGGTAGTGCTGTGCGCTTCACACGAGCCTTGTTGGCCCGCGTCGATGCATTCACAGCGTCGAGGTTCAACAAAATCATACCTTGAAGATGCCTCGACGCCAACTCACGAAAAGGGCATCAGGTCCAGTGATTTGGCGGGTTGTGTTGTACAAAGAGGGCTTACTTGCGCCACTGCTTGCCATCGCGCAGTGATTGCAGCGCGTGCGCGAAGTCTTCGGGGTAGGGCGCCGTGACCGAGATCTCCTCGCCGCTCTGATCGAGGAACCCGAGGGTCCTGGCATGGAGCGCCTGGCGATCGATGAGCCGGTTATTCTGGCTCGCCTTCCCGCCATAGAGCTGGTCGCCAAGCAGCGGGCAGTTCGCGTCGAAGAAGTGCATCCTGATCTGGTGCGTGCGGCCAGTCTCGAGGCGGCACTCGACGAGCGCGATCCCTTGCGTGAAGCGCTCGAGCACCTCGAAGTGCGTGATGGCGTGCTTTCCGCGCGGGACATTTCCGGTGAAGCGAAAGCGGTTCTTCGGGTCTCGCCCATGCAGGGTCGAGAAGGTCCCCGCGTCATCCAGGCCGTGATCGATCACGAGCGCGTGGTAAGCGCGCTCGATGTCGTGCGTGCGAAACAGCTCGGAGAGGTGCCTGTGCGTCGCGTCGGTCTTGGTGATGACGATGGCGCCGCTGGTGTCCTTGTCGATCCTGTGGACGATGCCCGGGCGCAATGCGTCGCCAGCCTCCGAGAGTTCGCCATCCATATGATGGAGCAGTGCGTTGACCAGCGTCCCGTCGGGGTGTCCGAACGAGGGGTGAACGACCATGCCGTGGGTCTTGTCGATGATGGCGAGGTTGCTGTCCTCGTAGAGGATCGAGAGCGGGATGTCCTGCGCCTCGAGTGAGGGCGGGCTCGGGGGCGCATGAGCCCACGAGACGACCTCGCCGACCTTGAGCTTGTGCCCTGCCTTGACGATCTTCTCGTCGACATGCACTTCGCCGCTATCGATGCAGCGGCGCACCTGAGAGCGGGTCAGGGGAGGATCGTCTTGCTCGGCGAGGAAGACATCGAGGCGGACGCCTGCGTCCTCCTCGTCGATGGGGAAGCGAAAATGAGTGGTCGTGGACACGGTGTGGATCGCCAGAGGCTTTGAGAGAGGGCCAGGGCGGAGTCCGCAGGACGCGGATCACCAGATGTGGCTATCGATGTGGCCGTAGTTGGCGAACACGATGTCGATGAACGCCTTCTCGAGGATGTTGGTGTTGTTGACGATCTCGTCACTGACATACGACTCGAAGTGCGAGCGTGCCTCGTGCATGATCCCCTCGAGCTCCTCGAAGAGGTTGTCATTCTTGATGCCCGCCTCGATCTTGCGTTGGATATCGGGATAGATGGTCATATCCGAAGCGATGACGCGTGCGCGCTGAGCGGCCTTCTTTTCGTCAGTGATTTTGGCCATGTGACGCTCCTATGGGCATGAAAACTTCAGGGTGTTTTTGCTGGGGTTGGCTCTTTCCAAGAGCCATTGTCCGGTGAGGTTAGCACGGAATCGCCACCTCGCGAAGTTCTTGTTTGCCTCAGTCCTCATCCTCGTGCGGCTCGTCGTATGTGGCGCCCGAGTTCGCGCGCAGGATATCGAGCAGGCGAAAGTACTCGAGCACGAGGTGGTCAGGATCGACGCTAAAGACCCTGGCGATCTCGCGAAGGTAACCTCGCAGATAAACGGACCGAGGGAGGATCTCGAGGTCTGCATCCTCGATCGCGGCCAGGTATTTAAGTCCGATGTGAGTGCGTTGGCTCAGGTCCCCGAGGCTGATGCCCTGTTGTCTGCGCAGGCGCTCGACCAAGCGGCCC
>Ga0208061_100407_pt1 | contig 11969 bp, 8 predicted proteins | sample DeeseametaMP0555_FD_184209 | JGI IMG/M metagenome (GOLD analysis project Ga0208061, IMG submission 184209) | Marine microbial communities from the Deep Atlantic Ocean - MP0555 (SPAdes) | ecosystem: Environmental > Aquatic > Marine > Oceanic | place: South Atlantic Ocean | collected 2011-01-23 | reverse complement strand
GGGGGGGGGGGGTTTATAACCTCCTTTTTACGCCCATATCGCAGCGCTCACCGCGGCGAGAGGACTCCTCTACAACCCTGCTCTCGCCGCAACAATCACCGTCCGAGAATCACCCCTCGACGATGAATCACACCAAAGCCCCCGATGCGGCAAACTCGGCAAAACGACTTTTATGCAAACGCCTCGCCCAGAACCCCCTGGGGCAGAAATTTTGATACCCGCGGAAATCGCCCGAAGGCCAATGGCAAAATTTCTGCCCCAGGGGGTTCTGGCCACCGCAGGTTGCAAACGCGCGACCCCATGACGGTGAGATGTAAACACATCAGAAGAAAAAGAACGCGCCGGGTTGGGACTTGGCCGCTTCTCTATCGAGGATCTCGAGGATGCGGATGCTGGTGTGCTCCTCGGCGCTGAGATCGAGGATACGTTCGGACCCGTCCAACATACGCACAGTAGGGCGGTGCGCGACTGATTTGTTCTTCTGGCTTTCGGCGAGCGCGGGGCTTCGAATCACCAACGCCTGCTCGCCAGTCGACAACAAGACGATCTCGCCAACGGGATAAACCCCCACCAGGTTGATGAAGAGCTTGGTTAGCATCGGATCATAGTGGCTCCCCATCTGCTCCGAGATCACCTGGAGCGCCATATCCGCCTTGACCCCGCGCTGCCCTTCCATCCCTTGCGTCAACACGTCGTAGTGGCGCGCGAGCTCGATGATCCGACTGAGCAAGTGCGGTCGCATCTCCTCGCGATACCACTCCTGCGGGAGCGGTCGACCGTAAGGAAACCCACGCTCGTAACCGGCGACCAGACGCAACGCCGAGAGCAGGTCGGTCGCGCCCATCTCGCTCAACATCATCACGCTGGTCATGTTGGTGCGAAAGTGGCTCCGCTGGCCAAGCTCGAGCTCTTCCTCGTCCGCCTCCTCGACAAACTGCTCACGCAGGCGGTGGATATCCTGCGTGATCGCGGTCATCGCCACGCGCACCAGATCGATGCGATCGAGCCTGATCTCGTGCGCGATAAACATCGCATACAATGCCGTATTCACGGCGTGCACGAAGTTCTGACTCTTGACCAACTTGAGGTTAATCAAGCCAATGAAAACATGACCCTGCTCGTCGAAGCGGTCGGCGATCTTCTGGACCAGGCGCTTGATAAAGCGCGCGCTCGCGTTGCTCGTTCGCTTGAGCTGGTGGAAGTACGTCGCGCACTTGATGATGAGCCCCGCGTAGAGTTCGATCACCTCGCGGCGATCGTCCCCATCGTTCATGGACTCGAGCTCCTTGTGCCCCACCGTCTGCACCGCGAGGTGGGGTTGCTTGAAGCTCTCGAGCGAGAGGTTTGGATCATTGCGCACCAGGCGATGGAGCTTGAGCAGCTCGACAAACTCGCCAGCGCCGACCCCCGCAGAAACATCGATTTGGTTCACCGACAGCGGGAGAAACAACGCGCGCAAGAGGATGCTTCGCGCGTAATGCCCCTCCTCGAACTTGATCAGTTGACCGTTGAGGAACACGTTTGACTCGGTCATCTGCAACGAGATCGAGTCCTCGCGAAACTGGAGCATCTGTTGGTTGAGCCAACTGGCCACATCACCAGCGGCTTTGCGCACCTGATCGTGATCCGGCGAGAACACATCCGCCGTCTTGAAGAGCCTCACGATCTCGGTGGCGAACTGCGGCCCGACCAGACGCACCATGCTCTCGTCGCTGCCGGACTGCTTGTCCTGCAAAAACGAGGTCGACTGTAGCGTACGCGTTTGCCCTGAAGAATCCGTCACGATGCGCTCTCCTCAGGAGTTGCCTCCTCATGAACTTCCTCGGCGATCGACGCCTCGCTCTTTTCGATGCGATCGATCTCGCCCAGCAGCTGTTGCGCCGCACCGCGCAACTCGGCGTCCTCGGCGCTCTCACCGCCCTCACCGGCGAATCGCTCGAGCAAATTGCGGTACTCCTCGCGCAAACTACGCGAGGTAAAGAAGCTATCCGCCAACGTTCGGATGATCTCGATCGCCTCCCGATCCCCATGCTCCAACAACACGATCGCCACGCTCCGCGCCAGGTCCCGGCGCTGCTCGTTGAACCCCCCGCGCGTCTGGAGCATCGCCCGGAGTTGCTCTCTCTTCTGCGGATACTGCTCCAGATAAAGACGCACCAAAAACCGCACCTCTCCGGGCTTTCGGAACCCGAGCTCTTGCTCGGTGATGACCGTCTGCAACCACGCCTCGAAGTCCTCTGGCGCGAGATCTCGCATGACCGCGATCGCCAGGCGACGCACCTCGTTGTCATCGTCCGAAAGCAGCGGTTTGATGTACTTGTCGATGACCATCGGCGTGCACCAACTGCGGTGCGCGAGCTGGAGCACCAGCGCACGCACGCTCTTGTCCTCACTCTCGACCGCGCGCGCCATCAGGCGCGGGAGGACGGGGTACTTCGAAGGGCTCTTGCCGCGAAGATGTGGAAGCAAGCGCTCGAGATAACACGTCTTACTCATGTACTCGTCGCGCAACAGGTTGAGCTCGTTCTCCTTGGTGACGACAGCGAGCAACACATCCACCAGCGCTTCGGTCGAGCTCGGCTTCTTGTTCTCCGTCGCGAGCGTCGTCAAGATGTGCTTCTGGACCTGATCCTTGTCGAGGATCTTGAGCAGGCGAATGATATCCTTGCGATCCTCGTGGCGACGCTGGGCCTGGAAAATCAACGCCTCGAGCCGCAGCGGGTCCGAGATATAGCCGATGAGGTCTCCCAACGGATCGATCTCATCACCCTCGAAGAGCTTACGCCGCGCGTGCAACAACTTCATCAACGTGATGACCGTGTTGTACTGATAATTATCGAGCAGCTGCGTGGTGATCTGGAAAATGGTGTCCACCGCGCGCTGGCTGTGCTCGCTATCAGGCTGCACGCGCACGATGCTCAGGAGCGCCTCGATCAAGCGATACTCGAGGTTGTTCCCCGTCAACCACTCCTCGACAAGCCCCTCCACCCAGGCCGTATCCACGCGAAACGCGTCCGCCAACATGTCGGCCGGCATCTGCGTGACGCTGTCGAGCGGCTTCGCCTTGACCTGAATCCGCGTGAACACATCCACTTGCGTCTGTGGCGCGGCCTCGAACATCGTCGCGAGCTTCTTCCCAGCCTCACCGCTCGGCTCGATGGCAGCCGTCATCACCGTCGCCTTCGCCTCGGGCTCGCTCAATCCGCCGAAATAGCCGAGCTCTCCCATGTCGATGTACCCCTCGATCGCGGAGTACTCGATCGTCTGAAGGTCGCGCTCCCACAACAGCGTGATGGTGTCATCGTCGAGCGGCAACTTGCCGAGATCGGCGCGGTTGATCACCTCGAGCAAGGAGATCAAATCCCTGGCATTCACGTCCGGCAAAAACTCCAACTCGACCATGCCGTCCGCCGCAGGCGTGTACCACAGAAAGTGATCCCGCTCGGACTCCTCGCTCGAGAAGAAGGTCTCGCCCCACTCCGTTTGCAACTCCCTTGGCTTCAAGCGGATCGCCAGGCTACCTTCCGATTCACAGTAACGCAGGATGTGCTGTAGGGTTTGCTCGGCAAACCCCTCGATGAGAGGGTGCCCCAACGGGTACACTCTCATCATCGTAATAAAACGATCGAAGGTGTGAAAAATGACGGTGAGGTCTGCCTTGAGCTTCGCGCGATGTCGCTTTAGCGACTCCTGCTCCTCGATCACGTCCTTCAACGCGTCGTCTTGTTGTACATCGACCTGGGACATACCAAACTCGGTTGGTCGAGAGCTTACATCTTACCGAATGTCAACAACATCACGAGCGTCGAGGTCGACGCCCCTTGTCATGTAGCCTGATGTCGCAGCATTCCTCTGAATACCTACACTCTAGCAAATGCTCAGAACGACGCAAAACAATCCCGAGAACTCCTCGACGGTAGCGCTGGCAAAGCGCGAGGCCGCAGAGCGCCTGATGCTGTCGCGAGTACCTCGGTGGCAAGAGGAGCTTGTCTCCGAGCACCCAGCGTGCGGCGAGGCGATGGTGTTTTCATCGATCCTCGCCGCTCTGGAAGAGCGCGCCGCGTCCGCACGAAACGTGTCGCCATGGCAACCTCGGCGGCGCGAGGATACGTCCTTCGAACAAACCATCGACGAGTTGCTCGAAGAGACCTTCTCGCAACCCAACGCGACAGATGCGCTCCTCGAGCCACACCTGCTCGGTTGGTTCGTGCAGGCGTTTCACACCACACGACGCGAGGAGAGCTTCGCCGCGCACACCTCCAAGGAGGCAAAGCATTCGAGCGCGATCACCTCCACACAGCTCTATACCCCCAGATGGTGCGCTGACTTCATGGCCCAGACGCTCCTCGAGCCAGCGCGATGGTCGCATATGCCGCGCGTCTGCGATCCTTGCTCTGGTGGAGGTCAAATGCTGCTCGCGGCGCTGGACGTGTTGGCAAATCACCACCCGGATGCAGACGCGCTCGCGCTCGCTGGCGCACTCCACGGCGTCGATCTCGACGCGCGCGCGGTGGATGCCGCGCGAAGAGGTCTCTTCGCGCGGCTGCAAGAGCTTCGCGACGTGGATGCCTGCTCGCTCGATGCGCTCCGCGACCTCCTCTGCGCTCAGCTCACTGACGCAGATGGCCTCGGTAACCCCAAAGACTTCTTCGATGTCATCCTGACAAACCCTCCCTACATGGGGAGTCGCTCGATGCCATCCAAACTCAAAAAGACCCTGAGCGATGGCTGGCGCCCATTTCATCACGACCTCTACACGGCGTTCATGCACCGCGCCTTCGAGCTCGCACCTCGTGGACGCGTCGGGCTGCTCACGCAACAAACCATCTGGTATCTAAGCCGCTTCGAGGACGCTCGCGAAGCGCTCATGCAACGCGCGCACCTGACGCACTTCGTTCATCTTGGCCATGGCGCCTTCGCCGCGCTCTCCGGTGAAAAGGCCAACGTGGTCATCACCCTCCATGATCTTGCAAGAGCCCCTGGCGGGGACCTCGACACGACCAGGACATGCGAGTTTATCGATCTTCGCTCACGCGGCGAGGAGGAGCGACGCGAAGCGCTCCTCGCCTGGACAGAACAGCCGGATTCACAGCGGGACACGGCGCAACAGCTGGACTCCTTCGAAGCGCTCCCGGGCAAACCGCTGGCGCACTGGCTCGCGCCCGCCTGGCGAGCGCTCTTCAAGGGTGACACCCCTCGCCTCGGTGATCTGGCGACGGTCCCTGGCTCACAAAACAAGACGGGCAAAAACAGCCGCTACATCAAATCGTGGAAGGATGTCCCCGGATGAAGCGCGCTGGATCTTCTACAGTAAGGGGGGCAAATACGCCCCCTGGTGGGGCAACTGGGGCAATGTCATCGACTGGTCAAAGTCAGCTCGCGATTTCTACAAGACCAACCGCACATCGAACTTGCTCGATGAGAGCTACTGGTTTCGTCAGGGGCTCTGCTACACCGACTTTGGCGGGAGATTATTCAACGCGAGGTGGATGCCCGCAGGCTGCCTGTTCGATATGGCAGGTCCCGCCATCTTCATCGATGGTCTCGCGCCCGAGGCCGAGCGCAGGCGGCTGATGGCGCTGCTCGCCGTCCTCAACAGCTCGCCGACGCGCGCGATGTTAAACGCGCTCAACCCGAGCCTGCATTATCAGGTTCGCGATGTGCGCAACCTCCCGCTGCCTGACTGGACCGACGACCTGGAAGCGGCGCTCGCCACAGCGGCCGAGGTGATTGTTGGCTGCGTGCGCGCGCTGCATATGCTCGTCGAAGACGATCCGCTCTTTGATAAAGACCTGAGCCAGGAGGGAGCGAGCGCGCTCGAGCGCGCTCGCTCCCTCCTGGCTCAAATCGCCAAACACTGGCTCGATATCGAATCACTGGTTTGCCAGGCTCACGATGTCCCCGAGCTCACATCAGCGCCTCCCGCCGAACTTCACCACATCATCTCGCGGCTGGGACTCCTCTAAAACAGTGCGCCAGGCGAACGTGTCAGTTCGACCCCTTCGAGCTCGGCTCGAAGCCACGCTCTGTGGGCGAGTGCTCGTCGAGACCGAGCCAGACGAGATCGTAGAGGAAGATGTTCATCTCTTCGCGGGCTCGCTCGAGCCACCCTTGCTCTAACTCGAGCTGCTTTTGCAACACCTCGAGCGCACGCTCGCTGCGCTGGATCTCCTTCTCGTATCGCTTTAAACGACGCGAGGTCTCGTCCCATTGATCCTTGTTGTAATCGAGCTTGCGCTTGTTGACCTGCTCGGCGAGCTGGCGCCTGGCCGCGCGCTTCTCGGCGATCTGCGTACTGGCTGTGGCGAGGATGCGCGGCAAGCGCGCGATCCGACGCTCGATCCTCAACCTCAACGTGCGCACCTCATCCACGCGCTTCATCTGCGCGCGCGCGAACTCGAGGCGCGTTGCAGGAACCTGGGCAAACAGAAAGTCGAGGTTGGCGGGCTGACAGGTCAATTGGATAACCGGAGGCTGCGCCACAGGTTCCTCTGGCGGGATATCCTCGCCGGGTTGCTCGGCGTCTTCTTCAGAAGGGGCGTCGGGTTCTGGCTCGGGAGGTGGCTCCTCGAGCTCCTCTGTGCGCGAGAGATCCTCTGTAGGGAGCTCGTTCAGGCACGTCAGCGCGACGTGGCGAAACAGATCGAGAGGAAAGGGGTCGGCGTAGAGCGCCGCTGGCGGCGAGAAGAATTCGACGCGAAGCGTCCCCATGCGCGTCACATCGCGCTCGAGGACGGCGTAAATGGACTCGAGCCTGACGGCGAGCTGCTCGAGCTCACTCACAGGCGCGGTCACTGAAGGGGGTTCGATCCCAGGGGCAGTGGCCCAACAAGCGCTCGAGGTCACGCTCACGAGAAGGCACACGAGCACCAGCGCACTCCTATTCAGGAGTGGCTGGTACCCGCGCCTTTCTCGCGCACCTGAGCGGCTGCCAGGTCTCAAGCGCCACCATCCGCATCGCCGAGGACATCATTTGGGATCTGCGGGAGCTCGTCGAGGTTTGGCATCAAGATGATCTCGATGCGACGGTTGAGCGCCTTGCCCTCTTCTGTGTCATTGCTGGCGACGGGGTCATACTCACCATAACCCGCGGCGGCGATCTTCTTTGGCTCGACGCCATTTTCCTGAAGGAAGGTCACGACCTCGACCGCGCGCGCGGTCGAGAGCGCCCAGTTCGACTCGTAGCGCCCCGAAGAAATCGGAACGTTATCGGTGTGTCCTGCTATGAGGTAGTTGCGATCAAACCCTGCCAGAATAGCAGCGACCTCGACGAGGGCTTCTCGACCGGCGTCCTTGAGCTTGGACTTGCCCGCGTCGAAGAGGACGTTGTTTGGCAACTGGATGACCATCTTCCCGTTGCGGATCTTGACGGTCAGTTTGCCCGAGCGAACCATCGCCGCGAGCTTCTCGGTGAGCTTGCGGTACTGAGCGGCGCGAGCCTCGGCGCGAGCGCGCGCCGCGCGGAGTTCCTTGAGTTCGGCCTTGCTCGCCTCGAGCGCCTTCTCCAGGTCTCCCTTCACATCAGCGTAGAGCTTGAGTTCGCCGTTTGCCGCCGCGAGCTCCTGCTCGATAGCCTTGATCTCGGCTTCTTTTTTGGCGATGCGCTCGTTGGCAGCGACGATGACGCCTTCGAGCTCCTCGATCTTGGCTTTTTGCTCGGCCTCGATGCGTTGGGATTCCGCCAGCGCGATCTTGGTTTCTTCGAGATCTTTGAGGACTGCTTCATGCTCGTCCTTTGGGACACGGCACCCTGCGAGTAGCCCCAACATCATGACCGTCATCAACAAACGTTTTGCTCTGACTCCGCTCCAAATCATGGTGCTCCTTCTTTCTTCGAGAATCCCCTACCACTTATCGAATCTCTCCAGGGGGTCTTCGAGAGCATAGGAACGCGACACCGATGCCACAAGCCTCACGACCAAAAGAAGCGGCGAGAAGGCATCACCGGGAGCGACGCCTCGCCGCACCCACGGTCTTCTCGACAGGCATGATCACGAAGCGGCGAGGAGATGGCACCACTGCCCTCTCCTCGCCGCCAATCACGAGGTCCTGCAAAATACAGTGAGGCTCAAGAAATCTCGACGAGGCGTGGGTCCTGGGGGCCTTCGACCGAGGAGACCTCGACGCCATGATCGCGCAGGTATCCCACGCCATTCTCGCCAGCGTACCCACCACCGACCACGATCACATGAGTGATCCCAGCGTGGTGAATCAACTTGGCGCACATCATACAGGGCTCTCCGGTGACCACGAGCATGGCGCCCTTGGTCGGGACGCCCGACGCGGCGCAGTTGCAGATGACGTTCATCTCGGCGTGATGGCACCCGATCTCCATCCTCGTCCCCGAAACAACCCCCTGCTTGTCACGCAGACAGACATCCCCACCGCAAAGCTCGCCACCACCGCGAGGGCCGCCGTTATAACCATCCATGAGGATGACGTTGCGCTCGGGATCGAGCAGGAGCGCGCCAAACTTGCGCCGTGGACAGTTGGACGCCTTGGCGAGCGCGAGGCACTGCTCGATACGAATGGCGATATGCTTCTCTTTCACGATGGCTCCTCTGACAGCAGAAGTTCGATTCGGGTCTCCTCTCTTACGCATTGCGCGCGAGCGCGTCGACCCAAAATCTGCGCGTTTGCGAACTCGAACCGCGCGCGAAAACATGGCATGTTGGCCACGTCTACACATCGATCGATTCGTAAATAAGGAGAGAGAATGCCCGAGAACACGCTCACAAAACACGAAGACTTTCACATCGACGGCCCGGTGATCGTGGTGGTGCTGGATGGCGTTGGCCTCGGTCGCCAGGATGAAGGCGACGCGGTCTTCCAGGCGCGCACTCCGACGATGGACTGGCTCGGCGAGCACACGCCGAACACCACACTCTTCGCCCACGGCACTCACGTGGGGATGCCCACTGATTCTGACATGGGCAACTCCGAGGTGGGTCACAACGCGCTCGGCGCCGGGCAGATCTTTGACCAGGGCGCCAAACGCGTGGATATCGCGATCCGCTCGGGCGCGCTCTTTGATCCAGAAGATGACGCGAGCCAGACCTGGCAACGCATGATCGCACAGCTCGAAGACACAGGCGGCACATTCCACCTGATCGGCTTGCTCTCCGATGGCAACGTGCACTCGCACATCGACCACGTCGAGGCGATCGCCAAGCACGCGCACGAGCGCGGGATCGAGCGCCTGCGCCTGCACACGTTGTTGGACGGCCGTGACGTGTCAGGTCAGAGCGCGCACCTCTACGTCGAGCGCATCGAGCAGCTCTTCGAGGAGCTCGGCGCGGACTACCGCATCGCGAGCGGTGGTGGTCGCATGCTGGTGACGATGGATCGTTACGAGGCCGAGTGGGACATGGTCGAGCGAGGTTGGAACGCGCACGTGCGCGGCGAGGGGCCACAAACCTCGAGCGCGCTCGCCGCGATCGAGCAAGCACGCGCCAAGGACCCCGACCTTAACGATCAATACATCCCTGCGTTTGTGGTCGTCGAGGATGGCGAGCCCATCGGCAAGATCGAGGATGGCGATGTGGTCCTCCTCTTTAACTTTCGCGGAGATCGCGCCATCGAACTCTCGCGCGCCTTCGAGCAGGATGACTTCCCATACTTCGAGCGCGGCGAGCGACCAGATGTGCTGTTTGCAGGGATGATGCAATATGATGGCGACCTCGGCGTCCCCGCAAACTACCTGGTGGGGCCAGCCTCGATCACAGGCACGATGGGAGAGATGCTGGCCAACGCAGGGCTCAAGCAACTCGCCGTGAGCGAGACCCAGAAGTATGGCCACGTGACCTACTTCTGGAATGGCAACCGCACCGATCCTTTCGACGCAGACCTCGAGCATTACATCGAGATCCCCTCGGATCGCGTGGTCTTCGATCGCCGCCCCTGGATGAAGGCGGCCGAGATCACGGATGCCACGATCAACGCGCTTCGCGACGACCCCGAGATCAAGTTCGCGCGCATCAACTACCCCAACGGCGATATGGTCGGCCACACAGGAAACCTCGAGGCGGCGATCATTTCGGTCGAGGCGAGCGACCTGAGCTTGAAGCGCCTCCTCGCCGCGATCAAAGAGCTTGGCGGCGCAGCGATCGTGACCGCAGATCACGGCAACGCCGATCAGATGTTCCAGACCGACAAGAAGGGCAACGTGGTCTACGACAGCCAGGAGCGGCCCATTCCCCACACGGCGCACACGCTCAACCCGGTCCCGCTGTGGGTTTACGCGCCTGGGTTGGATGAGGTGGAGCTCGAGGTGGTCGATCACGAGGTGCGACGCCTGAGCAATGTGGCCGCGACGGCGCTCTATCTGATGGGATACGAGGCTCCAGCGCATATGGACCCGTCGTTGGTCCAAAAAGCTTGAGGGCGAACGATCTTATCCAGGATCATGCCGGCCCTCGAAGCAACGATGATAAAAATGGATAAACCCGTATAACAACGAATAAGAAAGCCACCTTCAAAGGGCGCCTCGAGAGGCGCCCTTTTTGCGTCTGGCACACGCCTCTTGGCCGCTTGCCACAAGGAGAACAGCGTCCACGGGCACCTCTCGAGCGCCACCGATTTTCAAAGTTGGCACGCGGCATGCTCTAGAGAATGGGTGTTCGCAGCGAGTCGACGGCACGCAGCCAGACACCCGACGCGACGACAAACATGAGGATGTAGCTCAGATGGTAGAGTGCCGTTCCGAGATCCAACCAGTCTGGATGTCTTACTTCGCTTTCCACGCCGGAAGCCGCGGGTTCGAGTCCCGTCATCCTCTTGAACAAATCATGCGGCGAGAGCACGTGCTCGCACAAACCTCCTCGCCGCATGATTTGACACGATGGAGTGTAGCTCAGTTGGTAGAGCGGGAGTCTGTTAAGCTCTGTGTCGTGGGTTCGATCCCCACCGCTCCAGCTTGAGGGCAGGAGAGTTCGCGAGAACTCTTCACCCTCGAAATGCCCCCTTCCAAACAGTTGGTAGGCAGCCACAGGGGAAGGGACGAAGGGGGCATTTCAAAACTTCTACGGGGTGTAGCGCAGCATGGTTAGCGCGCCGGTTCGGGGAACCGGAGGTCGTGAGTTCGAATCCCACCACTCCGACTCTCACGTGAGCGATCACGTGGGGATCAGAAACGTAGCTCAGTCTGGTAGAGCGCGGGAGCGCCGCAAGGCGCCAGAGATCCAACCAGTCCGGATGTCTTACTTCGATTGGGTTCCCGAGGTCGCAGGTTCGAATCCTGCCGTTTCTACTGCGCATGGTGCGGTCGCAGTAAAATCACCGCACCACTTTTACGGGGTGTAGCGCAGCCAGGTCAGCGTGCCGGTATCGGAAGCCGGAGGTCGTGGGTTCGAATCCCACCGCCCCGATATGTGATTGCTCCAGAGGATGCCATGAGCATCCTCTGGAGGGTCGCAGAGGTCATCTCGATGACCTGGAAAACGCGAGCGCAGTGAGCGGTCGCCAAAGATGACAAGAATGCGTCCATAGCTCAATTAGGTAGAGCGTTGGATTCTTAATCCGAAGGTTGTGGGTTCGATCCCCACTGGACGCTCTTCGATGCCGCGAAAGCGGCATCGAAAGGGGAGCTTTGAAAGAGCCCCCACATGGAAATGTAGCTCAGATGGTAGAGCAGAGGATGCGCCGAAAGGCGCCAGAGATCCAACCAGTCCGGATGTCTTACTTCGTCTTAACCCTCAGGTCGCAGGTTCGAATCCTTGCCATTTCCATTGAACGCCCGAGGACAGCCTGGCGGCTTGTCCTCGGGCGTTCGGCCCGGAGGTATAGTTTAACGGTAGAACAGAGGGAGCGCCGCGAGGCGCCAGAGATCCAACCAGCCAGGATGTCTTACTTCGTTTAAAGCCCTCAGGCGCAGGTTCGAATCCTCGCTACCTCCATTCCAAAATCACGAGATGTGTTGGTCGATCTGACCCACGCCCAACTCAGCCAGCAGAGGATCGCGCGCCTGTCAC
>Ga0208061_100406_pt1 | contig 11991 bp, 8 predicted proteins | sample DeeseametaMP0555_FD_184209 | JGI IMG/M metagenome (GOLD analysis project Ga0208061, IMG submission 184209) | Marine microbial communities from the Deep Atlantic Ocean - MP0555 (SPAdes) | ecosystem: Environmental > Aquatic > Marine > Oceanic | place: South Atlantic Ocean | collected 2011-01-23 | reverse complement strand
TGATGTTCGCGCCGCTCCATCTCGAGCAGGATGACGAGCTCGCCGCGGCCATCTAGAGAGCCGCGCTTTGGGCCCGATGCACTGACTCATCCGCGCGCTCTTATCCGCGCTCGCTTATCCTCGCCCTCTTATCCGCACCTACGCCGCCCGTTGCAACGAGGCATACGCATGGACACTCGCTACCTCGAACGCCTCTATCACCACATCGATCATCGCCCCGATGCGGTCGCGTTTCGTTCGTTCGATCACGCAGGCTCGCTGACGTTTGGCGCGCTCGACGAGCGCGCGCGCTGTTATGGCGCGGGGTTAAAGGCGCTCGGCGTCTCGAAGGAGGATCGCGTCGTCGCGATCCTCGAGACCTCGCTCTCGCTGCCTGTGGTGTTGCTCGGTCACTACGCGATCGGCGCGGTTCATGTGCCCGTCAACACGCGCTATGGCGAGGTCGAGATCGCGCATATCCTGGAGGACTCCGGCGCCAGGGTCGCCATCGTCGACACATCGCACAAGCTCTCGCTGCTGCGCGCTCTGCGCGCGGCGAACCCCGGTTTGCTCGAGCACCTCGTGCTCCTTGGCGAGGCCGCAGAGGATGTCAACGAAGACCTCGGCGAGTTGACCTTCGAGAGCCTCGCGCAGAGCGCGCCGCTTGAGGCGCGCGAATCGCTCGAGGATGAGGATCTGGCGATGTTCATCTACACCTCGGGGACCACGGGGAAGAGCAAGGGGGTCGCGCTGCCCTACAGAGCCATACTTTCGGGCATCGACAGCCTGACCACGCTCTGGCGCTGGAGCGAGGATGATGTCCTGGTCCTCGCGCTCCCGCTGTTTCACGTGCACGGCCTGGGGATCGGCGTGCATGGCACCTTGCTCAGAGGGTGTGAGACGGTCCTCCACGAGCGCTTCGACGCGGGCGATGTGATCGCTTCTGTCAAAGATGGTGGCACCATCTTTATGGGCGTGCCCACGATGTATACGAGGTTGGTGCGCGCGCTCGAAGACGACCCCGCGGCTGGCGAGGTGCTCGCTGGCGCGCGTTTGTTCACGTCGGGCTCTGCGGCGCTCTCTTCAGATCTCTTCGAGGCGTTCGAGCGCCTCACCGGACATCGCATCCTCGAGCGCTATGGGATGAGCGAGACGATGTTGACGGTCTCGAACCCGTACCCTCCCGAGCAGCGCAAGCCTGGCACGATCGGGTTCCCGATCCCTGCCTGCGAGGTCGAGATCCGCGATGAGGAGATGAACCTGTGTGAACCCGGCGTCGTCGGGCAGATCGTGGTCAAGGGAGAGACCGTCATGCGCGAGTACTGGGGCGCTCCCGAGAAGACCGCCGAGTCATTTCGCGACGGTTGGTTCCTGACCGGAGATGCCGCTCGTTACGACGGGGACGGTTATATCGTCCATGTGGGGCGGCGCAGCGTGGATATCCTCAAGTCTGGTGGATACAAGATCTCGGCGCGAGAGATCGAAGAGGTGATCTCCAGGCACCCGATGGTGCGAGAGGTCGCCATCGTGGGCATCCCCGATGACGAGTGGGGGCAGCGCATCGGCGCCGCGCTCGTGATCGAGGATGGCGATGATACGTCTCGGGATGCGTCCTGGTGGGCTGACGAACTCCGCGCGTTCGTGGAAGGGAGGCTGGCTGATTACAAGCGCCCGCGCGAGGTCATCTTGCTCGAGGAGATCCCTCGGAACGCGCTCGGAAAGGTGCAAAAGCATCGCATCGACTTCGGCGCGTGAACGTCGAGGATCGCTTCACATTAGCAGAGCGCCGCGGCGATCTCGTTCATCCTGACCTGCACCTGCTCGATCGGTTTCCCCGTGCGCGAGATCATCGCTTCGACCATGTCGCTGTGGCTCGCGTGCTCACGCTCGCTCGCCACGATCAGCAACACCATCGCCCTGGGGTAGTGCCTGGAGATCAACGCGCAGAGCGCGAGGGTCTCTTCTCCACACGCGTCCAGATCGAGGAGCACATGCGTCGGTGAAGGCTCGAGTGACTCCAGCCTGTCCGCCACGCAGCACTCCAGGTCGAGGATCGCTGCTCCCTCGGGCAGCATCTCGCGCAAGCATCGAGGTGGTGAGATCGCCAGCAGCTTCGCCCCCTCTTGCAACCCACGCATACGGAGCGCGCGCCTCAGCGTCCCACTATCCATGGGCGTGAACAGCACGTCGTCGATCCCTTCGAGCAGGACGCCGCGCTGCGCCCTGGGGGAGTAGAGGTGGAGGAGGATCGGGCATTGAGACGTGGTCGCCATGGACTTGAGCTTGTGCCCCAACGTTCTGGCGTCCGGGTATGCTTCGCCAAACTCGAGCACCACGAGATCTGGGCGAAGCGCATCCACAGCAGCCGAGAAGCGAGCGGGGTCCTTGTAGGCAACGCCCTGGATGCCTGCGCTGCGCGCTGACTTGGCGATCCCGGAGCAGCTCTCGAGCGAGAGGCAGACCGTGCTCGAGAGCTGGCCTGTGAGCGCGCGCTTGTCTTCGAGTTGTTCGGCGTGCCGCTCTTCGAGCTGGAGCGGAATGGTGACCGTGAAGATCGATCCCTCGCCCACAACGCTCTCGACCGAGATCGAACCTCCGAGGATCTCGACATACCGTTTGCAGATCGCGAGCCCGAGGCCCTTCCCCTGCTTGATGCTCGCGTCTTGGTGCTCGAGCCCATTCAGTGGCAAGAAGAGCTGCTGCGTGTCCGCGATGCCCACGCCCGTGTCCGACACGGTCATGATGGTATCCTCTCCGGCGCGCTCCAGCCTGAGCGAGATGTGCCCATCGCGCGTGAAGTTATTCGCGTTCGAGAGCAGGTTGAGCGCGATGCGCTCGATCTTGTCCGGGTCCGTGAACGCTTCGAGCTCGGGCTCGATCACCTGCTCGAAGCTGTTGCCACGATCCTGCGCGGGATCTTTCTCGATCACTGATCGGAAGCTTCCACAGACGTCCTCGATAAGGATCGAGAGGTCGCAGTTGATCGGTTCGGCGGGAACCCTTCGCGACTCGTGATGTGAGAGGTCGAGCACATCGTCGACCAGCTCCAACAGATGACGCGCGGAGTAAAGGATGCGCCCCAGATCGGCTTGCTGCTGCGCCTCTTCGATCTCCTCTTGCAACATCTCGGAGTAGCCGATGATGGCGTTCAAGGGTGTGCGCAGCTCGTGGCTCATGTTGGCGAGCAGGCGGTCGCGCGCGTGATTTGCAGCGAGCGCCTGACGGTGGGCGTGTCGCAACTGCGCGTTGAGCTGTTCGGCGTGTTCTCTGGCGATGACGCGGTTTGTGATATCGCGCGAGACGACCACGAAGATCATCTCGTCATCCTTGATCAGCTTGACGATGCGCAGCTCGACGGGGAGCGTCGTGCCATCCTTGCGGGCGTGGAGCCCTTCGACGGTCAGCGGCTGCTCCGGGATCATCCTGGCCCACAAGCCATCGAGCGCGTCGAGGTTCACGGTCGGGTCGATGTCGGCCACGTTCATCCCGACGAGCTCATCTCTCGTATACCCGAGCGCATGACACAGCTGTTTATTGACCTCCAGGAGGTAACCAAAGCGGTCGTGAATCATGACCGCATCCCCCAGATGCTCGAACAGGATCTCCGCCCATGCCTGCTGGATGGAGGAGCGTGCCTTTTTATTTTCGGTCATGCTGGTGTGGGGCGCGGCATCTCTCAAGAGAACCACTTTCCCCTGGTTTCGTAGGAGAGGTTAGCGTTTTCTTCGAAGCGCTCGCGCGCTTGCTCTCCCAACTCGTTGCCTTGCAGCGACAGAGTCGAGAGTTTTTCAATATTCATACTGCTCGACAGTATATCCAAATCAGAGTCTTGCAAACCAACATTGGATAAATCGAGTACTCCGAGCATGGGTAACGGCACCTCGCATAGCACTCTCATGTGTTCGTGAGTCAGCGGACAACCTTCGAGATCGAGCGAAGTGATGCGCTCCTGACACCGCTCGAGGAGCACCCGTAGGTGCTCGGCCGAGAACTCGAGGCGCTCCAGCGAGAGGTTCTCGACCCCAGCGAGCGCGTCCCAGGCGAGCAGTTGCTCGAAGTCCTGTGGAACCAGCGGGTTGGCGCCGATATGCAGTGTGGTGAGCGAGGACGCCTTCGCATGTTTGATCAGCGCTTCGAGACCTGCTCCGCCAAGCCCCGTGTTGGTCAGGTGGAGGTGTTCGATGTTCGCCATAAGAGGCGCCTGCGCGAGCAGCGCGACCCCCTCGTCCCCGAGCGTGTTGTCCTTGAGGTAGAGGTCGATAAGGTTGGCGAACCCCTCGTTATCAGCGATCGCCTCGATCGCTCGCATCCCCAGGTTGTTCTGGCGAAGGTCGAGCTTCTTTATATGCGTCGCGCTGAACGCGCGAAACAGATGCGCCGCGTCCTCATCTCCGAGCTCGCATTCATCGAGCTCGACATGTGTCAGACCGTGTAATCCCTCACGGGAAAAGAGCGCGACCCACTGCTCGATCGGGATCTCCTTGGTGAACGCCAGGTCGATCATCTTCAGGCCGTCGAGCCAGGGCGCCCTCGCGAAGACGCCGAAGCCTTTTGCCGTGGCGTCATTGCTCGCGATCTTGAGCTCTTCGAGCGCGCGCAAATAAGGAGAGCGCGCCAGCGCTTCGAGCCCGCGCTCTCCCCAGTGATTGAAGCTCAGGTCGAGCCATCTCAACTTCTCGAGGATGGGGCTCTCGGCGAGCGCCTCGAGCCCGTCGTCGTCGATCGAGTTCAGGTTCAAGTCGAGGTGCTCGAGCGCTGGCATCTGACACTCTCCAAGGAGCGCGAGCCCATCGTCATGCAGATCGTTATGCTCGAGGTTCAGGTGCCTCAGACGCTCGAATGTGGGCATCTTCGAGAGCTCCCGTATCCCTTCTGCTTCCAGCCGGTTCCACTCCAGCGAGAGCCACTCGAGCTGTGAGAACCACGGCGCTTCGCCAAGCAATCGAACGCCCGAGGCGCCGAGGTGACACCCACAGAGGTCGAGGTGAACGAGCCTCTTTGTGCCCTCACTCCTGGCCAGAAAACGAGCCCCCTTGTCCTCCATGTTCGACCACTGGAGCACGAGCCCGGTAAGCGCGGGGAACTTTTCGAGCTCGAGCTTGGAGAGGAAGGGTTCATCGCGCTTATCGTAGGCGTTGATTTCGATAAGTTCGATGTGTGAGAGCTTGTCCGACAGTGGACCCCAGCTCCCATGTTCGAGGAGGAGCTCGATGGGGATATCGATAGCTCGGCTCAGGGCGAGCTGCGGGAGCTCCTCGCCAGCAAACGCGCGATGGATCCAGGACGCAGGGGCGAAGAGGGTTTGCTTCTCCGGGTCGAGCTTGGCGCCGGAGAGCGCGGATGCGAGGTAGGGGATGACCTCCTCGCGCATGTTGTCGACGCCAGGCCACGCGTCGAGGATACGGCAGATCTTGTTCCAGCGATCCGAGTCGAGCTTCTGATGGCTCGTCGCTCTGAGTTCGCCAAAGAGTTCCTGTTTCGAGCGCTCGCGCCAGTGCGACATGGTCAGATCCTGATCGGGCCGTGCTTGCACTGCGCGCCCAGATCAAAGTCATGCGCGCACAACAGCAAGGTCTTCGGGTTTTCCTCGTGGAAGTACTGGAGCTCGCTCAGGGTATAAGCGGCCCTGCTCATGTCCTCGCCGACGGTGTTCGGGAAGGCGCCAAAGCCGATCCGCTCGCTGATCTGACGCGTCGCGAAGACCGCATCTCCGAGGTAAAACACCTGCCTGCCATCGCGCATGTTAAACAGGTAGCCAGTGTGTCCTGGCGTGTGCCCTGGCAGCGGGAACGCGATCACGCTGCCATCCCCGAAGAGGTCGTGTCCTTTGGCCTTGTGATCGTAGGTTTCGTCGAGCTCGAAGGTGTTGAGCTGCGCGGAGAGCATGCGATAATCACTCACCGCGTAGCCACGGGCCAGGCCGTCGAAGGGTTTGAAGCTCGTGGCGGTGCGCCACTCGGTGCTCGAGACATTGAGGCGCGCGTGCGCGAGCTCTTTGAGCCCTCCGGTGTGATCGAAGTGCATGTGCGTCATGAGCACGTTGTTGACTTCGCTGGCGCGGTAACCCATCTGCTCGATGCGCGGGACCACGGACCATGTCATGTCGAAGCGCTGGAGCGTCAGCGAGAGCAATCCTCCAAACAGGCTCCCGAGGTTCCCCGGGCCGTCATGCCCATACGGGGCATCGATCATCATCAGGCCATGTTCGTTGTGGAACGCCGCCGCGCCCAAAAAGGGGAGGTCGCGAAAGCGAAACCGCGAACCCTTGGGAAAGACCATCGCTTCGGGGACTTTGATATAGCCGCAGTGGAACAGCCAGAACTCGTCGATCATCGCTAATTCGCTCCAGGATACGGGTCGTGGATGGGTGGAAGCGCGCGCGAGGGAGGATGGCGCCGTCATGCCGAGAAGACTAGCGCCATCCTCGCGCGAGATCGAGGACGATCAAATCGCTTCGATCAAGCGCTCGACGTGCCCCTTGGCGCGGACGTTGTCCTGGATGTCCGTGAGCTTGCCCTCTTCGTCGATAAAGAACGTCGAGCGCACGATCCCCATATACGTCTTGCCGAAGTTCTTCTTCTCGCGCCAGACGCCGTAGGCATCCGCGACGCTGTTGTCCGTGTCCGCGAGCAGCGGGAAGTTGAGGTCGTGCTTCTCGCGGAACTTCGCGTGCCGCTTGACCGGGTCCGGCGAGACGCCGAGGACGGTGTAGCCGGCGTCCTCGAAGGCGCTCTGGTTGTCTCTGAAGTCACACGCCTGCGTGGTGCAGCCGGGCGTCATATCCTTGGGGTAGAAGTAGAGGATGACCTTCTTTCCGCGAAGATCGGCGAGCTTGAGCGTGCCGCTGTCATCGCTCTCGAGTTCGAAATCAGGCGCTTGATCGCCGACGGAAAGCTTCGGGTTGGTGCCCATGTCTTCTCCTTCTCTCAGTGTGCTAAAAACAAAGTGGGCGGCGGTTTTCACTGAAGTGAAAACCGCCGCCCACGTTTTTGCATCGAGTGGCCGCTTCGTAAAGGCCCCTCGCGCACGTTGTCTCGGCAGATTACTTGCGGAAGACGTATGCCGAGCGCGTCGAGGTCATGCCGTCGCCATCGCGCACGTAAATCGCGATGCGGTTCATCCCCTCGAACAGAGGCACGTTGGAGGTCAGCTCCAAGTCGTGCTTCCCGACGCGTTGGTAGCGCACCTTGCGCGTATTCACCGTCGAGTTGGTGCGGTTGTAGACGAAGATGTAGTAGTCCTTGATCGAGGTCTCGTCGTTGGCCTTCAGGTCGAGGTCGATGGTGGACTTGTCTGTGAGCATCGTCGCCGGTTGCCAGGTGCCAATGATCGGGGACTGCGCCAGGACCTCTCGAACGCCTTCGATCGGCTCGGGGGCCTCGCCGCCTGTGCGCTTGCCGTCCTTGGCAGGGAGCCAACCATCACCGGCGGGGAGCTTGACCTTGAACCAGTCGCCCTGTTTGCCGAGCAGTGGGAGCTTGCTGCCTGCGGCGGTGACGCGCGCGACGGCGGGCATTTTCTCGGAGGCGCCAGCGTGGACATCGGCGCCAGCGGCCGAGACGACGACGTGGCCGTCGAGCTCCTCGAACGTGCCAGCCTTGCTGTTCACGGGGAGCTTGAACTTCTTCTGCGAGAACTCGCGGAAGAGCGCGTCGTAGATATCCAGCTCGAGCTCGATCTCTGGCGAGTCGGGGAGCTTGTCCTTGACCTGGAGCGAGAACTCCACGACCTGATGGCCTCCGGCTGCGATCGTCTTGAGCTTGTCTCGGCCGCTGCGCAGGTCGGCCACGTCACGCGACATGTTCTTGAGGTAGACGAGCGTCTCGGAGGAGTCCGCCTCGCCAGTGTTGTGCACGAAGATGCGCAGCTTGACCTCCTCGCCGGGTTGGAGCTGCCCATCCTTGTTCGCGTCCTCGATCGCGTAGACAAAGCCAAAGTGTGGCCGAGGCTTACCCTCGATGGCCACAGGGTAGCTCGCCTCGGCGCGCTTGTTATAGATGGTGTGCGCGTCGCTCAACTCGAAGAAGACCATGTCCGTGCGAGAGGACATGTCTTGCGGCACCTTGATGTCCACCTTCCACTCGCGCGTCTCGCCAGGATTGACCTTGCCAAAGATGAACTCGCGATCGCTCAGGATGCCATTATCACTGTCGGTGATCGCCTTGAGCTGATGGAAGGGCTGCGTGCCGGTGTTGGTGACGCGCGCGGTGATGGTCGCGCTCGATCCTGCCGCGATTGCTTCTCCGGGGGGCGTCGAGAGCTCGTAGTCGAGCTTGAAGGAGGGCTCCTTGACCTGGGCGCCTCGCGACCAATCCACGGCTTGCTTTGCGAGCTGCTCGCGGATCGCTTCGCTCTCCTTCTCGCCGATCGAGGCCAGCTCGGGCTTGATCGCCTCGATCATCTCGGGGCGCTTCCACTTGTCGCCAGCGGCCACGAGGAGCTTCTGCGCGAGGTTGATCTCGAAGTCCTCCTTGAAGGCATCTGGATCTTCGGTTTCTTCGGGCGAGGTGGTGCTGCTCTGGCGCAGGTAACGCACGAAGATCTCGTTCTTGCGATCCTCGACGTTATCGTTGGTGAGCGCTGTGGCGAGGTCTCCCTCGCGCAGGACGTTGCGCGAGAGGAACATGTCGATCTCGGCGCCGCGTTCGACGGTGACCGGGATGGTGCGAAGGTCTGGCACGATGCCACGACCCTGGATGGAGATGCCTCCCGGGGTCAGGTATTGCGCGACGGTCAGCTTGAGCGCGGACTTGTCGGGGAACTCGTAGATGACCTGGACGCTCCCCTTGCCAAAGGTCGTATCGCCGAGCACCACGCCGCGATCGTTGTTCTGGAGCGCGCCCGAGACGATCTCTGAGGCCGAGGCGCTGCCAGGGTTCACGAGCACGATGATCGGGTACTTTGGCTCGGTGCCGCCACGCTGCGCCATCTTCTTGTCGCGCATGCGGTTGCCCTGTCCCACGGTCGAGACGAGCGCGCCCGAGTCGATGAACAAGTCGCTGATGCGGATCGATTGATCGAGCAGGCCGCCCGGGTTGCCGCGAAGGTCGAGCACGAGCCCCTGGAGGCCACCCATCTTCTCGGAGAGCTCCTCGAGGTGGCGCTTGGTGTCGGCGTAGGTGTTCGCCTGGAAGTTCTTGATGCGCAGGTAGCCGATCTTGTTGGCGAGCGGCTGGCTGGTGACGGACTCGATCTTGATGATCGCGCGCTCGACCTCGAACTTGCGAGGTTCCTCCCATCCCTTGCGCAGCAACCAGAGGGTGACCTTGGTGCCCGGTTCACCGCGCAGCATATTCACCGCGTCGTTGAGCTCCATGTTGACCGTGGATTGCTCGCCGATGCGGACGATCTTGTCCTGGGCCTTGATCCCCTTCTTTGCCGCGGGCGTGCCCTCGATGGGGCTGATGACGGTGAGCGAGCCATCGCGCACCGAGATGACGACGCCGAGGCCGCCAAACTTTCCGCCCGTCTGCGTCTGCATCTCCTCGTAGTTCTTTGGAGGCAGCAGCGTCGAGTGCGGGTCGAGCGTCTCGAGCATCCCATTGATCGCGGCGTACTCGATGTCCTGATATTTGACATCCGGGTCATCGCCGAGCGTCTCCTGGATAAACCCGAAGATCTCCTTGAGCTTGAAGCTCATCTCCCACAGCGACTCGATGCGCCCGATCTCGAAGTCGCGCGAGCTGGAGTTGACCGAGACCTTGATGATCTTTGGCGTCTCTCCATTGGGCGCGTGCTCGTAGTGCACGACGACCTCGGCGATCGAGTTCTGGATCTCCTCGAGCGCCGAGACGAGCATGCGCGAGGGATCGATGCGCTCTGGCTCGACGTAGCTGTCTTTGAGGTGGAGCAGCACGCGATTCAGGATGCGCAGATCACTGAGCACATACTTCTTCTTCTCGCCATCCGCGGCCGCCCCATCTGAGTGCTTCAGATCAAACTGCACACCTCGATCCGAGAACTGGATGCTTAGCAAGAAGGCCACCGCCAGTGAGACAAAGGCGATGAGAAAACGCGCCGGTTTCTTGAACTTGTGCATGGAGGTCTTGACCTCGAGAGTTGGCAGGAGCGGAACCTGAGTGTGCGAGAGCGCCCTCACGAGAAGACGCGCACGCTCCATCATACGGGTGCTGCCAAAAGGGAGACAACACGATTCTAAAAGTGCGCGTCGGTGATCGTAACCAGCGCGAAATTCAGAGGGTCGCTCGCGCAGCGTCGACCGACCTCTCGAGGCAAACAAGCGAGCAACCCCCCTCCATTCCAGCCAGATGTCCCTTCATCGCCCCATGAATGCACAGGCTCTGACATACCTGAATCTGGCGTGGGGGGCAGAATCATGTTAAGATTTTTTAGATATTCTTGCTGATGGTCATGTAAATCCGACACTGACGACTTCTTCTATTCAAGGATGATATCCTTGAGCAGAGGGGTTGTCTTTTTACCGTGGTACTACCCAAGCAGCCGAGGGCGTAAACATGACAACGGTTACCGAACACATCGACCCCGAGAACCCCAGAGCCGCTCGCGATGAACTCGACGCGACCGCGATCAGTCACGCCGAGATCGCGCGACATGTCATTCGTCGACAGATGAACCAGAGCGGCAACATCTTACTCAGCGCCGTCGAACCGATGGACGACGACGTCTTCTTCGAAGCTGGTGTTAACGGCATCTCCGTCGCCTGGACGCTAGGACACCTCGCCTGCGTGATGGACCTGTTTTGCGGATGGATCGATGGCAAGGGTCGCCTCCACGACGAGCGGCTCCACGCCATGTTCAACCCGCTCGGGCTCGAGTCCGATCCTCGCCCCAAGGCGGAGCGCGTCGATCGCAAATCCGCCACGCGCGCCAAGTTGATCCTCGCGTTTCGATCTTCTCAGGTGCGCGCGCTTCACTTGCTCGAGAGCTTCGACCTCTCGCTATGGAATCAGGCGACAGATCCAAACGTCCCCGACTCGCTCCCGCTGTGGGGCTCGATCTGGGAGGCGCTCGGCGTGCACACCTTCTGGCACCTCGGCGAGCTCGCGGGTTGTATGCCCAGGTTCCACGGGACCTACACGCTCAACACCGTGCTCCACTACTTCTACGTCCCCAAGGAAGAGGGCGATGATGAGGAGGTGTGCTCGTGAAGGGCCTCGATATCAGCAAGCTTATCCACACGTTCGACGTGCATCGATGGGTCGAGGATAACCGCCCCGAGGGCGAGCGCCCGATGATGAATCACGAGCAGGTTTGGCGCGATGGCTTCATCGTCATGCTCTTTAATGGCGCCACGCCCACGCTCCGCAGTGATTTTCACATCAACACCTCGCCCGAGTTCTTCTTCCAACTCGAAGGGGACATGTGGTGCAGGTTACTCGTCGACGGTGAGTTCGTCGAGCACACCGTCAAGGAGGGCGAGATGTTCTACATCCCGCCAAATGTCCCTCACCTCAACCGCCGAGGCGATGGCTCCATCGGGCTCGTGATTCACCAATCACGCGCCGAGGGTGCCAAGGATGTCATGGTCTGGTTCTGCGACGAGTGCGCCAACCAACTCCATCGCGTCGAATACCTCTACACCGAGCTGCGCTCGAACCTCATGACCGAGATCGACAAGTTCCTCGCCAACGAGGAGCTGCGCACTTGCAATAAGTGCGGACACGTCATGCCCGCAGATCAGGGCAAGCTCGTCTGACATCTCGCGCCCCCTCGCACCCCCCGCGGCCCTCGCTGTCGCTCGTCCGCGGCCCCCCTGTGCCTCACACTTCGTGTTCGGGAGGGGGGCAGACTTGGCGTCGGGTGCGTGGTTTTTGGCTCGCAGGGTGGCTTGTTGTGTGTCGAGCAGAGCGTGTGACACGCCCCCCGCGCCTTCGGCGCTGCCCCCCAGAGGTGGGCTTCTTGTTGTAGGTCGCGCAGAGTGCGAGGACATGCCCCCCGCGCCTCGCTGACGCTCGGCGCTGCCCCCCGGAGTGGGGCGAACACGTGGCTTCTTGGGCGTCAGTGTTTTGCGTTCTGGAGCTTCGAGAACTG
>Ga0208061_100405_pt1 | contig 11995 bp, 2 predicted proteins | sample DeeseametaMP0555_FD_184209 | JGI IMG/M metagenome (GOLD analysis project Ga0208061, IMG submission 184209) | Marine microbial communities from the Deep Atlantic Ocean - MP0555 (SPAdes) | ecosystem: Environmental > Aquatic > Marine > Oceanic | place: South Atlantic Ocean | collected 2011-01-23 | reverse complement strand
CCCAGATAAAGTCAGGCTGATCGGGGTCGATGGCGATGCCGCTGATTTCATCGAGCTCGTTCGACCACACCGTGCCGACAACCTCGGCGCGGTCCCAGAGCGGGCTGGTGGAGGGGAGCGTGAGCGGGAGAACCCGCATCGCCATGGCGCCGAGCAGCAAGAAGTGCGAGGGAATCCTCCACTCTCGTGGACGCTCGCGCTCCTCTTCTCGTGTTCGCTCACCTTCTTCATCAGAAGAGGCCGTCAGGTCGATGTCTTCTTTTGAAACCACAGGGTTTGTACGCCTCGAGCAGCGGCAATGGTGTCAGCGCCTCGGGCGCTCTCAGGGCAAACCTATCGTGCGTCACCTGTGCTCGTGAATCAACAGAGCGCGAGAGCCCGGTGAGTGAAACTCACCGGGCTCTCGGATGTTTAGCGGTCACTCGCCGTGGCGGCGAGTGTTGTTATTAGCTGCGGCGACGACGGCGGATGCCGACGAGCGCGAGCGCAGCGAGCGCGCCAACCTCCCAGGGGAAGCCATCTGGCGCCGAGCCTGGGGCGACGTTGCAACCCTGTGCGCCATTGGGGGTCTGGCTCGCGGGCGCTGCGACACACTCGCGTGAGTTTTGGTCGCAGACAAAGCCTTCGGCGCAGTCGAGGTCAGAACCGCAGACGGGGTGACACTCGTTGCCGTCGAAGAGGTGCCCTGGTGGGCAGGGCGGAGGAGCGATGCTGCCACCGTTGGTGGGAGCGAGACCCTCGGTGCAGGCGCAGTTCTCGGCGCCCGTGAGGCCCTCGCGACAGACACAGCTGATCTGGAACCTACACTCGAGCGGACCACACAGCGAGTCTCCGTCGATGCAATCCTTCGGAATCGGGATGCAGTCGCCGTTGCTCTCGACGTGGTTCTCAGGGCAGTTCATCGTCTGTGGCGTTCCACCGGCGAAGACCGACGCGTCGTTCTCGCCGTCGCAGTTGTTGTCGAGACCATCGCAGATCTCCTCGCTCGGCGAAACGGTTGCCTTACAGTAGAGGCGCCCGTCTTCACAGACGCTGACCGCCGAGCATTCACCGACGCTGGTCGCGCGGACCAGGTTGCCGTCGAGGTCGTAGTCCCAGCCACCGTTCATCTCCATGTCGCCATCTGCGTTGTAGTTACCCTCGCAAGCTGCGCCCAGTTCTGGGAACGCCTCGTCGATGGTGTTGCAGTTCGGGTCGAGGAATGTACAGGTGTTGCCCGAGGTGTCGACGCCCGCGCAGTTGTTGTCGATGCCGTCGCAGATTTCCTCTGCGCCAGGGTTGATCGCTGCGTTGCTGTCATCGCAATCGGTGCCGATGTCACAGGCGAGCGGATCGTAGCCGTAGAAGCCATCGCCGTCGCGGTCTTTACAGCAACCGTTGGGGTTGATCTGGCACTCGGTCGCGCCGTTGTTACAGACGTAGCGGCTCAGCTCGCCGAGGCACTCCTCGAGCGGGTGGTTTTGAATCACACAGGTCGCGTCGGTGCCGCTCGTGACGCGGACGCGCACATCGAGCTTCTCGTCGTCATCGAGCGAGACCGGGCTCTGGAATGGACGGTAGACGCGCCATTCGTTGAGGTTGCCGAGGTTGTCCATCTCCAACTCGAACTCGTTCGAGCCTGAGTAGGCGTCCTCGAAGATGTCGCGAACCACCGCGCTGTCTGCCTCGCGGTAGAACTGAGGGCCACTGCTCTCGCGGCGAAGCTCCCACTCCATCTCGAAGGTCGTCGGGTTGTAGTTCGACGGCACGGCGTCAGCGCGGGCGTCATCAGTGCGGTCGTCATACCAGGTCGAGAACATCTCTTCGGGGAGCTTGTCCATGGTCATCTTGACAGTCGTGGTTCCCGGCACGTTTCCGAGCCCACCCTCGACACGTCGGCCATGAAGCAATGGCATCGAGACCGAGCCATCACCCACGCGACCATCGCGATGGAAGGTCACCACCGAGCGATTCGCGCCCTGGATGGTCTGCGAGGGATCTTCGGCCGAAGGCATCTCGGTCGAGCCCACGCGGTCATCGCCAGCTTCAGGCACGAAGTTGATCGCCTCTTCGGCGCTCGTGCCAGTGTTGACGGTCGGCGACCAGGTCCAATCTTCGATCTCTGGGTGGTTGCGCTGCTTGACCTCGACGCGGGCGAAGACGACCTCGTCCTCGCCATCGACGGTGCCGTCGCAGTTGTTATCCAACCCATCGCAAACCTCGGGCTGCTTGAGCACGGTCTGGTTACATCCGAGCGTGCCAGTGCAGTTCCCCGACGCATCACACTGTGTATTACAGAAGCCTGTACCATTCGAGCAGATGCCGCTCTCGCCGTTCACGTCACAGGCGACGCCGGTGTCGGCGCTGATGACGAACGAGCCCGAGTTCGGGACGACCTCGTTGCGGATCACGACGCGTTCGGTCGTGCGCAAGGTCTGGTGCTTGCCCGTCTCCGGGTTAAAGAGCTGCCACTCGTCGATGTCACCGGAGAAGGTCGCCGAGATCTCGATCTCCCACTCCTTGTGTGCGTCGAGGACGCCGAGGCCGACGCCGCCCGTACCACCGCTCTCGTTGGTCACGATGAACTTCTGGTACTTGTCGGAGTTACCCGCTGCGATTTGTGACTCGTCCGCGTCATTGAACAACAGGTCGAGGTTCTTGGTCGACTTGTGACGGATCGCGTAAGCCGCTGTGCCCGCGCCCTGGTTCGGATCGATCACGCCTTGCGTCAGATAGACCACATATTTCCCTTCGGGGTTCGCGTTATCTGCCTGAGTCGGATCGAGGTAGAAGACGATCCTCGCCTTGCGCAGTTCGTGAACTGGCGCGGCCGAGTTCGTGCCATCGAAGCGCACGAAGTCATCGGTGTTGTCGCCGTTGTCCGTGAAGAACGGACCGGTGCCCTCGACTGGCCTTGGCCAGACGAACGGCATCGAGCGTTGCTTGGCGAGCAGGTAGCGACCTGTGCGGAAGAAGACGTGATCCGTGGTGTTATCCACGGTGCCGTCGCAGTCGTTGTCGATGCCATCGCAGATGTCGGGGCTCGGCGAGACCGCTCCCTGACAGGTCATCACGCCCATATCGCAGACGAATTGACCGGCTCGGCATGGGCCGACGAGGTTGTCGTTCTCGCAGCTCTCGCCAGCGACCACGTAGGTGCCATCGGCTGTTTCGCCGCCATCGACGTAGTTGTCGACCTCGCCATCACAGTCATTGTCGATGCTGTCACAGGTCTCGGGTGATGGCTCGTTGATACGGCGACACTCCAGCCCATTCATACCACACGCCAGGTAACCATCCGCGCAGATGCCGGGCTGTCCTGTCTGACATGGGTCGAACTTGCCTGGGAAGTCCTCGTCGATGCGACCATCACAGTCGTTGTCGATGCCATCGCAGATCTCGACGGGGGCGCCGATGACCTGGTCTGCGGAGTTCACCTTGTAGTCGTCGTACTGGATATTGAGCGGTCCGCCTGGGTTGTTCGCAGGACCCGAGTGCCAGAATGGATCGAGTCTTGTTCTCAGGCGGATGCGCACATCCTGTGTGCCGAGGTCGAGAGGATCGCCCATGCGCTTCCATTGCGTTGGCTCGGCCTGGGTGTCCGCGTAGAAGAAGCTCCAGACGTTGGCCGTACGCACGATGCGCAGGCGTCCCGAGCTCGAGAGCGTATCCTTGAAGGAGTCATCCTCGGCGCGCACGGGATCTTCGATGATCGTGTACTCGCTCGCCGTGGGGGGCGGATCGGTGAATGCCTTGGGCACGAAGTAGACGAAGTAGTTGCTCAGGTCGAGGCCGCGAGTCGTCCCCGAGAGGCGACCGACCATCGAGTCGGGGATGAGCCCGTTGTAGAGGCGGACGTCATCGACCTTTCCTGGCACCGCGCCCGAACCCGTGGGGTTGGCCGTGGAGTTGTTGGAGATGAACAGCGGCTCGGTGTTCGGGCGAAGTTGCCCGTGACCGGGGACCTGCTTGGTGTCGAGCAGCTTGCCATCTTGCCACGCGTACTTGGTCTGGGTGCGCGCGTCATACGCGAGCGTGAGGTGCGTCCACTTGCCGATCGGCACCGACATGCGGTTTGGCCACCAGCGATCACCGCCGTTCTGGCCGCCGGTGTCGAAGGCGATGGCGCGGTTGCCCCACTCCTCGAGCACGACGTCGAAGCCAGTGGTGGTTCCCGCCGTGGAGCCCTTACGGATGAGCGAGCGCCAGTTGTTGTTTCCGTCCACGTTTGGATCCGAGTCCAGGTAGACCCAGAGCGAGACGGTCATGCTGCCGTTGTTGAGAGAGCCACTGTTGGAGACGCGGAAGTAATCGTTGACCCCGTCGAAGTCGACGGATTGATCTGCCGCGAAGCCGCTGACGCCGTTGGCGTAGGTCGCGCCGTTGAAGAGCGCGCCGTGGTTGCCATAGGGCGATGCGTCTTGCGTGTCGCCGTTAAAGCGCCAGTGTCCGACAAGCTCGGCGGGCTCCTGTCGCACGAACAGCGCGCCCATCGCGTAGATGTCGCGATCGCCATTGTCCGGCGAGCAACGCGCGGTGTTGCCGACCGAGTGATCGAGAGGCTGACCGCAGTAGCTGCCGCGACCACCGATGCCGATACGCGAGTCCGGGCTGTTGCAGTCGTTCTCCTGGTTGCCCACGATCCCGAGGCGCACGCGCGTTCCCGCGTGGTAGTTGTTGAAGCCCTCGCGGTTGCAGTTGTTCTGCAAGGAGGAGTTCGGCAGCAGACCTTTCCAGGCGTTTCTTCCCTCGGACGTGCTCTGGAACTGGTTGCTCGAGAACTTGGCGAGCAGCGAGGAACCTGAGCCATCGACGGTCATGCGTCGGTAGTTGTTGTAAGGGATGTTCGCGTTGGACGAGTAGCTCGTCGCCATGGCGAGCATCGTCTGGTTGAACGGCACCGCCGAGAAGGACTGGAGCTTTGCTTCACGTCCATCCAGGCCAGGTTGACCCGTGTTGTAGAGGTTGCCGTTGGTCCAGAACGCGGCGTCGTAGTTAAAGCGTGAGGAGCGGCCATCCGCCTTGAGCGCGAGGGTCCAGCCGCCGCCATCCCAGCTCATGTCACAGTAAGCCTCGTACTCGTTACCTTGTTTGGTGATGAGCGAGTAGACGCCCGAGGTGCCATCCGGGCCGACGTTTGCCTGGGAGCCGTTGAACGCGATCTCGTCGCAGCTCTGTGCGACGGGGATGGTGGCGTCGTTGGTCGAGCAAATGGCCCAGCCCGTGTCCACCACAGAACCTCCAGGGACGTCGTTCCAGCGCCCGAACTCGCAACCGACGCTTGGCGCCGCGGTGCGGTAGAGCGGGGAGTCGGTGTTGTTGTCGCCGTTTGGCTCGTAGCCGCTGGCGCAGGCGGAGCTGTTGGTGTCCGAGATGTAGAAGTCACAGGGGCCATCCTTACAGCGTCCTTCCCAGTTGCTAAGGCCCGTGGCCCCGTCGAACTGCGGGTAGACGTTGATCAGCGGAGGCGCGTTGCCAAACTGCTCGACGATCGCCTCGGAGTGGCTCTTGGAGCGAGGCACGATGAGGTCCATCCCGCGCGCCGCGCAGGCGTCGATGTAATCCTGGACGTTGGTCGAGCTCTGGCGATTGCTCGGGAGGTTGACGCGAACCATCGTGTGGCCCACGCCGCCGTCGCTGTCCATATCACAGTAGACCGTCTGAGGTCCGCCGACGCCGGTGTCGATGCTGTAGTTTCCGCTCGGGGCGAGCGGGCTCGTCTGCGCGATCTCGGCGCAGGAGGCAAAGCTCGTCGCGTTCGCGTTGGCCGATGCGAAGTTGCCGCCAAACGAGATCTTGTCGTTGGCGTTGTATTCCTTCTTGAACAGGTTAAAGCGCGGGCTCGTCGTGCTCGTGACGTCCACGTCCTCGCCGAGCACCGGCGAGTAGCCGTTCGATGTCGAGAGCCACTGCGGGATCGCCTTGGCCTGCGCGTCATAGGCGACGTACACATCCAGGTCTTCCTTGGCCACGACCGAGAACGCCTCGGTGGACTTGACGTTGCGATCTTCGTTCGGCGTGCGCACGCCCCACAGACCTTCGAGCAGCGGAGGTTGCGAGATGATGCGCGAGAGCCTGTCGGTGTAGTGGAACTCGCTGAAGTTCATGCGGTTGATCTGGTAGAGGTTTGGCGTGTTGACCACCAGATCCTTGACGGGCGCCTGCGTGGGGTCGGTCGCGGTGTTGTTGCCGTTTCCTTCCTCGATGCCACCGCCATAGTTGTTCTCGACCGAGCTCAGGTAGTAGGAGTCGGTTTGGGTCGTGTTCGCGGTGACGAAGTCTTCTTTCCACGCGTCCGAGCCGAAGTTACGCAAGCCGTAACCCGTCATATCCGAGTAGGAGTAGACGGCGCCGTCGACGTTAAGGGTCGCGAGCACCGAGCCATCGCGATCGTGCTCCCAGACCACGCCGTCGTTCGCGCGACAGGTCGTCCAGACACGGTTGTTGCGATCGAGCGCCACGCCAGTCGGCGTGCCGCAGGTGTTGTAGGTCGCGATGTGCGCGCCGGTCTCCATGTTGAAGACGCCCAGCTTGCTCTTGGTCGAGCTCACCGTCCAGATCAGGCCCTGGTTGTCCGCCGAGATGCCGCGGTTGTGGTCGAGCGTGGCGCTGCCATCGTTCGCCGTGAAGCGATCGAAGGTCTCGGTCACGGGGTCAAAGCGCGTCAGGTAAGGGCACGCGCCCCAGTGCGAGTTCCAGATCTTTCCGAACGAGTCCACGGCGATGCCGTATGGGCGGAAGCAGAGGCCATCGCTCGGGCGGTAGGACGCGATGCGCTGACCGGTGAGCGAGTCCACCTTCGAGATGTAGGAGTCCCAGTGCTCGTCTGACCAGACGTAGTCGTTGACATCCACCGCCAGGCCGTAAACGCGGCCTGGCACCGAGGTCGACGATACGACCTGCCCCGTGGAGCGGTCGACCTTGGCGACGATGCGGTCGTTGAGGAAGCCGAACCAGGGGTTGTTGTCCTTGTCGACGGCGACGCCGCCGCCGTTGCACTGGCCGTTGGAGAATTGCGTCGTGTAGTTGTCTTTGTAGTTGGCGTTGACCTCGGCCACCGTGCAGTTTGGCGGCGTGCACTCCGAGGCGCGGATGCGCCAGAGGCTCGAGTCACAGCGGTGGTTGATCCACACATCGCCCAACAGATCGACCGAGGTGCGGCTTGGTGAGTTGCCGGTCCCGTAGACGCCGAGCAAGGTCGCGTTGTCGGTGTCGATCTGTGTGACCTGATCCTTGCCCTCGTTGGCGACCCAGAGGTGCGGGTTAAAGACCGCCTCTGTGGTGTTCGGGTTGAGCTGGCTCTGGCGAACCTGACGGCGCCTCGCGCCGGCGTCATTGGCCATCAACTCCACGAACAACAGGTTCACCCCGCGCATGTCGAGGTTGGTCCAGTACTCGGGCTCGGGCAGGTGGAAGTCGACCTGCACGTCGAAGTTCCCGCCGAGCATGTACTTTGACTCGACGCCCGTCTCCCAGCTCATGCCTGCCAGGTAGTTGGCCGGCAGCGAGAGGTTGAGGCGGTCATTCTTGACCGTGTTCAGGTTCGGGTCATAGCCCGCCTCGCCCTCGCGGTAGGTCGAGCCACCATAGCGTTGGTAGCCCTCCCACAGACACTCCTTCCACTCCCCCGTGAAATCATCCTGGAGCGGCTCGACGTTGTCGCCGCCCGGATCGGTGTTGTGGATAAGCACGCGGGTCGTCGCTTTGCCGTCGCCAGTCCCATCATTGGCGTCGAGCTCCACGAGGTAAACCCCGTCCTCGGGGAAGGTGTAGGTGTCACAGATGGTCTCGACCGAGCTCGACGTGGTGCCGTTGGTCACCCTGGGTGGGTTCCCCTCCCAGGTCCAGGTGTAGGTCGAGTTGCCGCCGGACGAGCTCGCGATCGTGGCGCAGATGGTCAGAGGGACGCCTTCATATCCCTCCACATCATAGGTCGCGGTCGTGGGCGGCGCGTCATAGCCGATCGTGACCGGCTTGTTCGGGTCCAACGTCAGGTTGGTCCCGTCCGCGTAGTAATACTCCCACTGGTTGATGCCGCGCACGAAGTCGACATCGATGGTCATGCTCCAGTCGTAGTCCTCGGGGAATCCCTCGAGGACACCACCATCGGTGTTACGACCAAAACGCCAACGCCCCTCGGCCGTCGTCGGATCGACCTTCTTGAACTCGTTGGCGTTGTCATCCGACTGCGTCACGATCACGACATCCGGCAGGTCGTTGATGTCCATGTTGACCGTCGCGCTTGGCTGACGAATGCCCGTAGTGGACTCGTCGATGCCGTGCGTGATGATCAAACTGATCGGTGATGGCGTCTTGCTCACGTCGCGGTGCAAAAAGAGCAAGCTCCTCCCCGACTCCTCGAAGCCTGTGTGCGACGAGGCCGAGTAGAAGTCGTAGAAGTCTTTCGCGCTCGAGAGCGTCTCGACGGCCGGGATCGTGACCGAGTTTCCTCCAGGCTGCTGCAGGGTGTACGCCCGCGGCTTGAGGATCACCTGCGGCTGCGCCGCGGCTTCAGCGGCGATAAACAATCCGCCAAGGGTGATTCCCAGCGCGAGCATACGACGCCATCGCGTGCTGCGTGGAATGGGAGAGTGATGGGACATGTTTCGACCTCCGAATACCAAACCCCTCGGGTTTGGGGTCGGTTTGACTTGATGGGTTGAAGGCATTGCTTTCCACATTCAATGCGATGCATGAATCATGCCTTGCCGTGAACACCCCGATCAGATGCGATCCTCCGTTCATACACACCACACCAGCGTCAACAGATTGACGCCTACTCGCCCTCAGGTGCACTTTTTGCGCACCTGCCCATTTCCAGACATCGAGGCGTGATCTGGCCGCTGGGGTGCAATCTGTCGCCAGAATCCACATGTTGTTCGCGGCGCGGCGCGGAAAGAAGTGGGGGCGAGTTTTTTGCATTATCTTGGCCTCTCATGCGCTCCTGCGACTGTTCGAGCAAAAAACTCGCCCCCACTTCTTTCCTCAGCACCCGAGCGTCGGCGAGGCACGCTTTCGACCACCGCTCGCTTTGCCCATGACGTAAAAAGAGGGCGGTGACAAAAATCGTCACCGCCCTCTTTGGCGGTCTTTTAAAGTGTGTTGTTATGGCCCAGATATAAGCCGCGTCGAGCGCGGCTGATATCGATCATGGATCGGGCGGGCATTGCTGGCTTCCGGTGATGCAGAGCGGCGTGGTCAGCGGCGCAGCTGAACAACAAGTCTCGCCAGGGCCGCAATCTGCCGGGCTATTCTCACAGGTGAAGTAGATGCAGTCGTCCGCGCCAGGGGCGCAGCGACCCACGGTGTAGCCAGGGTACTGGCAGCAGATCGCGCCCGGTCCGACCGAGCCGCAGTCCGCGTCCGCCTGACACGTGATCGGGTCGTTCTGACACTGAGGCAGGCATGTTCCTGGGGTGTTCGCCATCGGGTTCGCCCCGCAACACTCCTGGTTTGAGGGGCAGTCGGCGTTGGCAAAGCAGACGTTGGTGCGACACGTCGCGTTCTCGTCGATGCATCGGAACTGATTGAGCTGAGACACGTAGCAGCAGTTCTGCGTCGGGTTGATGCACGCTTGCTGGTCTGCGGGGTTGCACATCGGGTTCGGGTCTGGAGCGTTGTCGCATTCCGAGTCCACCGAGCACTGATAGGTGTTTCCGATCAGGCAGCAAACACGCGGATCGGCGCAGGTCCCATCGCCAGGTTGGCAACCGTCAGGGGCGCAGGCGAGCGCGTTGCCGAGCTCGTCCGAGTAACCCTCGGGGACGCACTCGCGGCCGCTGCGATCACAATCACTGCACTCCTCTCCGGCGTTGCAGTCCGCGCTCGTCTCACAGGCCACCGCCGGGCGGTTCGGCAGGCAGATGTCATCATCGAGACACTGACGCGGGGAGTTGGCGTCGGGGCGACAGCAGAGCGTGCCATCGGCGCAGTCCGCGTCGAAGGTGCAGCTCCCTGGATCGGGGTCCTTGTCCGGGCAGTTCTGCGGGAAGGTGTCGGGCCAGGCAAAGAACAGGTCGAACTTCGCGCGGCTGCAAATCTCTGCCTCGCCGCTCGGGCAGATCACCTGCACCTCGTCATCCCCGAGCAAGATCGGGTAGGTGATCCCGGTCGCGCCAGACGTCACCGTCCAGCTGCTCGGCATATCCCCGTTCATCTGCGCCAGCGCGCGGAAGCACATCGCGCCATCCTCGGAGATGGTGCGGAATTCACGTTGGATCTCTCCATCGACCGCGCGCTCGATGTAGATGCCTCGCGCGCCGTTCTTGAAGACGACCTCGTCTCGGTTAAGGTTCGGGTCATGCGCGCATTCATTGATCTCGACCGAGCCGCCAAAGCAAGAGAGGACCTCGAAGATGCAGCTGTCGCGAAGGTCGGCCGGGCAGGTCAAGTCGCCTGGGTTCATATCTACCTCGCCGCCCATATCCTCGTCGCCCATGTCCTCGCCCGGCATGTCTTCAGGGGGCGTCATATCGACAGGGTCCCTCATGTCCGATGGCGTCTGCATGTCCGTCGGGTTCATGTCGCCCGGTGAGGTCATGTCAGGATCGACCTGCATGTCGCTCTTGCCGCCGCTCATGTCATCCTTGGCGGTCATGTCCTCGCCGGGCGGGGTGTTCCCTGTCCCTGGGCCTTCGCAATTGCAACCCGAGAGCGCGAGGGCGCAGAGCAACCCCGCGAAGAACGCGTGGCGCCCGAGGTTTGTGGTGTGAGGCTTGGGTAAGTGCATCGGTGGTCCTCATGGTATGACGGCGAGGGTGCTGCTCGCGAAACATCGCGCGCTCCCTTGGGAGGCCGCGCGAGGGCGTCGTTTAGCTACCTTTGAATCAGGGCGCGTTTGGCTTCTTTGGTCGGGTCGGTGGAGGCTCGGGTTTCTTTTCCTCTTCAGGTTCGTCTCCAAGGACCGATTTCTTTAGTTGGTCTGGCGGCGCTGGCGCGAGGCTAAATGGCAACCCCAGGAAGTAGGCGGGCGGCGCCGCGCCGATGCCTCCAGGAGGTCCCACGAGGATGATCCCTGGCTCCTGATAGATCGCTTGCTCCATCGTCGCGCGTTGCAACAACTCGCCAAGATCCACTTCCTTGATCGGGCCATAGACGCTCGAGAGCTCCTCGGCATTTCGCAACAGGCTGCGCGCGAAGTTCGCGTCCTTGAGTTGGGACTCGAACTCGATCTCGCGGTTGTCACGCGCGTACCCGTTAATGAGCAACCTGGCGCGCTTGCCGCCCGCCTTGAACGTGCCCCTCATGCGCGCTCCAGGCGGCATATAGAGCAGGTCGATCGTGTCCTGCACGTCGACCTTGAGTGAGAACGCGGCGGGTTGCTGATCGGTCGTCGTGGCCGCGCGCTCCACCAGGCTCTTGCAGGGGGTCGTGCCGAAGTAGATGAAGAAGTTCTCGGTGTTGTTCGCCCAGCACGCTCCGAGCGTCGCGCGCTGTGTTCCGAATTTGACGTCGAACGTGGTCTTTATGCCGGTCAGTCCGCGCTCTGTATCGGAGAATGGCTCCTCCTTGATGGCGCTCAGATCTGCCAGGTGCAAGGGCGCCCAGAAAGACTCGATGAACGCGCGCACGAACTTCTGCGCGGGCTCGGCCACGCGAGCCAGATCCATCCCCTCCCACGCGATGAGCGTCTCGCCGCTCAAGGGCACGCGCTGCTCGTAGAAGGCAAACAGCGTCGGCCCGCGGTTGTACTCGAGCAGATCCTTTGCCGTGCCCGTGAGCGCGACCATCGAGTCCTCGCCGCGAGAAGCCAGCATCAGGCGCCAGCGCTCGGGCATGAACGTGTCGAAGGTGTCCTCGAGTTGGGTGCGATCGAGGCGCAATCGGAGCTCGCCCGAAGCATCCACCGCGGCCACCGGAGGGTGACCTCCCTTGCGCGGCGTGAGCGAGTCGTGAACTTGCTCGAGTAATTTGTGGCCTTCGGGGATCGGCACGTGCAGGTAGGTGCGTATCGCCTTTGGCTTCCCGCCGCGGATCTTGAAGTTCGCGTTAAAGCGCAGCGGCTCGGGCCACTGGC
>Ga0208061_100403_pt1 | contig 12021 bp, 6 predicted proteins | sample DeeseametaMP0555_FD_184209 | JGI IMG/M metagenome (GOLD analysis project Ga0208061, IMG submission 184209) | Marine microbial communities from the Deep Atlantic Ocean - MP0555 (SPAdes) | ecosystem: Environmental > Aquatic > Marine > Oceanic | place: South Atlantic Ocean | collected 2011-01-23 | reverse complement strand
GCGCCTCTTTTTTGTCACTCACTCTTCCCGAAGGATCAGAGCGCGAGCGCGACCTCTTGCTCCTCGGGGAGCTCGGCCTCGTAGCGGCGGATCGAGAGGTCGAGGTACTCCTCGTTCATCTCCATGCCGACGTAGCGGCGCCCGTGTCTGGCGGCGGCGACGCCCGTGGTGCCCGAGCCCGAGAAGGGGTCGAGGATAAGCTGGCCTGGCTCGGTCGACGCGAGCACGATGCGCTCGAGCAACTGGAGCGGCTTCTGCGTCGGGTGCTTCCCTTGCTGCTTCTCCTTCTTGCGTGGGGCCATGATGCTCCACATGCTCTTCATCTGCTTCCCTTCGTTCATCTCCTTCATCAGCTTGTAGTTGAAGGTGTGGCGCGTGTCCCAGTCACGGCCAGCCCAGATGATCGTCTCGGTGGAGTGCGTGAAGTAGCGGCACGAGAGGTTGGGCGGCGGGTTGACCTTGAACCAGGAGATGTCATTGAGGACCTTGTAGCCAAGGACCTGCATGGCGTAGCCGATGCTAAAGATGACGTGGTGCGTGCCCGTGACCCAGATCGAGCCATTGGGCTTGAGCAGGCGCTGGCACTGCTCGAGCCAACGCAGGTTGAACTCGTGGTTGTCCTCGGCGCCCTTGGACTTGTCCCACTTTCCCTTGTTGACCGACACCATCCTGCCGTTCTTGCAGGTGACGCCATCATTGGAGAGGAAGTAGGGAGGGTCGGCAAAGATCAGGTCGAACTGCTCTCCTTCGAGCTGCTCGAGCATCGCGAGCGAGTCCCCTTTAAGCAGCGAGAAGCCGCCCGGGTGATCGTAGTAGGGTTCGGTAGCGGTATCGTTATCGAGAAAGGTCGGTGTGGCGCTGGTCATAAGAGCAAAGCCTCGAGCAATCGACTACATGGCGAGACCGGCGAGGGGATCTCTTTGAAGATCCTCGCGGAGTGGGCGGTCTGTCGCCTTCCTTGTCTAAAAACCGGGCCTCCAGCCCGGGCGTCCCATCCTTGGGACATTGCTTTCTCACGCTCGGTTATCCTCTCTGGCGGCGATCTTCGTGATCGCGAAGTGCAAAAGAGATAAGCTGTTTTTCAGAGCGCGAGTGACTCGCTGCGTGCGAGTACATGGCCGAGTCTGACGTGGATTTACAGAGTGTCAAGTTTTCGGGTGAAGTTCCTTTGGAGGTTGTTGCCAGAAGGAGATCGCGGCCCTTCTTGACGCCTTTGTGAATGGCACAGACAATGCAACTCGAGCCTACCGGTACAGAACGAATGAATGTTCGAGCTCCCCGCTCTTTCTCCCTCGCACCTCCAAGGGGTTTTGCCGTGAAGACATCTTTTATGACCCGTTGCATCCTCGTGGCCTCGATCGCCTGTCTGGCGGCGGCCTGTGGCAACAATAACAACAGCAACAACACGACGACCCCTGATCCGATCGTCACCAACAACAAGAACAACACGAGCGGCAACAACACCTCGGTCAATAACACCGCGGTGAACAATACCGCGGTGAACAACACCGCCGTAAACAACACCGCGGTGAACAACACGTCGAACAACACCGCGCCAAACGCCAACAACACAGGCAACAACGTCTCGAGCGCCGTGGGCGCCTGCGAGGACATGGGGACAGTGGACGCATCAGCGACGCCGATGATCATCAACGGCTCGACCACGGACGCCTCGCTCGAGAGCGTGTTGCAGACCCCCTGCGGCTTTGGCAACGCGCCCGAGCGCTCTTACCTGTTCACGTTCGACAAGCCCACGCGCGTGACCGCGGCGGTGACAAACGGGAGCACCTCCTGGGTGATCGACGTGCGCAACGGCACCTGCGAGGCGACCGCGAGCCTGACCTGTGATGCGTCCCCCTCGCGAACCTTCGTGGTGCCCGCCGGGGAGACGCGCCTGATCACGGTCGAGCCCGAGAATAACTCGAGGGGAACCTTCGAGCTGACGCTCGAGTTCGAGGAGCTCGTCTGCTTGCCAATAGGCAGCACGACATGCAGCGGCGCAGACATCTCGCGCTGCGAGCAAGGAGGGCTCGCCGAGACGGTATACACCTGCGGCGAAGCGTGCTCGATGGACTCCTGCGGCGGTGACTTCTGCGAGAACGCGGTGGAGGTCTCGAGCTTCCCTTACCGCTTCGAGGGCAAGACCAACGCGTATGGCGACCGCCTCGACTTCGATGACGCCACCGAGTGCTACTACCCCGATGGCGAGGGTGAGGATGGCATGGGAATGGGGATGCCGTTTACCACGGTCGGCGAGGACGTGACCTTCAAGCTCACCGGCCTGACGGCGGGGCAATTGCTCACGGTGGACGCACGCCCCTCGATCGGAAACCAGGGGGACAGCGCCATCTTCGTGATGGACACATGCGACAAGAGCACCTGTCACATCGGACGAGATCTCGGTGATACGCTCACGGACTGGGAGGTCCCCGCAGACGGCGATTATGTCGTGGTGGTCGAGCGACGCACCCTCTCCACCGCAGACATCGTGGTCGAGATCGACGTCCAGTGATGCGAAATTTTTTCACAGTTGCGCAGCGATTGCATACCTTGGCGTCAATGAAATGACGCCAGGATGCGCCCCCGAGCACTGTGTAGACTCGGCACACCCCTTGCCTAAATCTATAAGGTAAGGTGAGAAGTGACGCTCACATCCAGTCGCGCAAAATCACTCGAGTGATTTTGTGACGTCTCTGCCCATCGGATGCTCGAACGTCTTGAGACCCGAACCAATGGTTCGGCAGCGCTTTCGCTAACCCTTCTGGTTGGAGCCCAAAATGAGGCAGACGACGCATATGAAGAGAACCATTTTCAGCGCAGCATTCGCTGCTGCCGCGTGCTTGACCATGAGCACATCGGCGCTCGCATACGACTTCAGCGAAATGTGCGCGCCGATCACAGAACACGACACCACCGTGGGGACGCCCGATGTGATCATCATCGTCGACGTCTCCGGCTCGATGGGCAACGACGGCGGCGGCGGCAAGTCCAAGATCCAGATCGCGCGCGAGTCGATCTCGGAGCTCGCGCAAGCCGTCGGCCGCACAGGCCCCTGCACCATGTCGGACCGATCTGGCTGCGACCAGATCCGTCTTGGCCTCGGCCGCTTTAGCGGCAGCGCCTCCATCGACGTCAAGCCAGCCGAGGATAGCTACTCCACGGTCGATACAACCGTTGACGGCTACAACGCAGGTGGCGGCACCTACATGGGCAACGCAGCCAAGTTGCTCTGGGAGTCGAACGAGCTCGCGAACTCGGAGCGCCAGGGCGTGGGCGTGCTCATCACCGATGGTGCGCCCTCTTCGAAGCAGACCGTCGAGCAGACGATCCACTACAACTGCGCGATGCGCGAGCGTAACCCGGGCACGGTGCCAAACTACGCCGTGGGCTTTGGCGCGGGCGCTGACCCGGACACCAACTCACTCTTTGCCGCCGCTGGCGGCACCGGCGAGTGCTGCTCGGGCAGCAGCTGCACCTACCAACCAAACGAGCTCGTCGATCCGTGTGACTTGCCTCAGCGCAACTCCACGCAAAAGAACGGCGACGCGATGCTCACCAGCGGCGGCAGCCTCAAGGACAGCTTCAACTGTCGCGGCAACCTGCAAGCGGACAACGCACAGGCGCTCAAGGACACCCTGCTCGAGATCGCCGGGAACGTCGCGTGCACCTTCCCGCTCGAGATTCCCTCGGACTACCCTGCCGGTGAAGGCGCTGACGAGGACCCGGAGGCCACCCGCGTGGAGTTCAACCACGCCGTCTTTGGTCAAAACATCCGCGTCCCAGGCGTCGATCCGAGCAACCCTGACAAGTTCTACAATGACCTCGTCAACGTCTACGGCGTCTCGCCGACCGCGGCGGAGCCCTACCGCGGTGAAGGTTGGTTCTTCGCCGATCAGACGCGCCGCTCGGTGCGTCTGACCGATCGCCTCTGCGAAGAGGTCAAGTCGGACAACATCCAGGTCACTGAAACACAGGTCGCCTGCCTGTGCGAAAACACCGGCGAGGCTTGTGACGTGCCTTGTGGCACCGACCCCGACGCGGGCTGTGAGATGAACGAAGAGGGCGAGATGGTCCAGTCCGGCCGCTGCCGCCCTGGCATCTACGAGTGCAACTTCGGCGTCGAGTTCTGCCAGAAGTTCTATGCTCCACAACCCGAGATCTGTAACGGCCTCGACGACAACTGCGATGGCAACATCGACAACATGGAGACCGCCGATCCTGCACAGGACATGAACGATCCCAACGATGGCCCTGGCCGCGAGTTCCAGGAGTGGGATCAGAACATGTCTCCGCTCGACGCACGCGGCTTGAGCCAAGGTCTCTTCTGCGACTTCAAGTCAGTGTGTGTTTGCGAAGGCGGCGCGCATGACCTCGGCCCGATCCCGAACAGCCTCGATAACGAGTGGGAGTTGATCCTCGACGAGTACGAGGCAAAGAAGACCCAGTGCACGTGCATGGCAGGCCTCGAGAGCGGTGGGGGCGCGACCTATGGCGCCACGCCTGATGAGCCCGGCGCGGATGACGCCGCTGTCTGCACCGTCTCGGCGGTGCACCCCGAGGCGCCCTCTGCGGGCTTTGGCCTGCTCGGATTGCTCGGCCTGCTCGGTCTGTTCAACATCCGTCGCCAGCGACGCCGTAAGCGCTGATACGCGCGCCAAACAACCTCACCTCACACGAATCAAAAGTGTGAGGTTGCAAAAAAACCTCGCCAGCGCGGATGATGCGTTGGCGAGGTTTTGTTGTCAGGGGCCACAATCATCGAGGAAGGTTCGCCGAGCATCGCGCTCTTTACGAGGCGACCTTCTCGATTCATCCGGTCCGCACGTCCAGCGCGCTCGCATTCAAACAAGGAGCGCCGCGTGAAGATAAGCCAAAAAGGCATGCACCATGAATTATAGAGGTTTGACACTCGATGGCTTCCAACAGGAAGCGATCGAAGAGATCGAACAAGGCCACAGCGTGATCGTCTCGGCTCCCACCGGAACCGGCAAGACGCTGATCGCAGACTACCTGATCGAGCGCATCCTCGAGGATGGCGGCGAGGTGATCTACACCTCGCCGATCAAGGCGCTCTCGAACCAGAAGTACCGACAGTACGTCTCGCTCTTTGGCGAGGAGAAGGTCGGGCTCGTCACCGGTGATATCGTCATCCGACGCGACGCGCCGCTGCGCATCATGACGACCGAGATCCTGCGTAACATCCTGCTCGAGGGGCGTCATGACATGAACCTCGTCGAGCAAGAAGACGAGGACGGCGTGACGAGTTCACCGAGCTCCCCCGCCGAGGCAGATATCCCGGACTTGCGCCACCTCAAGGCGGTCATCGTCGATGAGATCCACTTCCTCGATGATCCAGATCGCGGCACGGTGTGGGAAGAGCTGCTGATTTATCTGCCGCACGAGATCCGCATCCTCGGCCTGTCCGCCACGCTCTCCAACCTGGAGGACTTCGCAGGCTGGCTGAGCAAGGTTCGTCACACAGACATCAAGATCATCCACGAGCCACGCCGCACCGTCCCGCTCCAGTTCTTCATGATGAGCAACGAGACAGGCTTGCTGCCCGTGGATCGCTTCAACAAGAAGTTCGCGCAGTGGCGCGGCAGCAAGTCGAGGCGATCCTCGCGAGGAAACAAGCGACAGGGAAGGCGCGATCAGACCAAACATATCCAGGTCATCGAGTCGCTCCACAAGGGGAGCTTCCCAGCGCTCTACTTCATCTTTAGCCGCGCGCTCGTCGAACGGCTCGCTGGCGACCTGAGCCACTCTCAGGTCGGAAAGAGCATCGGTGATAAGAAGCTGCGCGAGCAAATCTACCCTTACCTCGACGCCTTCGATGCGCAAAACCCAGGCGTGCTCACGCGCAAGCTGCACTCGATGTACACGCGCGGCATCGCCTTCCACCACGCCGGGCTCCATGTGGCGCTCAAGAACCTCGTGGAGGAGCTGTATGAAGCGGGGTTGATCCGCGTGCTCTACTGCACCTCGACCTTCGCGCTGGGGATCAACATGCCCGCGCGCACCGTCATCTTCGATGGGCTGACCAAGTACGATGGCACCGCCATCAACCCGTTGACCGTGCGCGAGTTCATGCAGATGGCAGGTCGCGCAGGACGCCGCGGCATCGACACCGAGGGTGATATTATCATCCGCCAGGATTTCCAGGATTATGAACGGGTTCAACCTCTTATAAGGCGCCTGCTTGGCGGCGAGAGCGAGCCGGTGGACTCCTCGTTCAACCTGTCATTCCATGCGGTGGTGAACCTGCTCGCGAGGTTTGAAGACGAGGATATCCGCGCGCTCTTGCAGCAGAGCTTCAAGGCGTGGCGCAGCAAGCAATTGGCGAGAGACCTGCGCGATGAGATCGATCGTCGCGGAGACCTGCTCGATCAGAACGAGCAAACGCGCGATGACGAGGACCTCACCAGCAAGCAAGCCGCGCGCAGGCGTCGCCACAGGCGCAGGTTGGCGAACCTGCAAAGACGCCTCGTCGAAGAGGAGCGTCCGAGGTTGTGGGAGGAGTTTAACCGTAAGCTCGAGTTCCTCCGCGCGCACGGCTACATCGGCCAGGACAACGAGCTCCACGCCGCGGCCAAGGTGCTCCAGAAGATCAAGATGGAGGAGATCTTTTTGACGGAGCTGCTCATGAGCGGCGTGCTCGAGGATCTGGAGCCAGATGAACTCTACGGGGTGATGTGCGGGCTGGTGCAGACGTTGCCAAGGAGCGCGAAGGTCGCGCACGGCGGCGCGAAATGGCGCGAGATCCACGGGCGTATTTTTTCGGTGTACCAGTCGGATGTGGTCCAGGGCGCCGCGCTGCTCACCGACTCCGAGGTGGTCTGCACGCCAGAGGTGATGCCTCTTGGCGAGCGATGGGCCAAGGGCGAGTCACTGCCGGAGTTGATGAAGGAGATCAACAACCCGACCGATTTGAGCGGTGATCTGGTCGGCGCGCTGCGCCGCGCCAAGGATCTCATCAGCCAGATCCGCGCTGTGTATATCGAGGATGACGAGAGGCGCAGGGTGCTCTCGGACCTTATGCGTCGCGTCACGCGCGATGAGGTCGAGGTCGTCTACTGACCTCGACCTCCAGGGCTCTCATCAAAGCCTGATGGCGACAAAGATCGTGCGGCCACCTCGAAGGACACGCATCCTGAGCGGCTCGCCAGGCGTCCTGCCAGACAGCGTCTTGATGAAATCACTCACGCCCGTGAGTTCGGTGTCATCGACCTGGAGGATGATGTCTCCGGGTCGAAGCGCGCCCTCTGCGGCGCCGCCAGGTTTGACCTCCATGACATACACACCTGTGGGCGCTTCGAGCCCAGCTTCGCTGGCTTGTTCAGGAGTGGTGTCGATGACCTGGATGCCGAGCTCGCGACGCTTTGGCGGATCTTCGGGATTCTTGGTGGCGACCTTGTCCTCGGGCTTCGTGCTCTTGGCGGTCGGGACAGGAGGGGTCTCGGGTTCTGTCTCGGCGGTGCGCTCTCCTCTGTCGAGCTCGAGCTTCTCGGTGTCAGGGCGCTCGCCGACCTCGATCTGGAGGTTGAGGATCTGGCCATCGCGCAAGACCTCGACATCGACCACGGTGCCAGGCTCCGTCTCTGCGACGGCGAAGAGCATCTCTTGCACGCGCTGTGTTCGCACGCCGTTAAACGAGAGGACGATATCCTCGACCTGCAAGCCACCCTTGGCGGAGGGGCCTTGTGGCTCGACGCTGCCGATGAGGACGCCGTAATCAGGCTCGAGCTTGAGATCGAGCGCGGTGATGAGCTCGTCGCTCAAGCGCTGCAATCCAGCGCCCATGTAACCGCGCACGACGTAACCGCGCGCCTTGAGTTGTGGGAGCAGCTTCTTGACCATATCGATCGGCACGGCGAAGCCGATGCCTTGCGCGTCGCGAATGATCGCCGTGTTCACGCCGACGACCTCGCCAGCGAGGTTGAACAGCGGGCCGCCGGAGTTGCCGGGGTTGATGCTCGCGTCGGTCTGGAGGAAGTTATCGTAGAGCCCTTGCCCGAGGTTTCGCCCCTTGGCGCTCACGATCCCCGCGGTGACCGAGTACTCGAGACCGAAGGGGTTGCCGATGGCGATCACCCACTCTCCGACGCGCAATCCGCCGGAGGAGCCAAGCGTGGTGGCTTCGAGGTTCGCCGGCGCCTCGATCTTGAGCAGCGCGATATCCGTCTTTTTGTCCGCGCCGATCAGGCGAGCCTTGTAGCGCTTGCCGCCTTCCTCGAGCAGCACCTCGATCTTCTGGGCGCCAGCGACGACGTGATAGTTGGTGATGATGTGACCATCGGACTCGACCACAAAGCCTGAGCCCTGGCCCATCCTCGGGACGGTGCGTTGGCCCCAGAATGGATTCGAGACGGACTGCGCCATCTCGGTCTTGACGGCGACGACCTTCCCCTTCTCCTGCTCGAAGACCGCAGCGACATCGGGCAGGCCACCGCGCACGACTGGCGCGGACTTGGCTGGCGCGGGCTCGCTGGTCTCGGCAGATTCCGGTGAGGTATCTGCGGGGGCGTCAGCGGGTTGCTGCGCGCTGGCCTCGTTGATGCTCAGATGAGCTGGCGAGCCATAAGGGCCAACCCCCGCGATGGCGGCGCAGATAGTGGTGATCATCAGGGTCGTTTTTATAGAGCGATGCATCGAGCGTTTCCTCTTTCTTGGCACTTGGCAGGAGGTCATCCCAAAGCACCTATAGCACAAGCGCGAAGGATGACGCAGGTTCTCATCTTCCCCACCTCGGAGACAAGTTATCTCCGCACTGCTCTGGGAACAGCTTACAGGGCAGCGAATAATCCTGCGCCGAGTCTCCCGAAATCTATTTTGCAGAAAATTCGAGGTTGATGAAATAAACCCCTCCATGGTCTCGTTGCTTTGCCACGTGTGATGAAGACACACGCGCTCTGAGAGACGCCGCCCGCGATGCGCGCCGCAACTCCAGAGCGAAAGGATGTTGTTTTATGTGGTTCCTCTGCCCGAGATAACGCACGGGAACCAGCAAACACCTCACCCTCCAGACAGACACGAACGACCCGACGCATGGCCTCGGGTGACAGGTTCGTGGCTGCACCTTCTGGGAGGCACATCCTTCATAAGCCCTGCGAGAGGATGGGGGCGAGCTGTATATGCGTACACGCTTCGCCCCTTTTGTTTTGCGGTTTATGCAGGTGTTCCTGTCAGCGTGCGAGATGTCTTTAAAGAGCGGCGAGGCCCCTGTAAGGAGGGACGCGATGAGTTCCAGCACGTCGAATACAAATCTCAATCACCAAAACGAGGACGAGCAACAGGAACCGGGTGTCCCAGCAGACGCGTTCCCGCTCGCGCAGCTCAAGCAGCTCACGCTCGCGCCTCTTCACGAAGTCGAGGCCGACGAGGAGGATGAGCAAGCGCTCTATCCCTGGGAACGCACCGACATTCCCCAGAAAAGCTTCACTGATTTGCAGTGGGACCAGTTGATCAAGCAGCTGGCCGATCTGACCGTCAGCCCCGAGGGCCGACTGCTCGCCATGGCGATGCGTCCGATGGAGTCGAAAGGCGCCATCCAGCGACGCATGATCGAGATCATGGAAGGGCAACAGCTCATCGGCAAGGACGAGCACCCTCCCCTGCGCGGCCTCAGTGATATTCGAAAAGCGGTCGCCTACGCAGAGCGCGGTGGCAAGCTCGTGGCAGAAGACCTCTACGCCATCGCGCGCAACTGCGACGTGGCCTCGAGGACCTCGCGCTATTATCGCCAACGCTCCGAGGTCGCGCCCTATCTGGCCGAAGCAGCCAGCGAGCTCGACGCCTGCGATGACCTGCGCCAGACCCTCAACCACGCGGTCGAACCGGGCGGCAGGCTCTCCGACCACGCCTCGCCAGACCTCGGCAGGCTGCGACGCGCCGTGCAGAGTCATCATGACCGCATCCGCACCCGCGTCGACCAGCTCCTCAAGAGCGAGGAGATGGAGCACCACCTCCAGGATGAATTCTTCACCGTCAGGGAAGATCGCTATGTGTTGCCTGTGCGCGTGAGCTCGAAAACGACCGTGGGCGGCATCGTCCACGGGTATTCTTCGAGCGGTCAGACGGCGTTTATCGAGCCCGATGATCTTATTCAGCTCAACAACCAGCTCCGCTGGGCTCAGATCGAGCTCCAAGAGGAGGAGGATCGCATCCTCTACAGGTTGTCGGGGATGGTCGCAAAGCGCGCCCACGCCCTGCGCCAGAGCATGGATATTTTGGCCTACCTCGATGTCGTGTTCGCGGGCTCGCAGCTCGGGCACAAGATCGGTGGCACGATCCCCGAGCTGACCGATGACGAGCTGAACCTGAAGCGCGCCAGGCACCCGCTGCTCTGGATCAAGTTCGCGCGCACGATCAATGGGGAGGACGTCAATGACACCGTCCCCAACGACGTGCAGCTCGAGGACGAGGCGCAGGTCATGATCGTCTCCGGCCCGAACACCGGCGGTAAGACGGTGTTGCTCAAGACGCTGGGGCTGTGTTCGCTCATGGCGCGCTGTGGGTTGACGCTTCCCGTGGATGAAGGCTCCAAGATCCCGCTGTTTCGCACGATCTACACCGACATCGGTGACGAGCAGTCGATCGAGCAGGATCTCTCGACGTTCTCGGGGCACCTCAAGAACATCAACACCTTCATCAAGAAGACCGACCACACGAGCCTGGTGTTGCTCGACGAGTTGTTCACCGGCACCGATCCTATTCAGGGCGCGGCGCTCGCGGTGGCATTGCTCGAAGAACTCACCACGCGTGGCGCGACGACCGTCGTCACCACGCACCTCGAGAGCCTCAAGACGCTCGCCTTCCAAAAAGGAGCCTACGCCAACGCGTCGATGGGCTTTGATCTTGATACGCTCGCGCCGACGTACCGCGTGATCTATGGCCTGCCAGGGAGTTCTTATGCGGTGCGTATCGCGCAGCGCCTCGGGTTCCCGCAGGAGATCATCCAACGCGCCAAGGACGTGCTCGACGGACAGGATCACCAGTCGGTCGAGGAGATCCTCGCCACGCTCGAGGACAAGCGCATCGAGATGGACAAGGAGCAGCGCCGCCTGGATCACCTTCGCAACGAGGCCGAGGCCAAGAAGGACAAGTACCAGCGCAAGTACGATGGCCTGCTCGCCAGGGAGAAGGACCTCGTCCACAAGGAGACGCGCAGGCTCAAGGGCGAGCTGGACGCGGCAAAGGCGCTGATCAAGGAGCAGATCGCCGCGCTCCAGCGAAAGGGAGACTTTGCGACCAAGGAGTTCAACCAGCAAGAGCTGGAGAAGCTCCGCGATGACCTCTCGGGCGTGGAGAAGACCATCGAGAAGGCGGCCGATTACACGCGCCCGCCCGAACCTGGCCCCAAGGGTCTCGCGCGCATCAAGCGCAAGGATCTGTCCGAAGGGATGGAGGTCTACGCGCAGCCCTACAAGCGCAAGGGGGTCGTGGTCGAGTACGAGGAGGACGCGCTCGAGGCGATGGTCCAAGTGGGAGCGCTCAAGATGAGGATTCCCGTCACAGACCTCTACTTCACCAGCGAATCCGCGCGTCGCGATCATGTTCGTGGCGGAGGAAAGAGCAACAACCGCTCTCGCCAACGCTCGAACTCGGGCGGAGGCAACCACGCTGAGGCTCACGCTGAAGCAGGTCTGCTCCCGCAGACCAGCGACAACACCGTGGATCTTCGCGGGATGCGCGTGGACGAGGCGCTCGAGAAGGTCGAGCTCTTCCTCGACGCCGTCTATGGCGCCAACCTCGGCGGCGCCTACATCATCCACGGCCACGGCACCGGCGCGCTCAAGCGCGCCGTGCGTGGCTGGCTCCCGACCTCGAACTACGTCAAGGAGTTCCGCCGCGGCGAGCGAGGGGAAGGTGGTGATGGCGTGACGGTGGCGTTTTTGAAGTCGAGCTGACTTCGAGGACATGAACCACCGTCGGTCTGACGCAAAAAAGAGGCCGAAAAATTCATGTGTATGGTTTCAGTCAACCTGTGACCGCACACATGAATTTTTCGGCCTCTTTTTTGCT